>Ga0187810_10000907_pt1 | contig 10666 bp, 6 predicted proteins | sample NC_wetland_sal_i_9_FD_132963 | JGI IMG/M metagenome (GOLD analysis project Ga0187810, IMG submission 132963) | Wetland sediment microbial communities from Neuse River Estuary, North Carolina, USA - ASW_5 | ecosystem: Environmental > Aquatic > Freshwater > Wetlands > Sediment | place: USA: North...
CCTTCAGGATTTTGTATTGCATGCCGCTGGGCAGGGTGACCACGCCCTCTTTGTTCTTATTGACCGCCAGAAACGCCTCCCCCTCTTTCAGCGCCGCCTGCGCTTTTTCGGCACGCAGCGCCGCTTGTTTCTTCTTGTATTCCTCCTGCGCACTGGTAAGAACGGCGCGCATTTCGTCCTCGGTCAGTGCGGTCTTGCCGCCGGAAAACGCGTCTGCCAACCCCTTGCCGACACTCTCGGGGTCCAAATCGAGCGCCTGCTTGCGAAACCCATTCCCGATTTCCATGCCCAAAGCGTAGCTGAACTTCTCTTTCGGGGTTTTGAGTGTCGGGGTGTCTTGTGCGGCGGCGGGTACCGCGAGGAGGGCTAGTCCCAGTACCACGGTCCATTGTTTTGCCATTCCCGTTCCTTTCACACTGAATTAACAATCCACGACCAAAGGCTCTGACCACTGCAAAGCCCGTCAAGGGCGGCCCTTGCCAAAATCCGGCAGTGATGAGCGGCAGGACATATTGAGGCTGACGATCGCAACCGTCAGCAGAGCAGAGTAGAGCAGGTTGCGAGCAAGAGCCTGCCGCTTGCCGCCCCTCCTAATGGCAGCAAGGGATTCGACGCAGGACAGCCTTTTAACGCCCGCGGATTAAGAGGCTGTGAAGGCCACGTTACATTTCCAAAGAAACTCGCGCGAAACTCTGTGCCGTTCTCGTTCCCCCCTTGACTGTCAACTCGATATCCATCCTCAGCCGCACCGCGGAGAAAGAATCTGAGAGCACCCATGGATGAACTACTAGCGTGGCGAAAAGAATTCCCGATCCTGGAGACGTCCACGTGTCTCATCAGCAATTCGCTGGGCGCGATGCCGGTGGGCGGTCCGCGCGCGCATGGCTGCGTACACCGAATCGTGGGCTGTCCCGCCGCCATCCGCCGCCTCAAACCCCATGAAGTTACAGACTTGGCTCTCTATCTCGGTTCCAACGCAGCCGCAGGAATCAGCGGCACCGCGCTCGAAATCGGTCTGGGAAGCACGGCGCGTTAGTTCTTGAGGGAACTTGCGGCCGCACTCTCACGCTGGCCGGCACGGCAGTCGATCCTTAAATGCGCGCGGTACACCGCGACGAACATCGGGCTCAGGGGTACCGCTGAGGCGTTATGCCGTGGTTTCTCGGGTTTCTTTCTGCAACTTCCATGGACGATGGGCTTTCTTGATGGCCAGCTTCACTCCGGTCGAGGATTTTAACTCCCCCTTCATCCCTTCGTAACAGCCACACCGTAGTTTCGCCTCGCTGCAAGTTGATTCCTTCCACAGGAGGACCAATGGACTCCAAATTCTCGAAAAAAGTGGCTGCATCACTGCTAGCGTTTCTGCTCATTCAACCCGGGACCGCGCTGTACGCGCAAAATGCCGCGCAGGACGATTCCGCCAAGGGTACCAGCAACAAAAATTCCACCGCCGATGACCCGGGCGGAAAGGGACATCGCGCGGATTTAATCCGCTTGCTCCGGCAGAAAGTCAAGTACGTCTTCGTCTTCTATCAGGAGAACAGGTCGTTTGACTCCTACTTCGGCACTTTCCCCGGCGCTGAGGGCCTCTTCACACGCGACGCCGGTCACACCCCCGGATTCAACCAGCAGATCATCAATGTCGACGGTAGCGTGAGCATGATTCATCCCTTCCGCATCGGGCCCCATGACACCTGCCCGCTCTCCATGGTCAATGGAAAAACCGTCGCCGCCTGCTACGCCGCGGACACGGATGATATTGACCACTCCCATCCACGAACCGTAGCCAAGATGGACATCCAGAACGACGCGGCGCTGATGGACATGTTTGCTGTGACCGAGGAGCACAAATACAGCCCGTCCGGCAATCCTTCGACAAAGGCTAAGCAGTTCGGGGAACTGGCCATGGCCTATGAAGATTGCGATACCGTTCCCATCCTCTGGCAATACGCGAGCAACTTCGTGCTCTTCGACCACATCTTCGAGGCCATGACGGGGCCGTCCACTCCCGGAAACCTCGCCATCATCGGCGCACAGAGCGGCGTCACTCAGTGGGTCCGCCACCCCGACCAGGCCTTCGCCGGCAACGGCGGCTCCGGTCCCGGAGTGCCCGTATTGAACGACACAGATCCTCTCTGGGGATCACCGAACGACCCCAACATGCCGCCGCTCGTGCCCGTTAACCCCGGCGATTTCCCCGCTGGCGCCATGCCCGGCACGGTCACGACTCAACTCAATCTCACTTTCGCCACCCTCCCACTGACGCTTCCCGGCGGCAACATAAAGAACCTGACCTCGACCGATAACGACGCCGATGGCGATCTCGGCGATGTGAAGGAGGACGTCGAATTTATTTCCGGATTGAACAAGGCCTCCGTCCCCTTCGGCTGGTACGAAGAGGGATACGACAAGGAAGTCACGGATAACGCCGGTCCGATGGACGCGAACGGCACCCACGCTTCCTACATCACTCACCACAATGGGCCGCAGTATTTCGGCTATGTCGCCAACAACCCGGCCATGGCCAGCCAGCTTCACGGCCTGGGCGACTTCTTCAACGCCGTTGAGCAGAGAACGCTCCCCAAAGAAGGCGGCGTGTTCTTCGTCAAGGGCGGTTTTCAAAACCTGTTCGGACTGACCCCCACGGATGCTGACTCGAAAGTTCAAGCCAACTTCCTGGGCGACGACGACCACCCGGGTTACTCTGACGCTCAGATCAGTGAAGCGTTGCTCGCCGAGGCCATTAACAAGATCGCTGCCAGCCCCTATTGGAAGGATTGCGCGATCATCATCACCTGGGACGATTCTGAGGGTGATTACGATCACGTGCCTCCTCCCATCCGCCTCACTGGCCCCGGGACTTCAATGACCATTGCCAATGGGCCGCGCGTTCCCCTTCTGGTTATCTCCCCCTACGCGCGCACCGGATACATCTCCAGCGATCCGGGCTCTCAGTCCTCCGTCGTCAAGTTTATCGACGCCGTTTTCGGCCTTCCCCCGCTCGCGCTCCTGCCCGACGAGTTCTTTGCCCGGTTTGTCGGCGAAGAGATGCTTAACCAGGAGGGGCTCGGTCCGGAAGACGCTCTCACTCCGGGCATCAGCGATCTCACCGACGCATTCAGCCTGGGACGTCTGAATGGCGATGAGGATCCCCTGACCCCGGAGTACGTCAAGATTCCGGAGAAACTGATCATGAATCTTCCCGCAGTCTCCGGCTTTGGTTGCAAGGACCTCGGCATCGTCACTACCGATCGGGCCAAGAGGATAAAGAACGAAGTTCCCCCGGATTTCAATCCGCGGCCTTCAACCAATCTGACCCCGTGACACGGTAAACCGGCTCGGACTGGCTGGCTTTTCCAGCCAGTCCGAGGCGCTCTTCCAGTATTTCGGCTGGCTTCATGCAAGTCGCAAAGCAGGAAAGAGAAATACCCGGAAGCGAGATTAGGGCAAATGCATGTTGCGCGGAATAAGGCGATATTTTCGAATCCGCAGCACGCTGATCATCTTGGGAAGCGGTCGGCTTTTGTGGGGCCTGGGCGTTCTCCTCTGTCTTGCGCCTTCGTCGCCAGCACAGGTTGACCGCGCGGGATTGAACGGCACGGTCACGGATCCGTCCGGATACGTTCTGCCGCAGACGCATGTCACCGCCGTGCAGAATGCCACCGGACTGCGGCGCGAAACCATATCCTCTGATAGGGGAACTTATGACATCCCCGAACTGCCGATCGGGGTGTACACGGTCACCTTTGCCCACGCGGGCTTCAATTCGCTCACCTTCGAGAATGTGGCCCAAGTTGTGGAGCACACGCGGACACTCAACGCAACGTTACAGGTATCCGGCGGCCAGGAGCGCGTCGAGGTATCGGCCAGTTCCGAGCAACTGGACGAAAACTCCAGCGCCTTGGGTACCCGTATCGAGAAGGCACAGATCAAGGAATTGCCCTTAAATGGCCGCAATTGGGCCACCCTCACAGCGCTTGCTCCGGGCGCAGTGGATACCGGGGGCAGCAACCAGCGTTCGATTCGATTTGCCGGAAGGGGCCGCGACGACGACAATTTCACCTACGACGGCATCGACGCCACCAACATCATCAACCAAGGCCAGCAGCCCTACGTTCGCCTGGCGATTCCCCTCGACACCATCCAGGAGTTTCGTGTCAACTCGATGCTGGCGACCGCAGAGGGGGGAGGCACGGGCGGGCCGCAGTTAGCGGTAACCTCTCCGTCCGGCACGAATCAATTCCACGGCGATGCATTCGACTTTTTCCGAAATAACGTGTTCGACGCCCAAGAACCCGTGCCGATCAATACCGTAAATCCTGCGCAGCCGCCCTTTCATCTGAATCAGTTCGGCGGCTCTTTTGGCGGGCCTATCGCCTCGGATAGGACTTTTTTCTTTCTTGCTTACGAAGGATACCGGCAGATCCTGGGCCAGACCGTCTTCGGCTATGTCCCCAGCGACTCCTTCCGCACCCAGGTGGCGGCGGAATCCCCGGCCCTCACTTCCATTGTCAATGCTTATCCTGAGGGGCTGACTTTGATCAGTCCGAACGTGGCTCAATTCATCGGCGAAGGCAGGCAGACTGTCGATGAAGATTCCGGAATGTTCCGGGTCGATCATCGTTTTTCAGACAAGACGACGATGTTCGTCCGGGCCAATATTGATGAAGCGCTGAGCAACGCCCCGCTGGCCAGTTCCGGCGCATATCTCGAGGATCAACAGCAGCTCACCTCTTCCCCGGTAAATGCGGCCGTCGAGCTGTTGCATATTTTTTCTCCGACCCTCCTGAACGAGATCAAGTTCGGTTTTAATCGCAGCACCGCCGACACCACCAACATCAATCAAACCGGAGCGCTTTACGCATTCGCGGTTTCCGGCTTTACCACGCTGAATAACGACAAGCTGAGCACCGGGGTGGGCAACTCCTTCTCCGAAATCGACAACGTGACTTGGGTCAAAGGGCAGCACACCGTGAAAGCCGGAGTGGAGATTCGGCGCCTCCAACTGAACCAGGGAAACACCGCCAGCGGGACGGTTTCCTTTGCTTCCGCGGCCGCCTTTGCCGCTGACCAGGTGAGCACAGCCACGCTCACCGGCGCGTTGCCCGTCAACGGCCTGCGCAAGACGCAGTATTTTGGTTACCTGCAGGACGAATTTAAGTGGCTGCCGAATCTGACCGTAAACTTGGGTGCGCGCTACAGCTTTTTCAATACTTTTCATGAGGTGCTGGGCCGGGCGAATCCGTTCGATTTTGCCACTTGTGGGCCGCAAGGCTTTTGTGGGGTCGGCGCCAGCTTCGGCCGACCCAATTATGGCGACATTGATCCGCGCATCGCATTGGCCTGGGCGCCGCGCAACAGCCAGCGCACGGTGATTCGGGCGGGCTTTGGAACCTACCACGAGGACGGCCAATTGGACGATCAGAATCTTCCCATCAGCAACGAGGTGTACAGCTACTCTTTGTCGAACAAGACGATTCCCATTCTGAGCTACCCGATTGATCCGTTTCTGGCGGATACGACGGGCATCATTTCACCCCGGAATGATGACCGGCGCCGCAAAGACACGCTCGTTACGCAATGGGGCCTGTCCGTGCAACAAGCCCTGCCGGCGGATTTTGTGGGGACTATCTCTTATGTGGGGAGCGAAGGTGTCCATCTGCTCACGCTTTCCGAAGTGAACGTCGTAAACCCGCTTACCGGAATCCGTCCTTATCCGGCATTCGGGCAGGTGAGCTGGCGAGGCAACAAAAGCAACAGCAGCTACCAGGCACTCTCCATCGCCGTGAAGCGTTCCTTCTCGCATGGCTTCTTGCTTTCGGCCAACTACCAGTGGTCGCACGAAATCGACGACGGTTCCGATGGCAGCGGCGACGGCGACTCCTTGGTGGCGCAAAACGTTGCCTGCCAGCCGTGTGAACGTGCCAGCGGCATTTTTGATGTCCGCCATGTATTCAATGCCAACGCTGTCTATCAGCTTCCCTTCGGGCCGGGCAAACGATATCTGAGCCAGCCGGGAATCTGGAGCCGTATCGCCGGTTCCTGGGAACTGACGTCCACGGCCTTGGCGCGCACGGGATTTCCTGTAAACGTTACGGTGGATCGCTCGTCCTCCGCCGTGCCCGACGGCAACACCACCGATCAGCGTCCCAATCTCGTCCCTGGGGTTTCGCTCACTCCGCCGGGTGGCTCCACGTTCACGGAATGGATCAATCCGGCTGCATTTGCCGTGCCGGCCCCGGGTACATTCGGCAACGCGCCACGGAATGTGGCCCGCGGACCGGGCGCATGGCAGATGGACTTCGGCGTTGGAAAGCATATTTCGTTGACCGAGCGCGTCCATCTTCAATTTCGTACTGAGTTCTTTAATATTTTCAACCATCCGCAGTACGGGCAGCCGCAATCGGATTTCTCCGCCGGCGCTGGAATCTTCGGCAACATCATCTCGACTGTAAACACTGGCCCTGTGGGAACCGGAACTCCTCGCCAACTCCAGTTCATGCTTCGCGTAGAGTTCTAAGCGGCACAATCGTGGCCTGAGAAATCAACCGCAAGGGGACGAGATTCCGCGCGGACCTGGGCAGTGGCGGGACGCTAGATCTTGGTGTCTCGTCCCGCCCAGTACGGCTCTCGCAGAAGGCGCTTCAATGTTTTGCCCGCTGTGCTGCGCGGGAAATCGTCCAGGATGGCTACCTCCTGGACGCGCTGGTTCTTGGCATCCACGCGCTCGTTAATCCACTCGCGCAGCGCTTCCGCGGTCACCGCGCCCGGCTCATTGAGAATCACCGCAGCCACCGGGGTCTCGCCCCACTTTTCGTTCGGGATGCCGAACACCGCCGCTTCTCGAACCGCCGGATGCTGGACGACGATTTCCTCGATGTCCTTCGGAAATACATTCGTTCCGCCGCTGATGATCATGTCTTTCTTCCTGTCCACCAGGTACAGATATCCGTCTTCATCGGCGTAACCCAGGTCGCCCGTATGGAGCCAGCCGTCCACGACCGCCTGGGCGGTCAAATCCGGCCGCTTGTAATATCCCGGCATGAGCAACGGCCCGCGCCCCACAATCTCCCCGATTTCACCCGGGGCTAAATCCTTGCCTTGCTCATTCACGATCCGCATCTCAAAAAAGGGTTGCGGCGGGCCCACCGAAGTCGGCTTCCGCGCGTAATCATTCTTGTCCAGTACCGTGATGAATCCCTCGGTCAGCCCGTAGAGTTCATAGAATCTTCCGGGCAGGCAGCGATTCAATTTCTCTTTATGCTCCAGGTGCAGCGGAGCGCCCACCGTGCAGAACATTTCGAGCGACTGGAGCGTTTCCGCCGAAAAGTGCGGCGAGCCCAGCAGCGCGACGATCTGCGAGGGGACCATCATCACGTGCGTCACGCGCTCCCGCTCCACCGTTTCCGCGAAAGCCCGCGGATCAAAGCTCTTCTGCAGTACGTACTTCGCGCCCAGGTACATCGCCGGCATGAGCGTGACGAACGCTCCGTTGAAAACGATGGAGCCCGCGTGGAGCACCACGCTTTCCGGGGTCATGCGGAAGGTGGAAGCAAACATCGTGCCGTACATGGCGCGGATGAAATGGGTATGGACGATTCCCTTGGGCGTGCCGGTGGTGCCGCTGCTGTAAATGATGTTGTAGGGATCGTCGCCCGCCAGTTCCGTGCGGGGCGGCTCGGCCTCACTCGCGTCGCGCGTCAGCTCCTCGTAGCTTTGAAAACCGGCGACGCGGGACGAACCGGTGAGTAGGAATCGTCCCTCCGGAACGCCGCGCAACTCCGGTTTGATGGCGGCCAGCGGCCCGGCAAATTCAGGACTCGCGATGATGGTTCCGGTATCGGAATCTTGGAGCAGTGCGGCCAGCGCTTTCTCCCGCAGCAGGGGACTGAGCGGCACAACCACGGCGCCGGTCTGGGCGGCGGCCCAGTAGGCCTCCAGCAGGCTGAGACAATTCGGCAGGATGGTCGCGACTTTGTCGCCCTTCTTTACCTGCAAGCCCGAAAGCACGTGGGCCAGCCCGTTGACGCGGGCATGGAATTCGCGAAAGTTCAGCCGCGAGCCTTCAAAAACCACGGCGGTGTGGCTGGGACGGCGCCGGGCGTGGTTGGAGAGCAGCGCGCCGATGTTCATTTTGTTGTCTCACTCGATTGCCGGTGCGAAGAATCCGGAGTCGTCACGGAAGCCGCCGAGTTCAAGGCGGTTTCGCAGAAAAACCGCCAGATTTCCGCGCTGGCTTTGGGGCCCTTGGGGTCGCCGAATTTGCTGGCTATTGGAGGGCCCGGCCACGCGTGGCCCAGGCCCTCGACGGTCCACTTTTCCAGCAACTTACGCCCATCCGCCTCCGCGTAGGTGTGCCTTCGGAAGCCATAGCCGCCCGGCACTTGGCCGGCGATCACTTTTTCCGTCAGGGCAAAACCGCTCTCGGTATGCTCGGCCGCGAGGCAGGCATTCGTCTTGCTCCACTGGGCGATGGCCTGGTCGGCATTGGTGGGATTTACCCGCGTATCCGCGGTGCCGTGGAACACGATCACCGGCATGCGCCGCCTGTTCTTGCGCGCCAGCCCGCGGCGCATGGCTTCAAAGGCAAGCTGCCCCTGCCGCACCGGATCCGGTCCGCCTTTCGCCATCGCGGCAATCCCTTCGGAGGCATTCGTGGCGGCTTTGAATTCCGTCCCCGCGACGATGCCGATGGCCGCGAAAATGTCCGGATACGTCGCTCCCAGTATGGACGCCATCGCTCCACCGGCGGAAACGCCCGCCACGTAAACCCGCTCGGGATCCACCTTGCAGGTGGCCCGAACCTGCGCGACCACCTCCGCGAGAATCGACGGTTCACCCGCCTCGCGCTCCTGGTGCTTGGGATCAAACCAGTTCCAGCATTTCAGCAGATTGGACAGGCGCGACTGTTCCGGATAGACAACCAGGAACCGGTTTGCTTCGGCCACCTCATTCATTCCGGAAATCTCTTCCGTATCCTCCGCATTGTGAGTGCAGCCCGGCAAGAGCATCAAGAGAGGGGAAGCACGTTCCTTGTCCAGCGTTGCGGGCATCCAGAGCTTGAAATCCCGCGAGCCGCCGGCAGCGCGAGCGGTCCCGGTGATCCATCCCCGTCCTGTCATGGCTGCGAGCTCTCTCCGCTGCGATTGTCCCCGATTCTCTTTATGGCGTCACCCGGGAACGAAGCCGGCTGGCCAGTTCGGAGATGAATTCAGCGGTCCTCGTCGCTGCATCCTCGCCGAAGACCAAGGTGTAATGCGTTGTGCCGGCCAATTTATGGTCCACGATGTGGGGCACGTACGCCCGGAATTCTGCCGCCAGCGCATCGGGAAACAGCGGCGGCTGCCCCGGCGTGAATCCGTTTTCGGCTCGGAGCAATAGCGCCGGCACGCGAATGGATTTGAGCCGCTCGATGATCGCGTCGCGGCGCGATCCTTCTCCCAGATCTTCGCGCACGCCCGCCTCCAAGGCTTTCGGCTGCACCGGTCCATCGCCGCCAACTTCGTAGTCCAGAAATGCCTCCACCCAGCGATTCCAATCCTGGGGAGGGAAATGGGGCTGCGTTCGCCAGAACTCACGATACGCTTGTCGCGAAGGATAGATTTGGCGCAATTGCGTGATGCGTTGCGCGAGCGCGGCGTTCAGGCCCTGACCGGGTGCAGCCCCGGCAGGCGCATCGGGCACATAACCCCCGTCCATCAGCACGAGGCCGGAGACGAGCCTGGGCTCCTGTGCCGCGAGCGCCGTGGCCACAAAAGCGCCCATCGAATGGCCTACGACGATGCTCGGGCCCAGTCCCATGGCGCGCATCGCCGCGGCCACGTCTCGCGCGTGTTGGGCCATGCCGTACGGTCCCTGGGGTTTGTCGGAATCGCCGCGGCCTCTCAGATCGGGCACGAACACCGCGCACCGGCCCGCCAGGCGTTCGGCAATGCCGGCAAAACACAGGTGCGAAGCGGTCAGGCCGTGCAGGGCAACCACCGCGGCGCCGCGGCCCGGCCAATAACCGAAGGCGAGTTCCACGCCGTCTCCGGGCACGCGCCCGCGCGCCGGGCGTGTCACCTGGATGACGCTCTGCGGAGGAATCTTCTCGGGAGTCATCGCATTCCTTCTGATCCGCCGGCCGCGCGAATCCTAACTGAGACCAGGAGTGCCACCTGCGCAAACGTTCAAGTGCCCAGAACCAATCCCCCGTCCACGGAGAGTACGGCGCCGGTGATGAACGATGCGGCATCGCAGGCCAGCCACGCGTACGCTTCGGCCACGTTTTTCGGAGATCCCATTCGTCCCAGCGGCGTGTGCGCCACCATGCTCTGAATCACTTTTTCCGGCATGCTGCGCACCATTTCCGTGGCGATGAAGCCCGGGGCCACGGCATTCACCCGGATGTTGTGTTTACCCAGTTCGCGGGACCAGGTTCGCGTAAACGCAATCACTCCTGCCTTGGCCGCCGCGTAGTTCGTCTGCCCGAAATTCCCGTACAGGCCCACGATCGAAGAAGCGTTCAGAATCACGCCCCCGCCCGCACGGATCATGTGCGGCACAACCGCGCGGGCGCAGTGGAACACGCCCTTGAGGTTCACGGAGATCACGGCATCGAAGGTGCCGTCATCCATCACGCGGACCGCCTGGCCGTCTTTCCATTTCACCAGTTGATCGTCGCGCA
>Ga0187810_10000908_pt1 | contig 10662 bp, 4 predicted proteins | sample NC_wetland_sal_i_9_FD_132963 | JGI IMG/M metagenome (GOLD analysis project Ga0187810, IMG submission 132963) | Wetland sediment microbial communities from Neuse River Estuary, North Carolina, USA - ASW_5 | ecosystem: Environmental > Aquatic > Freshwater > Wetlands > Sediment | place: USA: North...
CCGGAGATGTCGTGTATGCAATCGACCCAGGGATGCTCAACTCGATCTCCGTGCCCGCGCCGATTCTGGTCCACACGTCCAGTTTTCCACCGATGCGTTTGGCCCGCTCCCGCATTCCAGGCACACCGAAGTGGCCGGTGCGTCCTTCGGCTACGATTCCCGGATCGATGCCCCTTCCATCATCCCGGATGCGCAACTGAAACGAACTTTCGTTATACGTGATTTCCACTTCTATATCGTGCGCCTGTGCGTGGCGGAAAGCATTTCGCACCGCCTCACGAGCAATTGCGTAGACCTCGTCCCGCAGGATCGGATGCAGATCCTGTGGCGGACCCTGCACCACCACATGGAACCTTGCAGAATCGGAAGCCAGTTCCTCACCCAGGGCGGTCACCGCCTGCGCCAATTCGTTAGTGACCACTGTCGAGGCACGTAAACCCTGTATCGCATCCCGGCCTTCGGCGATAGCCTGCTCCGTCCGTTCGAGGGCTTCGTCGAGAGCTTGAACAGCCTCTTCGGGGCGCCGGAGGACTATGTTGCGAGCCGCTTGAAAACGGAACATCAGCCCGTGGAAGCTCTGCAGCAGCGTGTCATGCAGCTCGCGTGCGATGCGCGTCCGCTCGTTGACCCGCTCTTCCAGGCGCGCGTTAAATTGTTGCGCGATCTGATGGAGACGGAGCCGGTAAAGCGCCCAGAGCAATACCAGAAAAGCGGCCCCGCACGACACGCGGAACCAGGTGGTCTGGTAGTACGCCGGGGCGATGGAGAAATCGAGGGAGTCGCCGGCCTCGTTCCACACGCCGCTGTTATTCGAGGCGCTGACGTGGAAGCGGTAGTTGCGTGGAGGAAGATTGCCATAAAACGCTTGGTGGCGATTGCCCACGTCCTGCCAGTCGTGATCGTAGCCTTCCAGCTTGTATTTGAAACGGTTCTTCTCCGGTGCGACCAGGCTGAGAGCGGTATAGTCGATCTCCAGATCGCGAGTTAGCGCGGGTAAGGGCAGGTGCAAAGCCGCGTCGTAGGTCTTGTGATTGGCGGTGACCTGCTCGATCCGCACCTGCGGCACAAGCCGGTTCAATGGAAGATGGCGCGGATCAACCACGCTCGCGCCATCCGACGGCAAGAACCATAATCGTCCATCCGCGGACTTGGCGGCGTGCGGTGTGTAGAAATCATAATCTTCAAGAGTCCTGACTCCGTCGGAACTGTCCAAACATTTGGCTTGGACGGTCGGCTTCGCGTCCTTATCTCTGTCCACCGCGGCGGCCCACGCATCCAACTCGGAGCGCGCAATGCGCACTAAGCCGCAAGTCATGTACAGCCACAACGAGTGGTCATTGTCCTCCAGCGTCCAATTCGTCGAATCACAGGGCAGCCCGTTCTTGCTCGAAAGCGTGGCGAGCCGGCCGTTCTTCAGCCGGCTGAGCCCACCTTCGGTGGCCGCCCAAAGGGTTCCGTCCGGATCCGAGCGAAGGTCGTTCACTCGCCCCTGGCCCAACCCGTCCGAGGCTGAATAGGAGGCGCGAACCTGGCCGTCAGCGAAATAGACGATGCCGCCCCCATAAAATCCAACCCACGTGCCGCGCCGTGAAGGATCAACGGCGAGAGACAGCGCGATGTCATTATGTCCCAGCCTGGTCCAAGGATACATTTGGACCCTGCCGTCATTTAGCAACTGAATGAGACCGCGATCCTTGTTGGCGATCCATAGATTACCGGCGCCATCCTCGGTAATGGAATACACTGGCCCGCCAGGGACATTCTTAACAGCGACGAACCGGCCATTCTCAAGGTAGCCGAACTCGCGCAGCGTCGACGCCCAGACGCGCCCGCGACGGTCCTGAAAAAGAGATCCCGCGTAATTTCCATTGAGCAGCCCGAAGATCGCAACCCGCCCGTTGTTCCATCGCTCTAAGCCGCGCCGAGTACTGAGCCAAACGCTGCCATCCCGATCCGCGAGAACCGACACCACGCTGGGACTGGATAAACCCTGGTTGAAGGAAAGCGTTGGGACGGCGAACTCGCGAAAACGGTCGAGCCCGCCCTTGGTGCCCACCCAAAGACTGCCTTCACGATCCTCAAAGAGCGCCGAAACGTAATCGTCGGAGAGTCCATCGGCCTGCGCGAAAACATCCGTCCTTCCCCTGTGGACATGCGCCAGGCCCGCGTCTGAAGTTCCGATCCAAAGGCTCCCATCGCGATCGCGCAGCAGGCGCGAGACGGTGAAATGCTGCGCGGAATTCGGGAGCGGATAAGGCTCGATTTTCGCCCCAACGAGCCGCCGGAGGCCGGTACTCGGGCCGAATAAGAGCGAGCCGTCATCGCCTTCAGCCAGACCTTGGATTCCCATGCCAGGCCCCGCCGCCGGATGGAATTCTGGAGGACCAGGTTTCCATCGCCACAGTCCATCCCGCACTCCTACCCAGAGATTGCGCTCGCGGTCCTCATACACGCTGCGAATTCCGTTAACAAAACTTCCGTCCTCTCCACGGCACTGGACGCTGCCCTGGTGAATCGCGCACAACTTTGCAGGGGGCGGAAACCCCACGCCGCCGACCCAAACCGTGCCCTCACTGTCCTCGAGCATGGGAGCGCGAACCCACTGTCCGGCGAGTTCCGGATACTGGGTTAGCTTCCCGTCCTTCCAGCTCGCAAGTCCCTTCGAGGTGCCGATCCACAGAGTCCCGTCGCGCGCCGCGAGCAAGCTGAAAACGCTGTTGGAAGGCAAATGCTGCCCCTGCGGCGGCTGCCATGGCACAGTCCGGACGCCATCGAAGCGCAGCAGCCCGAATTCCGTCCCCAGCCATAGATAACCGTCCGGCGTCTGCGCAATCGAGCCGATGGTGCCTTTCACAAAGCCGTCCCGGACTTTCCATGGAGTGTGCGCGTACTCGCTGACGTCCAGCGCCGGATTTAGCGCCAACGCACACGGGCAGATTAGTGTAACTAGGCCTAGGACGCAAACGGCTTGCAGCTTCCGATCGCGGTCCATGTGAAATCTATTATGCCGCTTCCCGCGCCGGTCCGGTTGGGCTGAAGGCTCCAGTACCCCTATTTCTGACCGAGCGCCGTTCTCGTAGAATGGAAAGGCGGTTTCTGATGAACCATCGATCTCTCGCTTTGTTCATCGCATCAGCTCTGGTATTGGCTCCACCGAATGCCGCGGCTCAAACCATCACTTCAAAGCAACGAAAAACGGCGCGACGGTGGGCTCCTCCACGAACTGCTGACGGCCGGCCGGATCTTCAGGGGATATGGAGCAATGCCACCCTCACGCCCTTTGAACGACCCACGGAACTTGAAGGAAAGGAATTTTTCACCCCAGCAGAGGCGGCTGAATTCAGCAGAGCGGCCGTGGATCGTGCGAATCGTGATCGTCGTGGTGCAACCCCCCGTGAAGATGTGGAGGGATCGTATAACGAAGCCTGGATCGACCGCGGGACCAAAATTTTTTCCAACCTTCGCACTTCAATTGTCGTGGACCCCGCGAACGGACGAGTGCCTCCACTCACTACCGTGGCGCGCGAAGCGGCCGTCGCCCGCGCCGCGATTCAGCAGCGGCGGCCTGAGGGCCCGGAAGATCTCGAATTGTGGACCCGTTGCATTCTAGGGCGGACCTCCGGGCCCCCTCTGATTCCCGGCGCATACAACAACTACTACCAGTTTGTCCAGACTCGCGATACCATCGCGATTGACAGTGAGATGATCCACGACGTGCGCATTATCTCGCTGGATGGGCGGCCGCATATCTCATCAGCCATTCGCCTATGGATGGGTGATTCAGTTGGACACTGGGAAGGCGACACGCTGGTCGTGGACACAACTAATTTCACGGGCCAGACTCAGTTTCATGGATCGGATCGCAACCTGCATGTGATCGAGCGGTTTACCCTCACGGGTCCGGATACTCTCCGGTATCGGTTCACCATAGATGACCCTACCGCGTTTACCAGGACGTGGACTGGCGAGATCATCATGAGCAGGGCCCCCGGACCCCTCTACGAGTATGCCTGTCACGAAGCTAATTACTCGCTCCCGGACATACTCGCCGGCGCTCGCGCCGAAGAGAAGCAGGACCGCCTCCAGGGAAGCGGGACGCAGCCAAAATAATTCGTTTTGACTACCGAAAACGCAATGAGGAGAGCGCTGCGGTGGGGTGGAAGCGTGGCTCTTTTCTGCGCGATTTGCTCGGCGCAGACGGAGCGGCTATTCATCGGTACCTACACCGATACGGACGCGCACAGCCGCGGGATCTATTCCGCGCTCTTTGATCCGAACACGGGGCATCTCAGTGAACTGACTGCAGCGGCGGCAACCGCGAACCCATCTTTCCTTGTGCGGCACCCTTCGCGTCCTTTTCTGTATGCGGTGAATGAAGAGCGGGAGGGTTCGGTGAGCAGCTTCACCATTGGCCGCGAGGGAAAGCTGAAGTTTCTTGGCAAGTCTTCCACGGGCGGCGCGGCGCCGTGTCATCTCATCGTGGACCGCAGCGGGAAGTGGCTGCTGGCAGCCAACTACAATGGCGGCAATCTTGCTGTGATGCCGATACTGCCGGATGGAAGAGCTGGCGAGGCGAGGGTCATTACGTTTCATGGCTCGGGGCCGAACCCGCGCCAGAAGGGGCCGCATCCGCATGAGATCGTGGAAGTGGCAGGCAACCTGGTTCTGGTGCCTGACTTGGGAACGGACCGCATCGTGCGGTATCGTTTGAATCCGGAGGGTGGAACGCTTGCTCCGGCCGCCCCCGCGGAAATCCGCCTACCACCGGGATCGGGCCCGCGCCACTTGGCCGCGTCGGAGGATGGAACGAAGGTCTACGTGGCAAGCGAACTGGCAAACACCGTGACCGTGTTTGCCGACAGCCGCATGATCCAAACCGTCTCACTTCTTCCGCCTCAGGTTGAAGGAAGTAACACAGCCGCGGAAATTGCGATCCATCCCAACGGGCAATATCTCTACGCGTCCGTTCGGGGCGCGGATATCATCATTGTATTCGCGATCGATCCCAGCACCGGGTTGCTGACGCGGAGGGGCGCCGTGCGCACAGGGGCCGGTCCCCGCTTCTTTACGATCGACGCCAGCCGAAAGTGGCTGCTGGCGGCAGGGCAGGATTCCAACACGATCACGATCTTTGGAATCGATCCAGCCACCGGGACGCTCGATCCGAAACAGAACCCGGTGAACGTCCCCGCTCCGGTATTTATCGGGGCTTATCGGGGCCCGAAGTAGCCTCCGCGAAGTAACTATATTTCATGCTCCACGAGAACTCTTCACCGGGAGCGGCGTGAATCTTCACGAACGGCTCAACCGCGAGCACCGCGCGGATCGACCACAGAGATTCACTCTCTAACGGACGATCGCCGGTGATTCGCAGACCCGCGTGGCTGCGCTTGTTTTCGATGCGCACGTCGTAATCTTTGGTGTCCGCACCGAAGCCTTCTATTGGGGTGAAGACGACGTCCTGGTTGATCAGAAGTTTGGTGTAAACGATTTGGTTCCCGCGAATTTCGGCGCGCGCGGGATCCGGAGGATGGTGCGACTGAATGGCGAACGGCACGGTGATGGTGTAGCCCGGCCCGGGCGCAGCTCCATCAATGCGCAGAAAATTGTGATTATAGACGTCCGTGTCGATCGGCTTCGATCCGGTGTTTCTGAGCCTGTGCCCGATGGTCATCTCGTTCTTCGAAACAGAGACCGTTTTGCGGTAGACATAGCTGTAGCCGGATCGGGGATCAACGAGGGTTTGTGTGAACTCGATAGACTGGGCTGTCTTTTGAACCGTCCAAGTTCCGCCATCAACGAGTTCATACAAGCGAAACCGGTCGTACTCGGAATAGGCTGGCTTGCGCAGCGCGCCGACGCCGATTTTGACGAAAGTACCGCCCGCTTTCGCCTCGTTATATCCGAGTGCTTCATTCGCCCCGGTGCCAAATTCCTCGGCCGGACCGACGGCCGCAGTACATGGGCTCGCGACAATATCAGCGCCGTCGTAAGTGAAGTCGCGGACATTCGGATCGACCCTCTGGAACCAGGGACCGTAATATTCATGGCCACGATAGATGAGGCTCGCGATCATTCCGGACCAATCGAAGCGAGAGGCGCGATAGAAGCCGTTCGTGGCGTCGGGAAGATAAAGCTTGACCCGCAGATCGCCGCTGGAGATTTCCGCCGACGGATATTCCGCCGCGCAAAGCGATGCAGCCGCAAGGTACGTTGCGAGGCCAATTCGAATCATGACCACAAAGCTTACTTCCCGTCCACCGAAAACGCCAGCAGGACGTTGCCAGGCATGCCTCCCAAGTTTCCATACCCCGAGTTGACGTAGACCATTCCGCCGACGACTGCCGGGCCACCGGCGTCCAGCGACCCGCCACGCGCCTTTCCGCCGTTTACCGCGTCGTATTCGCGGGCTGTGTCGAAATCCCAAATGATTTCGCCTGTGTCGCTTCGATAGGCGCGCAGGTGTCCGTCTACCGAACCCGAAAACACAACACCGGGAATCGCGGTGACGGCGCCCGATTGCGCCGGGCTACACTTCGTGCGCGTACCGCATCCGGGAGGGACCGCGTTCCACGCCAGCTCGCCGGTTTGCAATCGTAGCGCGAACAAGCCTCCGCCCTTTGCCGGATCGAGTTCCATCGTGGACCCGTCTGGATCGTTGGGATTCGTCACCACATGGAAGACGACGTCGGAAAGCGCGGCATACATCTGATCCGAGTCCGCGGCCGAACCCCATTGAAAGCCGCCGAGCGCGCCACCTTTTCCGAGGCGCCTTTGCCACAGCACCTCGCCTCGCTGATCCGGATCAATAGCGTGCGCCACACCGGATTTCTGGCCGAGGACTAACGCCCGTTTTCCGTTCGGGAGCGAGACCAAAATGGGTGGCTGACCGAAATCCGCGTCCGGCCCGTTCGAATCCGGGCAATTCGTTTTCACCGCTCGATCGCAATCCACGGTGTAAGCGTCGCCAGCCGTTATTTGACGCGACCAGAGCATCTTGCCCGTAGCGCGTTCCATGGCGAGGACCGCATCGCTGGTCCGGGTGGGTGGATCGGAGTAATTGTCACCCGTGGCGACATATATTGCATCGCGCTTTTCATCGATGGTTGGCGTTGACCATACGCCGGCACCGGAGGGTCCCCAGCGCTGAATGCCGCTCTTGGTTTTCGTGGTCGGCTTGGGAACCTCAGCGACGGTGTAGGTTTTCCAGATCTGCTTGCCCGTGGCGCCGTCCAGGGCTACGACACTGCCACGAAACGTGCAGCACTCCGCGGTCGGCATCGCAGCGGTGCCCTCTTCGCCGGACGAAACTCCAAAATAGACAACCCCCCGATAGAGATTGGGAGCCGCAGTGAGCATGGCTGAGTAGTGATCCTCGACACGGGTCTTCCAAAGCTGCTTGCCGCTGGCGAAGTCGACCGCGTATGCATTCGCAGCCGCGTCGCCGAAAAACACGGCGGAGGAGTTACCCGACGGACCCGCGATGACCCCGCCACGAATTGGCGCAGCGGTATCGAAAACCCAGTAAACGCAGCCCGCTTTGGCGTCGAGCGAGTAAAGCTTGTTCGCCTGACTGCCGGCGAACAACCGGTTGCCCACTACCACCGGCTGGCCGCGCGCGAGCGTAACATCGCCCAAACTAAAGGCCCATTTCAGACCGAGCTTAGGGACATCGCCGAGGCTGAGGCCGGCGGCTTCCGCCGATTGAAAGCGCGCATTCGCCGGGCCGGCTCCGAAGCCGTTCCAACTGGGACTCCGCGTATCCCTTTCAGCGGCGGGTGGATTTCCCGTTGCTCCGCAGTAGGCGGACTGAGGCAGAGCGGGGGCGATCTCGCCTTTGATAGATCCGCCACTCAGGTAACCGGCGAGCGCGATGCGCTCCGGAGAGCTTAAGCCTTGCGCTTGCACTCGCATCGTGCCTGATTCGAGCGCCCTCAGAATGGCGGGGCTGCTCATGGCGCCGAGAGCCGACACAGCCGGCGTTCGCCCAGTGGGAGAATCGTGGCACTTCGCGCAGCGCGCCTGATACAGCGCTGCGCCGTCCTGAGCGAAGGCCGAGCAAGCAAGGAGCAAAGACCAACACGCTTTCATCGGTTTTGGCCAGTATATCCAAGCCTCGACCCGCTGAGAGGAGCGTTCGCGACCGGCGTCACTCAGCTTCTAAATCACACCGCAACTCGTGACGCGTTGCAGCCGTCAAATGCCGAGGTTCAAAGGATGCTATTGTGGCACAGATTCCCGGGATGGGAGGTCCGCGTGAAACTCTTTTTACGTTGCAGCGCTGGTTTTTCAGTGTGTTTGCTTACCCTCGTGTGGTCGACTCGCCTCACAGCCGACGTGACAGGATCCATTGTCGGAGCTATTCGCGACAGTTCCGCCAGGGTGATCCCCGATGCACAAGTACGTGCCACCGAGGTAGATACCAACGTAAGCAAGGCAACATCCGCCGAATCGGACGGCCAATATCACCTTCTTGCGCTGCCGGCAGGCAAGTATCGGATTATGGTGTCGGCGCCTGGGTTCCAGCAGTTCGTCACCAACGACGTCGATCTGAAAGTGAACGACCAATTGCGGATCGACGCGACACTGTCGCCGGGCGCGGTCGAGGAGCGTGTCACGGTGGAGGCGAATGCGGTGCAGGTCGAAACTGAGAGTACACAGCTCGGCGGCACCCTGGAAGCGGCGCAGATTTCCGCCATGCCGTTGAACGGCAGGAGCTTCCTGGATCTAATGCCGCTTCAGTCGGGTGTTGCGCCCGTGACCTCCGGCACGATTCCCAATGACCGGCCAGTCTCCGGCATGATTTCTAACCCCGGCAACGTATCCGTGAACGGCCAGCCCGAAAGCGCCAACCAGTTCCTGGTAAATGGAGGAGACGTGAATGAAGGCAAGGATATGGGCGCCGGGCTGATCCCGAATCTGGATTCGATTCAGGAGTTCCGGCTCATCACTAACAGCTACGACGCGGAATATGGCAAGTTCAGCGGCGCCATTGTGAACGCCATTACCAAATCCGGGACCAACAGCATCCACGGCGACGCCTTCGAGTTTCTCCGCAATAGCGACATGGACGCCCGCAGTTTCTTCGAGCCTTCCGTCGGGGAATTGCGCCGCAATCAGTTCGGCTTTGCGGTTGGCGGCCCGCTTTGGAAGAACCGGCTGTTCTGGTTCAGCGACTATCAGGGAACCCGGCAAGTTCAGGGGGCCGATACAGGCCTGATCCAGGTCCCGATGCAGTCCGAAAAACAGGGGATCTTCAGCCCGTCGCAGCTTACGGGCGTAGTGCAGGGCGGGTACTGGGCACAGGTGCTTTCCGAACGCCTGGGCTACCCGGTAACGAACGGAGAACCGTACACCTCCGTCTTCCCAGGCGGCGTGATCCCAACCCGAGCGTTCGAGCCGGTTGCAGTCAACGAGCTGAAATATTTTCCTGTAGCCAATCTCGACCCGGCTACCGGTCTGTACGAAAACAATAGCGCGAAGTCGACCGTGTCGGACGACAAGATCGGGGAGCGCATCGATTTTGTCAATCAGAAGACGGGTACTTGGTCGTTCTACTACCATCTCGACAATACTTCGGCAGTCAACCCGCTGTCCGGACAAGCGTACATGCCCCAGCCGGCCCTACCGGGTTTTCCTGATTCGGCGCCGCAACGGGCGCAGATGTTCACCCTGAGCAATACCAAGACTTTCGGGCCCACCATGGTGAACGAAGCCCGGCTGAGTTTTTTCCGTACCCGGATTCAAACCGCGGAGCCCGACTCCAGCACCACAGTCAGTCTGTCCTCGCTAGGATTCACCACCGGTGCGGGAACACTGGGCATCAATCCTTCGGGGCCGGCGGGCTACCCGCAGTCCCTCCCCCCGTTGCAATTCAATAATTACAGCATTGGCAATAACTGGTTGAATTTGTACCAGGCCAACACGACGTATCAGGCTTTCGACGCGCTTTCGTTGGTCGTCGGCTCCCACCAGCTGAAGTTCGGCGGCGAATATCGGTACTATTACCTCAACGTCCGCAACATCTGCGGACCGAACGGGTATTTTTCGTTCAACGGCCAGGAAACCGGCAGCGATTTCGCCGACTTTCTGCTGGGTGCTCCAGCGGGCTACGTACAGTGCAGCGAGCAATTTCTGAACAATCGTGCCAAATACGGAGGACTTTTCATCCAGGATTCCTGGAAGGCACGGCCGAATCTGACTCTGAATCTCGGTCTGCGCTGGGAGGTTGACGAGCCATGGTCGGACACCGAGGGCGAAGTCGAGACAGTGGTTCCCGGCGCGCAGTCCAAACTATTTCCGACCGCTCCTCCAGGGCTGCTGGTGCCTGGCGATCCGGGCGTTCCGAGCACGGTTTCACCCACTCAATGGGGCGCTTTCGCTCCCCGCGTGGGTCTGGCCTGGTCGCCCAGCGTTTCCGAAGGCGTTTTGGGGAAGATCCTCGGCGGACCAAACAAAACGAGTATCCGAGCCGCCTACGGAATTTACTATCTCGGCCCGGCGGATCTCGGCAATTTCACCCTGATCGGCGATGCGCCTTTCGGACTCTACTGGGCCAGCACCGCCCCAACGGAGTTCGACGCCCCGTTTGTCACCCGTTCGACGGGCCAGTCGCAGGGTGAGCGCTTCCCGTATACATTCCCCGTTATCGGCAGCCAGGCA
>Ga0187810_10000909_pt1 | contig 10646 bp, 12 predicted proteins | sample NC_wetland_sal_i_9_FD_132963 | JGI IMG/M metagenome (GOLD analysis project Ga0187810, IMG submission 132963) | Wetland sediment microbial communities from Neuse River Estuary, North Carolina, USA - ASW_5 | ecosystem: Environmental > Aquatic > Freshwater > Wetlands > Sediment | place: USA: North...
GACTTCGACGGCCGCCGAGCTCGAAAGCCCCGAGCCGACGAGCACCAGAGAGTGGATGCGGCCCCCGAAGCCGCGGCAGGCGACGCCGCGATCGGCCAGGCCGGCCGCAAGGCCGCGGACGATGGCGGCCGTCGTTCCCCTCTCCTCCGGCCGCGGCTCGAGCCGCGAAAGGTCGACGTCGATGGACTGTTCATAGCCCTCGGAGCGCAAATGGACCAGCACGTCGTCCCGTGCCGCCACGCAGGCCAGCGCGTCGAGGCCGACCGCTGCGCAGAGGACGCGGCCCCGGTTGTGATCGGTGTGGTTGCCGCCGAGCTCGGTCCTGCCGGGCGCGGAATAGAAGCGGAGCTCCGCTCCGTCCGCGGCGCCCTCCGCCGCGAGGTCTTCCAGGCTCAGTTCCGAGAGGCGGTCGTAGCGGCGCGCGGCTGCCTGTGCGCCCTGCGCGCCGTAGAGCTCGGCGAGGACGGCCCGCCCAGGCGCGGCATCGGAGAGGCCGCGCGAGGCTTTCTTTTTGGACACCATCGGCTCCTTGGGCCCCGAGCGGCGAGCGCGAATCGGCGGACGGGGGTCGAACGTAGGCGGGGAATAATCTAACGGAAACCGGCCCTCGAGGAAAGCTCGCGGGGAGCGCGGGAAGGCCCGCCAAGACCCTCCGCGCCGCCCGGGTTCCGGCCTTGCGCTCGCATTTGACAGAACCGGCGCCCTGGCGTATCTTGAAAGCGTCACACGCCGACCTGTACCTCGCGGCATCGAAGCCGCCGACGAACGGTCCAGATGGCACGGCAGCCGTGCCGCGAAGTCCGCCGGGAGGTGGGAGCCATGATTCTCAACAGCCTTGAAGACATCCTCGCGGGCGCGGCGCCGGACATCGGGCGCCGCTGGCTGTCCAAGATCCGCGAGGCCAAGAACCTCAAGGGGATGAACGAGCTCGTCGACGGCGAACTGCTCTCGGTACACGAATCGCTCATGCACATTCTGGCCGGCTGGTTCGACCGGAGCGTCGACAAAAACATGATCGGGGCTTTTTTCGTCATGATGGGAAAGGAGTACTGCGCGCAGGGCATAGCCGTTTCCGAGCTCACCTATGCCCTCAGCCTGGATCGAAAATCCGTATCCGAACACCTCGTCGAAGGCGCGATCCTCGAAGGCGCGCATAGATTATACGCGCTCGTGGAGACCTGCGACGAGCTTTCGGACTTCTTCATGCTCGCGGCCTACTACTTGACCAAGGGCTATCTGGAGGAGACCATGCTTCGGATAGCAAAATGCGAGAATATGTCCGAAGACGTCTTGACCAAATACTTCAAAGACGATTTCTTCTTTAAAGCCGATTAATGGTTCATCCAATGTCCATGTCGCGAAGCGCCGTGCCGGCGATGTCTGGGCGCAGGGTATAGGAAGGTCATGAGCGAAAGTCTTTTCGCAAAAGAACTTGGAGCTTCGGTCGGAGTCCGCATCCCGCGGTGGTCCTTCGCAGTCCTCGCGGCCGGGCAGCTGCTCCTGTGCCTTGCGGCACTCGCCTCATCGTACGAAGCCGCGCTTTCGGCCTTCGCGGTCTCGCTTCTCGCGCTATTCCGCTACTTCTCACTCGGTCTCTTCGCCGCCTCCATCGGCGTGCGCAAGGGCGTCGTGGTGGCGGTGGAAGGCGGGCTCTGGCTGCTTTCCTTCCTGGCCCTGGGCGCGGCCATCGTCATCGTGGCCCGGATCGCCCACGCGGCCCTGCTCTGGGCCGCGGCGGCGGCCTGTCTGGGCCCCCTTCTCATAACCATTCTTGCGATCCTCGCCGGCGGGCGGGCCTTCGTGGGCGTCCGCGGCGCCTCCGGAGGGGCACGATGAGCCAGGCGGCAGCGCCCATGAGCATCGGCGAACGAATGTCGGAGGCGATCGCGGTCAAGCCGGTCTTCGCCGTGCATCTCTTCGGCCAGACCGTGACGGTCACCGACACGGTCGTGGCGACCTGGGCCGTCATGGCGTTTCTCGCCCTCGTCGCTTGGCTTGCGACGAGGCGCCTCAAGGATATCCCCTCGAAGCCCCAGATACTCGTCGAGGCCTTCGTGGGCTTCGTCAATCGGATCGCCGAAGAGAACCTGGGCCACCACTGGCGCAGCTACGCCGCCTTTCTGGGGACGATCTTCATCTTCCTGATCGTGGCGAATCTCGCGCCCTTGGTGTCGCCGGTAGGAGGCTTCGGCTTCGAGCCGCCCTTCGTCATCCGCCCCCTCACGCGGGACATAAACATCACGGCGGCCTTCGCGATCGTCGTGATCCTGACCGTCATCATTTCGAGCGTGCGCTACAAGGGCTTCGGCGGTTTCTTAAAGAGCTTCGCCCAGCCCAAGGCGATCATGATCTTTTTCAATCCCATGGAATACGTGATAAAGCCGCTTTCGCTCGCGCTCCGGCTTTTCGGCAACATTCTCGGCGCCTACATCATCATGCAACTTATAGAGGCGGTCATGCCTGTCGTGATGCCGCCGATATTCGCGCTGTATTTCGATATCTTCGACGGCCTCATTCAAGCGGTCGTATTCTCATTCCTCTCGACGATCTATATCGCCGAGGCTATCGAATAGGGAGGAATCATGGATTTTCATTTTGCGGCATTGCTCGGAGCTGGTTTGGCGGTCATGACCGGCCTCGGCGCCGGTATCGGCATCGGCCTGGCGACGGGCAAGACTTCGGAAGCCATCGCCCGCCAGCCCGAAGCCTCGGGTAAGATCCAGGGAGCGTTCATCATCGGCATCGCCCTCGCCGAGGCCACAGCGATCTACGGCCTCGTCGTGGCGCTCCTCCTCCTCTTCAAATAGGAACGAGCGGCTCGAGGACTTTGGGAGGGTTAGGCCAGTGCTCAATTTCGGCGTCAGCTTCTTCATAACGATCGTCAACCTCTTGGTGCTCTACTTCATCCTCAGGCGGCTCCTCTTCAAGCCCGTGACCGATTTCATGGAGAAGCGGGCCAATAAAGTGAAGAGCGAACTCGCCGAGGCCGCTTCGACGAAGGGCCGAGCCGAGGAGATGGCCAAGCGCTACGACGGTCTCATCGCCGGAGCCGACTCCGAGGCGGAGCGCCTCATCAAAGAGGGCGAGGAGCGGGCGAGGGCGGAGGCCAAGGCCATACTGGCCGCGGCCCAGACCGAGGCGACCGAGCTCAGAAAGCGCGGCGAGGAGTCGGCGGCCCGCGAACGCGAGAAGGCGCGCCAGGAGCTGGCCGGAGACATCGCCAGACTGGCGACGGAGGTCGCGGCGCGCCTCGTCGGCCGAGCCGCCGAGGCGGAGGACGCGCGCTCCGCGGAGGCCCTCGTGCGCGAATTGGAGTCCGGCGATGCCAGATAGGCGTCGGGCCTGGGCCCGCGCGTTGTGCGACGCGGCGCCCGACGCTCGGCGCAAGGCCGCCTATGCCGACGCGCTCGATGGCATAGCGGCGTTGATGTCCGAAGACAGGCGCATGGAATCGTACCTCAGAGATCCTTCGATCCCCAAGACCGACAAGAAGCGCTTCCTTGCGTCGGCGCTGACGGCCGAAGCGGCGCCTTTGGCGTCGCCGGGCGCGGCGCCCGGCGCTCCGGCCGGGAAGGAAGACCAGGTCTTCGCGCGCTTCTGCGAGCTCCTGGTCGACAAGGGGCGCACCGCGCTCATTCCGGCGCTCGCCGCCGTGTTTCGGCGTACCGTGGATGAAGAGGAGGGCATAGCCCGCCTCGAGATCGAGGCGGCGCGCGAGCCCGACGGCCCGACTCTCCGACGCATCAATGAGGCCTGGACGAGGTCGACCGCCGCGAAGAGGACCGTTTCCAGCATACGAATCAAACCCGAGCTGATAGCCGGCTATCGCCTGCGCTCAGGCTCGGTTCAAATCGACTACTCAGTCGCCGGCCGCCTTGAGCGGCTCAGGCGCCAGCTCGTTCGTCCCCTGGGGTCCGGTTCCCGGGAGCCTGGACGAGGGGAAGGATAAGAGACATGCCACAACGACCCGATGAAGTGACCGGGATACTACGCGAGAGGCTCGCCGCCTTCGAAGACCGCCTCGAGCGCGACGAGGTAGGTACCGTCGTGCAGGCGGGCGACGGCATCGCCCGCGTCTACGGCCTCGATTCCTGCTCCTACGGCGAACTCCTGGAGTTCGAGTCGGGCGGTGTCGGCATGGCGCTCAACCTCGACGAGGACGACGTCGGCTGCGTCCTTTTTTCCGGAGAGGACGCGATCCGCGAGGGCGAGACAGTCCGCAGGACCGGCCGCGTGGCCGAGGTGCCGGCGGGACCGGCCTTCATCGGCCGCATAGTCGATCCGCTCGGCGTCCCGATCGACGGCAACGGCCCCCTGGAGGGCGTGCGCCAGATGCCCATCGAGCGCCGCGCCCCCTCCGTCATCTCGCGCAAGGGCGTCTCTGTGCCCCTGCAGACGGGAATCCTCGCCCTCGACGCGATGGTCCCCATAGGCCGGGGACAGCGCGAGCTCATCATCGGCGACCGCCAGACCGGCAAGACCGCGGTGGCCATCGACACGATAATCAACCAGAAGGGACAGGACGTCATCTGCATCTACGCGGCGATCGGGCAGAAGGCCTCAACCGTCGCGCAGGTCGTGGAGACGCTCAGGCGCTACGGCGCCCTGGACTACACCATCGTCGTGGCCGCCACTGCCGCGGTGGGCGCCGCGCTCCAGTACCTCGCCCCGTACGCGGCCTGCGCCATAGCCGAGTTCTTCATGGACCAGGGCAAGGACGTCCTCGTCATCTACGATGATCTCTCCAAACATGCGGTCGCCTACCGCGCGCTCTCTCTTCTCCTCCGCAGGCCGCCGGGGCGCGAGGCCTACCCCGGCGACGTCTTCTATCTGCACTCGAGGCTGCTCGAGCGGGCGGCGCGCATCGCCCCCGAGAACGGCGGCGGCTCGATCACCGCGCTTCCCATCGTGGAGACGCAGGGCGGCGACATCTCCGCATATATCCCGACGAACGTCATTTCGATCACCGACGGCCAGATCTTCCTCCAGGGCGAGCTCTTCTTCTCCGGCGTCAGGCCGGCGGTCGACGTGGGCCTGTCGGTCTCCCGCGTCGGCGGCTCGGCGCAGTCCAAGGCGGTCCGCAAGATCGCAGGGCGTCTGCGTCTCGACCTCGCCCAGTACCGCGAGCTGGCGGTCTTCGCGCAGTTCGGCAGCGACCTCGACAAGGCCACGCAGGAGCGCCTGGCGCACGGCAGACGCCTCGTCGAGGTGCTCAAGCAGCCGCAGTACGAGCCCATGTCGCTGGCCCAGGAGATCGCCACCCTCTTCGCGGCGATAAACGGCTACCTGGCCGACGTGAAGGTGGAGGAGGTCCGCTCCTTCCTCGCCCAGACGATGCAGCAGCTGCGGTACAGGCATCAGGCCCTCCTCGACGGCCTCCAGGCCACGGGGGAGCTCGGGCCCGAGGCCGAAAAGGAGCTGCGCGAAGCGTTGGACGAAATCAGAAGCCACAAGAAGGCCGACTAACGTGGAGACGATGCGCGACATCCGGAACCGGATGAAGAGCGTGCGCCAGTCGCTCAAGGTGACGAGCGCGATGAAGCTCATTTCGACGGCCAAGCTGCGCAAGGCGCGGCGACGGCTCGACGAGACGCTCCCCTACTTCACGGCGATACACGATGTCATGCGCGACATAGAGTCGAACGCGAACTCCAACGGCGAGAAGTGGTTCGACAGGCGCGCGTCCAAGACGGACAGGCACATCGCCACCCTCGTCATCACGGCGGACAAGGGACTGGCCGGCGGCTACAACCATTCGGTAATCCGTTTCGCGGAGGAGCGCTGCCCGCCCGGCTCCATCCTCATGCCCATGGGAGCGGTCGGAAAGCGCTATTTCATCGAAAAGAACTACATCCTCCTGGAGGATTTCGCCGCCCCGCAGAAAGAGCCCACGGTTTACGAGGCGAAGGAAGTGGCCAATTTCGTGGCCGCCCAGTACCTCGAGGGGAAGGTCGACGAGTTCCGCGTGATCTTTACGCGCATGTACTCGACGGTCAAGCTCGAACCCGAGATGATAACCCTCCTCCCCCTCGACATCGAGGCGATCCGCGCCCCCCAGCACAGAATCGCGGCGCCGACCGTGTACAGCTATGAGCCGGACGAGACCTCCCTATTCGATGTCCTCGTTCCGCAGTATCTCAAGGGCATCGTCTACGGCGCCCTCGTGCAGGCCTTCGCGAGCGAGCAGGCAGCGCGCATGACCGCCATGGACTCCGCCTCGAAGAACGCCGAGGACATGCTCGACCGGCTCCAGCTCATTTACAACCGCGCGCGGCAAGCGTCGATAACCAACGAAGTGTCGGAGATCGTAGCCGGGGCAGCAGCCCTGGAAGACTAAGGGAGAAATTATGGCCGAGTGCATCGGAACAGTCGTACGAGTGACGGGGCCCATCCTCGATCTTCGCTTCGAGGGAGGCCTCATGCCGGCCATCCTCGACGCCGTCGAGGTCGAAGCGAAGGACGGACGCACGGTCCTCGCCGAGTGCCTCCTGCATATGGGGGACGGCATCGCCCGCTGCATCGCCATGGAGGCGACCGAGGGGCTGGCGCGCGGACTCAAGGCGCGCGGCAGCGGCGGCCCCCTGACCGTGCCGGTCGGGAAAGAGGTGCTCGGCCACATGTTCGACCTGGCGGGCCGCACGATCGACGGCGGGCCCCAGGTCGTGGCCGAGCGCGCGCCCATACACCGCGAGGCTCCCTCGCTCGAGGAGCAGCGCACCGGCGCCGAGATCCTCGAGACGGGCATCAAGGTCATCGACCTCATCGCGCCCTACGCCAAAGGCGGGAAGATCGGACTCTTCGGCGGCGCGGGCGTGGGCAAGACCGTCATCATCATGGAGCTCATCCGCAACATCGCGGCCGAGCACTCGGGCTATTCGGTGTTCGCCGGCGTCGGCGAGCGCAGCCGCGAGGGCAACGAGCTCTGGAACGACATGAACGAGTCCGGGGTCATCAAGAACACCGCCCTCGTCTTCGGCCAGATGAACGAGCCGCCCGGGGCGCGCATGCGTGTCGGCCTTTCGGGCCTCACCATGGCGGAGCACTTCCGGGACGTCTTGGGCCAGGACGTGCTCCTCTTCATCGACAACATCTTCCGCTTCATCCAGGCGGGCAGCGAGGTCTCGGCCCTCCTTGGCCGCATACCGAGCGCCGTAGGCTACCAGCCCACGCTGGCCAACGAGCTCGGCGCCCTCCAGGAGCGCATAACCTCCACGAACAAGGGCTCCATAACCTCGGTCCAGGCCGTCTACGTGCCGGCCGACGACCTCACCGACCCGGCACCGGCGACCACCTTCACCCACCTCGACGCCACGACGGTCCTCTCCAGGCGCATCGTCGAGAAGGGCATCTACCCCGCGGTCGATCCCCTCGCCTCGACCTCGCGCATCCTCGATCCGCGCGTCGTGGGCGAGGAGCACAACGCGGTGGCGCGGCGGGTGCAGGAGATACTGCAGCGCTACCAGGAGCTGCAGGACATCATCGCCATTCTCGGCATGGACGAGCTCGGGCCGGAGGACAAGCTCACGGTCTACCGCGCGCGCAAGATCGAGCGCTTCTTCTCGCAGCCCTTCCACGTCGCCGAGCATTTCACCGGCATGCCCGGCCGCTACGTCGCGCTCTCGGACACCATCAAGGGCTTCAAGGAAATCATCGAGGGCAACTGCGACGACATTCCCGAGCAGGCCTTCTACATGGCCGGGACTATCGACGAGGTCCACGAACGGGCGAAGAGCCAGTAAGGCGAGACCATGGTCGAATTTGAATGTGATATCCTGACGCCGCACCGCCGCTTCTTTTCGGGGAAGGCCGAGTCGGTGACCTTCGTCACTCATGACGGCGAAATCGAGATCCTGGCCTCGCACGAGCCCTGCGTGACCCCCGTGCTCATCGGTCAGCTCCGGCTGCGTTCGGAGGGGCAGGAGAGAATGGCCGCGGTCACGGAAGGCTTTGCGCGCGTCAAGGGCGGGAGGGTCGACATCTTCGTCGACGCCGCCGAATGGCCCGAGGAGATCGACCGGCCGCGGGCCGAGAGCGCGCTGGAACGGGCCAAGAACCGCCTTGCGACAGTGGCGCTCCGGTGGCAGCTCGACGCCTCCGCCGCTGCCGCGGCGAGGGCGAACAACAGACTCGCTGTCGCAGCCCGCGCGCCGAAGCCCCCTTCAGAAGAGAAGGCCGAATAGGCGGGCTCCCGCTCGGAGCGCCCGGGGGCGACGCCTCCCTGCGCCTGGGCGAAAGCTGGCGAGCCGCTGGCTTAGGCCTGATTTTCCTGGCAGGCGCGCCTCACTTTTCAGTTGTAAGGGAATAGATGATTATTCCACGCGCCTGGTGAGAAATCCGGGCTTAGGCCGACATCTCCGCGATGTAGCCGGTGCGCAGACAGGTGTCGAAGAGCTCCTGACTCAGGAAGTCCTCCTGCACGTCCTCCCAATCTTCGTGTCGATGGACGATGCGTACGAAGTATCCGCCTTCCGTCTCGTCGATCAGCTCGAGGACGGAGGGGTCCTGGCCGGCTGCGCTGTTTCCGGATTTTATCTCGAACTGTCTCATGTGCTCTCTCCTTCTGAATTATCTATCGGAGAGAAGGGGATGACGGTTTAACGAGGCGTGGAAAAAGCCAGGGGTCTGTCCCGGCGACCTGTCAGAGGCGCTCTGCGGAAGATGGAGGGATTTCGCGAGTGCCGGCCGCGGCCCTTCGCGCAAGATCGACATACGCGGCGGCGTGCTCGCGAAGTGTGGCGATCTCCTCGTCGTCGAGGGCGCGGACGAGGCGGGCCGGGCTTCCCAGGATGAGAGAACGCGGAGGGAAACTCTTGCCCTGGGTGACGAGCGCTCCCGCGCCGACGATGCTTTCGGCCCCGACGACGGCTCCGTTGAGGATCACCGCAGCCATTCCGATCAGACACCAGTCGCCGACGCGGCAGCCGTGAAGGACCGCACGATGACCGACGGTCACGCCCTCGCCGAGGATGCAGGGCACCCCCCGATCGACGTGGATGACCACCCCGTCTTGGATATTGCTCGACCGCCCGATCCGTATCTCGGCGACGTCGCCGCGCAGGACCGCGCCGTACCACACGGAAGAATCCTCGGCGAGCTCGACGTTCCCGACGACCTCCGCGTTCCAGGAGACGTAAACGGAAGGATGGATGCGCGGGCTGTGTGTTTCGAGGCTGTGTATCATGGCGAATATCTTGATTGAGCTGAGGACTTTTGGGAAGGGCCGGAGGCGCAGGGAGAAGAGCGCTCCCAAAAGAGAGGGAACCGATTCCGAGGCTGTCTGTTTTGTTGCCGCAGGACGAACCCAAATGGGCTTCGCTGACCCGGACTCGCTCCTATCCCCGGCCATCGCGATGAGTATTGAGTTTTACACTATTGACAGCGCGTAGGGGCCAGTGAAGAATACCGTAAAACAGTTCAAACGAGGTCAAAAAATGCAGAACGCCAATTTACTGAAATCTTTTATTACGTCTGCGATCGTGATTCGCACGCGGGCCCATACCCGAAGCTCTGCTTCGCGCTTTTCTCGCATTTACACTACAGGGTATGGACACGCATACAATCAAATTCCTTGCAGAACGAACGATACCTCGGAGCTCTGCTCCGGGGTTCGTTCATTCTCCTTGCAGTATTCGCCGTCCTCCTTCCTGCGGCGATCCCCGCGGCACAACGGGGAACGGTGGTATCGGAGATTGCGCCCGAGGAAGAATAGGCGCCGTCCGAGTCCGGGCCGTCGACCTTCGGCTTTTCGTAGGACGCGGATCATCTGGAGTTTGACCGCTCCGGTATCGATACATCACGCGGTAGACGAGGAATTCTCAGCCTGTAAACGACGATTTCTCAGTCTGAGAAAGGAGAATTTACAGACTGAGAAATGAGAATTTTCAGCTTGACACGGCCAACTTTTCAGCCTGAGAAATCCGACGTTTTTTCGTTTCATCGACATGTCATTTTGAATATTGACAACCGGCAGAACGCGCGAGATAGTTCTCCCGATTTATTAATGAGCGAGGGCATTATGAAAACGACACATGGTCTTCTCGTCTGTTCATTCCTGATAACTTCGATCTACTTCTCCTTGGGACTCACCGCTCAAGAGGCTCCGCCCGGCGTGACGGTACATGCGGTGACGCGCGGCGCCGAGCTTCGAGAACTCTCTCCGCCGGAGTATTTCACTCCGCCGCCGCATGGTGCCTCGAGTTTCGTCTTTTCGTCCGGGACGGGACGGCTGCAATTCGACACCGCCGACATGGACGCGAGCGCCATCTCAGCTCAATCCGCTTCGCCATCCGGCGCGACGGTGCAAACGGCGGCCCCGTCCATTCAGATCGAGGTAAAGCGCGTCGCCATCAACTTCGATTCGTCGAAGATGAGCCTCATGGGAGATGTGCATCAGTTCGGCCCGGAGGGGCTTCACTTCAAACATCCTGCCTTGCTCACGCTGCCCTACACCTGTCCTCCCGGCTATCCCGAAGACTGCATCAACATCTACTACCATGACGCGGCGAATGACTCGTGGCAGGTGGTGCCGAAGGTGTCGCAGGACAAGTCGGCCAAGACCATCACCGCGCAGATCACGCACTTCAGCGATTACGCGCCGGGGGTCGGATCGTACACTGTTGACGCCGGCGGGACCCTGAACACGCTGC
>Ga0187810_10000910_pt1 | contig 10645 bp, 8 predicted proteins | sample NC_wetland_sal_i_9_FD_132963 | JGI IMG/M metagenome (GOLD analysis project Ga0187810, IMG submission 132963) | Wetland sediment microbial communities from Neuse River Estuary, North Carolina, USA - ASW_5 | ecosystem: Environmental > Aquatic > Freshwater > Wetlands > Sediment | place: USA: North...
CAGCTTCAGTCGGGCGCTGGGGTGCTCGACACGCCACAGCAGTTCCTATTCGACACCGTGCCCGACGGCACCGTGCCGGTCCTATTCTCAGGCGGTCTGGACTCGGCCGCAGGGCTTGCCCTGGAACTACTTCACGGCGACGCAGTCGGCATCAGTGTGCACACCAACGGATTGATGCGAGGGGTCCAGCGGCGTGTGCTAGCTACCCTGAATGAGGCCTCTCACCATCAATGCGTGCCTCTTCAGTACCGGGTCAGCGTGCATAACAGCACCGAAACCAGCCAGCGTTCCCGCGGGCTGTTGTTCCTCGCGGCGGGAGTCGCGACCGCCTGGGCAGTTCATCAGGATCATCTCCGGGTGTTCGAGAATGGTATCGGAGCAGTCAACCTCCCATATCTCCGGTCCCAGCAGGGCGCGCAGGCAACTAAATCGGTCCATCCGCTGACCCTGCGCATGGTCCAGGACCTGGCAAGCGCGGTCAGTAACCGCCCCTTCGTCATCGACGCACCAGCCATCGCCCTGACCAAGGCTGAACTGCTGCGCCGCACGCCATCGACGGCTCGCAAGGCACTCGGCCTGACGGTGTCGTGTGATGTGGGGTTCGCAGCCAGGGTCCCCGAGCACCGGGCATGCGGCGCGTGCACCTCATGCCTGCTGCGGCTCCAGTCGCTGTCCGCCGCCGGGCTCACCGACCTCCTTCCCATGGACATCCATGAGCGGCGAGGGCACGACCGGGAGTTCAATCTCAACGCCATGATCTGGCAGGTCACCCGGATGCGGGCCTGCCTTGACAGCCCGGAACCATGGCAGCGCATGGTGTCTGAGTTCCCAGAACTCATCGATGTGACCGGCCTGACGCAGCAGGAGGTGGTCAGGCTCTACCGCGCCTACGTTGAGGAATGGAGCTCGAACGAGGATGTTGTGCGTTCACATGGCCGGGCGCGCCGTGAGAGCAGGACGGTCGCATTATGCCTAATGAGACCCGAGGCCCGGCCGGACAATCCGCACCGCTAGCGTTGCGGTTGCGGGCGGCAAGGGAAGCAAGTGGCCTCACGCAGGCCCAGGCGGCCGCAGAGTTGGGCGTGAGCCGCCCGCTGCTGATCGCGATAGAGAAAGGAACGCGAGAGGCTAGCCCGCACGAACTCGCCCAGCTCGCTGAGATTTATAAGACGAGCCTGAGCGAACTGCTGCGCCCGGGGCCCCCGCCCGTCACGATCGGCGCGCGGTTCCGCGCGGTGATGTCTGCGGACCAGCGCGACACCGATGATCTCTCCTCAGCAGTGGATGAGCTGCAGCGCCGCGCTGATGACTACCTGGACTTGCTGCGTATCTCGGGCACCGAACCTCCGGGGCGGCCTGAGCCCGTTCGCTCCCTCCCGGCATTGGATGCTCGCCGCGCCGAGGATCTCGCGACCGAGGAACGCAACCGGCTGGGACTCGGCGACGGACCGGTCCGGCCGCTGCGCGAAGTGCTCGAAATCGAAGTCGGGCTGCGAGTATTCGTGCTTCCCCTGCCGTCACGGATCGCCGGCCTATTCGTCATCGCGGACGGACTTGGCGGCTGCATAGCCGTCAACTCGCGGCATCCGGACGAACGGAAGAGGTGGACTCTGGCGCACGAGTACGCTCACTACCTTGCCAACCGGGACCGGGCCGAAGTCACCCGGCTGTCCTACCTACGCCAGCCCGAGTCCGAGTACTTCGCGGACGCGTTCGCAGCGAATTTCCTGATGCCTCGGAGCGGACTCTCGCGGAGATTCCACGAACTGAAGCGCACAAACTCAGACCGGGTGACCCCGTCCATGCTGGTCCAGCTCGCGCACACCTACGGCATATCCCTGCCGGCCCTGTCAGCGCGTCTTGAAGACCTAGGCCTAATCCCTCCCGGAACCTGGGAGCGGCTTCTGGAGCGGAATTTCCAGTCACGGGTGGCGGCGCGGATGCTGGGTCTCGAGCAGCCGAAGCAGGCCAGCGACTCGCTCCCCTTGCACTACCGGCTGCTGGCTGCGCAGCTCTACACTGACGGCGACATCACCGAAACCCAGTTCGCCCACTACCTCCACACCGACATCGTCGGCGCCCGCCGCGCTTACGCCGAACTGACCGAAACCGCCGATGTAACCAGTGACGGTTCACCGCAGATCCTCGACCTGTCCGAGGCGGCTGGGTGAACCGTGCCGACTCCCCAACTGCTCCTCGACGCATGCGTAACGATCAACCTCATCGCAGCGGGTCCTGTTCACCAGATCGCTCGCAGCATCGGCTGCAGTTGCCTGATCACTAGACAGGCGGCGAACGAGGTGGGCCACCTCAGGGACATGGCCGATGGCGAGACCGTGGTTACTCCCGTCGATCTAACCGATCATCTCCAGCCTGGCGCCTTTCAGATCATCGAGCTCGCACGCGACGAAGTTCCCCTTTTCGTCGAACTGGCTGCCCTGGTGGACGACGGCGAAGCAGCAACGATCGCCGTCGCAATCAAGCGCGGCCTACCTCTCGCGACTGACGACCGTAAAGCCCGGCGCCTATGCGCCGAGCGGGGCTTGGCCCTACCCACCGGAACCGTCGCTCTCATCAGGCGCTACTGCGAAGCCCAGGCGCTCGATCAAGCCCACATCTCTCACCTGCTCCGACGGATCAGCAACCGCGCGAGCTTCCAGGCCCCACGCGGCGACCCGGACCTGAAATGGTGGAACGACCACCAGCCGTAGGCCTCTAACGGAGTTCGCGATCCAGCCCCTCACCAGCGCCCGGCTGGGGTGATCGGCGGCGAGTTATCCTCGCCCAAGCAGGTAATGCGTTTGTTCGCGCCCTGCCACGATTCGAACGACTGCGGAGGGTGAGGCGTGCCACTCGAATCCTCTCTCAGACCACCGGAGGTGGCGAGCCTCCGTGACTAGCGGGAATGTGCCCGATCCCGCGTTCGCTGACAGCGACGCCCGCGGACTCGATGCCGCCCGCCATGGGCTGCTCGGCCGGCGCGAGGAACAGCGACAACTCGCCGCCCTCCTTCACGGGGCTCGAGAAGGCCGGGCCGGCGCTCTCGTGCTTCGAGGGGAAGCCGGGATCGGGAAGTCGGCTCTGCTTAGCGATCTCGCGAAGAACGCCGATGACTTCTGCATCTGCCGTGCGGGGGGCGTCGAGTCCGAGATGGAACTCGCGTACGCCGGCCTGCAGCAACTTTGCGGACCACTCACCGGGCACAACGTAGAACTCACGACGCTGCACCGGAACGTTCTGGATCAGGTGTTCGGTCTCACCGAGGGTGCCCCTCCGGAGCGATTTCTCGTAGGTATCGCCGCCCTGGATCTGGTGGCGAGCGCGGCCAAAAAGCAGCCGGTCGTCTGGCTTATCGATGATGCGCAGTGGATCGACCAGGCCTCGATGCAAGCGATTGGATTCGTAGCCCGTCGGCTACTCGCCGAGAGAGTAGTAATTGTTATCGCCACACGCGACGTCAGCGACGAGAACGAACTTGCAGGGCTACCCGATCTTCGGATCGGCGGCCTGAACGCTGAGGATGCTCGCAGGCTTTTTGACTCGGTCGTCAGTGGCCCAACGGATCCGTTCGTTCGGGATCGGATTTTCTCTGAAACACGCGGCAATCCCCTCGCGCTCCTTGAGCTGCCTCGCGCGTGGACCACGGCGGAATTGGTCGAGGGCCTCTCGGAGCCTGCCGGTATTCCGCTCACGGGTAAGATTGAATTCGCCTTTGCGAAGCGTTTGCGTGAACTGCCGCCTGACACCCAGACCCTGCTCGCGCTTGCAGCAGCCGAGCCGACGGGCGACCCGGCGCTACTGTGGTCCGCCGCTCAGCGTCTCGGACTCGATTGGAGCGCTGCGGCCCCCGCAGAACGCGCCGGGCTACTCGCAGTAGGACAGGGAGCGTACTTCCGGCATCCACTGGTGCGGGCAGCCGCCTACCGCTGTGCGCCCCTTGAGAAGCGGCTGGAAGTGCATCGCGCTCTTGCGGAGGTGACCGACCCCATCCATGACGCGGACCGTCGCGCTTGGCATTGGGCCTGTTCGACAGTCGGTCACGACGAGAAGATCGCCGCTGAGCTTGAGAGGACAGCTGGTCGGGCCAGGGCTCGCGGTGGTCTGCTGGCGGCCGCTGCCCTCCTCGAACGTGCAGCGCTCCTCACGCCACGCGGAGAGCGTCGAGCCGATCGAACGCTGGCAGCGGCTAGGGCGAAACGAGATGCCGGGGCATTTGAATCAGCGCTCCGGCTCCTATTGGTTGTCGACACCGAGCCACGGTCCGAGCTACGCACCGCGCTGGCTGAGCAACTGCGGGGGAAGATCGCCTTTGACCAGCGCCGTAGCTCCGAGGCTGCCGAACTCTTGTTGAGTGCGGCTCAGCGGATCGAGCCGTTTGCGCCCCGGGCTGCTCGTGACATGCACCTCGAGGCGTTGGCTGCGGCCATCTGGGCGGGGGGCCCGGGCGACCGCGAGTTGGTCGCCAGGGCAGCGGAAGCCGCTCGGGCCACAGCGCCGGCTGAGAATCCACCGCGCACCGCAGATCTGCTCCTTGACGCGATCGCGACCAGGGTCACCGAAGGCTACGCGGCTGCGACACCCGCGCTGACCGCGGCACTCGACGCCATCCGCGATCACGATCTGGGATCGGACGATGCCGACGACTTGCTGTGGTTGACAGGAAACAGACTGGCCGGACTCATAGCCGCTGAGGCTTGGGACTACGAAGCCGGTCTGGCCTTGGCAGAGCGGCAGGTCAGAGTCGCTCGAGAGTCGGGAGCCCTCGTACAGCTTCAATTCGCGTTGAACTTCCTCGCCAACTACGTCATCGTCACCGGCGATCTTCGTGGCGCGTCGGCGTTGTTGGAAGAAGAGCGCCTGCTGTCGGCGATGACCCTGGTAAGTCCGAACCGCACCATGCTGATCGATGCGCTCCGCGGCGATACGGATCGGACCGTTCCGCTGATCCAAGCGATGATCGAGACCGCGATCAAAAGTGGTCAGGGCCGGGTCATTTTCTTTGCCTACTACGCGGCCGCCGTTCTGTACAACGGGCTCGGGCGGTACGCAGACGCGCTGGTTCACGCGAGAAAGGTGATCGAGTCGGACGCGTTGGGCTATCAGGCATTCGCCGCGGGCGAACTTGCCGAAGCGGCGTCCAGGGAGGGCGACACCGAGTTGCTGTCCTACGTGTCCACCTGGATGCAGGTCCGCGCCGCGGCGACTCCCACAGAGTGGGCGCTCGGGATGTCTGCTCGGATCCAGGCGCTCGAGGCCGCGGACGCCGATGCGGAGGCCTTGTATCGGGAGTCGATAGTCCACTTTGACAAGACACGGCTTCGGATCGAACTGGCGCGCTCGCAGCTGCTTTACGGCGAATGGCTGCGGAGGGAGCGCCGGAACCTTGACGCGCGCGTCGAGTTGCGCACAGCTCTCCGCCTCTTCCGGGAATTCGGAGTGCAGGCCTTCGGCGAACGGGCCCGGATCGAGCTCGAAGCGACCGGCGAACGCATCCGCCCGCGGGCAGCGGATGCACAAGCCCAGCTCACCCCGCAGGAATCCCAGGTCGCCCGGCTTGCAGCGCAGGGGCTCACCAATCGGGAAATCGCCGCTCGTCTCTTCATCGGCGAGAGCACCGTGGAGTACCACCTGGTCAAGGTATTCCGCAAACTCGATGTCAGATCCCGGACCCAGTTGGCACACGTGAGGTTCTAGGCGCTGCGGGAGCCGGCGATCGAATTGCGGGATGACGTGCTCAGCTGGTTGAGGTGTGGCTCTGCAGTACCGCCTGACAAGCCGCCGGCCCGCAACTCGGCCTCCGCCTCGGACAGTGACCCGACGAAGAGCTTCGCCCGCACACCGGTAAGCCTCTCGAGCGCTGACGCAGGTCCGGCGAGGACCGAGACGCCGCGGAAGACCTGCGGGCGAACTGTCAGTGAGACACGCGCTCCGTGAACTTCGGGCAACCGGCCCTGAGGTGACGTTACGGCCGCGAAGTGGTGCAGCAGCGCCTTCAGGCGCGACCCAGCTAGCGAATGTGTCCCCGCCACGCGCGAGCGTCGCGGAAGACTATGGGATTCCTGGATGCCGCGTCCCACGCTGCCGACCTGAAATGGGGTCGCCGCCTCGATCAGATGAGGAGCTCTCCATGACACGTGTACCGACGGGCGAGCCAGAAGGAACCGGTAGCCCAGAGCAGGTTGCCGCTGGCTCAATCGACAGCGGGCACCTATTGCTGGTTGGGGCCGGGCCCGGCCTTGGTCTGGCCGTTGCCCGCCGTTTCGCCGCCGGGGGCTACCGGGTGACTCTGGTCGCGCGGAGCGCAGACCGGCTAGGTGAGCTCGCGCGGAGCTTGGATGACATTGGTGCCGAGATCAATACAGTCGAGGCGGACGCGAGCAGTCCCGAGGATCTGCGCGCCCGAATGACTGAGCTCTACAGCGATAAGGGCGCGCCGGGAGTCGTGATTTACAACGCGGTCCTGGGCGCACCCGATCGGCTCCTGAGTTCGACTGTGACTCATTTGCAGGAGGCTTACGCTGTCGACGTCATCGGCGCCATAGTCGTAGCCCAAGAAGCCGCCCCGGCGATGAAGGCGGCAGGATTCGGCACGATGATCGTCACCGGGGGCGGCTTCGCCGATCACCCGATCCCGGCCCTCGCGACGGTCTCGCTTGGTAAAGCTGCCCTCCGGTCGGCTGCAACGATGCTCGGCGTCGATCTAGGCCCGGCTGGCATTCGAGTCGCAACCCTCACCATCGCCGGACAGATCGGGGCAGGCACTGCCTTTGATCCAGCGCGTATCGCCGAGCGCTACTGGCAGATCGTCCAGATGGACGATCCCTGGCAGGCGGAATTCCGCTTCACCGGCGAGTAAGACGCAACCTCCAGGAGGGGTCTACCGATGACGAGCTTCAACCTGGAACAGGCCGCGAGGGAGCTGACCGAGTCGATCGCCAAAGGTCCTCCGCTCAGCAGCGTCTCACTCGCAGAGGCCCGCAAAGCGGTCGAAGCTGCCCAGTCAGCTCCGCTATCGATGCCGGACGTTGATGAGTGGTGGGTCACCGTGTCGTCGGCCTTCGGCGATTTCCAGGTGCGGATCGTCAGACCACAAGGATCCACGGGCCCGTTGCCTGCGATCTTGTACCTGCACGGCGGCGGATGGATTCTTGGGAGCTGGATCACCCACGACCTGCTGACACGCCGGCTAGCCGTAGGAGCGAACGCAGCTGTGGTGTTCGTCGAATACTCGCGAGCCCCCGAGGCTAAGTATCCGGTCCAGATCGAGCAGTGCTATGCCGCAGCTCAATGGATCACCGCACAAGGGGCAGGCGGCGGATTCGACATCACCCGGATCGCTGTCGCCGGTGACTCTGCCGGCGGGAACATGTCGACGGTACTCGCCCTCATGGCCAAACAGCGCGGCGGCGTTCAGTTCGTCCATCAGTCCTTGTACTACCCGATGACAGACGCCAATGCGGAGGACTCCGAGAGCCTTCGCACGTTCAAGAACGGGCCATACGGCTCCGCCAACGGACTGGCGTTGTTCTGGAACAGCTATCTAACCGCTGAAGAGTCGCGAAGCGACATCTGGGTCTCACCGCTGCAAGCGACGCTCGGCGACCTGGAAGGTCTGCCACCTGCCCTCGTCATCGTGGACGAGAATGACCTGCTGCGAGACCAGGGCGAGGCCTACGCCGACAAACTGCGTGACGCCGGGGTTCCGACTACGTCCGTGCGTTTCAACGGGACGATCCACGACTTCATGCGCCTCAATGCGCTACGTGATTCCGAATCCACTCGCGCGGCGATCAGCCTCGCGGTCGCCGCGCTACGCCGAGCTTTCGGCACCGAGTAGCGGACAAGAAGGGACTACCAACCATGCCTAACTCCAGCAGGGCGAATCACCGAAATCGGGCGATACCCCTCCCTGCGGCGATCGTTGGCGTAGTCACGAGCTTGTGGACGAGCACACCCGTTAGGGACGTGCCGCGAGAATCCAAGGAGGAAAAATGACATCACCCGCCGCGGGCGCTGCCGGCGCCCAAGACCTGCCCGAGTACGTCCCCGTCCCGGCGATCGCGAAGGGCGCGGCCCTGAACGAGCACGGATACCACGTCTGGCAGGTCGAGCGGAACCTCTACGCGGTCACCGACAACGTGTACATGTCGGCGTTCCTGACCACCCCGGACGGCGTCGTGATCTTCGACGCGCCCCCGAACATCGGCCACAACATCCGGCGTGCCGTGGACGAGATCACCGCCGCCAGCGGCCTGACCAGCCAGGTCACCCATATGGTCTACTCCCACCACCACTGCGACCACCAGGGAGCGTCCTCGCTGTTCGGCGGGGACATCGTCCGCATCGGCCACGAGGAGACCCGGCGGCTGCTGCTGCGCGACGATGACCCCGCCCGCCCCGCCCCGGACGTGACCTTCTCCGACCGCCACACCCTGGAAGTCGGCGGCGAGCGGGTCGAACTGGCCTGGCACGGGCCCAACCACTCGCCGGACAACATCTACATCCACTTCCCCGACCACGACACGCTGATGTTCATCGACGTGGTCAACGCCGGCTGGATACCCATCTACAACCTCAACCTGTCCGACGACGTCATCGGGTACACCGGCGCCCCGGCCATCGCGCTGGACTACCCATGGACCCACCTGATCAGCGGGCACCTGGGCCGGGTGGCAACCCGCCAGGACGTCGCGATGCACCAGCAGTACATCGCCGACATCGAAGCCAGCTCACGCGAGGCGCTGGCCTCGGTCAACCCCGGGCCGCTGTTCGGGCACTACGGAGAGAACGTGTGGGCCGGGGTCAGCGCCTACCTCGACGCCGTCACCGAGCACGCGGCCGCCCCCATCATCGCGAAATACACCGGCGTGCTGGGCGGTGCCGACATCGAGATCTACACCAGGACCACGACGTTCGCGATCATGCAGTCGATCCGCCTCGACCGCGGCCCCAGCGGTCCGGTCCACCCCTGACCGCAACGCACCAGGTCGCCCCTGCCCTTGTCCAACACCTCGACCGAAACCACGCACCCGGTCCAGGTCCTTCCTTACCCGATACCATCCGGGAGACCCGGAGCCCTGGTCAGTCCTCTCTTGCAATTTTCCCGGCGCCGGAAGGTGCCTGCTTGGCAGCCGACCGGTCGATCGTGAGCTAATGCGGTGTCTGGCGAACCGCCAGGTTCAAGAGTGCGACACCTGCGCAAATACCGTGGCGATTATCTGATCATCCCAAATGCAATGTGGCCGCGATTACCCATGACCATGACAGGAGAGCTACAGATAATCCTGTTCTGCCCGCCTCGCCAGATGGACGCCGAGATCCGCTCTGCCGGCGCATAGCGCTTAGGCCGATATTTTGCTGCTCAGGATCGGCGCCCGGCGCAGAGCGTGATTGGCGCGCCGCGGGAGGGTTAGGACGCACGGGGGTTGAAAAGCTTGTCCATGGCTTCCGCGCCGGTGGTCAGGATCGGCCGCAGTTCGCGCCGGTACACCACTTCGGTGGTCTTCAGGCTCGAGTGCCCTGCTATGCGCGCGATCTCCTCCACGGGGACGCCGGAACTGGACATCAGTGACACAAATGAATGACGCAATTCCCGTGGCGTCCAGTGTTCCCCGATCTTGGCGGCCTTGCAGACCGCCCTGAACTCCCGGCGGACGTTTGCCGAGTCTAGGGCGCTACCTGTCCGTGTGGAGAAGACGAGATCGTGATCGTTCCACCCAGCTCCAGCGGCGAGCCGTTCCCCGGCTTGCCGTTTCTTGTGGGCCCGGAGCGCATCGACCGCTATCTCGGGGAGGGCGAGCGTCCGGCGTGACTTGTCTGTCTTCGTGTCTTCGTGAGCTCGTACCGAACGCCATACTGCTGCGCTCGCCGGTATTGCGTCCCACGAGATCGCGGGCCTCGGCGTGCCGGATCGCTCGTGTCAGCGCGTTGTGTCCTATTGCTACGGCGGCGCTGGAGTAGCGCCGAGCCATCGTTGTCAGCGCCTTGTGCACGTCTGCGGCGGTCAGCTCGCGGAGCTTCCGGGCGCCGATCGTGGCCAGGATCGGTGCCAGGACGTGCTCGTTCTTCTCGATTGTCTTGGCCGACCGGCCGTCCAGCCCTTCCTTCAGCCAGTCGTCGGCTGCGTGCCGGACGGTGTAGTTCGGCCTGGCTCGGATGCTCGATTCGAGGTCGCCGTGCAGCGCCTTGAGCCGGTCCTGGACCACGGTCTTGGTCTTGCCGGAGACCTTGCGCCGGATCCGCTTCCCGTCTGGACCGAACCCGAGGCTGATGACGCCGCGCCACCGGCCCTCGCAGTGCCGGTGCCGGTCGCTGTCGCGGCACGGAGCGTCGTGCTAGAAGAAGATCCCGTCCTCGCCCCAGCCACGCCGTGAACTCATGGCCTAATCCTAACCCAGAATGGGGGCCAATCTGGGGGCCATCTGCCAGACTCGTCTAGCCTCAGTCAGACACGTAGGGCCACATATATGCAGCTAGATCTGTTGATGCTGATGCTAGAAACCAGGTGATGATGTCAGTGATTTTCCCTGACACGGAAGAGGTCACTGGTTCAAATCCAGTACGGCCCACCATTTTCGAAAACCTGTCCCGTTGTGGGAGCCAAAAGGGGAGCCAGAAACAGAGGCAACTGGCCTCTCCAACCGCC
>Ga0187810_10000911_pt1 | contig 10639 bp, 13 predicted proteins | sample NC_wetland_sal_i_9_FD_132963 | JGI IMG/M metagenome (GOLD analysis project Ga0187810, IMG submission 132963) | Wetland sediment microbial communities from Neuse River Estuary, North Carolina, USA - ASW_5 | ecosystem: Environmental > Aquatic > Freshwater > Wetlands > Sediment | place: USA: North...
CAGTTGGTGGCGTAAGGCGGAATGAGAACGACGCCCAGGCCGATCAGGATCAGAAGCACGGCTGCGCCCGCGATCAACCGGGGCGCACGCGAAGTCACCGCTTCGTTTCCTCCAGCGATTCCAGCTCCTTCCAGATATCGTCGCCGTGCCGCTCCCAGTCCGGCGACTTGGAAGTGAAGTGAACCTCGGGCACTTTGAGCGTGCCGTGGCCGTACAGGCAAATGTACTCCGTACGAGGCTGGCCAATCAGGAACATGTTCGGCCACGATCCCGCGGCTACCGGCATTCGCAGACGGCGCAGACACGTGCGGCAGCGATAGCGCTGGTCCCAAATGATGAGATGCAGCACACCGAAACAAGCCAGGAAATACAGGAGCATGGCACTGGTGAAGCCCAGGTCGTGACCGAACGGCTTCTGTTCGAAAGCCGGGACAGCGATGGTGCCGCGGAAGCCTGCGACGATCGCCAGCCACACTACGCGCATGACTACGCCGCCGGCGGCCAGCTTCAGCAGCAAGTACCCCCAGTATTTCACAGTCATTAGACTCCCCTCGTCGTCTTCAAGTTCCAGTGTCTCTGCGATTCTAATCGGCCCGGCGTCAGTTTTTCAGCAGATTCCGCGCCAGGAATAATACGTTGGCTGGCCGCTCCGCCAATCTCCTCATAAAATAGGGATACCACGCATCGCCATACGGAACATAGAGCCTCAACCGAAAACCGTCGGCCACCAACCGCCGTTGCAAGTCGCGCCCGACGCCATAAAGCATCTGAAACTCAAAACGATCACTCGGGATCTTTCGTTCCCTGATGTGTCCGATCGCTCGACGTAAAATATTTTCGTCATGCGTCGCGATGGCCGGATACGCGCCGTGATCGAGCAATTCGAGCATCAATCGGACGTAGTTCGCATCCACGTCCTTCTTGCGCGGGAAAGCCACTTCGTGCAGCTCGCGATATGCGCCCTTGCAAAGCCGCACTGGAATCGATTGCCGGCACAAGTTCACGACGTCGGCTTCGCTGCGGTACAGATACGCTTGGATCACGGCTCGCACGCTTCCATACTTGGCGTGGAGTTCGGAAACCAGCGCCAGCGTTCGCTCGGTATACTGGCTCGATTCCATATCGATTTCCACCCAGCGGCCGATGGACTTGGCCCGCGCCACCAGGCATTCCACCGCGGCGCGCCCGGCGTCCTCCGAAAAATCCAAGCCGAGTTGCGTCAGCTTGATCGAAACCGACGCCTGCAAGTTCAGCCGCGCGATTTGATCGAGTGCGGTCAAATACGCGTCGCGCGATTGGTCGGCCTCCTGAAGCGATGTGACGCTTTCGCCTAAATGATCGAGCGTCGCAAGGTAGCCATCCGCGTTCAGCTTTTGGCACACGGCGAGTTCACGTTCCAGCGTACCCCCCGCCACGAAGCGAGAAGTCAGTCGATCGGCGACCGGTGAAGTTTCCATCCAGTGACGAAGCCACGGCTGGCGGGAAAGCACCAAGAGCAGGCTGCGGAGCACGCAATTTCAGGATACTAGGTTCGGAGGGGAGGCTCCGTGAATAATGCGTTAACGCCGCGATTCATGCCCGGCGCCGGGGGGGCCGGCGAGATAAGCGATTTTCTCGCGGATGGCGGACTCGTGGCGCGTTCTCATTCAAGCTGGGCTCTTAGTTTGGCGAGGTAAGAGTCCAGTTGATCCTCCGGAATTCCTTCACCTCGGTCGAGTTGATCGATGCCGCGCCTGATCTTGGCGTTGATGGTGCTTTTGTTTTCCAACGGCCAGCGATCCTGCTCTTCCTGCGTTTCGAGAAGGTGGAGCAGCGCTTCCTTCACGCTCGCGGCGCCCGTCGCTTGAATCTGCCTCTGGATTCGAGCTTCCAATGCCGCATCGTGGATTTCGATATTCAGGTTCGTCAACGTCCCGGCGGATAGCTCCCCAACACCCGCAAGAAATCCGCGATCTCGCCCAAATGCCGGAGCGCGTTTTCGACGCGCGGCTCATTCTCCCGCCCCAGAAAATCGACGTAGAACAAATACTCCCAAGGCTTGCCGTGCAGCGGGCGCGACTCGATCTTGGTCAAATTCAAATCGCGCAGCGCGAAGGCAGCCAGGCCGCGAAACAAAGCCCCCGGGGTGTTGCGCGTCGTAAAAACGAGCGACGTTTTCCACTCCTTTCCCGGCCGCGGCTTCGGCAGTTTCTTCGATGGATACAGCAAAAAGAAGCGCGTAAAGTTGCGCCGGTCGTCCTCGATCGATCGCTTGAGGATCGTCCCTCCATAGATGCCCGCCGCCACCGACGATGCGATTGCGGCCGCATCGGGCGCCCGCTGTTCCATGACCATTTTCACGCTGCCCGCGGTGTCGTAGAAGGGAACCCGCTCCAGCTTCCGATGCCTCGCGAAAAACTTCAGGCATTGATTCAGAGCCACCGGATGCGAGTAGACTTTGCGAATGTCGGCGAACCGGACGCCCGGCGGCGCGATCAAATTGTGGACGATGCGCAGGTTGGTCTCCGCCGCGATGCGTACATCGAAATGCAAAAGGTGATCGTAATTCTCGTGCACCGATCCCGCCAAGGTGTTTTCCATTGGAATGACGGCGGCGTCGATCTTTCCAGCCCGTATTGCGCGGAACACTCCCTCAAACGTGGGGTAAGGCACCACCTCGGCGTGAGTCCCCAACAATTGGCGCACGGCCTCCTGGCTGAAGGCTCCCAATTCTCCTTGAATTCCTGTCCGCTGCCGTTTCATCCGACCTGCAAAGTTGCCTTTTCCTCCGTCACGCCCCGACCACGCTAAACCGTTGTGACCTACTCAGGCTGTTCGGGAAACCGAACAAAAACCCTTCTCGCGTCTTGCTTCTTTATACCCGTGATCGCTATAATTCGAGCCTGTAGAACGGTTTACATATCCGTAACTCAGGGATCCATTCGTCTGCAGCTTCTCACTGGGGCACTGCGAAAGCAAAAGCATCATAGCATGGAGGACGCTGGTCAAAAGCTTCGCCGAATTCGAGAACGGCTCAACTTACGCGTGCGCGACGTCGAACAGGCCAGCCTGAAGATCGCCGAAAAATATAAGAATGACGAATTTGCGGTCCTGATCAACCGGGTGTCCGAAATCGAGAACCGCGGCTTGGTTCCTACCCTCTTTAAGCTCTATTCGCTGTGCGCCATCTACCGGCTCGATTTCCAAGAGGTTCTCGAATGGTACGGGATTGCCCTTGGATCTCTGGCCGTGGATGCCATGCTGGTGGATGTTCCTGAAACCCACGTCGTTTCTTTTCGCGACGACGCCTCCGCGGAAGTCCTCTTGCCTTTGTCGCTCGATCCGGGCGCCGATCTGCGCCGCACCACCTATCTCAGCCGTATGATCCAACGCTGGGGGAGGCTGCCCCTCTTGTTCCTGGAAACGCTGAATTTGAAAGAGCAGCGCTATGCCATGATCGGAACTGAGGATTGGTTCATGTATCCGCTGCTGCAGCCGGGAACCTTTGTATGTATTGACGATACCCAGCGCAAAATTGCTACCTCCGGCTGGAGCAACGAGTTCGAGCGCCCCATCTATTTTCTCGAGCATCGCGCGGGATATGCGTGCGGATGGTGCAGTCTGAACGGAGATCATCTGATTCTACAACCGCATCCGGCATCCTTGTGCAGCCCCCAAGTCTACAGCTACCCCAATGAAATCGATCTGATTGGGCAGGTTACCGGAATCGCTATGCGTCTGGATCAGGCGCGGCGACGGCGTACGCGCTTCTGAACAATTCCATCAGAGCAGCCAAGTCGCTCATATAGAGGCGGCGCTCCACGGCCCGGATGGATGCGGGAACCAGGTTTTGATAAGGCGCCAGGCGGACCCAAGTTTCAATCACCAGACGCTTGTCTTCAAATAAGCCGGCCAGGTACAAATCCAGGTCCGCTTTCTGCTGCTCCAGGTTGAAAGTCAGCCACTCGGCAAACACGTCGGCGTGACCATCCCGCAGAGCCCGATTCGCCTCGTCTTCACCGAAGACCAGCGCCAGCCCGCAGTGCTCATACCTGCCGTTGTTCGAATTCCTCAGAGAGGCCAGATAGACCAACCTTCCAAAGACCGAGGGGATCTGGGATAGGGTGTTGCGCCAAAGATCGGAAGCCGCACTTCGTTCAAAAACGACTGCAGATCTGGATGCTTTGACTGCCCGTTCGCCCTTCACTTCTTAGGATGATACACCCAAACCAATCAGGAGGAAAGGCGGCTCTTTCGAGCCTTTTGTCCGCCTAGCATCCCCAAATGTTCGGGTTCCCGAAAGTCTCTAGGTGTTTTCACCTAGATCGCTTCCCAGCTCTTAATCTTGGCGTGGATTCGAGAATTCTGCGAATTCAATTCGAAAACACGAGGAGATTTGGGCATGTTGAAGAAATTGTTGTTGTTGGCTGGTGTTGCGCTGGCTGTGGTTACAAGTGTTTCGGCGGATATCCCCTATCCGCCCTGCTCCCCCGACTGCGTCGTGTCGACTGGCTCGAACGGCTAAGTTGGGACTTGGTATATCTTTAACGCGCTCGATTCGGGGGGGATGCTAGACTGGACTGCAAGCCATGCATCAACTCCCGGTCGAGCAGCAGATTCTGCTGGTTGTCCAAATTGTGGCGCTGGCGTTGTTGTGCCTTCGGATGTGGTTGGCGGGGCTGCACCGGGTTTACGTTTACTTCTTTGGATACCTGGTGTTGGAATTGCTGCAGTCGCTGATTCCGGTGCTAGTGCCCTTGGAGACCCGTTTATATCGAGACGCCTTCGTTGCGAGCCAGGCGTTCATTGTGGCTTTCTACGCGCTGGTTGTTTTGGAGTTGTACTCGAAGGTTTTGAGCGACTTAACTGGTATCGCCACTGTGGCGCGCCGCTACATTCAGATCATTCTGGTCCTGGCGATCGGGATCGCGTTGCTACTTTTGGGTCTGGTGAAATCCAAAGCCACGCTGACCGGATATCTCTACACTTTTGAGCGGACGGTCATGGCGAGCTTGGTCGTATTCATCCTTTTGGTAACTCTCTTTCTGGTTTATTATCCCGTCCCTTTGGGCCGAAACGTTATCGCTTACCTGATGGGTTTTACGGTGTACTTTCTCACCAGGACGGCCTCCGCACTCGTGATCAATATGGGCCACCATTGGATCCGCGAGTTGAGCAGCGTCGCCATGACCGTGTCGGTGCTATGCTTGACCTTTTGGATTATCGCCTTGAACCGCGCAGGCGAGACCAAGCGCGTCGTCGTCGGACACCAATGGAATCCCGCGGATGAGGAGAAGTTGAGGGCGCAATTGGATGCCATCAACACTAGCCTGTTGCGTGCGAGTGGGAAATAGCGAGCGATAAAGAGCGCCACCTCGCCTGGAAACCGTGCATTGTGTGTGAAATTACATTGGAACATTTACGAAAGACCGGTTGCTTTTTGTGGAACGATCCGATATGATTTAGCCAAAGAAATCCATGGAGGTGAGTGCCGTTTTATGGTCCTCCTCGCGATCATTCTGGCAGCGGTGTTGGCTTGCTTTGCCGCACTGTTTTGGAGGCTTGCATCTCGTTTTGACGCCAAGTGCTGCACCGCCGAATGGCTGGATCGCTTTTCCCTGAAGAGCTATGCTCCCATGGAGCGGCTCCTCGACAGGAACGACTTGGCTTTTCTCGCGTCTCAACCGGGATATCGCCCGGAAATCGGCAAGCGTTTGATGGCTGAGCGGCGCAGGATATTTCGCGCTTATCTGCGTATGCTGGTGCGCGACTTCAATCAGTTGATGGGGATTGGAAAGCTCATGGTGGTTTATTCCAATCAAGACCAACACGAATTCGCGCGCAACTTAGGGCGCCAACAAGTGAAGTTTTATGCCAGGGTTTGCGCGCTGCACCTGCAAGTCGCCCTCTATCCGGTGGGCTGGCCCGCTGTGGATGCCCGCGGACTGCTGGATGCGTTGGGCGCCATGCGGTCAAGAGTTCAGCAACTCGCCACTGCTGCCCCGGCTCTGGGCCACATGGCCTAAGCCACGCGGCCACCTCAACCGCAGATCGCCTTGAGCATCTGCTTGGCTTCTTTCAGCCCCTGGAACTGTTTTTCGGCATCCTTGAATTCGCGCGTGTGAACGCAGCGGCGCGCGCCCCGATGCTCCACGGGAAATCGCAAATGCAGCATCTCGTGGAACAGGACATATTCCACCGCGAGCCGCGGAACCCGGGCGTTGTCCAGCAGCCGGCTCAAGATGATGGCATTGTGCGACGGATCGTAATGCCCCAGCATTACGCGCGAAGGCCGACGGCTCCATCCGAGCAGCGGCTGCGCCATCCAGCCGTGAAAATGGGCTATGTTCAGTTCTTCGAAAATCTTCGCGAGATCGTAAGTATCACCCTGAGGGCCCGACACGAACTTACGCCCGCGCGACTGCTTCACCAGTTGAAGGCTGCGCCGCATCTCCTTGCGATTGAGATATCGCCGGTATCGATCGGAGTGGACGCGCGACACCGGACGCCGCAGCAGCTTGGCCATCAAGATGTTCGCGAGCGACTCCAGAATCGCCGCCGGAGCGCCCTCTAAGACGTCGGTGATGCGAAACTCGAGTCCCGCATCGTCCCAGCGGACCAGGCTATTCGCATTGGCGAATTTGCAGAATTTCACCTGGACTTGCGGAATTGCGGTGCGCGGCCGGAACTCACGGAAAACTCGCGCAAACATTTCCTCGGGCGTTTCGAAGAAAATTGCGGATTGCAACACGCTTTCAGAATACATACTATCTTTGAATGCGCGCCGAGCCACCCTGGGCAAGCGCGCGAACGTCGGCCAACTTCGCCATTGTAGTATCGCCGGGGAAGGTGCTGACCAGCGCCCCGTGCGCCCAGCCCAGCTTGAGCGCGTTCTCCGGCGTTTCGCCCGCGAGCAAGCCGTAGAAGAATCCGGCGGCGAATCCGTCGCCGCTGCCGACTCGATCGAAGACGTCGAGTTCGCAAGTAGGCGCCCGATAGGTTTGGCCGTCGATCCACGCGGCTGCTCTCCAGATATGCCGGTTGGCGGAAAGTACCTCGCGTTCGGTAGCGGCAGCGATCTTGATGTGCGGATAGGTTTTCGCCGCATCATCGACGTTCGGGACCCCAACCAGCACGTCGACATATTGGACGATACGTCGAAGCACGGCTTCGGCGCGCTCGGCTCCGCCCCAAGCTGCCCACAGCTTCTCGCGAAAGTTGATGTCGAACGAAACCACGGCGCCCGCGGACTTGGCCGCCTGCATTGCCTCGATGATGACTTCCGCCGTGGTTGGCGAGAGCGCCGCAAAAATGCCGCCGCTGTGAAACCAGCGAACTCCGCGTGCGAAGATGCTGGCCCAGTCGAAGTCTCCGGGCTTGAGCAGCGCCGCGGCTTCGTTTGCGCGATTGTAGAACACCACCGGTGGACGCATGCCGTAGCCGCGATCGCTGTAAACGGTGGCCATGTTCGGACCCGTGACGCCGTCGTGCTCGAAGTACTTGTAGAACGGCTGCACGCCCATGGCACGGACGCGCTCGGCGATCAGATCGCCGATGGGATAGCGGACCATGGCGGCCGTAATGCCAGTGGGGATACCGAAGCAATCCGCGAGATTTGCCGCGACGTTATATTCGCCGCCGCTCAGGTGGATTTTGCATTCGGTGGCCTTGTGGAACGGAACGACTCCCGGATCCAAACGGTACACCAGCGCGCCCAAAGCGAGCAAGCCGAGCGCGCCTTCGCGAGGAATGTCCAGACCGTTCAAAGTTCACGATACCAGACTGAAGTGCGGGTTTATTGCGCGGATTCGTCGAGCAGCAGGATTTCCACGCGGCGATTCTCAGCGCGGCCCGCTTCGGTCTCGTTCGAGCCCTTGGGATTGTAGGCGCCATAGCTTTGCACCGATAGACGCGATTCCGCGATGCCGTAGCGCGTTTTCAAAGCCTCGAGCAGGCTCAGGCTGCGCGCCGCCGAAAGCTGCCAATTGTTTTGAAAGCGTTTGTTGTGGATAGGAACCGAATCGGCGTGCCCTACCAGCGCTACTTTGTTCGGCACGGTCGAGAGCACTCCGGCGATTTGCGAAAGCATCGGTAGTGCCGAAGGCACAATGTGATCCTCGCCTGAGGGGAAGAGGATGGCTTGCGGCAAGGTAATGACGAGTCCGCGCTTTTCCAAACGCGAATCCAGACCTTGTTGCCGAAGCTTGAGGTCCGCGTCCTTGAGAGCTTGGCGCGGTTCGGGCTGCGGTTTTGGAACCGGCGGTTTCGCAGCCGCGGGTTTCGCAGCCGTTGTGGATGCCTGCACGGTGCGCACCGCACTTAGCTCGCGGCCGCCGCGGAAACCTTGCGCCGCGATCGCGACAAAAAGGATCATCAGAACGGTGACGAAGTCGGTATAGCTAATCAGCCAGCGTTCCTTGCTGCTGTGGTCCGCTGCGAGATACTTGGGCCTACGAACCATGAGCGGGCTGGGTCTCCTGGGCTTCGGAACGGGCATCGGCCGGACGCAGGAAGGCGCCGAGCCGCATTCGGATCAGGGAGGGATGGACGCTGCCGATGAACGAGAGCACGCCCTCGACAATCATTTCCTCGGTTTCGAAATCCTCGGCAACGCGCGCGCGAATGCGATGCGCCGCGGGAAGCAGCAGCAAATTGGCTAACGCGAGCCCGTAAATTGTCGATACGAACGCCGTGCCGATGCCGGCCCCGACCGCCTGCAGATTCGAAAACTGGCGCAGCACCTCGATGAGGCCCACGACGGTTCCCAGGATACCGATGGTAGGAGCGAATCCGCCGGCCACCTCCAGGACCTTCGCATCCGCCTCCCCCTGACGCTCTCGCAGCCGCAGCTCGTTCTCGAGCACCTCCTGCAATTGCTCGCGATTCCCAATGTCGATGGCCAGTTGAAGCGCCTGCTTCAGAAGCGGGTGCTCGGCGCGAACAAGCAAAGGCTCAACACCCGCAGGGCCGCCACGCCGGGCGATCCGCGTATAAAAAACGATTTGCTCAATGATCGCCTCGCGATCGACATGCTGCGTCGAAGCCATATCCAGAACGCGGTGCAGCGAGTGAATCAGCGAATTTCTGGGCGTGGTCACCAGCATGACGCCCAGCGTGCCTCCCAGGACAATCAACACGCCAGTGGGCTGGAAGAAATAGCCGACGGAAATGCCAGCGGCATGGATGCCTGCCACAACCGCCCCGAGAGCAACCACAACGCCAACGATAAAGAGCAAGTCGATGCGGCGGCTTGGCGCTGCAACTTCCGGCGCCGCTTGCGTGCTGATTTGTCCACTGAGAGCAGTTTGCGTGGTCGCCAATACAATTCTCCGCGGACCAATAGTGCACTCCGGGGTCCAATTGCAAGTGATTGAGTTACCGCAGAGAGCGCGCGGACCAGCGCCAAGAATTCGACGCCGCTAATTTCCTTTTGGGTTCCATTTTGGAACGTTCAGGCCCGTAAGGCTGGCTGAATCAATCCGCGGCACTCGCCCAGGCTGATGCGACGAAATCCTGACGCTTCGCACCACCCCCGCAGGATCACTTCGTCGCCGTCCTCGAGAAAGACCCGAGTCTCGCCGGTCGGCAAAGTCAGGGGTTCAGCGCCGCGCCGCGTCATTTCGAGGAGACATGCCCGATTGTGGTTTTCAGGCCCGGACACGGTGCCGCTGCCGATCAGATCGCCCGGCCGCAGCGGGCAACCGTTGGACGTGTGATGGGCGATCAACTGACCGAGCGTCCAATATAAGGATGCGAAATCGCTCTGGCTGACGCGCATCGGCTGCTCCATCTTCGCCGAGCGCAGCCAAACCTCCAGCGTGATTTTGAATGCGCCGTCGCGCGAAGTTTTGAGATACGGCAGCGGATCGGGATCGCCCGCGTGTCTCACCGGCGCAGGGCAGCGAAACGGCTCCAGCGCGTCAAGAGTGACCACCCACGGCGAAATGGAGGTAGCGAAATTCTTCGCGAGAAACGGGCCGAGCGGCTGCGCTTCCCACAGTTGCATATCGCGCGCCGACCAATCGTTGAGGAGGCAAACGCCGAACAAATGATCTTCGGCGTGGGCGATCGGGATCGGATGGCCCATCGGATTTCCGGGTCCCAGGAATGCTCCGATTTCGAGCTCGTAATCCAGCATTTTTGTCGGCGCGTATACCGGCGCGGCGCCGCGCTGCTCCACCCATTGGCCCGCGGGCCGGCGAACTGGAGTTCCACTGACAACGATGGACGAAGCGCGGCCGTGATAGGCGATCGGGATCCACTTGTAGTTGGGCGGCAGCGGCTTGTCCAGGCGGAACAGGCTGCCGGTGTTCGTGGCGTGATCAATGGACGCGAAGAAATCGGTGTAATCGGGAATGTCGCACGGGAGCAACAGCTCGACTTCGGTGAGTGGAAGGAGCGAATGATCCGCGCCCGCCGCGGACTTGCTCAGCAACTCGCTCAACCGCCGGCGCAGGCCAGTGCGCTCCGCGCGAGACATCGCCATCACCGCTTTCAACGATGGAATGGCGACCGCCTCGGTGGCATCCAACACCAGATCTCCGATCGCGACGCCGACCCGGATTCGCTCCTCGCCCCGCTTGCGAAAACTCGCGTACGGGAGATTCTGAATCGGGAACCCGGAGCCGGCTTCATTCGCCGATTCCACCCAGCTTTTCAA
>Ga0187810_10000912_pt1 | contig 10635 bp, 9 predicted proteins | sample NC_wetland_sal_i_9_FD_132963 | JGI IMG/M metagenome (GOLD analysis project Ga0187810, IMG submission 132963) | Wetland sediment microbial communities from Neuse River Estuary, North Carolina, USA - ASW_5 | ecosystem: Environmental > Aquatic > Freshwater > Wetlands > Sediment | place: USA: North...
CCGGTGAACGCTGGAAGCTCATCGGCAGCCTCGAATGGATGGATGGCAAACTGGTCGCCAGCGTCAAACCGCAGCGTCTGCCCGTCAGCCATCCCCTGGCCGCGGTCAGCGGCGCCGCCAACGCCATCCACTTTAGCACCGCTTACCTTGGCGAGATCACCCTGGTTGGCCCCGGCGCCGGCCGTCTACCCACCGGTTACGCCGTCCTCGAAGACATCTTCGCCATCTACCGCTGATAATGGAATTTCTCATCAACCCTTCGCCCGGCCTGGACCCTCAGCTAGCAGTTTTTTCAATGCAAAATTAACATTCGCGTAAATTGGCTTTTTTAAATTTATCCCATTAGCACAGTTCTGCCTGGCCGGGTGTATAAATACGGTATCTCGTTGACCATATCGACCACATAGATGAAGCCTAGAACTCTACTCCAGAAATCCAGCCTTTGGCTCGCAAACCTGACCGTGGGCGGCCTCTGGGGTCGCAGCCTCGCACCCCATCAGCAGCGCAACCTGCGCTGGTTCTGGTTCGACGGCCTGTTTTCATCTGCCAGTGACAACATCATGATCAACTTTGTCAGCCTTTACATCCTCGCTCTGGGGGCCAGCGAGGCTCAGATCGGCCTGATGAGTTCATTCTCCAGCATTGCCTGCGCCATTTTGCTCCTCCCCGGTGCTCTCCTGGCCGAACGGCTCGGCCGCCGAAAGTTGATCGCCTTATTTTGCTATGGCGGCGCTCGCCTGGCGATCTTGCTGCTCGTCTTTGTGCCGATTTTATTCAAAGGTCCGAATCTGGTCTGGATCGCCATCGGCTTCTCGGTGCTGCGCGATTCCTTTACCAACCTGGCCTATCCGGCCTGGATGGACGTCATCAACGAAATTGTGCCCATTGAAGGCCGCGGTCGCTACTTCGGCTCGCGCAACTTCATCATGAATGTCACCGGCATGATCGCCACCCTGCTGGCCGGCAAGCTCATTACCCTGTTCGTCACCAACCAGGGCTACCAGATCGCCCTGGGCCTGGCCTTCGTGCTGGGCGCTTTTTCCACCTTTAGCTATTCTCACATTCGCGCTATGTCCGTCCCGGCCGTGACGCTCAAAGGGTCAGGGTTTTCGCTGAGGAAGATCACCAGCATGCTGAAGGGCCAACCGCAGTTCATCGCCCTGGTGGTAACCGCTGCTTTCTGGAATTTTGCCGTCAATATCTCCAGCCCATTCTTCAATGTCTACATGGTGCACAACCTGAAATTCACTGCTACTTCCGTGGGGTTTCTGGCCGTGGTTTCCATTCTCAGCACCCTGGCCACGCAAAACCAGATCGGCGCCCTGGCTGATCGGGTCAGCGCGCGCCGCCTGCAATTGGCCGGCATGTTGATGATCCCCCTGTTGCCCTTTGCCTGGCTCTTTGCCACCCAGGTATGGCATGTCGCCATCATCAACACCTTCAGCGGCGTTATGTGGGGCCTCTACAACCTGGTCTCTTTCAACCTCCTGCTTGCCTCCATCCCCCACGACCAGGTACCCTGGTTTTCTGCGGTTTACCAGGTAATCGTCATGCTTTCGTTGGCGCTAGGGGCCCTGGTGGGCAGCACACTCATCGCCCGCTGGAGTTTCATCCCTGTCCTCATTGTCTCAGGCGCCTGCCGCTTTCTGGCCACCGCCTTCTTTGCCTGGAAGGTGCACGATCCGCCCCAAACTGTCCCGGCTGCTTAACCTCACCCCATTCTCAGCACCTTGGCCCCGCGGATTTGCCGCCCTTTGAGCTCACGTAGCGCCTGGTTGGCCTCGCTCAGCGGATATTCCTGCACTTCCGGTCTGATGGGGATTTCGGCGGCCAGCGTCAGAAATTCACTCACGTCGGCGCGGGTTACATTGGCCACGCTCTTGATCTCCTTCTCCAGCCACAGGTGCGCCGGGTAATCCAGGCCCAGCAAGGCTTTTTTATCCCCTTCTTCTTTACGGATAGCGTTGATGACCAGTCTGCCGCCCGGACGCAAATTTTTGAGCGCTTCCACCACCGGCTTCCAGGCCGGGGTCGTGTCGATGACGCAGTGCAGCTTTTCGGGCGAGTCTTCGCCCGTATCTCCCGCCCAGGCAGCCCCCAAATTTCGTGCAAAGGCACGCTCGCCCTCGCTACGTGAGAAGACGTATACCTTTGCGTTTGGGTAACGCTGCTTCACCATCATAAGCACCAGGTGCCCCGAAGCGCCAAAACCGGTCAGCCCCAAATTCTGGCCGTCCTGTAGACCGGTCAGCTTGAGCGAACGGTAACCCACCGCTCCGGCACACAGCAGCGGCGCCGCTTCAGTATCGCTGAAGATCGCCGGAATAGCATAGCAAAAGTCTTCCGGCACCTTCATATACTCCGCGTAGCCGCCGTTGGCGTCCCGCCCGGTCGCCTTGAAGGCCGCACACAGGTTTTCCCGTCCCGTCAGGCAGTACTCGCACTTCCCGCACGCCGAGTAGATCCAGGCCACCCCTACTCGTTCTCCCTCTGCGAATCGCCGTGCTTGGGAACCATTGGCAACCACTTTGCCCACCACCTGATGTCCCAGAATCACCGGCAGCCGTGGCGGAGGCGTACGCCCCTCGATCTCGTCAAGCTCGGTGTGACACACTCCGCAGGCCGAAACCTTGATCAAGACTTCCTTGCCGGATGGAGTTGGCTCTGCCATTTCGGCCAGTACCAGCGGGGAAGAGTTCTCTTCCATGTACATGATTTGGTTCAATACCATCGCTTTCATAATTAAGATTCACATTCTCTCCTGCCTGGAATTTCCGCACCTTTGCTTGCGCTCATGCGGGCCCAGGGAAGGAGTTAAATAAAAAAGGGACCCATTCATTAAGCAGATTATAGGCCAGCCTGCTCAAATGGGTCACCCTAATTTCAACTTTTTGAAAATCGGCGGATTGCTATTGCACTTCCGTCTCGCAGTTATCGAAGGTATCCGTCCCCGAGCCGCCGATGCATACGTCCGTGCCGTCACCGCCATTGAGCGTATCATCGCCGCCGCCGCTCTCGATGCAATCGTCGCCGCCGCCCCCATCGATGCTGTCATTCCCGCCGCTGCCTAGGATCAGGTCGTTGCCGCTCGTACCCGTGATTGTGCCCGATCCGGTGATGATGTCCGTCAGGTCCAGTGCTGCGCAGGCCGTCGGCTTGATGTCGTTCGCGGTCACCGCGATGGACTGCAACCCTACGTTACTTGGCTGCACCGTCAGCCCGGCTGCAAAAGCGTCTGCTGCACTCACCAGTATCAGCGCAGCCAGGCAAATCAAAGCGATGTGAAAGGCAGTCCGTATTCTTAACATGGTTTAGCCTGCCTTTCCGGGTTCTGTTTCCTTGCCTTTGCCGGTCACAAAGCGGTAGGTGGTGCCATGAATTTGCACCAGGTAGTAATGCACAAAATCACGCCTCTCCAAATGCAGGTGCATGATCATTACATTTTCACGCATCGCCAGTTTGGCCAGATCGTCGATCGAGGTCACGTCGATTACAGGGGCCAGGTTCTCCAGCCCACGGTCATAGACATTCATCAGTAGCGAACCATACTTGATCTGGATGAGTGCATCCTGATTCCGTTTCGAAACGGCTTGGTAATACATCATCAGCGCCAGAAGTCCGCCCAAACCAACCAAAAAACCGGCCACTCCGATGAAGCGCATGCTGATCACCGGCAGGTTCAATCCCAAAAATTTTATGGTGTTGGCGACCTGTGTCGAATTAGCAATGTTTCCTACCGCCGAGGTCTGCATCGGATTGGGCAGCGTGGGATCTTCATCGATGTAAAAATGCAGGCTGTCGAATTTAAAGGTCAGGCTGGGCTCGAAATCCTCGCTGAAGGGTTGGTCAGCGATCGTACCCCCGGCTATAACGTGCGAAACTACTTTCAGCGAGTAACTGCTGTTGAGCTTGAAGCCGGTTTCGCTCTCCATCGAATTCACCATTGCCTCCACTTGGCATAGATCGAGTGTGGTCGAGTTGCCGAAAACGCTGCCGTTGAAACTTTTCGCCTCGGTCAGCGGCAAGGTTCGTTGCCAGCCGCTCTGGTCATCGCCCACCACGGCATAGAATTGCTGAGTGGCCGCGATAGCGCCCATTTGTGCTGCCTGCAGGGTATAGCTGAAATTCAAATTGAGGCTGCATGTCAATTTGGTGAAAACCGGGTCGCCCGATTGCACGGAACCCGTGTCATAGACACCTGTGTTGCCGGCCGCAGTATACGAGAAGGCCCCGGTTTGCTTATACTGGATGTCATCTGCCGTACGTAATGTGGATCGTGAAAAGGCCAGGATCGACACCACCGCAAAAGCCAGGGTCAGGAAACCAGCCGTGTAAACCAGAACCTCAAAAGTACCTGCCAGACCGCTGGCATTTCCCTTTTTCTTGCGTCCATTTTTGTTGGGGTTTTGTGAGATCATGTCGAACATAAGCAAACCTCCGAGCAAACCGATCATTAATGCCAGGTGGAACGGCGTACGTATCCACAAAACAGCCGAGCCCACCTTGGGCAAATAAATCCAATACTTGCCGATGATTTCGCTTGCAGTTGGCTGATATTCGTCCAGCCAGGTATTGTTATCTCCCTTGGTGATGAAGTGTCCTCCCTCCACTTCTACCACCCGATGAATAATGTACGCGCCCAGCACCGCATCGTGATAGGTGATGATGTCCCCTACCTGATATTGGGAAACCTGGCGCACGATCACGAGATCCCCGTTGTCAAAATTGGGCTCCATGCTGCTGCCATTGATCATCACGTACGAGGCCTGTCCCCCCAGGCCGGCCGGAGCAAAGGCCACCCAGACTGCGATCAGGCTCGCCGCCAACAGCAGGTTCAAGGCAATTGCAATTGGCCTACGGAGTGTTCTCATCCCTCATCACAAAAATCTTGCTCCTCAAGAATTAAAGAAAAGCCTGGCAGGGCCAGGCCTCTCTTTTAAAGAATAAAGTATTTTTCGAACCGTTCATTAGTGCTCTGTCAAATATCATTCTATGATTTCATTACATTGATGATAAGACAAAAACACTATGCTTGAAACAATACTTTCATGTTTGACGGGAACACTAAGGGAGCGCATTTCCAGAGGCCACCACGTTCAAGGTAGTTACACTGGCAACGCTCAAACCACTTGGGGTATACGTGCAGGTCACCGTCCAGGGCGATTCGGTTCCTGAAATACCGCTGCTGCAGTCGAACCAGGTGCTGTCGTCCGTCTGCACTTTTACGAGTGACGGTACCACAGTTCCCGCAAGATCGAATGTAATTGTGTCGATTTTGGAAGCATCCGTCGCATTCAGGTTATAGGCAATATTGCTAACGGTATAACCCGAAACGGCACTTGTGCCATAACCAGCCGCGCTATCAGGAACAACATTCTGCGCTGCGAAGGCATAGGCGCCGCCGGCAATTACAAGGGCGGCCAATACAATGAGTACAACTTTGAGATTTCGTGCCATGGCTTTTTCTCCTTTTTTTCAGAACCGTTATCCGCGATTCCGAGCTAATGAATGGACGATCAGGATAATGAGCCATCCGACAATAATTCGTCGTATGATCTTCGGCGGCCTGGCAATCATGACCATCAAATGGTGTTAGATCCATAGCTTTGCGTCGCCGGTTTTCACCGGTTATGCCTTTATCGGATGTTTTATTGACTACATTGTAACACTGAAAATTACACAAAATTACTAAATAATGTTAAATTTTCATAAACCTTTCTAAGAACGCATCGAACACTTTTTTATTGCTCATCCAAACAACATACTCTTCGGTCCAGCTCGATATTTGACAACCTCGATTCAAGAACTACGTAAATAGGGTGAGCAATAAATAAACTGAGATAAAATGGGAGAAATATGACCGCTTTCACAATTACTACATTGCCGCTCGAAAACCTCATCGGCGCCGGTCGCACCGCAGACGTTTACGCCTGGGGCAAAGACGAAGTTCTCAAACTTTACCAGTCATGGATGCCCTCTTCTGTGGTCGAACGTGAGTACACTTCCACACTGGCTGCCAGCCAGGCCGGCATTTCCGTACCCGAGGCACACCAGCTCGTGCAATATCAAGATCGCTTTGGGATCATTTTTGAACGCGTCAGGGGCGTATCGCTGATGCGCGAATTGGAATTGCATCCCTGGCGGGTAAGGTCAATCGCCCGCCAGTTGGCCGAATTGCACGTGCAGATCAACCACTGCCAGGTTACTGCCAATTTACCCTCTCATCGTGAACAAATCCGCGCCGGAATATTGCGCTCCGCTGCTCTCGACCCGCGCAAGCGCGAGCACATTTTACAACTCCTTGCCGCACTGCCCGAGGGGAATGCCCTGTGCCATGGCGATTTCCATCCGGATAACGTGCTGCTCACTTCTAACGGCCCGGTCATTATCGATTGGTTTACCGGTGCTCACGGTATGCCTGCTGCCGACCTTATGCGCACTTTAATGATCCTGGGAACCTCTGCCTTGCCGCCCAGTGTGCCCGCCTTGCAAAGATCCCTGATCGGTCTGCTGCGCAGCATACTGGTCTCCACCTACCGTACCCATTATCTTCACCTCAACCCCATCCCGCCCGCGGCCCGCAACGTCTGGCAGCTCCCACTCATGGCAGAACGCTTGAATGAAGTCGAACACTACCCGCAAGAAAAAGCATTCCTCATGAAACAGATCGATAGCCTCCTGCTAGTACCCCGTCAAACATGAAAGTATTATTTCAACCATAGTGTTTTTGTCTTATCATCAATGTAATGAAACCATAGAATGATGTTTGACGGAGCACTCGTCTGAATTAAGCAATTTCCACCCTGTCGGCGAACTTTATGGTATAAAATCAATAAAAATTAGCCTTCGCCAACAGAGGAGTTTTCACTATGAGCCAAGCACTGACCTTACCCTGGGGAAAAGATACTCTCTCGCTGGATCTGCCCCAAAGCTGGAAGATCATCGGTACTTATGAACCGGCTTCCATGCCGCCGGTTTCTGACCCCGCAGCCGAGGTGGTGCGCAGCCTGCAAAACCCGGTTGGCAGCGCTCAGCTTTCGCAGCAGTTACGGCCCGGCATGAAAATCGCTCTGGTGATCGACGACATTAGCCGGCCCACCCCGGTGTGGGTCATCTACCCACATGTGCTGGATGAATTACATCACGCCGGCATCCGTGATGCCGATATCACCGTGGTCCCGGCCATAGGCCTGCACCGCGGCATGCCGGAGGACGAGGTCCGCCAACGCCTGGGCATCGGCCCTACGGCTCCGCTCCACTTTGTCAACCCCGATTGTGATGATCCGTCCACAATGGTGCATTTGGGCACAACCAGCCGGGGCACCCCGGCGTGGGTCAACCATCAGGTCGCTGAGTCGGATTTCATCGTTTCTATCGGCTGCATCGAACCCCACATCATTGCCAGTTTCGGTGGCGGTTACAAGAATCTCATTCCTGGGGTGGCCGGCAGAGCTACCACGGCGCACAATCACACCCTCAATTGCACCGCCGACACCTTCAACATGGTCGGCCAACCCATTGCCGAGAACCCCATGCGTTTGGATCTCGAAGAGGGCTGCCGCATGCTCAAACCGCCCGTCTTCATCGTCAATGCCATCCTCAACAATGTGCAGCAGGTGGTGCAGATCGTCTCAGGCGATCCCATTGAAGCTCACCGCGCTGGCGTGCGCACCAGCGCCAGCCTGTATGGTGTCTCTATCCCGCGGCAGGCCGACATCGTCATCACCGACTCGCACCCGATGGATAGCGATCTACGCCAGGGTGTTAAAGCGTTGGCCAACACCGTGCGCGCCCTCAAGCCCGGTGGTGTGCTCATTACTCTCATTCGTGCCGATGAAGGCGTGGGCGTCTTTGGCCTGGCCAACACCAAATTACCCTTTGGCCGCTCCGTGCTCAAGTTTCTGGCTCCCTTGCTGATCCCGTTGGTGCCCAAACTCAAGATCAAGGGTCTTGGTGAAGAAGACCGCTTCTTCCTTTACTTTGCCCTGCAGGGCATGCGCCGCGGCAACTTGTACGTGGTCGCGCCCACCATTCCGCTCGATGTGCAGAGCCATCTGCCTTTCGTCCAGTTCTGGCCGACCGCGCCAGAAGCCGTTGCCGCTGCCCAAAAGAAATTCCCAAAAAATGCCGATGTCATCGTCTTCCCCGGCGGCGGCATCACCTACCCGCAGCTAAAGGACGCTTGAAATAACGAACCGGTTTATTGAAAATAAGTAAAACAGTTTTTATCCATAATGGAAACCGGTTAGTGATGAATCAGCGCGCTTGCCATCGACCAGATACCGAAACCCATCAGAGCCACCCCTGCCAGTCGGTTTATCCATAATAGCACTGTCGAGTTCAGAAGTTGGCCCAACCAATGCGTCAGCAGCGCCAGGGTCACCCACCAGAGCATGGAACCGCAGAAGATGCCTGCCACCAGCCAGATGGCCGATGCCGTGCCGTTCACGCCCGCGCCTGCAAACAAACCCAGAAAAGCAAAGATCGTTACCGGGTTCGACAATGTCAACAAGAAGGTCGTTAAATAGATTTTGGCAAAACCTGATACGGATGCCGTTTTTGCACCTTCCGTTTGAGATGGGGTGACCCAGGCAAAACGTACCCCAAGGAAAACGATGAACGCACCACCGATGATCTGCGTCCAGGTTTGAATCCAGGCATAATGCTGCAACAGCGCGGTCAGACCAAACGCGGCCAGGCTGCCGTATACGGCATCCGCGCTGGCTGCCCCCAACCCGCTCAAGATTCCCCGCCGGCGCCCGCCTTCGAGGGTGCGCCTGATGCACAATAACCCGATAGGCCCCAGTGGAGCTGCAATCGAGAAACCCAATAACAATCCCTTCCACCAAGTTCCAGCCATCTCTTCCCTACCCGAAATAAAATGATCTTGCTGACACCAATCTTTAAGTGCAGGTGTATTTTCAACCCGTTGGCAAATTTAAAGCCAGTTACAGACCCGGTTGCCTCCTCCGACTTTATCCCTTCACTAACTTCATGTAGGCTGGCAAAAGTTCCTGCGTCACCAATTGAGCAGCCGTTTGCGGTGGCAAAGGTAGATTATTTTCTAGCCACCACTTGGCGATGCCGGTGAATCCGGCCGTGAAGAAACTCAAGATCAATTCGCTCTCAACGCTCAGGGTAAACCCCTCGCGCATCGGGTCAAAAATCAATTCAGCCAACAAGTCCTGAAACAGACTGCTAAAGTACGGATCACCCCCCTTGCCTAACATGGCACGATAGAAGTCCATATAACGTTGAAGATGTTGAAACACACATTCCACAAAAGGCTCGTATTCCTCGATATTGTTAATCCTGGTCTGGTTGGCCTTGTCGTAGATTTCGAGGCGCATCTGCCCAAACAGGTCCTTTACACAATCTTCCAGAAGCGCGTGTAGTCCAATGAAATGCAGATAAAACGTCGAGCGATTCACCCCGGCCCGTTTCGTCACTTCCTGAATGGTCAGGCTGGCGAAACTTTTCTGCGTAACCAGTTCCATCAATGCCCGGCGTAGCAGAGCCCGAGTCCGCTGTACCCTGGGATCCTGCTGCGAATCATTTATCGACACAACCGCCTTCTTTGTCGCTTATTCGACATTTCGTGCCCCCGCGTAGGACAATTAGCCTGGCGCATTTTTATAATACCATAATCGACGCTGTGTCGATTTATTTACCTTTTGTGATCTTTGTTCAGGAGCAACATGAAAACATTTTTTGATTACATCTTCGTTGAACCTTTCCCAACCGTATGGATGATTCAGGACCTGATCGCGATTGCGCTATCTATCTATGTTTTGATCATTATTTTCAAACGCGAAAAGCGGCCAGCCATTGTACTCCTTGAAGCCATCTGCTTTATCTTTCTCTATGCCTCTATTTACGAGAACGCCGCGGTCGTGATGGGCCTGTATAGCTATGGTCGTTCCCTGGTGATGATCGGTTACATCCCCGCTTCGGTACCTCTCTTAGAAGCCTGCGTCATGATCACCGGACTGTGGTTCCTCGAAAAGACCTCTTTACCCACCTGGGCCAAGCCGCCGATCATCGGTCTCTTTGGCATGTTGCAAGATTTCTCGCTCGATCCGTTGGCCATCCGCCAGGTCTTTCACATGGCCGGTACTGAGACGGGCCGTTGGAACTGGCTCATCAACCCAGCCACGACACCAAACATATTGCATATTCCCGTATTCAATTTTCCGGGTTGGATGCTGATCATGCTCTACGGTTCGGGTTGCTTACTTGTGGGTCGCTGGTGGTACAAACGCTCCGGATACAAAACCTGGGTGGGCTATCTCTATCCTTTCTTGAGCATGATCGTCGCCTTGCTGTTCATGATCAGCCCGATCTCTAATTTTTTGCTCTGGCTGGGGCCTCTCTTCCAAAAAGGCAGCGTTGCTGAATGGATCATGCTGGGCTTCCACCTCATCGTTCCCACGGCCCTGCTGATCTTCCTCTGGCGTGGACGCATGACCGCACGCTTCACCCGCGAGGATTTGCCAATCTTCATTTTTCCGATCACCCTGCACCTCTCGGATATTTTGTTCACCTTGATAGGCGGCTACACCGAGATCCTCTGGCTCGTTTTGCTGGCCAGCGCGGTTCAAATCGGCTTTTTGGCCTTCGCGTACTTTGCCAACC
>Ga0187810_10000913_pt1 | contig 10627 bp, 10 predicted proteins | sample NC_wetland_sal_i_9_FD_132963 | JGI IMG/M metagenome (GOLD analysis project Ga0187810, IMG submission 132963) | Wetland sediment microbial communities from Neuse River Estuary, North Carolina, USA - ASW_5 | ecosystem: Environmental > Aquatic > Freshwater > Wetlands > Sediment | place: USA: North...
ACTGGCAACCCCCAGCCTCGTACCGCAGGGAAAATGAACAACAGAGCGAACAGGAGCGTCGCTACGAGAATGGCGGTGTTGGAAATCGGTGCGTCCACCGACTGCGCGATTCTGGAGACCAAAAAGGGTGCGGGCGTAAAGACCAGCCAAAGGAGAGTGGCGCGCCAACGGATGTACTTCGGATTTTCGTAGGTCCACGCCAGCAATTGCGGAAGGAGCAGGATTGCGGTGAACGTGAAGTCGATAATAAAAATGATGTCCCAGGCGGGGCGCGACCATTCGAGCGGCGACCAGATCATGGTTCCAAAGGTGGTCGCCAGATCCAGAAGGATATGGCTGAGAATTCCGACGGCATAGAGCCCAGTTAAAACCAGAAAGGAAGGCGCTTGCCACTTTCGCCAACGCGCGATCGCTCCCGTCAACGCCGCCAGGATCACTGACCATATTGGCATGCAGAGTAACGAATGCGTAATGCTGCGGTGCCATGTGAGCAGCAGCATCGGGTTGTTCGAGAAGAAATCGCGGAAGACATCGGAGTCCGGGAAGATAGCGCCGACCATGAGCGCCCAGGTGGCCACGCGGCGCTTCCCCATCTCAGTCGGCGAAAATAAGTCGCGGCCACCAAAAGCGGCCTTGCTGATTAACGCCCCGGCGATTCCGTGGGTAATCGTGTCCATAGGCGGTGTTCTGCGCGACGCCTCAGATGACAGACAGCAGGGGTGAACTTTTTGGCAGAACGCGGCCGACGCGTGCCGCCTTCACGCCGTGCTGATGCAAAGTCTCCAGCGCGGTTTCCGCAGCTTCCGGCGCAACCGCGATCAGCAAGCCGCCGGAGGACTGAGGATCGAAGAGGATGGCGCGGTTTTCCTCGGGAACGCTATCTGCGAAAGCGGCGCAATCGCCAATGAAATCGCGGTTATTTTTGAGGCCGCCCGGGATCATGCCTTCTCGAACGGCGTCGAGGGCACCCGGGAGCAATGTAAAGGCGTCGTGGTGAATCTCGAAGGAGACTGGCGCGATGCCGTTTGCTGGATCGCCCAGAGCCATTTCGCGAGCGTGGCCAAGAAGACTGAAGCCAGTCACGTCCGTGACCGCGTGGATGCAGCCGTGGCCCGCTTTCGATTCGACTTCGCGCAGGGCATTCGAGGGCACGTCATTCAATTGGGTCATCGACGCAATGGCCGCGCCGAGCGATTCCCTGCTCGCGCGTTCCCTTTTCAGAGCGGTGGAGATCACGCCGGTGCCCAGGGGCTTGGTGAACAGAAGCACGTCATTGGTCTGCGCGCCGACATTTCTCCAAACTCGGTGCGGATCAATCAGGCCGGTGACCGCATAACCAAACTGGATGTCTTCATTGCGGAGCGAATGGCCACCAATGACGCTGCATTTCGCCTCGGCCATTTTGTTCAGGCCACCATGCATGATCTGCTCGAGGATCGCCGGGTCGCCCTTTTCTGGAAATCCGACGATCGAAAGTGCGGAAATGGGGCGGCCGCCCATGGCATAGATGTCGCTGAGCGCGTTGGCCGCGGCGATCTGACCAAACGTGAACGGATCATCGACGATCGGGGTGAAGAAATCGACCGTTTGCACAAGAGCCAGGCCCTCGCTCAGCAAATATACGCCGGCGTCGTCATTGGTGCTGAAGCCGACAAGAACGTTTGGGTCGGTCTGTGGGGGAAGACGCCGCAAGACAGTATCCAGGGTTCCGGGGGCCATTTTTGCGGCGCAACCCGCCGCCTTTGCCATGGAAGTGAGTTTTACGGTTGCCGCCATGCTGCACCTCTCTATGTTGCGATTCGATTATAACGATGCAGGAGAATTCGTGTTCGTTGCAGACGAACCTGCAAGAAGACGAACGGGTCTATGGCACGATGGCCAGAAAAAGAAAAACCGCAAAGATCACAAGATGCACGCACGAAGCGCGCTGGGTCGTTGGCATGTTGCGTTCGTGTATTGTGCGCCAAGACAGGAAGGAAATTCCGGCCATCGGGACAACTTGCGTTTATGACCGCGAAAGTGTTCTCATCGGCCAATGCCTTGGGACTTCTGGTTGATCTTTCTAGTTCTCGGCGTGGTGATTCCCTGGCGGGGTCGCGTGCGTTTGCAGCATTTATTGGCTCAGCCTCTGAGCGGCACCAAAGAAAAAATTACCCTCTATGGGACGACGATTGCGTTTCAGTGGATTCTACTGGGGGGCGTAGCGTGGCGCGCTTTGGCACGCGGATTGACGGCCGTGGAACTGGGTTTTGGCAGCCGAATCACAGCTGCTGAGCTGCTGTTTTTTGCTTTGGCGGGCGCCGCGCTTCTCGGCGCCTTTCAATGGTTCAATCTAAGGCGCATTGGTCGCATGACCGGAGCCGTTCCAGATTTTATGCGCAAACTTGCCGAACGCCTTCTTCCGAACAAGCCTGTGGAGTTTGCGCCGTACTGCGCCCTAGCGGTCACTGCGGGAGTTTGCGAAGAGTTTCTGTACCGCGGATTTGCCATGGCGGCTCTGAGCCGCGCAGGAATTTATCCGTGGGCGGTCATAGTGATCTCCTCGCTCCTCTTTGGACTGGCACATACCTACCAAGGGAAGAGCGGTATCCTGGGGACGACGCTAATGGGTTTTCTTTTTGGAGTTTCGCGCCTTGTTTTCCAAAGTCTGGCCCCCGGGATCGTCTGGCACTCCGCAGTGGATCTTGTGGCCGGAATGGCCGGGCCGAGATACCTTTTACGAGACAGGGAAGTACGCTAAATACTGTAGAATCATAATATTACAGGATATTTACTTTCATGACAACAAATGTGGACAAGCCACTTTCTGAACAGACAATTCGCCATGCTTTGAGAGAATTCCAGGTCTCAGTAAATGATGAGCAAGTGCTTTTAATTCAGAAATATATAAAGATTTTACAGCACTGGAATGAGAAGCTGAGTTTGACCGCGATTCGCGACCCTCTGGAAGTACTACATCGTCACTTCTGTGAATCCGTGTATGCAGTGGTAGTTATGCCGCTCGATTTTGGTCGGCTCGCCGACATTGGCTCTGGTGCCGGTTTTCCAGGGATACCACTGAAGATTTTGCGCCCGGAACTGGAATTGTTTTTGGTTGAATCGAACATCAAGAAAGGCACGTTCCTCGCGGAAGTTATTCGTGATCTTGAACTTGCGAACGCGCGCGTGCTGATCAGCCGGTTTGAGGAACTTTCCGAGGAGCTTGCGCCGCTAGACTTTGTTTGCTCCCGAGCAGTCGGTGAGTTCCGCGCGTTTCTGGAGTGGGCGGCCAGCGAGCGATTGTCGGCGCGCCGAGTTGTGCTCTGGATCGGCGGCCGAGATTTAGACGAAGTGCGCAAATCGCAGCTTTGGGAGTGGCAGGAGCCAATTCCGGTGCCGCAGTCGCTGCGACGATATCTTCTTATCGGTACGAAAAAGAGTGGGGCTTCAGCGTAACTACGGTAAACAAATGAACTCAGTCCATTTGGCCCAAATTCCAGTTTGAAACACAAATCCTCAGTTCTGGACGTTCCACGTGGAACGAGAGGAGCTTTGCGTGCGAGGTCACGTTCCATGTGGAACTGTGAGCGCGAATATGTCGTCGAAGGTTCCACGTGGAACCCGCAAAGGATTTTTGCGGTCTAGCCGTTTCACATGAACGATTTAGGCTCGATTTCAAGCGAAACGGCGTAAGCGTTCCACGTGGAACGGCCTGCTGAACTGAGGGCAAATTGTAATTCTCGCCTTCAGCCGAGATATGAGTGTCGAGATTGCGAAATGTTTCTTGTGGAACACTGTGCATATTGCGATTTGTTCAATCGAGAGTCGTAAGTTCTGAGCAGAGAATAAGGTAGAGGGCGATGTTCCACGTGGAACAAACAGGATTCCACAGGAAATCCGCAATCCGGCGCTCTGTTTCACGTGAAACATCTTGCATCCCTGTGAAGGCTCTGTTATTTTTTGTCGGTTCGGGGGATTGTCTTGGCCCGGGTCATTGCTGTTGCCAACCAAAAAGGTGGGGTGGGAAAGACCACTACTGCCGTCAACCTTGCGGCTTGTCTTGCCGCTGCTGAGCAATCAACCCTGCTCATAGATTGCGATTCTCAAGCGAATGCCACGGCTGCCATCGGATTTGCAAAGGATCCTTCGAGACGTACTGTCTACCATGCGCTGATCCTGGGCGAACCTTTCGATAGAATCGTCCAAAAATCGCAAGTGGAAGGATTAGATGTTCTTCCCGCCGATAAGAACTTGGCTGGAGCCGCGGTTGAACTCGTTGTGGCAGAAAACCGAGAGTATAAGCTACAGACTTTCCTGCAGCCACTGCGCTCGAACTACAAGTTTGTCGTTCTGGACTGCCCACCAGCCCTAGATCTTCTTACGCTGAATGCATTGGTTGCTGCGGATTCCGTAATGGTTCCTATCCAGTGTGAATATTTGGCGCTCGAGGGAGTTTCGGAATTGCTGGATACATTGATGCGAATTCGTAGGACACTGAATCCTAGCCTGGAAATCGAAGGCATATTGTTGACGATGTACGACGAGCGCACGACCTTGTCGCGGCAAGTTGCCACTGACCTGAGAAGCTTTTTTGGCGCGCAGGTTTTCCAAACTTTGATACCGCGCAATGTTCGCCTTGCGGAAGCGCCAAGTTTCGGTAAGCCTATTATTTTCTATGACATTCACAGCAAGGGTGCGGAAGGATATACGCAGCTTGCGCAGGAGGTAATTGCCAATGCCGAGAAACGCGCTGGGACGGGGGCTCGGAGCGCTCATTCGGGAGCCTGAACCACAGATCCCTGCCAAACCTGTGGAAGGACATGCGCCGACAGTGGCAAGTGTGCCAACGTCGGCTGGCGCAGCTGCGGCAGTCGCGCCAGCGCTCAGCCATGCCCCCTCAGGGCCGTTACAGATCGAGATCGATCTGATCGACCCGAGTCCTTATCAACCACGAACGCGGTTTCGCGAGGAGGCGCTCGATGAGTTGGCACGCTCCATTCAATCGAGCGGAATCATTCAGCCCCTGGTGGTGAGGCCGATTGGGAATCGCTTTCAACTGATTGCCGGCGAGCGTCGGTGGCGTGCGGCACAACGGGCGGGATTGAAGAGCGTGTTGTCGATCGTGCGCCAAGTACCGGATGAGTTGGCGCTGGAAATGACGCTGGTTGAGAACATCCAGCGGGAGGATCTGAACGCCATTGAGCAGGCTCGGGCGTTTGAGCGGCTGATGGATGAGTTCCACGCAACACAGGAAGCTGTGGCAGAACGCACCGGCAAGGATCGCGCAACAGTGGCAAACGCGATTCGACTTCTGAAATTGGAGCCTACGATTCAGGATTGGATCGAAGAAGGGAAATTGACGGCCGGGCACGGGCGAGCGTTGTTGGCGGTGCCGGATTCGCAAATGCGTATGCGGTACGCGCAGCGGGCGGCGCGCGGTGGACTCACGGTGAGACAGATCGAGCGGCTGGCCTCGCGGCGGTCGCGCGGAGCCAAGATGCTGACGGACACGCAGATGGATCCGAATATTCGCGAAGCGCTTGAAGAATTGCAGCGGCATCTGGGAACGAAAGTCATCCTCCGGCAAAGAACAAAGATGAGGCCCGGGCAGCTCGTGCTGGAGTTTTATGATGACGCACAGTTGATGGGGATCTACGATCGACTGTTGAAATAAAGTTGCCGCCGCTTCCAATGACTTCTGTCGTTCCTGCACCATCGTTCAGGAATTGCATTCGACAACTCTCGGCGTTAGCGACGTTGACTTCTCTTGGGGTCAAGCTAAATTGGTAGAGTAATCTTTGGGGGTATTTCCATGGCATGGAAGTGGCCAGGCACATCGAAGAACGGTCTCAGCGAAGAGTGGACCGGATTCATTGACCAAGGCGTGTCGCTGGAAGGCACGTTGACATTGACTGGAACGTTCCGGATTGACGGACATGTGAAGGGAAACATTATTTCGGAGCAGACAGTCGTGCTCGGGGAAAACGCAAAGGTCGAGGGACAAATCGAAGGAAACCGCGTGGTGATCGCTGGCCGCTTCGATGGAGTCATTTTTGCAAAAGGCCGCGTGGAAATTCAGCCTAAGGGTGTGGTAACGGGGGAAGTGCATTCCCCGTGCATGGTGATTGATCCGGGCGGGATCTTCGATGGACGCTGCCACATGTTGGCATCGTCGGATGCGGCTGCTGGCGTGACAATCCCCATTCGAGCCCTCAGCCAAGCCTAAAGGAACTGCCGGGCAATCGCTTACTTTGCTTAACCATTGTTATTGACTTTAACGGTTAGGTGATTGCGACTCGCTGTTTCCGTTTTCTCCTCCGACTCATCGCTTTCTCCTCTGGCCGACGACTTTTCTGCAAAAAGTTGACACCCCTGCGTGGCCCGACTATTGTTCGAAGACATATTGTGCGGGGCGATAAATCGATGAAGGTTCTGGTGATTGGTGGCGGCGGGCGCGAGCACGCACTGGTTTGGAAGATGCGCGAAGGCGCGGGTGTCGAGAAGATTTGGTGCGCGCCAGGAAACGGCGGGATTGCCGGAGAAGCGGAGTGTATCGCGGCGGACGCGGGGAATGTCTCAAGCTTAGTCACGTTGGCGGAGGAGCTGAAGCCGGATTTAACGGTGGTGGGGCCTGAGCTACCCCTGGTGAATGGATTGGTTGATGCGTTTGCGGAGCGAAAGTGGGCGGTGATCGGCCCGACGAAACAGGCAGCGCAATTGGAAGGAAGTAAGGTATTCGCGAAGGAGTTTCTGGAACGGCACAAGATTCCAACGGCCGCGATGTATGGCGCCTATGATTCGCCAGGCGGGGCTTATGGGGCACTGTGTGAAGTGGATTGGCCGGTGGTGATCAAGGCAGATGGATTGTGCGCGGGGAAAGGTGTGTTCGTGGCGCTGAATCCGGATGCAGCAACGGATTTTATCGAGCGCGTCATGGAGAAAAATGAGCTCGGCGGCGCGGGAAAGCGCGTGATGCTGGAAGAGACGCTGAAGGGAGACGAGCTGTCTTTCATTTTGCTGACGGACGGTGAGCAGTATGCATCGCTGGTACCGACACGGGACCACAAGCGCGCCTTCGACAACAACGAAGGACCGAACACAGGCGGAATGGGCGCGTATTCTTCCGACGAGTTGCTCCCGGAAGAACTGCGGCGCGTGATCACAGCGACGATCGTGGAGCCGACGATGAAAGGGCTGGCGGCGGACGGAATCCGCTACCAGGGATTCTTGTATGTGGGATTGATGCTGACGAAGGAAGGGCCGAAGGTGCTGGAGTTTAATTGCAGGCTGGGCGACCCGGAAACACAGGCGATTGCGGCGCGAATGGACTTTGACCTGGCGGAAGTGCTGAGCGAGGTGGCGACGGGAAAGCTGCGGCCTGAGCGATTGAAGTGGAAGCCGGGAGCAAGCGCATGCGTGGTGCTAGCGTCAGGCGGGTACCCCGGCAAATTCGCGAGTGGGAAGGAGATTCACGGCTTGAAGGAAGCGGGAAGAATGGCGGGTGTGAAGGTGTTGCACGCGGGAACGCGCCGCGAGGGCGAAAAGATCGTGACGAATGGCGGACGAGTGCTGGGCGTAACGGCTACGGGAAATTCTCTGGACGCGGCGCTGCAGAAGGCGTATGAGGCTGTGGGGAAAATCCGTTTTGAGGGCATGCATTACCGCCGCGACATAGGGCAGCACGGGCGGCAAAGCTCCGTAGCGGGAGATTGAGCAACGTGGCAAACGTTCTCAATTTATTTCGCGCACCCAAACGGGGGGTAGTGATGGAGGAATTGAGCGAGGCGCGGGTGGTGGAGAACGCAGGATTGGATGGGTGTGCACATGCGCGGCCAGGTGGAAAGCGTCAGGTGTTGCTGATGGATGTCGAAACGCTGCGCGGGATGGACCTTGCGCCAGGCATGGTTCGAGAGAACATTACGACGGAAGGGTTGGACGTAAACGCGCTGAAGGTTGGGCAGAAACTGTGCGTGGGCGAAGTGGAACTAGAGGTCAGCCTAGTCTGTGAGCCGTGCGATGAGTTGGAGAAACTGCGAGCGGGACTGAAAGAGGAAATGGTGAGCAGGCGGGGAATGTTGTGCCGCGTGCTGCGCGGTGGCACGGTGAAACAAGGGGATCGAATCCATCTACAGCGATGACTCAGGGATTCGGTTTACGGCGAAGGGTCGGGGCGTCCGGCGGACGATCCTTGTCCTGGGCGCGCTGTTGCTTGTCTACCGGTTCTTCGGGCGGAACGATCCATTCAAATCCGCCGGCCTCGCCCATCATTCCCTCAATAAAATGGGCATCCCCGGCAAGGACGGGCAAAGCAGCGCGCAGAAAGTCGGCCGCGTCCTGTGAAACGGACTTGTTGGCTTGGCCGCGCTCGATTTGTTCGACAACTTTGGCGAAGCGCGCGTCAGAGGAGCGCAACTGGGCAATGCGCGGATCATTCTGCTGAATGAGGCCGGTGAGCGGAATATCCTGCAAATTCGCGGGAAAGCGCATTTCCACGATGGTTTTGGGCTGATGTTTTTCCGGAGGATAGAGCTGGGTGAAACGCGCGCGTAGGATGTGCGTCTGCCAGAAGTCGCTCGTGGCGCTCACGGATTCCTGCTCCGCTCCATAATCGACGAGCCAGACTTCGGGGCCATAATCTCTGGGCCCGTAACCAATGAGGACGATTTCGACAAGGGGCTCGTCGGGCTTGAGATCAATTTTGTGGTGCAGCTGGGAAACCAGGGGGCGTAGCTTCTCGAGGAAGTTGACGCCGATGGTTTCGAGGTCGGCCTCACTGGTGTCCGGTGCACGATAACCCGGCGTCCCAATGGGGCGGACGTCTGGGATGTCGCGGTCGAGGCGGATGGGCTTGGGCTGGGCGGGGACCTGCCACTCGGAGGCACCGAAGAAAATGCCGATGTGAGAAGAGCCAAGTTCGGCGACCCGCGGAGGAACGGACTTGGCCTCCAAGGGATGGTCAATGGCGCCGAAGATGATAGCGTCACGGGCGACATAAATGACGACGCGGCCGCCGGCGAGATTGGCGACGATTTCGTCCTCCTGGGCGCGCGTGGGGGCGGAAGTCACCGCTAGCGAGAGAGCCGCGAGAAGTGGGAGGAGAAAACGCACTGGTTAAGTTCCGGCAAGGGCCAAGCGGAATTTGCCCTAGAAATTAGCATACTCCGTTGTGGCCCCGAGTGCAGAAGGGGGCGCTTTCTCGGAAAAGGCAGGATTGGGTAAAATAGAAGATTAGAAAATACGAGGAAAAACGGACTATGGGACTGCGTAAACTGAAAAGCCTGAAGCACAACGGAAAGAGATTGACCGAGATCCTGGAGGCGCACGAGCGCTTCTGGAAAGGGACCGGTGTCCGCGCGGACCTTACGGGAGCGGACCTGTCCGGAGCGGATTTGAGCAAAGTGAATCTGGCCGGGGCGGTCCTGCGGAACGCGAACCTAGAGGGGAGCGACCTGCGAGGGGCAAGGTTGCCGGGCTCGGACTTTTCTGGGGCGCGGCTGCGGAAAGCAGACCTGCGGAATACGGATATGACAGAGGCGAGCCTGGCCGGCGCGGACCTGACCGAAGCGCAGGCGAGCGGCGTGGAATTTTTTCGATGCGATCTGACAAACGCAAACTTCCAGAAGGCACTGCTGCGTAACGCGAATTTCCGTGATGCGCACGTGGATGGTGCGAGGTTCACGGGAGCGGACATGGGAATTGCGATCCTGCGGGAGACGGATATCAGCAAGGCTGATTTGACCGGTGTGGATCTCTCAACAACGTTAATGCCACCAGGATACGGAGTAAAAAAGCAAGGGGCGTAGGGGGTGGGCCGATATCAGATATCAGTTATCAGATATCAGGAATCAGGAGAGACTGAGGAACCCAAGTTCGACAGCGCCTTTTAGGGCACCTTAAGAGAAAGGCGCCCGCCTCGGAAGGCGGCCGCTACAAGAACGGGAGAAGGGAAACCCTGGAGAAAGCCGCAGGACTCGCAGACTTGCCTAGCGCTACGGCGGAACCGACGTGAAGGTCGGCCACTACAAATTCGAATGGTTAGAAGGCGATGATGGAAAATGGGGCCGGTGCATGTTAGCCTCACGCGATGATGTGGATTGAAGGAAAATCTTGGCCACAACCTCAGCACAATTAGACCTGCCGGGCGTCCGCGAACGCGTATTGAATGTGCTGCGTGGGTTGCTCGAGGAGCTCGGCAGCCACGGCGCCGTGGAGACGCTTTCGGCCACGTCAAACCTGGACCGCGATCTGGGATTGGGCAGCCTGGAGCGTGTGGAGCTGCTGACGCGGCTCGAGGCAGCCTTTGAGGTGCGCTTGCCGGACACGTTAGCGGCGGAAGCGAATACACCGGAGGAGTTGATACAAGCGATCCTGAAGGCTCCAGGCGCGGTAGCGAGCGACGTGGAGGAGATTTCCGCGCTACGAGCGGCAGTGGCGACACAAAGGATGCAAGAGGAGACCGCGGAGTCGATCACGGAAAAAGCGGAGACGCTGGTGGAAGTGATCCGCTACCGCGGGGTGCACGACGCAAATCGCTGCCACTTGATCATCACCGGGGACGATGAGCAAGGAGAGCACTCTCACACGCTGACCTTCGGCGAGCTGTACACCGCAGCACAGAAGTGCGCGGAGGAGCTGGGGCGACGGGGAG
>Ga0187810_10000914_pt1 | contig 10609 bp, 23 predicted proteins | sample NC_wetland_sal_i_9_FD_132963 | JGI IMG/M metagenome (GOLD analysis project Ga0187810, IMG submission 132963) | Wetland sediment microbial communities from Neuse River Estuary, North Carolina, USA - ASW_5 | ecosystem: Environmental > Aquatic > Freshwater > Wetlands > Sediment | place: USA: North...
CAAAACACGCCAGGCTCTCGTGGCAGGTGGCCCCCCAGAGAGATGGCCCCTGCGAGTACGCAGGATGCCAGCCCCACAGCCAATTACAAGTCAACTCAAAAACAGGGGTTCGTGCATACTTTCGCGTCAGGCTGTTCTGTGGTATACTGAAGAGTGGACTGATGGTACGTCGCCATTTGGGATTCCTCATCGCAGACCGATCTTAGCCCGTATCGGAAACCAACGGGCTTTTTGTATGGAGGTATGAGCTATGGACCCGATTTACTATGTTGTCTGTGAAGATGTGGGTGGACCGAGAACCAACTTTATGCAGATGTGGCAGATTCTGCATGTGTATGAGACGACGATTGAGGAAAGTGGTGAGATATGGCGAAGGGATGTTCAACCGCTCTTCAGCATGGGACAAATGCGGCGGATTGCGGCGTATGCGTTCGTAAGGGAGCCGGAGAACCCATTCAAGGATTATGTGACGCAAGAGAGCAAGGTATGACCATCATTCAATGGAAAATAGCATGGAGTGTGCTCCTGCTTATTGTTCTGCTCTTGTTTGTCCTGCCTCCCTGGAAGGTCACTCCCTGGAAGTGGGATCCCACCTTCCTCTACGTCAATATGCTCTCAACACTGCTAGTGATCGTGTGCCTCATCCTTTTGTGGGGGTTTCTATGAAAGTGCTTGCCTGGTTTGAGGGCTTGGCTATCTCCCTGGCCTATCTCATTGTGTGGCATCGCTGGCCAAGTAAACAGGAACGCGAACAGGTATGGGAGGACTGGTATGAATGACAGCCAGCTTGCTATGTTCAATACGCTGCTCCAACTCTATCCAGGGTTGGTGATGCTGCTTGGGTCTTACATGAAGTCAGGCAGGTATATCACCGTCCATGCCTGGCGGTATGGAGGGTCAAGTAGTTTATGGTTGTGGTTTCCGATTGAATATTAGGCAGATGGGGGACTCTTCCCCCCGTTCCCATTTTGTACCCTCATAACATTGGCTGTTGTTTGCTCGACGACCTGCTGTGTGTGCAGGGTAGCGAGCATCCCCCCCAGACCCACGGTTCCACCTCCAAGGATGATTGACCCCATAGACGCTATCCAGGATGGGGGTGTCATGCCTGAAATGACGTACCAGACGACACAGAAGCAGAAGAGGAAAAAGCCGCCTAGCACCATGATGGAGACGGGGTTCCAATTGGACATGTACTTTGTGATGGGAATGTTGAACATATGTTCTCCTTTCTATGCTTCCGTCCATAAGCCGGATAGAAGCCCTTGTATCTCGACTGTTGAGTTAAACAGGAACAAAAACCAACTTGTATTGGGTGGAATCTCTTTCTGATCTGGAAAGGGAAGGATGATGGGTTGTTGTGGCGTTCCTGCTGGAAGCCTGATTGTGTTGTTATAATATACTTTTGGTGAGGGCGGTGTGTTCGTATTATTGGTCACAAAGAATACCTGAGCGGTTGACACTCCTAGCGTGTTGTTTGGTACGGCTGTTATGTTGGCTCCCGTAAAGGGTGTTCCGGTGTAGAATCCCATCTCCAGGTTGGGGGATGTTGCCGTAGCTACTGCTGACAGGTAGACAATGGCTGCGTAGAAGGTGAACTTGAGCGTATTTCCTGATGGGTTGTAGACATTCAGCCATGCTACGGTGATATTTGTGGCGGTTATATCGAAGTTTGATTGAGCTACAAACCCCGCGCTACTTGAACGTGCTACCGGGGCCGATTGCCGCGCTAATGGAAATGGATAGGGGCCGCTTGGCTGGCCGAATGGATAGATGTTGATGTCAAGCTCTGAGGATGGAGCTGCTTGAGGGATGAGGATACCAGGTATCACGATAAAGGAATTGTCACCTTGAGGAAGCTGGAAGATGTCACATATCTGAGGTTGGATGGAGTTGAGAAGGACTCCTTGGAGGGAATAACAGGCAATGGTATAAGGAGACTCGTTGCTCATCTCCACCCAGACCGCTTGCTGGAAACTGCCGCCAATGGAAATGGATATCCTTGTTCCCACCTGAGAAGAGGTTATAGGAACTTTTGGAAGCGGGTAGTTATAGTTGCTCTGAGCGCTTGGGGACGGTTGCTGCATTAGTAGTCAAGGAGCTTTCGGACTCTATACCAGATCATGATCTGCTCGAAACTTCCACGCTTCCACTGCTCTGTGAGCCGGTACACAAACCGCTCTACTGCTAAGAGGTCCTCTTCAGGGCTGGAAAGCTCCATCATCCAGCGCACAAAAAGCACTGTAATGATGGTACCCGCTATGCTAATAAGCTCAAAGATGATATGCTCAATCATTCCCCTATCTTCCTGAACCATAAATGTTCTGTTGACTTGCCGATAACAGGGGCCTCAGTTGGGGCGTGAGTACGGGAGCGTTCCTCTAACTCACGCTTGCGCCTTTCGTCCATCTGCTTGCGGGCTTCTGCCAGAATAGCATAATGCTCGTCTTCTTCCTCATCAGTTAACCGTTCTCGACGGTTGAGCTTGTCGAGATAGGGGCGGTTTGCTTCTAGGAGTTGTTCAGGTGTCATTCCTGAATAGTCTTTAGGCATGATTATGTCCTCTTTCTGAGAGGTGTAAACGGTCCTCCTCGACAGGTTGTGATGGTTGTTCAGGGCGCAACTCGTAGGCCGCCGCTGAGGGTAGTAGGTACGCAAGGCTAAATGACATACTCCAATTGAAGGTACCAGACGATGATGCTAAGTTGGAGTTGAAGACCGATAATTGGCCAACGATAGGGCCTTCATTCCCGGCTGGCTCCAGTTGTGGACTACCGGATGAGAGAGAGTCGGTAACAGGTGTTGGTAAGATGTGGTCATAGACGCTACCAAATGATGTTTGTGAGAGGAATTCTCCAAGCGGTACGATGTTACCGAAGTTGTCATAGAATATGGCCTCAAGTCCGGCGTTTGCGGTCGGGACTACCTGGGGCGCTATACCAAAGAAACGTACAACGAGGTGTACTTGCACTGCGTTGGGCCATTGGTTGACTCTAATGAGGGGCTGTTTGATGAGCACTACGGGTGTCGTAGCAGTTGCGTTAACCACGGTTGTAATTGTGCCACGGGCCGCCGCGTCTGCCATGTAGCGCCAGCCGTTTGGGGTGCGGAGCGTATCATAGAGGATGTTGAGCTTAGGAAACAGGTGCTTTTCCTCACGGAAAACACGGGCCTGTATACGCTCTGTTGTCGAGGCCATCTGTTCAAGCATTTCTTGATGCTTGGTTAGACGCTCCGCAACTTGCGCCTTGAAGGGGTCATACTTATGCATCTTTTGCATATCTTTCATGCGAATACCGCTGCGCTTTCTGTTATGGGTTTTATGGCCTGCGTTACTGCGTTCTCAGCCGGAGCCGCAAGTAAGAACAAGGCTATCCCGATGCATACGATACCGGCTAGCATCTTGAGAATGCGGGTGGGATTCTCTATCCAGTTCGCTGCATTCTGCCCGATAATCGAGGGTAGCCACGTTGCCGGGTTGGTGAGACTAAAACCCCCACCAGAACTTCCGCTAGATGAGCTACTACTTGAACTGCTCGTTGCTGTACCTCCTGTCGTGCTACTTGTTGCGCTACTACTCGCTACATTTGCAGGTCCCTTAGCACCCGCCGCCGCCGCTACTGATGCTGCATAGTCTAAGCGGGCTGTACGATTGCCACTGACCCAGTACGATAAGTCCTCAGCTACGCCCTGGCTCATTGCGTAGCCATTGTACCCAAGCGCATTGGAATCGTTCGTGACCAGGGCTTGCAAGAGATATGGGTACCCGGAACGCAGGGCCATAGCGTTGGCATAGACTCCATCGTTATTGGACGCAAAAGACTGCACTCCACCGGGCGTACAGTTCGTGCTTGTAGCGGTCCTATACTCAGTATTGAGCACGTTCCCGTTGCACGAGTTGGTTGAACCTTGTACCAGGCTCCCACCGCCGCCTTCCTCTCTACCCCATCCTTCCACAAAGTCAATCATGTTTTGCGCGGGTGAGAGGTTACCGAGCGTCCGTACAAAAGCCATTGTCCATTGGTTACGTGTCCATGCCGCTGCATTAGCCATTGAAGTAGTCCGGTTCCTGCTCTTTTGCGGGGCTATTATGTAGCGCGTATTCGTACACGCCAAGCATGGCCAGCCCGGCGATAGCCGCCATGATGAGAGGCCACTTACTCTTGACCATGATAGCGACCGAAGTCGAGAGCGCCGCAAGGAACACTGTTGCTAACACTTCGCCTTCGCGTATCATCCTCACCTTTTCGGGTGTCTCAACGAATGTTCCAATGGTCATAATGGAAGGCAAGAAAGCGGAATAGGCGTGCAAGCCTTCCAGGGCCATAAAGATGCTAAAGATCACCTCGTCTGAAATGTTCATGTTGAAACCTTACTCCATACACGGAAAAAAGCACCGCTTCAAGTGCGTCAGTGCAGACTTTTGACCCGCAAAGTGGATACCCTGTTGTACCCACGGTGCGGAATGTTCCGTTGCTTTCTTTGCCGCAGATATGGCAATGTGAAAGATTCTCCTTCCACCACGCCTTACCTTCCGGCGTATTTCCCCAAATGAATGGCATTAGTCATATCCTGTCACTACACAGTTGGACCCGAAGTGTACGTTGGTAGCACCGGGGCCTTTTACAAGGTACTTATTCGTGCCACATTTTGTTACGCTCCAGCCGCCACCAAACAATGCGCCTAACGCGCCCGCGTTGACGTTATTTCCTGTGATTACATAGCCACTCTGAGGTGTTCCAGGTGTTCCGACCTGGCTAACCGTTGCACCTGTTCCCAAACTTGCTAAGTAATTCACGATCTTTTGCAGATTTGAGAGTGGTGTCCCTGATGGCGCAGTCGTTGGGGGTGTCTGGGCCTGTTGCTGCATTGCATTCTGTGTCTGCAATTGAGTTGGTGCTGGCGTGGGTGTAGGTGTGGGCGCGGGTCCACCTTGAGGCAACCCGGCAATAGGTATAGCGATAAGTGTACCCGGCGCATAGCCACACGTTCCACCTTGCACCGAAAAGGTAATGTTCACGCCATCATCTGAGACCTGGCTATAGGTACATCCGGGCGGCAGCGTTGGGAGGGAGATAGACCCGGTTGTAGTCGAGGTCGCTGTAGCGGGTAGAGTAGCAGAAGTAGTAGGAGAGCTATAATCATAGCCTCCACCGACGCCACCACCCGCGCCGAGTAGGCCGCTATTATCGGTCGGAGTCGTGGCTCCTGTATTGTCCGTTGTAGCAGGCGTGGCGGCTGCACCTTGACCAAGCAAATTTGGTACGATGATAGCCGCCGCTATCCCCCCGGCGATAATGAGTAACCATGCCCAGTTAGGCAAGCCCGCCGTTTGAGCCTGTAAAAGCTTCGCTATTCCTGAGCCACCATGATGGACGGCTTCACTCCCCTCTGGCATCCTTCACCCCTAACTTCTTCATGAACTCTGTAAGTTCCCTCTCCACCATTGGTAAACACTCGTCACACACGGTTATCATCTCGTGTTCTGTACGTGCTTCCTTTTTCCATTCCTGTAGTTCGATGGTAAGCGTTCCTGAATGGTACGGACCTACCTTCTCGCAAAGGTTGCAATGAAAGATGTAAGGCATACTTAAAAACTCCCTGTTGTGCCACTAAAAAAGTTACCCGGTGCAATCGGCTGAGGAACCTGTAAGGACCCGGCTGGATTCCCTTCATTGCTGACAAACACGCTTCCACCCGCACCTACTCCTATCGGAGTTGACGCAAGGGAGAGGAAACGAGCAAGAAGGTAGGCGCAAGCAACCGCCGCACTCAGGTTGCATCCAACACCCGGATTGAAACCCGCGCCTAGCGTATCTGTAGGTGTTGAAGGCCCGCCGTTGATAGCTAGTCTGTTCACCAATGTGACATTGGTTGTAGCTACGGTAGAGGTGCCTCCTGATGTATTACCTGAGTAATCAGAAGGTGTATTTATGCTGCTTAGTGTGGCTGTAGAAACAAAGCCAACACTATAGAGACAAAACTCCTCAACGTCGGGTATAGCAGCATTGCGTGTTAGGTTTGGATTTTGATTCGATCCAGACTGACCATTCTGTGTATATTCTACCGCCAGAATAGGAGGCATATTAGCTACCTCAAACATGGTCGCAACCGCACCGCCAGACGTATCACTATTGAGCGTCACAGTTACCGTGGTTATCCCCCCCGGATTGTTTGCCCTCGCAAACATGTACGTAGCAATTGTAGCGTTTCCATTATTGGTGATAAGCGTCCAGTTAGCCGGGGTAGAAACGGTAGGTGTGGAACCTGTCACAGTCACACTCATGAAAAGCGTTGTACCCGCCGTGGATGCAACGCCGAGCGCGGCCACAATAGTAGCCGGTCCACTTGTCGAAGTTGCTACTACGTTCGATTGTACTAAGGTGGGGTTTGCTACTGCCATTATTGACTCCCCATATAGCCTAACCCACCGACGCCTAGTTTTGCCGCTACTGCTGGTTGTGTATAGTAGCCAAGGAAGTAGTCAGTCTGACGTACTGGCGTGGAACTCTGTGTGTAGGACCTCACATTGTACTTCATGACCTGCTGACGCTGTAACAGTTGCCGGAAGTCAGGCGGGAACATCATCACTTGCCAGTTGGGGGCGCTCCGCTTCTGATGATTGAAGCGCATATCACCCGCGCCGAATACAAAGTCATGCGCCCGGTAGGTTCCAAGCATAGCAATGCCATCATAGGTACCAGGCGTGTTGAGCGTTGCCGGGATACGTTGCAGGAAGTCTGGCTCCAGGTCCGGGGCGTACTCCTGCTGGCCGCTAGGCTGGTACGCATTGCTCGACATATAGCCCGGCAAAACCGGGGCTATTCCAGGGGGTGAAGGACGCCCGGTTAGCCCGGTCCCCATTTGCCGGGGCTGTTGAAGTGTTGCACCCCCCTGATAGTTCCCGGCTAGTGGGGGGCCAAGAGCACCTTGTGTCTGGTATTGTGTATACGGCGCACGTTGCACTGGTCGCCCAAACAACGGGTTAGCTTTGAGCGCATTGTAATGGATGTCCGGGCGTTGCGGCGGGGGTGCTGTAGCAGCCGGACCGACAAGCACCTGAGTCGGACTTTGCGGCCCGTGGGGCGGGAAAGGTGTGGGCCTTTGCGCCCCTCCTAAGTAGGCCATGATTTACCCCCTGTATAGTTTCTCTTTTAGTAGGTATCCTTCGAGCGCCCAAATTTTATCCTTCGCGTGCTGTCGTGCAACGTTCTGGCCTATCTCAGTGTCGAAGTTATCCGCGCTTACCGCAGCCGCTTCACCAATGACACAATAGCCATTCTTCAAGGTGAGGCAACATACCGTTACAGTTGTACCTGGAAACCTGTAGAACTGTTCGCTCACTACAACGCTTTCAATGCTTGCGGGTGTGAGGCGTGGGAAGTTCAAACCTTTGGCGACAATATCCGCCTCAATTTGTTGGTCAAAGTAACCAGACATAATGCCTCCTTTAGAGGTATAACTTGTAGGAGTGTCCTCCGGCCTTGACAATCTGGGCGTCCATATGTTCGATGATACGCTCCAGGTTGTCAATCCTCTTCTGCTCAGGTGTCTTGGATGCTTCTAGCGCCTGAAGTCGCATCCTCTCCTGTTCTACTTTGGAGTCGTACAAACGCTGCAACGCCTGGCGCTGTTCTTCAATTTCCTGGTCAATGGATTTTGCTACGGGTAGCGCCTCCATGCGTACAGGCTCTTGCGGCTCCAATTCCCGCAGGCGTCTGAGCAACGCTTCCCGCTCATCATCCCGCCCGCGCGGGCCAAGTGTATCTTCTGCCATATTTTACCCCTGTCCGGTAGCCGCTTTGAGGCCACCTGTGAACGCGCTTCCGAACGCGCTAATGATGGATGCTGTTTGTTTGCTGCTGACAACGACGAAAGCCCCGGCAACGGCGACTATCGCTATAAAGATGTCAACAATTCTACCTATCTGCATATCCTACCCTTTCACGGCGGATGTTATGGTACTAAGTAACGGTGTCCATGTGTTGAGAATGACCCCTATCATTGCGACCATTGCAAGCGCCCCGGCAAGCGTGCTCACCTGACCTCCAAACATGTCAAGGATTGAGAGCACCAACATGAACACGTAAGAGCCGATGATAACAGGCGTGATAGGCTGGTTACTCTGCCACGCCTTAATGACGCCTGAACCCCCGATGACGAGCGTTGCAGCAATAATGTGCTTGTTCATGATGGTTGACACATCGCTTTCCCACCCGAAACGTACACCTTTGTGTAGCCAGTCGGGCAATTTCCGTTCGCATCGGTATTGATGAGTGTTGCGCCACTCCCTAAGCCAGCCGGGGCATTGGCTACAGGAGGTGACACCGCCTGATTACAATTGGCACTCGATCCACTCCAATCAATCGGCTGATTCTGCACGATCTTGAAGAAGGTCGTTTTAATGTCGGTACAATCCAAGGATGAACCTATGAGGATTGCACCAACTCCGATAAGCACTACTACCACGGTAGTCACTAATCACCTCACCCGCCACTACTCTTCTTCCCCATACCCGTTATCATGCTGGTAATCATCGGGAGAACGAAGTAACCGATAGCAACTCCAATCAGGAGTTGTAGCCAGTGAATTTGACCCATGTTTTATGTCCCTTCTTTCTTAGAAGTGTATCGACCCCTGGAAAGCAAACGCTATGCCTCCCATGTACAATATCGCAATCACCAGGATAATGAAAGCCGCAAGCGGCGGGCCTTTCGTGTGGTCTGGTATCACGCCTTTTTCTCTCTTTCTGGCTTCCATCCAAGCTTCCGCATAGTCCCGTAGATGTAGGCATCTTGCCGGGTCTTATTGCCGGGGAACTTCTTCTCAGCTTCTGCTCGTAACTCTGCCTCGACTTTTGTCGGCATGACTAATACCTTTCCGGTTCCTCTTAATGAGAAGTCTGCGTAGTCCTTGGTATCCTCAAATCTGGCGGTACGAACGGCCTTGCGGAACATCGTTCGCATGCGCTTATTGAGTCTAGCCATTGACCGCCATCATAGGAGCCTTATAGACCTGGCTTGACGCTGGTACAACGTCATTAGTAAGGATAGTGAGCGATCCGCCGCCTGCGTTGGTTGTAAAGCGCAATGTCAACTTTGAGGCCCCAACGGTTGCTATCCATTGGTCGCCATATTCGCTGAATGCTAACCAATCAGGGTCGAGCGTGTTCGGAATGACAAGGACACCATCAGGGACATCGCCGAATCCGCATTGCCATTGGAAGATCATCCTGAGCGTGGCAATGTTGGCAACAAACCTCTGCCCAACGTCCCAATCGAATTCAAACAGGGTAGGAACATCATTCGTGGTTCCTGTACCGGAGTTAAATTCGGCGGTTAACCGGGTTCCGTTGGTATTCCTAAAGATGAAGATGTGGTTCCGAATCAGGTTGCCGACACGGGTCAACTGAATCGTATTCGCGCCGTTCGCTAAACCGGACGCTGTTTGAGCCGTCCAGTATTGGACCGTTCCAATCGCCGGGGGCGTCTGGCTATTCGGGTTGCCAAACATGTCCGTGCTTGGGGGCTGTGAACGCGCTAACACCTCGACGGTAATTGTCAATGTTGGGTTGACTGACCATACCCCGGCTGTGAACACCGGGCCAGTTGCCGACGTGGTGAGGATCGAAGGGGGCAAGGAAAGCTGTAAGTTGTACCTTGCGGACGCATCCATGTTCGGCAAGACGCCCATCCCGTCGAGTCCGAACTCTAGGAAGATGGGAAGGATGAACTTAAAGTTCCCGCCGTTGGCGCCGTTGGTGGTGTCTATGTTCTGCCAGTAGGCACCAGAAAAGAGGTTCGCCGCAGTAGCCGCTTGCGCCGCCCATACAGGGGGACCTCCACCCGATATCTGGGCTGTGTTGGCAAGTGTGGCTGCCGCCGCGCCTGAGTTGGACTGGCCGCGCACCACGTCATCATCAGGGAAGAGACGATATCCGCCAAACTTGCTAGCAAGGTATTGATTGAACCCCGAAAGCTGATTGATAGGTACCCCGTTGACGTCTTGTAGAAGGACCTGGGAAAGTACCGACCAGGGCGCATCCTCAAAGGGAACGGCGGCGGTAGTTGTGGTTCCGCCCGTGGCCTGGACCGTAACCAGGATAGCAGAGAGGAAACCATACGAAGCAATAGGGAAGTTGAAAAACTGGGGCTGTGTCGCTACCATCGAGATAGAAGACACAGTGTTTGACTGCTCTGTGTGGAGCTTGGAAGAGCGGGCAAAAGGGATAATAGTAATTTGTCCCTCTTCCGAACCCTTTTTTTGCTGGCCTACAGGCGCATCGGATTGTACCGGGGCCGTAGCGGTGGGCGCTTGATAATACGCTCCGGGTAGTGCTGGCATTAAACCTCCTTAGTCAAATCAATAGATGAACGCCATACCTTGCCCTAAATCTTGCAAGGTACCGTTCTCAGATTGTGCGAAACATAACGCGGCTATCCTCCAGAAGAAACCTATCACGATCACGGCAGCAAAGATGCCTAGCGCGTGGAGGATGCCTAGATGTAGATGCAAAGATCACCTCCTAGTTTTGGGTAACGTGAAACAACGTTCCCTTTTTACCGACATACAGGAAGTCAAAATCTTTCAGTTGCCGCATGAGGTATTG
>Ga0187810_10000915_pt1 | contig 10599 bp, 9 predicted proteins | sample NC_wetland_sal_i_9_FD_132963 | JGI IMG/M metagenome (GOLD analysis project Ga0187810, IMG submission 132963) | Wetland sediment microbial communities from Neuse River Estuary, North Carolina, USA - ASW_5 | ecosystem: Environmental > Aquatic > Freshwater > Wetlands > Sediment | place: USA: North...
CCGGGCCGCTCGGGGTGGAGTTTCCTGATACGGATCGGCTGCGGCACATCGCCTGGCTGGCGCACCGGACGCTGCCGTACGCGCTGGCCGTCGCGGGCGAGTCGCCGACCGTGGCGGTGCGGTGCGAGCTGACCGACCCAGGCGGATCGGAGACCTGGCGGTACGGCCCGGCGGACGCCGAGTCGGCGATTACCGGGCCGGCCGGGGAGTTCTGCCGGGTGGCCGCGCGCCGGCTGGCCCCGGCGGACGCGCGGCTGACCGTGACCGGCCCGGTCACCCAGATGACCGGATGGTCGGGATCGCCGGCGGCCAGCGCGGCCAGGGCGGCCCGCCGGGCCCGCCGCCACCGCCCGAACACCTCCGCCGGCGCATCCCGTTCGGCCCGGACCGCCGCGTCGGCGCGCTCGTCCATGCTGTGCCCGCTCGCCGCGGCCAACCCCGTCCGCAGGCCGCCGCCCGTCATCGTGGCCTGGACCGCCTCCTCCGACTGGGCCAGGTGCAGCACCACGTCGGTGACCGTCCATCCCTCCGCCGCCGACGGCGCCAGCCACTGCGCCTCATCAAGCCCGGCGAGGATGTCCTCCAGCCTGTCCTGCTCCGCGCCCAGATCGTCAAACACGGTCATGCGGGAACTATGGCATACCGGGAATCACGCGCCCGGGCTGATCCGGTCAGCCCTTGGTGAAAGACTCCAGTACCTCGGTCGAGGCGACCTCGTTCAGGCCGGCCTCGCGGATCAGCGCTTCGGATTTCACCGTGCCCGTGCCGTTCGCGAACCAGTCCTTGATCTCGATGGTCACCGTGTACGTGGCCACGGTCCAGGCCATGGTCATGTTGATGATGGTGGCCCGGAAGGTGCCGGCCGGGACGGTGACCATCGCCGTGCCCGCACCCTGGATCGTGACGTGCGCGGTCTCGGTCAGCTTCTGGCCGGCCTCCTTGAACCCGATCGTCAGGATGTACCTGTACGGCTGGCCCGACGCGATCACCGCCGCCGGCGGCAGGACGATGCCGCCGGTCGGACTCGACACCGTCCCGCCGCTCATCTGGTTCAGCGGCAGCGTGATGGATCCGTCCGAGTGGAAGACATAGGAATTGCGCACCGTGGTTGACGACAGGCTGTTGGTGTAGGACTCGGCGACCTTGTGGCCGGTGGCCACCTGCGTCACGGACAGCACCTTGTCGGTTATCGTGCTCGTCGATCCGACCGACGGCGCGGCCGAGGAGTACACCCAGGAGTACCCGACCGCGACTGGGAACTGCAGCGCCGCGGCCGGGACGACGCCCGGAGCCGAACTTGCGCTCGGGCCCGAGGTCACGCGCGAGTTCGCCGCTGACCCTGAGGTCGCGGCGCTGCTGGCCGTCGCGGGTCCGGAAGTCGATGTGCTGGCGGACGTGCTGCATCCGGCCAAGGCGAGCCCGGTCATCGCGGCCAGCGCCGCCTTTGCGGTGATGTGCCGCACTTGCGTGTTCACACCCGCAGCGTATTCTCGGCGGCTCCTGCGGGGGCCGGAGACCGCGAAAACTGGCGCTACACCGGGAATGCCCGCCGCCGATGACCTCGCCCCAGCCCGCTTGGACCCCCGCCCGCCTGAGTCGGTCGCCCGGTATGTGGCGGGGAAGCCCGCGGCCAACAGCCCTTAAGCATCGACCGGTAACCGAACGGCCGCCCAGCGCAACATGTGTTACTCACGATGTTCTAGTGGTTAAAAGAATCTTATGTGATCCATGAGGTGTACGATCTGGGGCATTAAATCAGGCAATGTCCAATTAAGGTAACCGTTTAAACATTGTCCGGTTGAAGTCAAGATTTAGCATCATTTGCGCGCCTTGCCGCAACCGCAGTGACGTTCGCGAGGAAGATAAGGCGCCGTATGGCCCGGTGCTGCAGAAATACATCTCACGCTGAGTCCGCCAGTGGGGGAATGTGCCCAAGGTGCGGTCGCCGGGAATCGGCCGAAGAAGGAGAGCATTATGCGGAGAGCTGCACTTCTATCCATTTTGTCCATACCTGCGATAATTGTCGGTTTGGCCATCGCCCCGGTGGGAGCGACGGCGGCCACAGCCGCCAGGACGGCTCCCGCTGCACCGAGCACATCGAGCCTGGGGGACTCCAAGCCGACCTTCGTCGGCCCGGCGGCCACCGGCTGCAACACCGCAGGCTGCTCTCTGCTCAGCGGGCCCATCCACACCAGCCTCTCGTCGGGCAACGACCCATCTACGGACTCAGCGGCCGCGAGGAGCGACTCATCCACCGGCCCGCTACCGGCGAACGTCATTCCGCTGAGGCAGCCTGGGGCAAAGTCCTCTGAGGATCCTCCGCCTCCGATCATCGGCTGCCCAGGTACGGGCTGCGACTCCGTTAGTACATCGTCGGGCGGTGCCGTGGGCGTGAAGGGCATCGACGCGGTCGACAGTGCCACGCACACCACAAACATCTTCAGCGACATCGAACCCCCGGACCAAGGCCTGTGCGCCGGCCACGGGTACGTGGTCGAGGATGACAACGTCGGGGAGATCCTGATCTTCAACACGGCCCTGCAGCGGGTTTCGCAGGTCATCTCCCTGGACGCCGTGATGGGGCTCACCGGCCTGGGCTGGAGCAGTGGCGGAGACATCTCGTGCGTCTACGACGCCAGCCAAGGCGGGCACTGGTTCTTCACCGAGTTCGTCTCGACCACCCCTGAGTCCGCTGGCGGCCCCTTTGCCGGTTGCTTCGTCAGAGGCGCCGGGGCCGTGGCCAACTCCTGCCGCGAGGGGATAGCCGTGACCGTTGGGTCGAACCCGTTCGGCCCCTACAACGTCTACTTCCTCAATGCCGACTACAACCCGTCCGAGCCGGGCTACCCATACCTGCTCAACGACTTCGCCAAGATCGCGACCACCCGGGACGCCTTCCTCCTGTTCTACGACGAGTTCCCGAACAAGGGTGCCGGGTTGGGTTTCGGCTTCGACGGAGCATTCGAATTCGCCTTCGACAAGGCCGCGCTGGAACTGGGCCTGCCCGTCAAACTGGGTAACATTCCGAACCCCCTGTTCAACGTCGCCATCGAGGATATGGGTCTGCTGTCGACACCGGACGGAACCTGTGCCTCGAACGGCGCGTGCTGGTTCTCCGTCATCCCGGCGGAGGCACCCGACCCCACGCAGTGGGACAACAGCCATCAGGGCTCGGGATTCATGCTCGAATCGCTCGACTTCTTCGGCGCGGGTGACAACCGGATCGCTGTCTTCGACTGGACCGGCCTGGCCAACCTGAACAGCTTCGCCTGTTTCACCTGCTCCGGCGTCCATTTCGGCGGCCAGCTGTTCTCCGGCGTGAATTCCTACTTCAGCCTGGGAGAACTGGGCAAGCAGAAGGCCGGGAATATACCGCTGGGCAATGAGTGTGGCGCCGCCGGCCTCAGCGTGGGAAGCCCGCCGCCCGCCAGCTGCCCGGAGGGCGGCATCGCCACCAACGGCGACAACTTCACGCAGGCCTCGGCGGCAAACGGCCAGCTCTGGGGTGCCATCACGACGGAGGTCAACCAGGGCTCCTCGGCAAGCCCGGATATCCATCAGGGCGCTGCGTACTGGATCATCGGGACCCGCAGCTTCGACACGACGGGGACCTTCACCCTGACGAGTCAGGGGTATGTCTCGGCGCAGGGCGAGGACCTGGAATTCCCGGACCTCGTGGCGGAGGGTAACTCCGAGGACGGCGGAAACGGCGGGGCCATCATGTCCTTCACCGTGAACGGCTCCGACTACTACCCCAGCTCCGCCTACGGCCGGGTGTCCACCACCTCGGACGGCCTCATCGGATCCGTTATCAACATCGCGGACCCGGGCGCGGACGCGCAGGACGGTTTCAGCGAGTACCAGGGCTTCCCCGGTCCTACTGGGCCGCGCTGGGGAGACTACGGCAGCGCGATCTTCCTGCCATGGTCGGGCGGCCGGATCTACTTCGCCAGCGAGTACATCCAGAACCCGAACTGTTCTGGTACTGCCTTTTCCACCCCCGCGAGCGGCATCGGGGTCTGCGGCGGGACAAGGGACCAGAATGCAAACTGGGGGACCTCAGTTAACTACGTGGTCCCGTAAGGAATCCGAGGCCGGATGTCCCGGCCGGGTTGCGCGATCGCAGCCCGGCCGGACGGCCACCGGTAACGGCCGACACAGGTCCGGCGCCGCATCTGAATGGGTGCGGCGCCGGACGCCGTCCTGGACCAGCGCGGTTGCCCTAGCGAGCCGCCACTGGGACGGCGCCGAAATGCGGGTGCGGGGGCCCGGCACTGAGCCCGCTGTTGTACCTGGTGCCCTTCTGGAACCCGCCGAACGCCAGGGCCAGCACGACCAGGATCACGATCAGCAGCAACACCCAAAGCAGGCAGCCGGCGGCCCGGGATCTCGGCCGCCATCGGCGGCCGTCGAACCTCTCGCGCCGCCGCCCGAACCCGTACCTGTACATGCCCGTGTAACTTCCCAGGCCACGCGCAATATGCGGCCCGGCCCGAATTATCTGCACCCGCGCGGGTAGCTGACGTCCGCCCCGAATCGACGCGGAGGACAGGCCATGGCGCGCAGGCCAAGGATTGGGTCGCTGGCCGGTCTGGTCGCGGTGATCGCGTCCGTGCTCGCGGCGATCCTGGTTCTGTCCGCGGTTCACCTGCTCCCGCGGCTGCGGAACCCGTTCGCCGAGACGACCACGGTGACCAGTCAGCCGGTCCTGCTCAAGTCCATCACCGCGCTGAGCCGGTACGAGGCGGCCAGCGGCTCGTTCGAGGTCGTCGTGGACCTCACCAAGCGGGTGTCGCTGATTCCGTCGTTCCTCGCGGGCAGCGAGACCCTGTTCATCGGGCAGGGCACCGACATCGCCTACGTCGATTTCTCGCAACTGAAGGGCAACGCCATCACGGTCAGCCCGGACCGGACCGCAGTCACGATCGTGCTGCCTAGGGCGCAACTCGAACCTGCCGTGCTGAACGTGTCCCAGTCGTACGTGTACGCCGAACAGCAGGGCCTGTTCAACCGCATCGGCAACTTCTTCTCGGGCAACCCGAACAGCCAGCAGCAGGTCTACGTCTTGGCGGAGCAGAAAATCGGGACCGCCGCCCGGCAGAGCCCGCTCGTCACACAGGCGCAGAAGAACACCGAGGAGATGCTCACCGGCATGCTCACGTCCCTCGGGTTCAAGCAGATCACCGTGACCTTCGGCGAGCCAAGTACGGTCCCGGCGCGATAAGCGGTAATCCTCGGCTCGGGCCCGGTCGTCCCCGTCGTGCTGATCTACGCGGGCGTGGGCGTCATCGTGGCCCGGCCGGGCCAGACCGGACGCGGATCGCTACCGTGCCGCCGTCACCACCGTCGCGATCCGCGCGTTGACCGGGACGTTCCGCGACCTCAGCCCGGGCTGATGCCCGTGCAGGTCGAATTCGAGGCGCACCTGCGGCCCGAACATCAGGCAGTGCGTCGACCCGCCGAAATGGAACATGCCGAGCTGATCGCCCTTCTTCACCCGCTGTCCCTCGTACACCGTGATCTCGCAGGTGGAGACCTCCGCCATGCCGACCGGCAGGACGCACATGAGCCCGATCGCCGGGTTGTCGGCCTCGATGAAGAGCATCGCCCGGGTGGCCACCTCGGTCAGGTAGCCCTGCGACTCGTTCCCGCCCGATGGGTCGTACCCCGTGACGGGCGCCGCGGAGTAATACGTGCCGTCCTGCACGTAGGCCTTCGCGATCCGCCCGTCGACCGGGCTGTGCCAGCGGTGGTAGCTGAGCGCGCTGAGGTACGCCTGGTAGATGGTGCCGCCGACGAACGCCTCGGCCCAGGGGTCGTCGGCCAGCATGTGCGCCACGGAGTAGGGCTGCCCCTTGATCCAGAAGTGGTCGTGCCGCCGCACGCCGGATCTCAGCCGGTACGGCGCCGACTCGCAGGCGTTGACGATGACGTCGGGGTCGTCGGGGGAGGCCACCGGCCGGGCCCCCGGGCGGAACCGCCGGGTGAAGAAGTCATCCCACGAGGCGAAGCCGTAGTGCGGGGCGCCCGGGTCGCACTCGAACTCCTCGGCGAAGCGCGGCATCTTCGCCAGCGCGCCGCGCCCGAACCAGCCCGCGTCGGAATCGTTGAGCACGCTGGCCGAATCGGCGGACCGCAGGAAGGTCCCCCACTCGTTCAGGAGCTTCTTGAGCTGCGCGTTGACCCGGTCGTTGACGAACGCGGCGGACCCGGCGTGGGTGCCCATCGCCCAGTTGAGGATCGCGACGATCGGGCAGCCGACGAGCGCGGTGTCGTTGTACTCCGGGGCCTGCGTCAGGATGTGGTTGAGCAGCCTGAGCAGCTTGTCCACCGTCCTGACCTGCGGCTCGTAGTCCGGCGTCTGCCTAAACGGAACCTGCCTCAGCATGGACGCGAACAGCATCGACACCACGGGATCCCGCTCGATCAGCAACCGGAACTCCTCGACCACGGGCAGCAGCGGCACGTCACCCCGGGCGCAGGCCTTCGCGGCCAGATCCTCGAGCCACCGCCCGAGCGCATGCTCATCCGAAGGAAGCCACTCGCCCACCGCGAACGGAACCGCGTCCGTCATCACGTCTCCCTGCTCGAGCCGCCACTAGGGCAGCAGCATAACGACCGCCGGGGCCACCTCGGCCGCGGCCAAGTGAGGCTTGTGGGCCCCGAGCCCCGATCCCCCCTCCGCCCCAAGCACCCCCTTGCTCGTCCAGTCTTACATAGGTAATACTGGACTATGTGTCGTACGTCGAGATCCTCATCCTGCGCCGGCTCCGGTCCGGGCCGGCGCACGGGTACGAGCTGCGCAAGCGCGTAGAACAAACCACCGGCTTCGTGCTCCATAACAACTCGCTGTACCCGGCGCTGCGCCGCTTTGAGGAGGCCGGCGCGGTGACCAAAACGGCCGAGCCGCAGCAGGGCCGCCCGCCGCGCCTGATCTACACGCTCACCGAGGTCGGCCACGAACTGCTCCACGACATGCTCGCCGACCTGCCGCCGGACCAGGCGGCCGACGACTCCGAATTCCTAGCCCGCCTCGGCCAGTTTTCCCTGATCAATTCAGCCGAACGAGCGATGGTGCTGGGTTCCCGAACCCGCGCCGTGCATCAGATGCTGGCACACACCGAGACGATGCGGGACCTGGCCATCGCCTCCGGCGAGCGCTGGGGCGCCCTGGTCACGACCGAACTAATCGCCCGCTACACCCGTGAGCTGGCCTGGCTAGCCGAACTCGCCGACCTCGCCGCCCAGCCCGAGGCCGGGCCGTGACCCCGGACGCCGCCCGCTCCAGCCTGCCGCCCGCCCCGGGCGGCGAGCCGACCGCGACGCGCCCGAGGCTCGGCCCCCCCGCCCAGTACGCCCTGCTCGCCGGGCCGCTGCTGTCGATGCTCGACTCGAGCGTCGTGAACGTCGCGGTCGAGCCGATCGCCCGCGAGCTGCACGCCGGGCTGACCACGGTCCAGTGGACGGTCAGCGGCTACCTGCTCGCGCTCGGGGCGGGCCTGGCCGGGACCGCCTACCTGGCCCGCAGGTTCGGCACCCTGCCCGTGTACCGGGTGAGCGTGATCGCGTTCACCGTTGCCTCGGCGTTGTGCGCGCTCGCCCCGGACGCCAGCGTGCTGGTCGCCGCCCGCGTCGCCCAGGGCCTGGTGGCGGCGCCGCTCGTCCCGCTGGCGATGAGCATGCTCCTCGGCGGGCGCGGGGCCAGGTCGATCTCGCCGCTGGCCGGCATCATGCTGTTCCTCGGCCCCGCGCTCGGCCCGACCGTCGGCGGGGCGCTGATCGGCGCGGCGGGCTGGCGCTCCATCTTCCTGATCAACGTTCCGGTCGGCGCGCTCGCGGCGCTCGCGGTCCGGTTCGTCCCCGCCGCGCTCGCGCCAGGCCGAACCCCGGGCGCCCGGTTCGACCTGCCGGGCCTGATCCTGCTCGCGGCCGGCCTGACCGGGCTGCTGTACGGGGCCAGCCAGGGCGCCGCCTCCGGCTGGGACTCCGCCGCCACGCTGGCCGCGCTCGCGGCAGGCGGTGCCCTGTTCGCCTGCTACATCGTCTGGGCGATGCGCCGCGACCAGCCCGCCCTGGACCTGTCGCTGGCCAGGCAGCCCGTTCCCGCGCTGTCCATGGCGCTATGCGCACTGGCCTCGGTCGTCACCTGGGTGGCGCTATTCCTGCTCCCCGTCTTCGTCCAGTCCGTGCAGGGCCGCAGCGCGCTCGCGGCGGGCCTGGCCATGGCGCCGCAGGGCCTGATCACCGGCCTGTCCACCGCGCTCGCCCCGCGGCTGCTGGCCGGCCTTACCGTGCGGGTCACCGTCCTGGCCGGGTTCGCGGTCCTGGCGACCGCCAGCCTCGGCCTCCTGCTCATCACCGCGGCGACCCCGCTGTGGCTGATCGCGGTGATCCTGGCCTGCCGCTCGGTCTCCATCGGCCTGGTCATCAACCCGCTGCTGCAGGCCTTGATCGCCCCGCTTCGTCCCGACCAACTCGCCGACGCCAACACCCTGTTCAACACCTGGCAGCGGATCGCCGCCTCCTTCGGCATCGGCCTGATCGCCGCCCTGTACACCGCCCAATCCCACGCCCGGGGCCCGGTCGCCGCCCTGCACCTGGCCGGCCTCGCCCTCGCGGCGGTCGCCGCCGCCGGCACGCTAGCCGCCCTGGCCCTGCCCCCGATCCGCAATACCGCCCTCAGACCGGACTAGCGCCGGCGTGCCCGGCGCATGGCATCAGTCCGCTTGACGAAGTCCGCGGCGGACAGGACGGGAATGCCCCGCCAGGGCGACATCGAGGTCAGGTCGGCATCGTCGCTGACGATGAGCACCGAACCGCTGGCGGCCGCGCATTCGAGAATGCGGTTGTCCTCGAAGTCGGCGCAGTCGGCAACGCGCTCTGCTGGTTCGATCACGCCGCCGCCGGAAGCGTCGGCGATCTCGACGATCAGCTCGACGTACTCTTCGGCACGCTCTTCGTCCCAGCCGCAACCTTCTGGGGCCGCGTCGCACAAAACCCGCACCACGTTGGTCAGGATGTGCTCGCTGACGAACAGGCTGAATTCCCGGGCGTCGTTGAGGATCCCGACGACGTTGGCCGCGAGGTTCCCCCGGACGGGCGGCGGCGACGGCCAGGAATGAAAGGCGTCGTTTCCCCCGGCGACAGCGGCTATCCAGACGTTGACGTCGACGGTAACCCCGACGGTCACCGTCGCTTCAGTACTCGCCGGACGATCGCGACCGCATCGTCAGGGGTGAAACCGGCGGCGGCCGCACGCTCGGCGCCATACGCCTGCAACTCGGCGAGCCGTTCAGCCCTCTCGATGACTTCCATCTGCCGCATGGCCTCGCGCAGGAACGCCGAGCGGTTCCCGTGTCCGAACTTGTTCGTGAGCCGTTCGAGCCGCGCCTCGTCTTCCTCGGCCACGGCAAACCCGATCGTCCTGCTCATGCATCTAAATGTATCTAATATGCATATTAGATGCAACATGCTGGTCAGGCCGGGCGAGCACGGCGATCAGCGCCACCAGGGGAGGCGGCGCTGCTCGGCCGCGTGGGCGGCCGGGTCGGTGATCGCCCCCGCGTGCGAGCTGAGGTGCTGCAGGTGCTCGTTCACCCACAGCAGGTGCGGGTGGTGCGGGGCGGTGATGACGCGGACCAGGTCCTGGCCGTTCTCGCCAGGCCCGTCGGCCGCGCGTGCCGCGCCGGTGCTACGCAGCAGGGTGACCCCGCGGTCGTCGTCGGCCCCGCCGGAAGGCGCGGCCCCGTCGCCGGCCCCCAGGCCGGTGAACGCCGGGACGGGGACCGGCAGCAGGACCTGACCCGGGTAGGGCCGCCCGACCAGCACCGCGATGCGCTCGTAGAAGCCCACCAGGTCCGTAGCGGCCCTGGTCAGCGTGCCGCGCGCGTAGGCCATGTCCCCGTGGGGATGACGCCTGACGTGGTCGGGCGCCTGCATTCCGGCCAGCGAGTAGGCGGTGAGCCGCAGCCGCATGGTGGCCATCACCAGTGTCCACAGCTCCTGCTTGGACAGGCGCTTGGCGCCCTGCTCGGCCAGGAACCCGCGGAGCGCCTCGTCGAGCCGGATGGAGGCGGTGACGGCCGCGGCGCCCGCGTCGGGCGGGTCGGGCCGCGTACCCAGGGCCCAGCCCACCGCCTGGGCCAGGTACGCCGAGTCGCGCCGGAACGCGTCGGCCAGGTCGTCGCCGACCACCGAGCCGGCGCCCCGCGGCCAGAACAGCACCCCGACCACCAGGCTGACCACGCATCCGAGCGCCACATCCTGGATGCGCAGCAGGCCGACCTTCCACCCGACCGGCACGAGCAGGTTGAACAGGACCACGACGACCACGGTGAACGCCGCCTGCCCGAACGCGAACGGCAGCGTGCCCGGCGCGTAGGCGGCCACGGCGACGGCGATCGGCAGGGCCACCCACAGCGCGGGCGTGCTGGTCCCGATGCCGAGCAGCAGCAGGCCGCCCACGGCGAAACCGATGACGGTGCCGCCCAGCGCGCGCAGCGCGGTCGACTCGGTGGACGCCGCGTTGGTGCGCAGCACCGACAGAGTCCCGAGCACCACCCAGAACCCGTGCTGGACCCCGGACACGTCGGCGACCAG
>Ga0187810_10000916_pt1 | contig 10585 bp, 7 predicted proteins | sample NC_wetland_sal_i_9_FD_132963 | JGI IMG/M metagenome (GOLD analysis project Ga0187810, IMG submission 132963) | Wetland sediment microbial communities from Neuse River Estuary, North Carolina, USA - ASW_5 | ecosystem: Environmental > Aquatic > Freshwater > Wetlands > Sediment | place: USA: North...
GCTGTCGCGTTGCGGTAGGTAGACCGGGCAAAAGGCAGGAACCGGTATAGATTCCTCAAGCTGGAGATCCATTCCTTCTGGTTATTGGCCTGGCTGAAACTTTGCACAAAAGGGAGTCCACCGTTAATCGGCCCGATCACGAAGGGTATAGGCCCCTTGCGCAGGAAGAAAGCGAAGGGACTCGGCAACACTGCCGTCATGGGTACGACCCGCAGAACGACATCGAACTCGCGCGCAAAGATGCGGCGGCGCAACTGACGCCAGGCCAGCAATTCAAAAGCCATGTAAAAGGGATAGCCGAAAGCGGTCAACGCCTGGCTGGCAAAGTTATATTTGAAGAGCCGTCGCAAACTCCAGGCATAGATGCGCTCGAGCCATGGCATCCGGATCATCTCGATGCTGCGAAACGGCGCCTTTGCACGGCACAGAGCATCCTCAACGGGCGATCGAGCCGCCAAGGTGACATCATGCAGCTCGGCGAGCGCTGCCGCATGAGAATAGGTGACAAAAGGAATGCTGATACCCTCGGGATTACAGTCCGGCCCCAACACTAAAATACGTAATCGATCCATGAATTGTGCTCCTATTGCATCGCTCTTCTTAGGGAGAACCCGAAGGAATGACAACTGCTGGATTCTGGACCTGAATCCCTAACCATCGGCCCGCCCCAGAGAGCGGTAGAAATATTGTGTCCCAGATAAAGCACGATAAAACTTCGGCGAGTTGGATTGTACTGGTGATGCGAAAATGGCGTTTCAGAGGGCGGCGGCGCGAGCGAAACCGTGCTAAAGCGTTTTACTTATACCGGCTGCACCCATTTTGAGCTGGCTATGCGATGGCCGGCGAAACCAACCGTTTCGCGGTGGAGGGCGGAAACCGACCGGCCTTTTGCGACGCCAGTTGTCCGGCTCGCGACCACAACCGACAGAAGTAGGAAAAACCATTCCAAGCCTAGCATTCTAAAGGCAGCCTCGCTGATGTTGTAAGCCACCATTGTTACAACATAAGCCACCAGCAGAGCGCCTAGGGCGCTATCGCGACGAAAGATGCTGACAGTCCTGTGATAGCCCTGCCCAAGAATCAGAGCGATAAGGCCCAGGCCAAGCCAGCCCAAGTTCAGATACACGTCAATATAGCCGTTGTGGGACTCGTTGGTCATTTCGAGGCCGCCAATGGCAGCGTAAATTCTTTTGACGCGGGGCCCCACCCAGAACGTTTCGAAGCCAGCACCGCCGATCGGGCTAGGCACCATCGGAATCAGGATCTTCCAGATTTCTGTCCGTCCAGTTAGATCCGGCTTCCTTCCCAGTGCCTTGGTGATTGTTGCCCTGCCCCCGAGGAGCACGATGAGACCACCACCAAGTAATATGGCGAGAACCAGCGCATGTACGGCCACGTGACGGTGTCTGATGAGTGGCAGGGAGGTGGCGAGCATCAACCCCGCTCCGAGAACGACGTTAGCGTTGGCCGTGGCGCAGTGCGCCAAGAACAAGAGCTTGACGCCAAAAGCGAGCAGAGTGCATTGAGCCAGCAGGCGACGGGCGCGGTGGGGCTCCTCCCTGTCGCGGACGAGACTGAGTGCTTGCCATAAGGCTCCCAGCGATATAAGGAAAACCAGGTTTCCGAGGACATTCTTGCTTGTGGTGACGCCGGTGTACTGCCGCGTCCCGAATGCGTCAAAACCCTGGCCGAGCACCGGGTAGTAGTTGATCAGAAGAACGGAAGCGGGCAGCAGAACAAATCCTACTCGCGAAAACAGGCGCCTCAAGGCCGCAATCGGCTGCGCGTCTGTAGCCACAATCAGGACCATGATCAAATCGCCCAGAGCCCGGACCCATCGCTTGAAGCCCCACACGGGATAATCGGACCAAAGGAGGCTAATCAGGCAAAAACTAAAGTAAAGCACGATCGGCCAACTGGCTTTGAGCACACGCATCACGAGTCTGTTGCGCCGAATGAGAACGATTGCTCCCAATAACATTAACGTGCTGGCAAAAATCTGGTCGAGCGGGCTGCTCTCTGGAATCTGACCTGGAATTTCCGGTGGTGCGCCCATATCAAGCCATACGGCGAGAGACCGCGACCCGGCCTCCGACAACCAGATTATAGGCAGCCAAAGTGCCTTCGATGGGCGGGCGGAGCCGTCACGATCGAGCCAGAAGAGGCCGGCGATGCCGACGGCGAAGAGGACGGTTGCTATTTGCGGAGGCACGGCTTAAGAGCAGTCTAGTGACGAGTGATCAGTGACGAGCATCGAATTGGCAAAGGCCGATTACCCGTTAGCTGACAGAAACCGCTGGCCATTTACAGGCCGCTGGTGGCGGCAACGGCTTGCCGCAACGGCGCGTCGGCATTCTTCGTTCTCATTGCTCGCCAAGCCCACACGAGCGAGGCGGCGGCCAGAATTGCAAGGAACGGAGCAATCAATGTGCTGTGGCGCGCGTGCGCGATGATTAGGGCGTGAACCGCTGGGATGTAGAGGATGTACAACAAAACTATGCCTGCCTTGCGCAGGAGGCCAATCTTCCACAAAACCGCGACGCCTCCGAGAGCCAGTACGAGCAGCGGCGCCTGCGCAACCACGTTCAGTAGCGTCGACTGCGGTCTCTTGCCGAGAAACCAGAAGTTGAAGAAGAAGTTCCTCGCGGCACATCTGGCCATAAGCTGCGGGTGACTGCGGTATTCGGTCGAGACATGACTGAGCAGAAAGTGGTTGAACGCAACTTCGTCTTGCGCCGTGTAAAACAGTTGGTAGTACGGGCCCAGGAACGGCTTACACAGCTGCGTGGCGAATTGTGCCCGCTCAAACCCGGCTTTCGTTTGCCCCTGGTAGAAGGCCTCGGCGGGTGCAGCGTTTTCGCAGGTGTAAAGCCCCTCCTGGGTTGCAACTCCTGCGACGGTGGCCGTTGGCACAAACTGATGCACCAGGAAGTAATTACGAATTATCCATGGCGACATTACAACCACCGCGCCGAGGGCGAGCACTGCAATCCTCGCCACGACCTTTATTTTCTCAACCCAACCCCTCGCGGCAAGGAGGAGGTAGACCAGCAAGAGGAGCGGAAATAGCATAAGCTCGCTCCTTACCATCACCGCCACCCCCAGCAACAAACCCGCAGCCAAATACCGCCACAGGCGTCCTTGCTCCACTGCGCTGTAAAGCACAAGCATAAAAAGCAGCACCGTCAATATGGAGGGAATTTCAATGCCCGCTCGCGCCTCAGCGATAAGGATGCCGGGGTAAAGCAGGAACAGAAGCGCCGCGGCCAGCGCTATCGTTGAGTCGCCGGTGATCTTTCGCGTTAGCCTCAGCAGCATTAGCGCGGCCCCAAAGGCGAGCAGCACGCACGCTACGCGAGCCTGCTGGATACCGTAGCCGGCGAACTTAAAGACTACCGCGAGAAGCAGCGGATAACCGGGCTCCCGAAGCATGGTGTTGCCCATCGCGGGTTCAACGCGATATCCGTTTCCCTGGTCCAGATTCTTGGCTATCAGGTCGTAGAGGTCCCCGAAGCCCATACTGTAAGTCAGCGCCAAATCGCTTTTTAACTTCGGCAGTAGCACGAGCACTATCGCGGCGTTCACGAGGAGAGCGGCGAAAAGGATCAGAGATATGGATTTCCGGCCGAAGGGCTTGTGCGCAGGCTGCGGGACACGGGCGGCTGGCTCGGCGTTGCGCACGTAAATTTGAGCCGGCCGCTGGGTTTCGAGCATGATGTTATTTCTCCAGCACTAGCGCTTGGACTTTGGCCAGCGCTTCTCCCAGGTGTAAGTGGCCGTCATCGCATAGTTCCAGACCGTGCTAACCACGATTCCTACCAGTGCGGATAGCGCCCAGAAGGTGTGGCGCTTGAAGAGGTACGACGCGAATCCGACATTGGCAAGGGCCCCGAACGAGCAAGCGAGCATAAAGGAAACCAGGCCCCTTAACCACAGCCATCCCTTGAGGCGCATATCCCTGTAAGTGAGGGCGTTGTTCAGGGTGAAGTTGCTCATCATCGCTACTGCCGCCGCGCCAGCCTGGCTGACCGCGAACGGTAATGACATCGCACGAAAGAGGACAGCGAGCACTGCGAAATGGACGAACACTCCGACCGCGCCAATCAACGCAAAAGAAACGAAGCGCACTGGGACGACGCCGCCCAGGAACTTGTCTGCGAGCAGCATCAAGTAACCCCAGACTGCCTGGCCATCCAGCTTGCTTTCGCCGGCGTGACGATTACGAAACTCGTAGGGTAGTTCCTTGACGCGCAGCGGCTTGGGCGAGGAAGCGATTATATCCAAGAGTATTTTAAAGCCCACGCTTGAGAGACTGCGCACTGCCTGCTCCAGAACATCGCGACGCAGGGCGAAGAAGCCGCTCATCGGATCGGATAAATCGTGCTTGATCACGGCGCGGCTCAGACGTGTGGCGACCCGGCTCATCTTGGCCCGTGACTCCTGCCAGGTGCCAATGCCACCGCCGGCGGTATAGCGGCTGCCGACAACAACGTCTGCCTCCCCCCTCTTTAGAACTTCCAACATGCGGGGTAAGACCGTTTCATCATGCTGGCAGTCGCCGTCAATGACGGCGAGGTACGGAGCCGAGGTTGCCAGCATTCCTTCCACGCATGCCGTGGAAAGCCCGCGCCGGCCGATACGCTGCAGGCAGCGGACGCGCGGGTCCTGCTGCGCGATTTCCCGGACACCAGCCGCCGTTCCGTCATTCGAATCGTCGTCTACGAAAATCACTTCCCACGCTTCTCCCTGAAGGCACTGATCGAGCCGGCTCACGAGCTCCGACAGATTGTCACGCTCGTTAAAGGTTGGTACGATTACGGCCAGCTCCGCAACCGGCCTCTCCGTGCCATTTGTTCTTTCGAACAACTCCGCTACTTTACTCTGCATATGGTTTGGCCCTCCTGAATGGATCCCTCGTGCCGGGGGATTGGTTAAAGGTAACGGTCAAGAATGTTGGCGAGTGACGAGTAAGAAGACAGCGGCCGACATTTTCTGGCCACAGGAAGTTAACATCCGTTTGGAACTTACCGGTCTCGGAAGGGCATCAGCTCAACGCTTGGCGATTCCTGGGCCCGCAGCCATTGCTCCAGAACGACCAAGCTAAACAAGATCTTGTGATGGTCATGCCGGCCGGAAGCGTGCTGATCAAAAAGCTCGCGCACCGAGCCTGGACGAAGATGGTCGAAAATCCGAGAGCTGCCGTCAAGGAGAGCTTCCGTCATCCCGCTGCCGACGGCCGTGCGGAACCAGTCATCCACGACATTGGCCGCAAAGCCCCGCTTTTTCCGCTTCAAAATCGACTCGGGAAGATAGCGTCCGGACACCTGGCGGTGTAGCCATTTCCTGGAACCGTTTCTGACCTTAAGGTTGGCCGGTAGTCGTTCCACATATTCGACAACTTCCTTATCCACGTATGGGACACGAAGCTCGAGGCCGTGAGCCATGGAGAGTTTGTCGGCGTACATGAGAAGTTCGTCGGGAAGGGTGGACCGCACCTCCAAGAACTGGAGTCCGCCAAGCTCATCCGTATCAGACATGAGGTCGACCATACTTTCCCAGCACTGCTGGATGGCATCACCGGAAGTTGGTTCCAGCAGGCCGCCCTGGAATAGACTGTCGACTTGGTCTCCCGGCAAGATCGACAGAACATACTGATACTTGCGCATCCGATCCGGGATCGCTAAAGAGTACACGCCACGCTTGAGAGTCTCGTTTCTCGGCAACGAGGCGACGGCCGATGATATCGGGGTCCGCATCCACTCCGGCAATCGTGCCCACCAGGCATGATAACGGAGGCCGAGATGACGGCGATATCCGCCAAATAGTTCGTCCGGCCCTTGTCCGACCAAAGCAACCTTTACGTCTTGCCGGGCGCGTTCGCAAACGAAATACATCGGAACAATCGAGGAGGTTGCGATGGGTTCCTCCAGCGAGGCGACGATCTTCGGAAGTGTGTCCTCGAAAATCGACCTGGTGATCGTAACTGAGGTGTGCTTGGATCCCAGGATGCTGGCGGTCTCCGCGGCGTCCCGCAATTCATCGTCAGCGAAGGTCGAACCATATCCCACGCTGTAGGTCGGCCAGGCCTCCCCGTAAATATTCATCAAACCGAGCAGTAGTCCGGAATCGATGCCTCCGCTCAAGAGCAACCCTACCGGGACATCGCTGATGAGCTGGCGCCGCACGGCTCGCTGGTAGAGAGCATCCAACTCTTCTTTGGCTTCGCTTGGCGACTTGGCGGGCGCGAACGGAGTCGGCTTGAACCTATACCATCGGCTCAATTCCCAGGAGCCGTCCTTGATCGTCAGCTTGGTTCCCGGTGCGAGCTTGTGAATGTCCTTAACCATCGTGTTAGGCGATGGGGCGTAACGATATCGCAAGAAAAGATTCACTGAAGTCGGGTCGATCTCGACTCCGCCCGTCATGGTGGCGCGAACAGCGCGCATCTCTGAGCCGAACTGTAGACGCCCCGCATGGATTCTGTAGTAAAGGAGCTTGATTCCGAATGGATCTCGGGCGAGAACCAGCCGTCTTTGTCGCGAATCCCAAATAGCCAAGCCAAACATGCCATTTAGGCGATTGAGCACTTCATCGCCCCACTGCTTGTAGCCGTGGACGATAACCTCAGTATCGGACTTCGTACGAAAAACGTGCCCGTACCCTTCCAATTCGCGCTTGAGCTCCAGGAAATTGTAGATTTCACCGTTGAAGACTACCCAAACAGACTCTTCACGGTCAGCCATGGGCTGATGACCGCCCTCAAGATCAATGATCGAGAGTCGGCGAAAACCCAATCCGAGTGGCCCAGTTACGTGGTACCCCTCGTCATCTGGGCCCCGATGGGCTATCGCCCTGGTCATCGCTTCGATGTCCCTGCGCCGGACAGGCTCCAGGGATCCAAAGTTATATTGTCCGCAAATGCCGCACATAGAGAATCTCTAGTTTGCGTTAGAAAATCTTCGAAAATACTCGCCGTGTCAACATGTCCGCGACAGCTGTGGCGAATTGATTCTTGCTAATGTAGTTGTCTCGCGCTTCGGAAAGCCTTCTGCGGATGAAAGCTTTTACACCCCACAGGAAACCGAGTCCTTCAAGGCTGGAGTAGTCGTTTCGATAGGCCAGGGAAAGTGTCTGGCAACTACGAGGAGCCAGTTCAATGGAAAGCCTGATTGTGGAGTCGTCAACTTCGAAGGAACGAATGGGGGCGCCGTCCTGAAGTACTTCCTTGATGGGGGAGCACTCACTCGAGCGGCTCCATTCCACCAGGAAACGCCGGGGCGAATCCGAATCGTTTGTGATCTGTACAGCCCTTGAGTAGGCCCGAACATGGCAGACTCCGTCCGGCGTGCTGCGACGGAGAGTTGAGTTCGAAACCGCGGTTTCAATGTCAGACCACTCTATTTCCGGCGCGATCGAATTGATCGTCTGCACGTCCTCCACTAAGCTATTCACCTGCCCAAACAGGCCGTGATGTTCGGTGACTAGGACCGGTTGGCCGAAAAACAGGCTAAAGGCGATATCTTGTTTCTTGATGTGGCCAATGAATTTGCGGCGAAACAAAGGGAATGTTCCGTGCCGGAGGATAGCAGGCTGCGCTTCTTCGCCAACCGTAAGGTTCGCCCGGCGGCCCGCAGGATTGGCCGTGCCGCCGACGGCGGCGCAAAAGTTGCGTGACTTTAGAACCTTCATCGCTTCGACCGAAAAATCGTCTTGGGGGAACACCATGACTTTGCGGCAAGGAAGTCCGGTGGCGTTCGTATGAGTGTCCATCCGAGCCTCTGCAATTCCGAGCATGGTGTTAAGACGGGAAGTGTCCTCTGATGCAAGCTCCCCTGCCGTATGATCGTTCCCATGAAAGCAAATTGCTAGCCGGCCGCCGCTCTGCCGGAACATCTCCACAGTGCGTTTCGAGTTTCTGCGGTAGTTGTGGGGAATAAACGCGATCGTGCTGGAGAAATTGTATTCTTTCATCAGGTCGAGCAAGGATCCGAAATCCAAATACCCGTACCGTGGCCGCAGCAAAGGATCGTCAATGATGAAGGCAGCGTGATGTCCGCAGGGACGCCAGCACTGGTCCCCAAATATGTAGCGCAGAGCCATGGCCTGGGGAACAAATTGAGAAAAATGCGCAGTCAAGGGTCTGTCGCGGATTTCATTATCCACGTCCAACACGTCTGCACTAGCCAGGAAGACGATTTCGGTCTCGTTTCGCTTCATCAGCGCCATGAAGGGGCTGCCACCAATGGAGATCAGGGTTCGCACATCAGCGTTGACGGTATTCATGCGAAAAGTCAGATCGTTGGCCGGGTTTACGGGGCCAAACGAGAGTCCGGCGAAGGCTCCGGAGATTTCCCTGGAGTTCGAGTCGATGTCGTAGAGTTGGCCGGCATCTGAAACGGTCCGGGCAGAATGCAGGTGGCCACCTGATAGGGCCCTAATCAAGCTTTGGTCCAAGGAATCCTCCACCGTCAGCCCGTGAACGAGCAGGTAAGAAAAACGCGAGAGCAGGCAGGGAACCAAGTCGGCGGGAACAACACCGCCTGTCCAGTCCTGAATGACCTGCGGGTTGACGAGGAAGCAGCAGCCGCGATCGGAGAAAGTTTTCGCGATGTACTCTGAAGAAGAAGAAAGGTGCTTGTCGAGAAACAGTGGCTCACAGGATATTCCTAGAAACTCGGCGAGCCGGATTACGCGCGCGTCTACCGCTCGAAGTGCACCTGTGTGTGGGACAACCAGCTTCATAGCGGTATGCATCAACAGCGGATCATCTTCTTGCGCCGGGTTCAACTTTCCTGCTTCGGGTCAGCCACACGGGTGGCAAGCGGCTTGAGTCGTCTGGAGAACTCTTTGATTGTAGTGTCCGGTGAGAGCGGAATCCCGCACCTCGCGGCCGGAACAGCGGGATTACCCTGCACCATCGTCATCGGGGGTACCGAGCGCGTCACAACACTTCCGGCTGTCACAACCGCGCCATGTCCGATGGTTACGTCAGGCAGTATGATCGCCCCCGGTCCAACAAACACGTCGCTTTCGATCTTCACTCCCTTGCTCTGTTCTCTCATGTGCGCAATTACGATCACTCGAGTCCCGAGGCAAGCACGGTCCTCGATTGTGATCAAATTCGGAAATGCTGTTTCAAGAATCACGTCCTGGCTGATGAACACATCCTCCCCGATGTGGACTCCGCGAGCTCGGTGCAGCAGAACTCGTGTTTGGCCACCTGGAGTTATTCTCGCCAGCAGTTGAAGCGCTCGATTTATCAACCCTCGGAAGACCGGTTCTATCATTTGATCATCTTTTCCCCGCGAGGAAGGCTTGGCGGGAGTTGCTCGTGCAGATACTGCTGAACTGATTCAAAAGTGCGCAGCCTCAACAAGCCCTCCACATCCATCTCCACGCTAAATTCCTGGTCGATGAGAGCAACCAGGGTTACGCCTGCCAAGGAGTCCGTATCGCTCAAAAGGTCAACGTCGGCCACTCGAATCTGGTCTTCAGTCAAGGCGGGAAATACAGTCGAGAAACACCGGACCAAGCGATCATCCAATTCAGTCACAGGCTACCCCCAAGTTTGGCGGAATAAGGCGATGCCATCGCGCTGGGTAAGATATTGTTAGCCTCGACAACGCGGTGAAATAATGCCGGCACTCTTGCATCAAACGCCGCCTTACTGAGGGAAAAGCGTGGCGTAGGCGGTTCTCCACGCACTTCTGTAAAGAAGGATTGAACCGGTCCGTTGCGAGGAGTCGGCAGGTAGTCAAAAGTAATTTCATGAGCCCCCATCTTTTCGAACAAGTACGCCAAACACTGATGTTCGATTCCCCGGGAAAACGCCCTGCAACTCATGACCCAGAAATCGACGTGTAATTCGGATCTAATGGTCTTTCCCAATACTACGGCAATCTTACCGAGAGGACCGTACTTGTCCTCGTAGGACACAGTAAGTAGAAAGGCTGCGGAAGATCGAAGGAAATTCAGCCATTCCGATTCGCTGAGCCGCCGGCCATTGATATTAAATTGGTTAGTTTTATTGATTAGTTCCAGCGCTCGATTATCCCCTAAGTCAGTTGTCAACGAAAATGAAACCGTAGCCTTGGCATTGCGTAGGAAATGTTCCGCGGCAATTCCTGGAGCCTGCATCAATCCCTTGAATGCCGCCGTGGCGCGAATGGTTTCTAACCGGACCTCGTCCTCGTTAGAGACACCGCTCTTCCCGAAGCTATCCCGCAATCGCTTGAGTAGCTCCCAGAGTGCCGAAAGATCATGTTTTGGAAATACAATGCACTCCATACTTGGGAAGGAGGACTGAACCTCGGCAACTTCCATGGGGCTGTCATCAATAAATACAACATCGTCCGGCGCGATGTTCCACTGTTCCAGGATTCGATGCACTGACGCAGACTTCGGCCCCCAATTGATCTCCAGGGGAAAGAGACTGTTACGAGGGAGGAGCATATCGCTCCGTGCCAGGGCCTTTTCTGCCAGCGCTGAATCATTCTTGCTGGCGGCAGCCAACAGCACACCGGCGCTAGCTAAAGAGTCAAGAAACCGCTGAAACAAGCCGTGCAGGTGCCCCCGGGACAGCTCC
>Ga0187810_10000917_pt1 | contig 10561 bp, 9 predicted proteins | sample NC_wetland_sal_i_9_FD_132963 | JGI IMG/M metagenome (GOLD analysis project Ga0187810, IMG submission 132963) | Wetland sediment microbial communities from Neuse River Estuary, North Carolina, USA - ASW_5 | ecosystem: Environmental > Aquatic > Freshwater > Wetlands > Sediment | place: USA: North...
AAAGCCGCCCGGTTTCCCCGCGGCTCGAAGTGCCTTCTCAAGATAACGCCCTTCGAGCGCTCGAACGGCATTCTCATACCGGGCCACAGATTCGAGCCCTTCCGTTCCATGGACACCGATCTCTGGCGCATCGCGCTCAGGGTCGGAGACGCGCAGATCGCCGCGAAAAAAATCGCGGTGCCCCTGCGGGAGAGTTTCCAGTATTACGCATTCTTCGGGAGCCAGGCGCTTCCCTTCCTCCTCATGGACGAAGACGAGAAAAACGCCGAGTCGATGGGCTCCCCGGACGGACTCGCCCTCGTTCGCGTCCACGCCTTCGATCTGCGCGCCCTCTACGACAGCGAGCGGCTCAAGGCCGGCGACTACCTCGAGGCCGTGCAGGACGACGCCGACGGGCTCTCCTTCTCGCTCACGGCGAGAAGGGCGGCGGACATCGACGCCCAGGAGCGCGCGGCCTGGCTCGCCGGGCTCAAGCAGGCATTCCGCGGCGCGATGAAAAAGCTGCGCGTCCCCGGCGACAACATCGTGCTCATACGCGCGGCGTACCAGACCGCCCCGCAGTCGGTCCTCTCCAATCCCTGCGGCTCGCTGTCGGACTTCCTCAACGAGGGCGACACCATCGAAATTCTCGCTTACGCGGGGAGCAGCTATCTCTGGGAGAAAGGAAGCGATATCGCCGAATTGTTCGTCAAGAACGGCCGGAGCGACTTCGAAGTCCCCGAAGACGCCTCGGAGCTCCAGGCCGCCTTCGCCGGACTCGGGATATCCCTCGACGAAGACGACATAGAAGCCTTTCTCCGCGACGAGCTCTCCCACGGCGGAACCGCCGCAACCGCCGTCGGCCGGTGTTTCGTCGGCCTCGCGGAAGCAGGCTACGACCAAGCGGAGCTCGACTCGGTGCGCGCTCTCGCGCTCGCCTTTGCGAAGGCGACGGCGAAACGCATCGCTGGCGAGAAGGAAAGGCCCGCGGCCACGCGGCTCCGTTCGCCCCTCCTCGCGCTCTACGAACAGTTCCTGGCCTGGATGCGGAAGGCGGGCGACCTGGCCGCCAATCCCGAGAAGCTCGTGCAGAGCGAAGAATTCCAGGCGCTCGCCGAGATCATGCAAAACGTCGTAATGATGCTCGTGCTCCTCAACCACCCGGACGACTGCGACGCCAAGACCCTGCGCAAGTTCGAATCGGCGCTGCCGTCCCTTCGGGAAACCGTCTCCTCCCTCTTCCGGGAATTGGACGCCGCAGGCTCCACGGAGAGGTCCGAGCCCGTCAAGATGTACGTCTTCGACGCCAGGATAGCCGACATCGATCCGCCCGTCAGGCGCCTCCTCTCCGTTCCGGGCAACCGCCGGCTCGACGAGTTGCACGACATACTCCAGACCGCCTTCTCCTGGCAGGACAGCCACCTCCACGAGTTCATAGTCAAGGACAGACACTACGCCCCGCCCTCGGACGAGGACGTCGAACCCGTGATCGACGAGGCGACGATCAGCCTCGACGAGCTCTCCCTCCGCGCAAGGAGCAAGCTCCTCTACGTGTACGACTTCGGCGACGACTGGCGGCACGAACTCACCGTGAAGTCGACTCTCCCTTTCGAGCCGGGCATGGAGGACAAGGTCCTCTGCATCGAAGGCGAGCGCGCCGCGCCCCCCGAGGATTGCGGCGGCCCCGGGGGCTACGCGGAACTCCTCGAGCTGCGCGGGAAGCCCCAAACGGAGCTGGACGAGGAGCAAGGACAGTTCCTGAAATGGGCCGGAAAATTCGATCCCGAGGCATTCAACCTCAAGAAGACGAACAAGGGTCTCCAAGGATTATAGGCGCCCGAAGCGAGCCGCGGCGGTCGTTGACGGATGCGTAGGATTCAAGCATATTTATATGCATGAGAACTACACTGGTGTTGGCCGACGATTTGGTGGCCGACGCCCGCGCCGCGTCCGGCCTCGATAGGATCAGCGACCTCATCCGTGAAGGGCTGCGCGCCCTTATCGAGCGGTCGGCCCGCTCCGAGCTCGCGGCCATGGGGGGCAGCGACCGCGGCTGGAACGGCTTCTCGATGACGACCAGGTGCTCATGCATCCCTGGGTGCGCGGCGAGCTGGCCCTCGGCCTCCTCGCCTCCTGCCTGGCCCGTCCCTGCCTCCTTTGGACCCGCGATAGCCGGCTCGCCGCCATCGCGGCCGGGCTCGGCGTCGCCTTCGAATAGCCAGCGAGACCAGCCCGACATATCCTCCGTGCCTTCATACCTCCGCCCTTACTTGCCGCGCACACCCGCCCTTGCGGGATTGGAGCAACGGCCCTAAACTCAGCCCAAGTAATCAGACGGCATCACAAAAGGTCGCGCCATGAGCCAGATCGAGCGCATCACCTACATCGACCGCAGCCTGCGCGAGCGCGGCTCCATCAAGAGCTCCGAGGCCGCGCGCCGCTTCGAAGTCTCCAATCGACAGATCGTCCGCGACATCGAGTACCTCCGCGACCGCCTCGACGCTCCCATCGAGTACGACCACCCCACCAGGGCCTACCGCTACACGGCAAGCTTCGACAGCCTCCGCTTCGCCGACGAAAAGCTCCTCATCTTCTACGCCCTCGCCAAGCGCATGGCCGCCAACGAGCACTACGTCCCCGTCGTCTCGGCCGAGCTCCTGTCGGACATAGAGTCGCACATTGCGCGCGATTACCGGCAGGTGTCCGACCGCATCAGCTACGAGCTGCCCGTGGCCGAGAAGCTGTCCATGGAGGACTTCACCATCGCCTGCCAGGCCATGCTCCTCGAGCGCCGCCTCGACCTCTCCTACACCGACGCAAAAGGCGGGCGCAGCGAGCGGAGCGTCGAGCCCGAGCGCCTCATAAACTACTCCGGCCGCTGGTACCTCGTCGCCTACGACCTCCTGCGCTCGGACCTGCGCACCTTCCACATGTCGCGCATCGAGCGCATCGCCCTCTCCAAGCACCGCGTGGCCTCGCCACGCCCCGAAGCGGCCGGCAAGGACCGCGTCGACCGCTTCATCGCCGCGGGCTTCGGCATCTTCAAAGGCGGCGACACCGTCCCGGCCACCATCCGCGTGCACGGCAGCGCCGCCGCCCTCGTCGCCCGCCAGAGCTGGCACCCCGAGCAAAAAGTCGCGCGCGGCACCGACGAGCGCGGCTGTCCCTACACCGACCTCAGCATCCCCGTGGCCGACTGGACCGAACTCCTCGGCCGCGTCCTCTCCTTCGGCTCCGCGGCCGAACCCCTCGCGCCCCCCGAGCTCCGCGAGCGCTGGAAAGCCGAGATCGCCCGGCTCTCCGCGCTCGCCGATTCTGACCACTACACAGACGACGGCGACATCCGGCGGCGAGGAGGGGGGCTATAGTTCTTTCTCGCGGGACCAAGCGGGAGGACAACCTTTGCCGAAAGCAGCTTGTCTCCCGCGTCCACCTTTCCAAAGGGGAGGAAGTACTGCATTGAGCGAAAGAATGGCCATCGCGCACGTGCGGGAAAACGCGGACGAAGTCTGGGCCGAGCCCCAGAGTTTGGCGGAACGCCTTGCAGGGACAGCCGCGCGCGCCGGGATTGGAATTCCTCGACTGCCAAAAAACTCGCGTCCTGCGGCGGGAAACAGGTCTATAATGAAGCAAAACAAAACGAGGCGAAAATGAAATCACCCATTTTTCATCGCGACTCCGATTCGCCGTCTCCTTCCCGTTCCGAGGATGAGCGGGATATCGAGTATTCCGCTTTAGTCTGGGGAATAGCGGCAAACTTATATAGAGTTGTCTCAGGCCGGCCTTCTAAGGTATGCTCAGAGAGTCAGCATACGCTGTGGATTGAAACTATTTCAGCAAGGTTAATAGCCATTCCAACGAATGGCTATTTATTTATTTTTAAAATAGATATTCACCAAATTGAATACCCCATTCCTAATTCTCACTATGAAATATATGGAGAGAAAATTTTTACGTCTGCAATCAAATTCATTGACATTCTATTTAAGCAATATTAATGTATTAGCAAGGAGCCCATGATGACAACAAAGTTCCCAACTGCAAATACCGCCGATCCTCGAACCATTCTCTCTTTACTTCGGCTTATCTTCAATTCTGTTAGTTCCGGTTTCTTCATACTGATAATTCTTGTCAGGAATCGAACTCGGCGAGACAAAAGTAAAATGACCATAAAAATGTCAATATCCATAAAAGCTCATTATTCATAGGAGACACTATGCTATTTGGAAATAACCCTGCACAAAAAAGTAATAGTCTCAACCAACATACTTTTTTTGCCCACTCTGCAAATACCGAGGGAGAGTGGCATGATCTCAAGGCTCATCTATTGGTTACTGCAGAGCTAATGAGTCAATTCGTTTGCAATGACTTATTTACAGAGCTGTTTTATCTGACAGGCCTGGCTCATGATATAGGGAAATATCAAGAGGAATTCCAGAAATACCTGATCGAAGGAGGCCGTCGTGGGAGCGTGCCGCATGCGGCATGGGGTGCCGGATTCGCGCGATTATTAAAACAAGCCGAAATGGCTTTTGCGATCGACGGTCACCATAAAGGTTTACCTGATAAAGCTAGACTCCAGGCCGATACGGACGAATTAGTCGGGGCTGAGCACCCACTCAATACTGTCATTACGCCAATTTTCTTGACAGAAGTAGAAAAGACAGAAATTGATTTTGAACCAAGACGGCATAATTTGCCGTTGCTCGATCGAGAGTTCTTGATACGCTACCTTTTTAGCGCATTAACGGATGCAGACTGGCTCGATACTGAACGACATTTCCAAAAGGAAATTAGTGCGGCACGAGAAAGACGCAATCTTGATTACGAAAACCTCATAAACAAGCTCGAAGCGGATCTAGCCCACAAAGACAAGGGCGGGGATCTCAATGAATTGCGCAGTACGGTACGAGAATATGCGATATCGAAATCGAACCTACCCTGTGGGTTCTTTTCGTTAAGCCTGCCGACTGGCCTAGGAAAAACATTGACTTCCGTATCGTGGGCATTGCGGCATGCCAAAGAAAACAAACTCAGAAGAATCATAATCGTCCTTCCATTTGTCAATATTATTGATCAAACAGCAAAAGAGCTAAAAAGGATTTTTGGCGAAGAGTGGGTACTGGAACATCATTCGTCATACAACGAAGAAGCGATCACGACCGAGGCGATGGACAAAGAAATCAGTATCAGAAAATTGGCGACAGAAAACTGGGATTATCCGATCATAGTGACGACTACGGTTCAGTTCTTTGATTCTCTATTTTCAAATTCACCCAAGCGATGCAGAAAGATTCACAATATTGCCGAATCAGTCGTCATTTTTGATGAGGTTCAAAGCCTGCCCAAGGAATTGATCACTCCGACAATTTCGATCCTTGGTAGCATGCATAGAATAATGAAAACCTCGTTTTTGTTTTGCACCGCGACTCAGCCGGCATTCGAGAAAAACCCTGAATTTATAGAAGGAATCGATGGAATAATATCGCTAGTAAGCAATCCTGCCGAAATATACAAGCAGACTAAGCGAGTCAATTACCAACTATTAAATGATTTTAGACCGCACGCATTAGACGACCTAGTTCTCTTAATGGCCAAAGAAAGCCAGTCCGTTCTTTCGGTTTTCAATATCAAAGGGACAGCACTAAACGCCTTCAAACATGCGCAGAAAGAAACCTGCTGGGATTCATGCTATCACCTCTCGACGGCGATGTGCCCAGATCATCGCAAACGAATGCTAGACAAAATTAAAACAGACTTGGCCGAAAACAAAAGGATATTTGTCGCATCGACACAATTGATAGAAGCCGGAGTGGATATTGATTTTCCGTGTGTCTATAGGGAGATCGCTCCGCTCGAATCTATTATCCAGTCCGCGGGGCGCTGCAACCGAGAAGGAAAGATGAATACAGTGGGCAAATTAGGCACTGTGTATATATTCCAGCTTGCTGAAAATAAATTCCCCGATCAGCTTTATGAAACACTTTCTCACTACACACTGACCTTGCTGCGGGAAGACATCAACAGGCTGTATGATTATTCTTTTTTCACAGTATATTACGCCGATGCAATTAAGCTATTTGTCGATGCAGATACAAAGCAAATAAACGCAGCGCGCTCAGAGTATAAATTTGAGACAGTGGCTGGCGCATACCACCTGATCGAGAGCAAGACGACGAGTCTTTTCATCGCCAATTATAACCGAGAGACACTGCGATTCCTCGATACAGTAAAATACAAGCCATTTCTCAGCAGAGATGCTTATCGATATATGCAAGCATACAGTGTTCAAGTTTACGACAATTTTCTGAAACATACCAAGGGTCAATGGCAAGAGGCGGCTCAAGGTTATTCCGTCTGGTTCGGCTCATACTCAGATGATGTAGGGATCTTGCCTGATCCTAATCTCGCGGATTTTATTCAATAGGAGACAATATGCTCGACCAAGAGGTTGTTCGAGTCAAGGTGATGGGCGATTTTGCTTGTTTTACCAGGCCTGACTTGAAAGTGGAACGGATGACGTATCCATGCATGACGCCCTCCGCCGCGAGAGGAATACTTGACTCAATTCTGTGGAAGCCAGAATTTCAATGGTATATACGTCGCATTCTAATATTGAAGCCCGTGAAGTTTTTTTCAGTTAAGCGAAATGAGATTACAGCTAAGCAAGGCAGTCGAATAATCGAGATAGATGCCATCGATGTTCGCGGCAAGCCTGTTTTCAGGACTCAACGCAATAGCATCATCCTTCGCGATGTCGCGTATATAATCGAAGCTTCAGTTTTTCAGAAAGAGATAGACAGCAAGAATCCTCCGAAAAAATACGTAGAGATGACGCGTCGAAGGATTTCGAAAGGGCAATGCTATAGACGTCCATTTTTGGGGACTAGGGAATTTTCCGCCGAGTTTTTGGCCCCGGATGCGGAGGATATCCCCATACATGATACGATCCCTATAGGTGGCATGCTATTTGATATTTTCTATGATGCAACAGGTGTGCCGTCGCCTATTTTTTTCTACGATGTAGCCGTGGTCGAGGGCGTACTTGATTGTGTAACACCAGAAAATGACGAGATGATGCGATCAAGTCATCTTCGGCCGCCTATCGGCAGTGAAATATCGGCAATTCTATACGATTTCAATGCAAACGAAGAGCGTCTATCCCATTCGGAGGCTCCCAATGATTAAAGAGCTGAGTGATCTGGGGAAAAGACTGCGAGAAGAACAGCGCAAACAAAACAAGCTCATCCACAATGCCATCAAAGATGAGCCGATGGCCATCGACTTGCTGATTCGTGAAGATGGCTCTTTTGACTCATTTCTCTTCTTTCCAAGACGAACGACCCAGGCTGAGGCGATAATAGCAAAAAAGGGGAGAGCTCGGCTCCTTCTCGACAAAGCAGAGGAAGTTCTCTGCTATAAAGATGAAGACTACATAGCGGTGCTTCGAAAGGATGGGCAAGTAGAAAAAAAGATCGAGCAATACATAAAAGGAGTCGAGTCTAAACATGCGCTTTATATCGACAAGCTCTCTGAGTATAGAGAATTGGAATCATTATCACCTGTTTTTCGCTTTTATGGTGAAAATAGGGTGAATGGGATAGAAATGGCCATCAAGGCCTTCCCTTTGCAGGTAGATATAAAAAATCGTTCGGAAAATATAGCATTCCGATTAGTTGGGAAAACACAGCGAATACATGAATATCCCGACGTCTATGAAGCACTTATTGTTAGATTCGAAGGTGAGCAGATCAAAATTAAAACCGCCTCTTTGAAACGATGTTCTTTATGCGGGAGTTCGGAATTTGCTATTGTCGATCTTCCACACGGTTCGATAAACCGTGTTCCTAATGGTTTGCCAGCAGGCAACATACTGGTTTCCTATGATAAGCCAGCATTTGAATCCTATAATTGGGTTGGAAACGAAAATTCTTCCATTTGCATCAATTGCGCACGAACATATGTCGAGGGACTGAAATGGCTTCTTAATGCAGGTCGCGAAGTATCAATCAAAGATAGAAAAGGCAAAGAGAAGACTGTTTTTAAGTTTTCGAATCGTAGGAATTTCGGTTCAGACACTGCCATGGTCTATTGGACCAGACAAAACACCACGCTCGATGAACTTGCACTTCTCGAAACACCTGACGCAGAGAAAGTAGGACTATTGATCGATTCTGTGGCAAATGGGGAGTTGAATATTACGAAGGCAGTACACCCTGATGTATTTTATTCGTTTACTCTATCAGGCGCATCAGCACGAATCGTAATTCGTGATTGGATAGAACTGAGCCTTTCTGACTACCGAGGGAATATTGCTGATTGGTTCAAAGACATTGCCATTGAATCCTTTGGAAAAACTTACTATACGCCTCTGTATTGGCTGGCCAATGCTGGGCAGAACGAAAAATCCAATGACGACACAGTATTGTCGCGAATAGCGGCACATCTTTGGAATGCCGCCCTAAAACAATCAAGACCTCCTCTTTGGATATTGAGTATCGTTTTAAAGCGCCTCTTATATATAGAACCAAATGAGGAGGGACAGGCCAAGAAGGATCCATTAACAAAAGAGCGAGCGGCATTGATTCGCCTTGTGCTCAACCGAAACAGGAAAGAAGGAGGTTGTCTAATGAATGAGAGCCTAGACGTAGAAAATCTCAGCCGAGCGTATGTGTGTGGGCAAATTTTTGCCGTGCTAGTCGATATTCAAAGAGCGGCTCAAGGCAAAAATGTAAATGCCGGTGTTCGCGAGAGATTCTTCTCTTTCGCCTCGACCACGCCTGCTTCCGCTTTCGGCCGTCTTATGAAGCTGTCGCAAAACCACCTTACCAAGATTCGAAGCGAGCGTCCTGGCGTCTTCATTGCTTTGGACCGACAACTTCAGGAGCTGAATGCAAAGATAATAGGCAATAGCTATCCTCCGACTCTGTCTCTAGAAGAGCAAGGACAGTTTGCACTCGGCTATTATCATAAAAAACAGGAAACATGGAAAAAAATCCAGGAGAATAAGGCATTAAAAGAGGCTCTGGGAACCGAAGAGGAGGAGAAACAATGAGCGCTATCGGAAACAGGTACGATTTTGTTTTCCTTTATGACGTCAAGGATGGCAACCCGAATGGGGATCCTGATCAGGCAAATCTTCCAAGAAGTGATGCGGAAAATCAGGATGGTTTAGTGACCGATGTATGCATAAAAAGGAAGGTAAGAAATTATGTGATGCTTAAAAAAAACAAGGCATCCCCGGAGAGTGCATATACTCCAGAGACAGGTTTTGATATTTTTATTAGGCAGGGCAGTGTATTAAATAATATGATCGATACGGCAAAGGGCGAAAATCCCGTCCAAAGACAAAAAACACTCGCCAGTCAGTATTACGACATTCGAACTTTCGGTGCTGTACTCACTACAGGAGAAAAAGGGGCAGGCACGGTACGCGGGCCTGTGCAGTTTACCTTTTCTCGATCCGAAGACAGGATTTTCCAAGCTGAACATTCAATCACACGTTGCACAGTAACAACCAATGAAGAAGCTAAAGCTCAAGAAAAACGTGAGAATGCATCAACCTTCGGCAGAAAAGCGACAGTGCCATATGCCCTATATCGCATGCATGGTTTTGTTTCTGCCGTCGATGCAATAAAGACAGGATTCTCTGAAGATGATCTTGAATTATTGTGGGAAGCATTGCTGAATGCATTTGAACATGACAGGTCTGCCGCACGCGGTGAAATGAATCCTCGAAAACTGATCGTATTCAAGCACGACAGTCATCTCGGCAATGCTCGTTCGGGACAACTATTTGACTTGGTTAAGATCAAAAAAAACGTAGAACTTCCGAGAGCTTGGGAAGATTATATGATAGAACCAATCGACAAGAGTTCTCTACCTAAGGGAGTAACGCTGATCGAGAAGCTTTGAAAACGAATATAGACATCAACCCTGCATACGCAACTTCGCCCAGGTGAAGGCTGAGCGCGCGACGGATTCGAGCAAGGCGGCGAGGGATTTCTCGGACTACAGGGTGACACTGGGCGGGAAGGGGCTTGCGCAGTTCAAACCTATTGTCGCGGTGTAGGTTCTTCATATTCGCTAAGTGAGAACGGCCGAGGTACGGTCTCGGAATCGCGCCTCGGCATAGCGCTATACGGATAGCGTATTCTCGATGACTTCTTGGACCGTTGTTGGCTATCATCGAAGCGGAGAAGCGATATGGACGAGGAACTTAAGGAGATGATCGCTACGGCAAAACGGGACTACGAAGCCGAAGGGTTCATAGTGCTCGGAGTTTCGGTTCGCAAGCCCCGCGCGGTGATTTCGGCGCCGAGAGCGACCATGATATCCTCTATCAGGAACCTTCGCAGGTACCGACGGCTCGACCTCGACTTCCGGAGCTTGCCCGAAGAACCGGGAGTTGCTGCGCCGCCTGATGGAATCGATGCGATGTAGATGCCACGTTCTCGATGGGAGTGCTATGACAGAGTATCTCGATCCCCGCTCCATCCTCGTCTCGCTGTCGCGCTCGGAATTGGAGCGGGTCGTCCGGGAGCGCCTTGACGAGGGCGATGAGGAGTTGGGCGAAATCATA
>Ga0187810_10000918_pt1 | contig 10541 bp, 7 predicted proteins | sample NC_wetland_sal_i_9_FD_132963 | JGI IMG/M metagenome (GOLD analysis project Ga0187810, IMG submission 132963) | Wetland sediment microbial communities from Neuse River Estuary, North Carolina, USA - ASW_5 | ecosystem: Environmental > Aquatic > Freshwater > Wetlands > Sediment | place: USA: North...
CTCGCGCCGCACGTTCCTGACCGTGACCGCCGCCGCCGGCGGAGTCTTGGTGATCGGCTATTACGTGGGTTTCGGCCGCGCGCGGCATGCAAAGCCCGGCGAACTCAACGCCTACATCGCCATCGCGCCCGATAACACCATCACCATCGCGGCGAAAAACCCCGAAATCGGCCAAGGCGTGAAAACCATGCTGCCGATGCTGATCGCCGAAGAGCTGGACGCCGACTGGGCGCATGTCAAAACCGAACAGGCGCCGCTCGACCAGGACGTTTTCGGACCGCAGTTCGCGGGCGGCAGCATGTCGACGCCGCTGAACTGGGATCCGCTGCGCCGCGTCGGCGCGGCCGCACGCCAGATGCTGGTCACCGTCGCGGCGGCCACCTGGAATGTGCCGGAACGCGAATGCACCACGGCCATGAGCAAGGTCCGTCACGATGCCACGGGGCGCACTCTGCGCTATGGCGAACTCGCCACGGCGGCCGCCAAGCTGCACGCGCCGGATCTGAAGAGCGTCAAGCTCAAGGACCCCAGGACCTATACAATCATCGGAAAGACCAAAACGGGCGTCGACGCGCCCGCGATCGTCAAGGGCGAGCCGATCTTCGGCATCGACGTGGACGTACCCGGCATGCTGCATGCCGTGTTCCAGAAATGCCCGGTGTTCGGCGGCAAGGTGAAAACCGCCAATCTGGACGAACTCAAGAACATGCCCGGCGTGAAAGACGCTTTCGTGGTCGGCGCAGGCGCACAACACGCTTTCATGGCCGAAGGCCAGACGCAATTCACCGGCCTGATGAACGGCGTGGCCATCGTCGCGGACAGCACTTGGCACGCCGAGAAAGCGCGCCAAGCGTTGAAGGTCACTTGGGACGAAGGTTCCACACGGACACAAAGCACGGCGGGATTTGCCGCAAACGCCGCCGCGCTTTCCGACAAGCCGCCCGAAGTCACCGTCCGCAAGGATGGCAACGCCGCAAACGCCCTGAAAGGTGCGGCGAAAGTGGTGGAGGCGGCGTACGAATATCCGTTCCTGGCGCACGCCACGCTGGAGCCGCAGAATTGCACGGCAAACGTGACGGGCAGCCATTGCGAGATCTGGGCGCCGACGCAGGCGCCCGGCGCGGGCCGCACGCTGGTGGCCAAGACGCTCGGGCTAGACGAAAAGAACGTCGAAGTTCACATGATCCGCTGTGGCGGCGGCTTCGGCCGGAGGCTGGTGGGCGATTTCATGATTGAGGCGGCGTGGATCTCCAAGGTTGTCGGTGCGCCGGTAAAACTCACCTGGAGCCGCGAAGACGACCTCCAGCACGACTATTATCGCCCGGCGGGCTGGCATTACTTCAAGGGCGGCCTCGACAAAACCGGCAAGGTGGTGGCGTGGCAGCAGCACTTCGTCACCTTCGGCGCCAACGGAAAGTTCGACGAAATGTCGGGCATGCCCAAGGAGATGTATCCGGCGGGTCGGGTGGCGAACCTGCAATACGCGGCGTCGCTGATGCCGTTCGGCATCCCGACAGGCCCGTTGCGCGCGCCGGTGGTGAATGCGCTGGTGTGGGTGGAACAGTCTTTCATCGACGAGTTGGCGCAAGAAGCGGGCAAGGACCCGTTGCAGTTCCAGATCGATCTCTTGGGCAAGGCCGAAGTGCTGCCCGACGGCAATCGCGGCTTCGACACCGGCCGCGCCCGCGGCGTGCTGGAAAAGGTTCGCGAAGTGTCGGGCTGGGGCGCGCGCAAGCTGCCGCACCGCACGGGGCTCGGCGTCGCTTTCTCCTATTGCCACCTGGGCTATGCCGCGGAAGTTGTGGAAGCGGCGGTCGCCGCCGACGGGCAGATCAAGATCAACAAGGTGTGGGCCGCGGTGGATGTGGGAAGCCAAATTATCAATCCGGGCGCAGCGGAGAATCAGTGCCAGGGTGGCGTGATCGACGGGCTGGCGCACGTGCTGAACCAGAAGATCACGATCGAAAACGGCCGCGTGGTCGAAAACAATTTCGACGGCTTCGCGCCGCTCTCTATGATGCAGGCGCCGCCGGTGGAGATCCATTTCGTCACAACAGATCACGATCCGACCGGACTGGGCGAGCCGATGATGCCGCCGGTGATCCCGGCGCTGACCAACGCCATTTTCGCCGCCACAGGCAAACGGGTGCGCAAGCTGCCGGTCGACACGGAACTGCTGAAGGCATGAGACATATTTAATCGCCATCAGCACGCTTTTGGCGCTTTTGGCCGGACCGGCTGTCCTTTCATCATGGCAGGCCCCAGGGAGAATTTGATGATTCGACATGCTGTGATGATCTGCGCGGCGATTTTGCTCGCCGGGGGAGCACTGGGCGAGGAGAGCGGCAGAGCCAGGGCACCCTCGAAGCCCAGCGAAGAACAGATGATGAAGGACGCGATCGACATCGCCGCTTCGATCCAACTGCCCTGCGCCGTCAGCGAAGCCAACGTGCTCGCCAAGGGCAAGGCGAACATCGACGGCCAAATGTTGGACACGACGAACGTCGAAATCGCCTGCGGCAACGGTATGGGATATCTGTTGACCTCCAGCCCGCCGCAGAGGGCCTCCGGCTATTCCTGCATCGCGGCGGACCACGAACGCGCAAAGGATCCAACCGGCGTTGCCTGCACGCTTCCGGTCAACGCCGATGTGAAAAAGATGGCGGCCAACGCGCTCGCCCGCCTGGGAATGGCCTGCCAGGTCGCCAATGTGAACTGGATAGGCGTCAGCGCCAGCAGTGAGATCATCGAGGTCGCCTGCTCCGGCGGCAACGGTTACGTGCTGACGGGCCCGATGCCGGGCGAGTCGACCAAGCCGCTTTCCGCGATGACCTGCGCCGATGCCTTCGCGCGGGGCGTATTCACCTGCAAGATGTCGAACAGCGGGCCGCCGCCGATCACGATGGACACGTTCAAGAACGCACTTGTACAGCACAATGTGGCCTGCAATGCCACCAATATGCGCTTGATCGGCAAAGAGACGACGCTGAAGCGGCATATCGTCGAGTTCCAGTGCCCACGGGAACACCCTGAAGGCCTGGTGGCGCTGATCCCTCTGCAGGATTCGACCGCACCGTTCGAAACCCTGAACTGCGCGCAGGCCGCGGAGAAGTACAGGATCATCTGCACCTATGTGAGGCAGTAAAGCCGGACTTCAAACCCAGAACTGGCCGCACTTGGAGATGCGCCCACCCGTCTTTATCGCGGAGTCGATGAGGGCGTTGAACTGCGCCTGTTCGTTGCCGGTGACGATGCCCATGGCGAAGGCTTTCTCGGGGCGGCGGCGGTCCTTGCGCTTGCCACGATGGACGATCTCGCCCGCCAACTCTCTGTGCACGCTGAAGTCGTTGAGCCTGCCAAGAGACTCCTGAAGCTCCTCGAGCAGGTCGGCGAGGTTCTTGCGCCGCGACCTGCCGCCGTCGAACAGCGAGTCGAAGAACTCCGTGGCGTAACGCAGCTTTTTGATGCCGATGCGCAGCTTGTGGCGGCGGCGCACGTCGAGCTGCTTCAGCTTCCTCAACTTCTTGACGATCTTGCCCAGCCTGGCGGTAAGCACTTCGGAGGCGAACGCCGTGGCGGGCCTTTCGCGCGGGACGGCCTTCAAGGTATCGGTTGTCGCCGACCAAGCGCCGTTTGCCAGCCATAGCGCCACGTTCAGCACCAGTCTGCGATAGCGCTCGCCGTCGATCGCCTCGCGCGCACCGCGGAAGCCTTCGTCGCGCCTCGCTTCCATGTCCTCCTGCAGAACGCCCATTTCCGAGGCGGCTGCGCTCAGCGGCGCCACGCTCTCGCGCACGAAGACGTCGAAGTCGCGCGCCGGGCCGAGCTGCTCGGTGAGCCATTTTAGCTCGGCCTTGATGGCTTCGCTTTCGGAATCCTGCAGCAGCACTTTGAACACGCTCATGGCGGCGCGAAGCCGGCGCAGGCTCACGCGCATCTGGTGCACGCTTTCGGAATCGGCGGCGCGAACGCCTTGCTCGTTGGCGCAAAGCTGATACAGGCAGGAAAAACCGATGGCGCGGAAGGCCTCTCCGGTCGTCATCCGGCGGTCGAGCACGATGTCTGCGGCGCGAACCGCGGTTCCGACCTTCTTGACGCAAAGCGCATAGCCGCGATCGGCCTTGGCGCGCGGGTCGAAACGCACCGGCACCACCTCGGCGATGCGTTTCGCCAGCCGCGAGATTTCCGCCGGATCGCCCTTCTTCAGTTCGATCTCGACCTCGCTGACGGATTCATGCCGGCGGCCGGCCCTGATCTCACCGCGGTCGATGGCGATCTCGATGTCGGAATTGCCGGAACGCACCTGGATGGCTGTGCGCATCATAACGGTCTCGAACACAGGCTTGAGCTTGCGGCCGAGCCTAGCGCTGGCCAAGCGCGACAGCGGGCTATCCTGCGCCGCCGCGAGATCGGGCCGGTCGCCCTTGATTGCGGCCTCCCATTCGCCGCGGGCAAACGCGCCATCGCCGGCCGTCTTCACCGTCTGAATGCGCTTGCGGCCGACGCGCCGGACGCGCAGCACGATCCCGCTTTGGCGCAACTTGAATTTGGACGTATCGAAGTAAATCGAAACGAGCTTGGCCCGCTTGGCGGGTGCGCCACGAAGCCAGGGCAGTTGCCGAACGGTTCGCAGGGCCTCGGGCGGGACCTGCAGCTTAAATTCGATTTCCTCGGCCATGGACTTTCAACGGGTTGGCGCTTCAGGCTCGCGCGGTGCTTTTCGCCCGTCAAGCCATCGCGTATTATCCTTATGAACGAAGCGGATACCAATGTCGCGTCTTTTGATCGCAATCGGGGTCGTGCTTGTCGCCGCAGGCTTTTTGTGGCCGCGGCTGATGCGCGCCGGATTGGGACATCTTCCCGGCGACATCGTGATCCATCGCGGTAACACGACCTTCTACGCGCCGATCGTCACCTGCCTTCTCGTCAGTGTGGCGCTGTTGCTGCTGTTCTGGTTCTTGCGGCGCTGATTGCCCGGCGCGGTGCGCCGCTTTACGTTCTCCGCATGATCCGATTCTTCTGCGCGTTCTTCGTGCTGGCGCTGGCCTTGACGGGCACGCCGGCCGCCGCTTCGCTGTCGCGCGGCGAAGCCCATGTCTGGGAATTGCAGGAGATCGTGCTGCAATCGCAACACGACTACGCCAACCCTTACGCCGAGGTCGATTGCTGGATCGATCTCGAAGGCCCCGGTTTCGCCAAACGCGTCTATGGCTTTTGGGACGGCGGGCGCACCTTTCGCGTGCGCTTCGTGGCCACCGCCCCCGGCGATTGGCGCTGGAAAACCGGTTCGAACCAAGCGGCAGACGCGGGGCTGAACGGCGGCACCGGCACGTTGCGGGCGGTGGCCTGGACCAGCGCGGACATGCAGGCCAATCCCAACCGGCACGGCTTCATCCGCGCCACGGCCAACGGCCACGCGCTGCAGTATGCCGACGGCACGCCGTTCTTCATCCTGGGCGACACCTGGCTTGCCGCTTCCACCTGGCGGTTGCCGATGACGGGAATCGATCCGCCCGCGAACTATCTGCCAGGACCGGGCATCAGCTTCGAGGACGCCGTCGCCTATCGCAAGAGGCAGGGCTTCAACTCCATCAGCTTCATCGCGGCATTCCCGAACTGGGCCGCCGATGCCAACGGCGCGACCTTCGCGGATGCCAAGGGCGTGAACCTCCGCAACGCGTGGGAGAAGTTCGGCGTTTGGGCACCGAACGCCAAGGTCTCGACCGCCGACGGCGCGACCACCACCGCCAAGAACATGGAAGACGAGCACGGCAACATTGCGTTTGGACTCGCGGCGGGCCGCGACGACGGCATGGCCGATTTCGACCGCATCAATCCGGCCTATTTCCGCAGCCTCGACCGCAAGATGCAATGTCTTTCCGACGCGGGCTTTGCACCGATGTTCGAGCCGGTGCGACGCGACACCGGTCCTTCGTGGAAAGCCTATTTCGACTTCAACACGTCTTATGCCCGCTACGTCGAGTATCTGGCGGCGCGCTACGGCGCCTACAACATGCTGTTCAGCGGTATCCATCTCGATTGGGTGACGAAGGATTTCGGCCTCACCGGCCCGGAGTACAACGCAGCGCTGACGCTGTGGCTCAAAACCTACGGCACGCTGCCCTTCGGCCAACCTGTGACGGCGCTGATCGACGGGGCGACCTATCGCGTCTTCGGGCATGGCGCAGAGGTGCCGTGGCTCACCATGCACACGGTCGGCAACAAGCCGCGAGACCACGGGATCTATCCGCTGATGGAGGAATCATTCCGGCTCGATCCACCAATGCCGCTTGCGAATATGGAGCCCTACTACACGGGCTGGAATCACGAGATCAACCGCCCTGGGGGCGAGACGCCGCCGGTCGATTCCGATCGCGACATCTATTTCGCGCGCGCGATGATGTACGGCTCGGTGCTTTCGGGCGGGCTTGCGGGCCACGTGCACGGTACGGCGGCTTATGACGTGACGTCCACCGGCGAACCGAGCGGCTGGCGGCCATACATCTGGGAGGCGTTGCGCTACCGTTCGGCGGCGTTCATGCAATATCTGCGGGCGTTCGTGTTATCCGAAGGAGCGCGCTACCAGCAACTGACGCTTGCCGCGGACGATCTGCATCCGCGCGCCAGCGCCAAGGCCGTCGCGGATGGATTGGATGGCTGGTCCTATCTGATGCGTACCCCGGACAAGCGCTTTGCCCTCGCCTATTTCGAACTGAAATCCGCGCCGCCGCGCATCACGGGAATGCGGCCGGGCACGCACTATCGCTGGATGTGGTACGACCCGCAGACCGGCCGCTGGGGCAAGACGGTGACCGTTGCGGCGAACGCACAAGGCGCGCTGCAGGCACCCGCTTTCCCCGATCCGAAACGCGACTGGGCGGCAAAGATACTGGCGGGACGTTAAGGCATCTCCTCGCCGCGCGCGGCGACGAGGATCGCATACCATTCGGCGCGCGACAGCGAGAGGCGGCCCGCTTCGACCGCTTCGCGCAGACGTTCGGGCGTTCTGGTTCCGAGAATGGGCGTGACCGGCGCGGGATGCATCTGAAGAAACGCGATGGCGACCGCCGCGGGAGATGCGCCGTGCTCCGCGCCGATCTTCGCCAACGCATCGCGAACGCGCGCAAACGCCACCGGTCCGCCTTCTCCCAAGCGGCCGCCCGCCATCGGCGACCATGCCGCGACCGCAATGTTGCGTTCCATCGCCTGATCCAGCGTGCCGTCGAACAACGGCACAATATGAGCGGCGGAGAACTCGATCTGATGGGCCACCAGCGGCGCGCGTAAGTAATGCGATAAGGCGGAAATCTGATCGACGGTAAAATTCGAGACAGCAACGGAGGCGATTTTTCCCGCCGCCACCAGACCGTCGAGCGTTTCCGCCAACTCCTGCGGATGGGTCAAGAGGTCGGGACGATGAATATAGAAGAGATCGATCCGCTCCGCGTTCAAGCGCGATAGCGATCCGTCGCAGGCTGCTTTGAGATAGGCGCCGGAAGAGTTGTAGGGCGTGCCCGGTTCGCAGCCCGCCTTGGTCGCAACGAAGGCGCCGGAAAACAGCGACGGCGCGCGCTGGCGCAACGTGCCGAGGAGCCTTTCCGCGCCGCCAAAACCGCCATGGCCGCCATAGACGTCGGCCGTGTCGAGATGGTCGATGCCGCTTTCGCGTGCCAGCGACAGCATCGCGGTCGCCGCCTCCACATCGTTCTCGCCATAGCGCCAGAAGCCATAAGCCAGCCGCCGCTTTCCGGCTTCCGCTAGACCCAACATGTCTCACCCCCGACTGATCCTGACAGCGTTGTCAGCCTCCAATCATATAGCTAGAATCCGCCATAAGGCGCCAGCACAATCATGGAGGACCGCGTGCGCAGGCGACGGCATATCGCATTCTGGCTCGCCATGTTCGTCATGGCCGTCACGCCCGCCGGTGCGAAGGACGCGATCCAGGCGAAGCGTACCGCGATCCTCAATTATCTGAACCGGCTGCCGGAGCAGAAAAAGACGCTTGCCGGCGTGCAAGTCAACGAATACGAGGTCTACATCGACTGCACCTCGGCCGACCGGCTGTTCGAGATGACCGGCAAGCGTCCGGCCCTGATGGGCCTGGAGCTGATGAATACCATCGCCTATCCGCCCTATGCATCCTATCTCGCCGACCGGGCGCTGACCCAGACGGCGAAGGGCGGACTGGTCTCGATGTCCTGGCACCAGCGCAATCCCGTGGAGGTCTGCCAACGCGGCGAGTATTATGAATGCGCCAAGAAGGCGATGAGCGCACAAACCCTCCACGCGATTCTCACCGAAGGCACCCCCGAACGCAAGCTATGGCTCGCCGATGTCGACGCCATGGCGAAGGTGCTGCACCGGTTGCGCCAGAGCGGCGTGGTGGTGCTGTTCCGCCCCTATCACGAGATGAACGGCGGCTGGTTCTGGTGGGGCAAACAGGCCGAGATGCCGCAACTGTGGGACGCACTCTATGACGAACTGGTGATCCGCCAGAAACTCGACAACCTGATCTGGGTATGGTCGGTCGACCGCGAAGCGCCGGACGGTAGGTCCTATTTCCCGCTCCGCCACGAGCCGGACGTCGTGGGCACCGACATCTACGATCCCGATCCGAACTCGCCGAAATACGCGGGTGCGCGTGCCAACCTCGCCGCGCTGGACGGAGCGGCACCCTTTGCCATCACCGAGGCGGGACTGGCACCGGGCGCCAAGGTGCTCGAACTGACCAATCCGGCCTGGGTGCTGCTCTGGGGCGACAACATCAACGCAAACTGGACCTGGAATGGCGACTGCCCCACCTGCAACAAGCCGGAACAGGTGAACGCCTTCTTCAAGCTGGACCGCATCGTGGCGCTGGACGGGCTGCCCCGCGACTTGCGCCAGACGCTTTCGGCCGGTGTCGCCAACCCGCATCCGTTACACCAGGCTAATCCCGTTTGCCCCGCCAAACTTCGTTGACAGGACATGACAATGCCCACTGAAAGCGAATTCCGCGCCCGGCAAAAAAAGCTCGAGGCCAGCTACGAGGCGCTGATCGCGAGGCCGAACCATCCGGTCAGGCACCATAACGGCGTCTATCGCCGCTGGGATTATCCCGTTCTGACGGCCAGGCACACGCCGCCGTTCTGGCGCTACGACTTCGATTACGCCGCCAACCCGTTCCTGATGGAGCGCCTGGGCATCAACGCCACCTTCAATGCGGGCGCGATCTATCTGGGCGGCAAATACCTCGTGATGGTGCGCGTGGAGGGCCCGGACCGCAAATCGTTCTTCGCCGTGGCGGAGAGCCCGAGCGGCGTCGACCGCTTCCGCTTTTGGGATTATCCCGTGGTGCTGCCGCAATCGGGCGAGCCCGACACCAACGTCTACGATATGCGGCTGACGGCGCACGAGGACGGCTGGATCTACGGCCTGTTCTGCACCGAGCGGAAAGACCAGAGCCAACCGAACGACGAATCCGCGGCAACGGCCCAGTGCGGCATCGCGCGGACGCACGATCTGAAGACCTGGGAACGCCTGCCCGATCTCGTCACCCATTCCGGCCAGCAGCGCAACGTCGTGCTGCATCCCGAGTTCGTCAAAGGAAAGTACGCGCTCTACACGCGCCCGCAGGACGGTTTCATCAGCGTGGGCTCGGGCGGCGGCATCGGCTGGGGGCTCGCCGATTCGATGACCGAGGCAACCATCGACGCGGAGATCGTGATCGACCGCAAAGAGTACCATACCATCAAGGAAGTGAAGAACGGCCAGGGCCCGGCGCCGCTGAAGACGGCGCAAGGCTGGCTCCATCTGGCCCACGGCGTGCGCAACACTGCGGCGGGCCTGCGCTATGTGCTCTACATGTTCATGACGGCGCCGGACAAACCCTGGCGGATTACGCATGCGCCGGGCGGCTATTTCATCGCGCCCGAAGACGACGAACGGGTGGGCGACGTCTCCAATGTCGTGTTTTCGAACGGCTGGATCGCCAACGAGAAGGGCGAAGTGTTCATCTATTACGCCTCGTCCGACACGCGGTTGCATGTGGCGACGTCCACCATCGAACGCCTCACCGACTATGTTACGAACACGCCCGCCGACCCGCTGACCTCGGCCGCTTGCGTCGAACAACGCATCGCACTGATCGGCAAGAACCTCGCCCTGATGGGCCGCCGGCGCGAAACCCCAGAATAGCAAAAGGCGGGCTGAAAGAACCCGCCTTCCCAAAGCTACGGCAGGCCGGCCGCACCCGCGCGCGCACGCGCAACATGCCGTCGGCACCTTTGCTTTCTCTCGGGCCGCACGGAGCAGTCGTTGGCGAACCGGTCGCCTGGTCATAACCTACGGGCGGCACCTTAGCCGGCCTGATCCGTTACAGTGCGCGCAAGCTCGCACCCTGGCCTTGTATGGTCTCACGCGAATTCTCTCCGGCGGTCTTGCGACCGCCTCTTGGCACGCCTCCATTGTCGAGTGGGGTGCAGCCGCAATCCGGCGCACATCGACTGGAATTTGGGTCGCCCAAGGGGCGTTTCAAGGGGCGCGCAGCAGATTTAATC
>Ga0187810_10000919_pt1 | contig 10539 bp, 9 predicted proteins | sample NC_wetland_sal_i_9_FD_132963 | JGI IMG/M metagenome (GOLD analysis project Ga0187810, IMG submission 132963) | Wetland sediment microbial communities from Neuse River Estuary, North Carolina, USA - ASW_5 | ecosystem: Environmental > Aquatic > Freshwater > Wetlands > Sediment | place: USA: North...
ATGCCTCCAGCGACAACTGGTCCACTGCCGTTGATCGACCCGCCGTGCGCCTTGATCCCATTCACGGCCGGGAACTGCTGGAGCGTATCGAAGTCCCAGATTATGCCGCCGGCTGTACTGTCATACGCCCGCAGATGTCCATCCAGCGAGCCGGCAAAGACAACTCCGGGGATTGCACTCACCGGACTCGGCTGGGCCGCGCTGCATCCCGGTGTTCCCAGGCAAGCAGGCTTCGGAGCGGGCGTCGACCATTTCGTCTTACCCGTGGTGATTTCAACGCCGAACACGCCGCCTCCGGCTTCTGGATTTCCCGGATCCCAATCGGACAGCGCCACGTAAGCCAATCGATCATCCGCCGCGGCTCCCCACATGATCCCTCCCTGCGGGCCGCCCGCGCCAATCCGGCTGGACCAAACGATTTTCCCGTGATTCGCAGGATCGAGCGCGTGCAACATTCCGGACTTTGCGCCTACGATCAAGAGATCACGTCCCCTTTCGAGTGAACGCAGAATGGGAGGCGCGCCGATATCGAAGTCCTTACCGCGAGTTTGCGGGCAGTTCGACTGATCTGTGTTGCACCCGAAGTTGAAGACATCGTCAGGCAGCAATTGTCGCGACCACAACAGGCGGCCCGAGGTCATATCGAAAGCAAGAACTGCATCGCTCGCGGAGGTTGCCGGATCGGAGTAGTTTACGCCGGTGCTGACATAGATCGCTTTGCGGCGAAGGTCCACGGTGGGAGAGGACCACAATGCGACGCCCGACGGCCCCCATTTCGATGTGCCAGCAGAGGTTCGCCCGATCTGCTTGGCAGCTTCCGGAATCGTATACGTTTTCCAAATCTGTTTCCCAGTTGCGGCGTCGAGCGCTACCAGACTTCCTCGGAATGTGCAGCATTCATACGAGGGGTTTCCGGCAGCCACCTGTTCGGCACCGCCCGAAACCGGAACATAAAGCCGGCCGTTCTCCAGTTTTGGCGTCCCGGTGATTTCGGCGTAAAGGTGGTCATCCACGCGCGTTTTCCAAACAAGAGCGCCCGTGGCGGCGTTGACGGCATACATGTTGCCTTGCAGGTCGCCAAAATACGCGGCCTGGCCGTTGTTCGCCACGAGGACCGCGGTTCGGACACCTTCGGCCGCTTTGAAGGTCCAATAGATGCATCCGGTTTGGGCGTTGAGCGAATAGAGGGTGCCATCCGCGCTGCCCACAAAAACCCTTCCTCCGAAAACGCTGGGAGAGGCAAAAGCGGTGGCGACTCCGGGAAATCCGAAGGCCCATTTCAGTTTTAGTTTCGGAACATCCTCGCGAGTCAGGCCGGCGGCTTTCGCGATTTGAAAGCGTGTGTTCCCAGGATCGGCTCCCCATCCGTTCCAGCTAGCGGCATTCTTCGCAAGCTTCACAGACGCGGAGCAGGTTGCCGAAGGCGGGATGACTTCCGGGTTCTCCGATGTTCCCAGATACTTCGCGATTATGTTGCGCTGGGCGGAATTGAGTTGGGAGCCTTGCGATCTCATTTTTCCGGTTTCGAGCGCTGCGACGATGGCCTGCGCAGGCAAGCGGCGGAGCGTCTCGGGCAGAGGCGCCTGGGTGGGACTCCCGGAGCGGTGACAGGTGGAGCAGTTATTGCGAAAGAGCTCGGCGCCATCCTGCGCCGCGCCTGAGGCACAAATTATGAAAAGGGAAACAACGATGCGGAGGGATTTCTTGGTCATTCTTGAGGGCGTTACTTTAATTTGTCGGCGACTTTCGCCAGTCCCGCTTTGGCGCAGGCCTCATCCATCTCCCATCCGGGGGCTCCGCTCACCGCGATCGCACCAATGGTGTCTTGGTCGACAATAATCGGAATCCCGCCGCCCATATCGATTGTGCCTTCGATGGGCGGATTCGGCATGGTGCCCTCCTGCAGCGGCACAGGCTCGGCGGTCTTCTTCGACCATCCCTCCACCACTTCCCTGGAAGGCTTCCGATACACTAGCGCGGTGTAAGCCTTCTTGCGGGCGACATCGAAGCGATGCAGATTGGCTCCATCATCCTGCAGCGCGATGATGGTTCGCCCGGTAGCGTCGAGCACGGTAATAGCGCACTTGTAGTGGAGCTCTCTGCATTTGGCGAGCGAGCCTTGGGTCATCGCCATGGCCATGTCGAGTGATAGCGCCTTATGCAGGAGGAGTCCTTGTTCGGGACGTGCCACGGATGCAGCGGAGATGAGCAGCACAGTCGCGGCCGCGATCGTAAGTGCCCTTGACATGATTGATCCCTCCCTTTGTCTAGTGTTGTTGCTCTTTGCGGCGGGCGATCTGGACGTCCATGCACTGAGACATTACGTCCAGGAACTTCCCATAATTGGCCTGTCCAACGATGAACGGATTCGGCTCTCCCGGGCTTCGCGTCTTGAGCTTTTCGAGCTTCTCGGGGAAGCCATCCATCAGCGGATGATTCTGAAGTTCCACGTCCACTTTGGCCTTCTTCGTCTCTTCCTTGAAATGCGCGACAGAGGTCAGATATTGCTGCAGGCCTTGATCGGAAATCATCCCGGCCAGGAGCACGGTTCCACCGTAAAGCGCCGCCATGTGGGTCTTCCCCTGGTCTTTCACTGGGAAAATAAATCCCATGGAACCCGGCGTGTGTCCGGGGATCGCAAAAGGCATCACCTTCTCGTCACCCAGCACGATGGGCTGGCCTTCCGTGATGACCATGTCTTTTCGAGGCGGCGTCACGGGCGGACCAGCGGGGCCTTTGTTCTGGTTTGCTCCCGGCGGCGGCGCGGGAGGGTGCGCCATCAGATCCCAATCGGCCGCCGACACGTATATGTGGGCGTTGTAATGTTCCTGCAGATAGAACGATCCTCCGAAATGGTCAGCGTGACCGTGGGCGATGATCACCGTCTTGATGTTGTGCGGATCCAATCCGAGCTTCTCGAATCCGGGTAGAAGCTGAGTATCCACTTGATTGGCGCCCAAGGAATCGATCAACATCAAACCGGCGGAGGTGCTGATCACATACACGACCGTTCCCTGGTTGCCGATGGCGTACACGTTGTCGAAAATCTTGGCCGGCTCGATGGGGGGATCGTCCGGGCGGTTAGCGCGCGGCGCTTCGCAGAAGAAGTGGGCTTCTCCAGCCCATTCCGGCCCCGCCGTTTTCTTCGCCTTTTCGATCAGAGCTTTCACCGCATCCGAGTCGGGCTTAGCTGGAGCAGCTTCCGGCGGCTGCGCCTGTAGCAGCGCCGCGGAGAGCAGGCAGCAGGGTAGAAGATAGCGGTTCTTGTTGAACATGTCACACCTCTCAGTGTTCAGGCCTTAAGGGATTCGATTTTATGCTTCATGGCGATGCATGTCAAACAATTTTGGTATTTTTCGGGCGCTGCATTCTGGATTGTTAAGACTTGTAATCATGCGCCCTCTCGCCTTGACTCCCCGCGCCCCCCGGCCTTAGAATTCCAGGGCAGGTTTAAACTAAGGCAAGCGGATATGAAACAGATCAACGTCGGCATTATTGGCACCGGCTGGTGCGGAGGCATACGTGCCGTGGCTGCCTCAGCGAGCCCGTGGGTGAACGAGCTGCACATCGCGGAGATCAGAGAAGAACGGCTCAAAGAAGTCGCCGAGCTCACCAAGCCGGTTACAGCTACGACGGATTACCGGAAGCTGATCGAAAATCCGTCCATTGACGCGGTCATGATTTCGACGACGCCCGAGCCGACACACTATCCGATCGCGAAGGAAAGCCTGCTGGCCGGCAAACATGTATTTCTCGAAAAGCCGATTGCCTTGGAACTTGCGGAAGCCGATGAGCTGATCGCGCTGGCGGCGTCGAAGAAGCTGGCGTTTACGATCGGATATTCGCAGCGGTTTAATCCCAAGTTTGCGTACGTAAAACGGTCGATTGAAGACGGGACCATCGGCGAGCCTTGCAGCGCGCTAGTCAGCCGGCACATTACGCGCAATCTGGGTAAGAAGATCGGTGGCCGGGTGAAGCTTTCTCCGGCCGCGATGGAAGCCACCCACGATATCGATTTCGTCCTGTGGTGCCTGGCTCCTAGAAAACCGGTCCGCGTCTACGCGCAGGAAGTTCACAAGATCATGAAGGGGCAATACAACGTGCCGGACTGTGTCTGGATCGTGGTGACCATGGACGACGGAACAGCGTTCACCATCGGAGCCGGCTGGGTGCTTCCGCCCGCGTATCCGAATTTCGCTTCCACTTGGATCGAGTTCGTGGGCACGGAAGGCGCGGTGATGGTGGATGACACGCATCGCGATGTGTACACCACCACGCTCGAGAAGGGCATTCAATTTCCGATCTCGTCCATGCCGGGAGAAAAAGTGAACCACGTCTACGCGGGCCCAATGGAAGCCGAAACCCTGCATTTCCTCGAATGCGTGGCGCTGGGCAAGCAACCGTTGGTCACCGGGGAACAGGCCAGGCTGGTGATGCAGGTGTACCAGGCCGCGGATCTTTCGGCGGAAACGGGACAACCGGTTGACCTGGCCAGCCATGCCGCTCCGAAGCTGGAACCGTCTTTCGCCTAGGGTCCGCGACCAATAGACCTCGGGGGAACGTGGATACTCATCACACGGACGTGACGGAAGTTGCCGCCGCTCCAGAGCACGTTGCCTCCAGACCCACCAAAACCCGCTGGTGGATTCTGCTCCTCATTAGCCTGATGTACCTGATTGCGTACATGGATCGCAGCAACATTTCGGTGGCGCAGCCGGAAATCGCAAAGGAATTTGGACTGAGCAAGACCGCGATGGGCTTGGTTCTGGCGGCCTTTACGTGGGCCTACGCGTTAGGCCAAATCCCGGCCGGATGGCTGGGAGATCGCTTCGGACCGCGCAAGGTTCTCGCGGTGATCATGTCGTGGTGGGCGCTCGCGGCCGCCATGACCGGCGCGGCCCTCGGTCTCTACTCGCTCTTCAGCGCCCGCTTTCTTCTCGGCTTGGGGGAGGCCGGCGCTTTCCCGGTGGCCAGCCGAGGCATGCAGCTTTGGTTTCCCAGATCCGAGCGCGGCCGCATTCAAGGCACCACGCATTTCTTCAGCCGGCTGGCCGTAGCCGTAACGCCGTTCGTGGCGGGGAGCATCATGTTGGCCTTCGGCTGGCGAGCTATTTTCTATATTTTCGGGTCGCTGGGCGTGATCTGGGCCATCGCTTTTTCCTTCTTCTATCGGAACCTTCCAGAGCAGCATAAGAGCGTGAACGTCGCGGAGCTTGCTCAGATCCGCGGCGTGAACCCGGATGGAACCGTTCGGGCGCCGAATACGACGCGTCCGTCCGCGCCATGGAAGCGGATCTTCAGCTCGCCTAACATGTGGTACATCTCACTCGGCTACAGTTGTTTCTTCTTCGGAACCAATTTTTATCTGACGTGGTACCCCACGTATTTGAGGGAACATCGCCATCTCACGCTGCAGGCCCTAGGGTTGCTCGGCTCGCTACCTCTTTTCGCGGGCATGCTGGGTGATGTAACTGGCGGCTCTCTGAGTGACCTATTCTTCAAACGCACTGGCGATGCCAGATTTGCACGCCGCATCGTCGCCGCGCCGGGCTTCCTGTTGGCTGGGATTTTCGTGATTCCAGCGGCGATGACGCACAACGCCCTGGCCTCGGTTCTGTTTCTCGCCATCTCGTTTTTCTTTCTCGAGTTCGTGATTGGTCCCGCGTGGGCCGTTCCCATGGATGTGGGCGGGCAGTTCAGCGGAACCGTAACGGGCATTATGAACATGGCCGGCGCATTGGCCGCGTCGCTGACCGCACTCGTTTATGGCGGCCTTTTTGACAGAGGTTACTGGATCGCTCCGTTCTTCGTTTCGGCCGGCGTGATGCTGATCGGCGCGTTGATCTGGACGTTCCTCATTGACCCGGAGCGGTCGGTAGTGGATCCATTGATGGAAGCACCATCTGGAGGACAGTAGATGCGAAAAAACTGGATGTTGTTGGGGCTTGCCCTCAACCTCGCGATTTGGGCGCCCGCGGCTCAGGCTCAGGGAGGGCAGTGGGTGAGTCTCGCGCCATTCCCCGAGCCGCATGAAGAAGTCATCGGGCAAGGCGCGAATGGCAAGATGTATGTTTTTGCGGGGCTGGTTTCCGCGCCGGTCTGGCTGCCTGTGGGCATGGTGTATGAATATGATCCACCTACCAACAAGTGGACGAAGAAGAAGCCCATGGCCCTGCCCGCGCACCACTTGGCCCTCACTGAATTGAACGGCAAAATCTACGTGTTCGGTGGTTTCACCGCGGGAAAAATCGGAAACCTAGCGGCATGGACGCCGATCGACAACGCGTTTGAATACGACCCGGTCAACGACTCGTGGAGAGCTTTGGCGCCCATGCCGACCAAACGCGGAGCCGCCGTAGCAGCAACCGTGGGCGGCAAGATGTACGTGATCGGCGGCGCTACCACGGCGCCTGGCGCAACCAACCCCGCCATCCATCCGACGGTCGCGCAACGCGTGCTCAGTACAGTGGAGGAATACGATCTTGAGACCAACACCTGGCGCACTCGCGCTCCCATGCCGACTCCGCGCAACCACACGGCCGCGGGCGTTGTGGACGGAAAGATTTACGTGATCGGCGGCCGGATTGGAGCGGCGTTTATCGCGGCCTCGTCCGATCTCGCGAACGTTGAGGCCTACGATCCCGCCACCGATACCTGGGGCCGTCCATTGGCCAAAATGCCAACCGCGCGCAGCGGTTTAGATGTTGGCGTCTACAAGGGCCGGATCTATGTCGCGGGCGGAGAGAATCAGGACTTCTTCCAGCACACCGCCTATCACGCGTTCGAAGCGTACGATCCGGCGACCAACACCTGGAGCATTCTTCCGCCCATGGCCATCGGCCGTCATGGCGTGGCTGGCGGCGTGGTCGGAAATCGCTTTTACGCCATCAGCGGCGACGTGCAGTCCTCTGGGACAGGGGTGATGGTCTCGACGCCATCCGCCGATGCCTTTGAGTTTGCTCCCTAGGGGGAAGCACAGCATGACGCGGGTCCTGGAAGTTTGCAGGCTGCTCGATCGCAGCATCATTGGCACGGATATCCGTGAATCGCTGTTATTCCCGTTCATCGAAGGCATCCACGTCCTGGCACTGTCGTTGTCGGTCGGTCTGGTTGTCATCACCGACCTGCGCCTCATGGGCGTTGTCATGCGCAATCGACCGTCTTCTGAAATTTGGTCGCAGTTCTTCCCCTGGATGATGTCGGGCTTTGGAGTGATGTTCCTCACCGGCTCACTTCTCTTTTGGTCGCATGCCGTGTCGGCCTTTCACAGCACTGCGTTCCGGGCGAAACTCGTGCTGCTGATCCTTTCGGGGCTGAACGCGGCCATCTATCACCTCACCATCTATCGCAAGCTGGACCAGTGGGACACATCGCCAATTCCACCCTTGCAGGCGCGGCTGGCGGGCTGGACGTCCTTGATCCTCTGGGCAGGAGTCATCACCATGGGACGCATCATGGCGTACACGTTCTGACTCGCGAGGAACTTGATTGATCGCGGCCTCCATCTATCCCTTCTTCGCATGGTGCGAACGTACCTGGGTCTGTAAGGAGATCACCGTGCATGAATCGTTGTTCCCGGCGCTCGAGACGGTTCATCTTTTCGGATTGGTGCTTCTGCTAGGAACCGTATTGATCCTCAGCTTGCGCTTGCTCGGACTTTTGATGCCGCACCAGCCTGTACCGGAACTGGCCCGGGCACTCGGGCGTTATACCGCTTTGGGGCTCGCGATCATGCTGCCTTCCGGCGTACTCATGTTCGTGGCGACGGCCGTCCGATGCTACGGCAACACATCATTTTGGGTGAAGATGTGCTTCCTCGCCTCCGCTCTCGCATTTCACTTCACCTACTTCAGAAAGGCGCTCCGCTCTGAGGATTCTCAATATTCTCACGTGAACGCCAGGCTCGCCGCTTGCGGGGCTTTGATCTTATGGTTCGGCGTCGGCGCGGCGGGACGATCGATCGGGTTCTTCGGATAACGCGCCGCGTGAAATTTGTAAAGTTTCGTTAAGCGCCCAGGCCAGAAGATGTTTTGGAGCAGTTCGGCAGCCGGTGGGGATGCACGCGGCTGGGAACTGCGTCAAAATAGTTCGACTAGGTTCTATCTGAAGTACGATAGCGCATGTGCGAAGGAGCATCCTCGATCGATCCTCCTGATCGATGACGATGTCTCGTTGTGTACCTTGATTGCGGACTTCCTGTCGGCCCAAGAATTCCACGTGGACAGCGTCCACACTGGACCTCGAGGCTTAGCCAGCGCCATTGGGGGCGCGTACGATCTGGTCCTGCTGGACGTGATGCTTCCGGTCCTGGATGGATTTCACGTACTCCAGCGGCTCCGCCTGCGAACCATGGTGCCGGTGATTATGCTAACGGCGCGCAATGACGAGCCCGACCGGATAGCCGGCCTGGACGCGGGGGCGGATGACTACATTGCGAAGCCTTTGCGGCCGCATGAACTCGTGGCCAGGATGCGCGCGGTCTTGCGGCGAACGGCCCAGCGTCCCGTGGCAATGGAGTCGGTGATCGCCGTTGGCGATATCGAGTTGAAGCCGCACACGCGCGAGGTTTGGATGAACGGCGCCCCGATCGAAATGACATCCTTCGAATTTGATATTCTCGACGTTCTCATGCGGATGGCGGGACGAGTGGTGTCGCGCGATGAACTCGCGGCGGTCCTGTATCACAGGGAGGCGACGCCGTATGAACGGTCCATCGACGTCCATATCAGCCATTTGAGAAGAAAGCTCGAGACCGGCGGGGGCACGCTGATCCGAACCGTTCGGGGAGTGGGATACCAATTCACCGCGGCAGGGGAGAACGGGAAATGAGATCCGTTTACGTCAAAGCGCTACTGTTGTCGGCGGGAATCCTGGTCTTCTCCCTAGCGGGATTTCTAGCGATCTCCAGAACCGTGACCTACCGGATGTTCAGCAAGGGAACCCCGATCGCCCGGAATGCAGCCATGCAATTCGAGGAGGCCAGTCTGGAGTATGAAAATGGCGGTGCAAAGGCTCTCGCATCCTACCTCGGCTGGCAGCACTCTTTCTATCCGTCACTGAACTTCTACTTCGTCCGGAAAGGCCGCGATCTGGTGAGCGGCGAAGATCGCTCGCAATTGTTGAGGATGGCTCGGTCGGGGTGGCGCTTCCTTGCGGTGACAAGTCCGATTGTCATCGCGGTTCCCTCCCCGTCTAGCCCGGACGCGTTCGTCATCGATGCTCCGCCCGAAAACGTGATGTTCTATTTAGACTATTACCTGCTCCTTTTGGGTGCGATTACGATCCTTTGTTGGGGGCTCGCTCTGCAGTTTGCCTCTCCGCTAAATCAGCTCGCGGGAATCGTGCGGCGTTTCGGAGGGGGTGATCTGTCGGCGCGAGTCCGATCGAAGCGCCACGACGGGATCGGCGACGTGGCCCGGGCGTTCGATCAGATGGCGGACCGGATGGAGAAACTCCTGACGGCCGAGCGGCGCCTGTTGCAGGACATTTCCCACGAGTTACGTTCGCCTTTAGCGCGGCTGAGTTTTGCGGCCGAGTTGGCGCGCACGTCGCCGGATCGCGAAGCGGCAGCCATACGGGTCAATAAGGAGATTGACCGGCTCACGGATTTGGCCCAGAGCCTCCTGCACGTAACTCGAGAGGAGGGCGATCTGAGTGCCCTCAAGTTGGAGTCCGTGGCGCTCGACACTCTGCTGAACGAACTTGTGCAGGATTGCGAAATCGAGGCCACTGCCCGAGGTTGCCAACTGGTTTCCAAGGAATTCAGTCCGGTGGAACTGCTGGCCGATCCCGTGCTGCTGCGCCGCGCCATTGAGAACGTTCTTCGAAACGCCATTTGGCACGCTCCGCCCGGAAGCACGGTGGAAATCGCGCTGGACTCCACTGAGGTGAATGCTTCTGTGACGATTCGCGATTACGGTCCGGGCGTTCCCGCGGAGGCGCTCACGCAAATTTTCAAGCCGTTCTTTCGCGTGGACGATTCTCGCAACGCCGAAACCGGCGGCGTCGGCCTGGGTTTGGCTATCACGCAACGGGCCGTCCATATGCACCACGGTCATGTTTGGGCCGAGAATGCAGAGCCCGGGTTGCTGGTGTGCATGGATCTTCCGTTGGATCGTCTCTCGCCGAAGAGTCGACGGACACCCAGCATACTTCAGGCCCGTGGCGGCACTGGCCAGATCGACGTCCGGGCGACGATTTATGAGCTGGAACACCGAACGGCGAATCGTTGAAGCCGCGCGTGGCTTTATCTCCCGCCGCAAGCTGCTTAAGAGTCTTGCGATGGCGGGAGCGGCGGCTCTGCCTCAGGCCGCCTTACTGAGTCAGTTCGTCACCAAGTCAACCGCCAAGGGCGGACGTATCGACGTACATCACCACCACATTCCGCCGGCTTTGCTCGCTGGTCTTCCGGCCGGAGATCGAGGACGCCTGGGGTCGTGGACACCCGAGCGCTCACTCGAGCAAATGGACAAGTTTGATATCGCCGTTGCAATCCTCTCGATGACGCAGATGGGCGACATTCTGTACGACGGGACCGAG
>Ga0187810_10000920_pt1 | contig 10539 bp, 7 predicted proteins | sample NC_wetland_sal_i_9_FD_132963 | JGI IMG/M metagenome (GOLD analysis project Ga0187810, IMG submission 132963) | Wetland sediment microbial communities from Neuse River Estuary, North Carolina, USA - ASW_5 | ecosystem: Environmental > Aquatic > Freshwater > Wetlands > Sediment | place: USA: North...
CGTTTCACCCTGTTCGGTTGTCCGGAGATCGCCGCCGATCGATCCCTCCGGCAGTGCTTCCAGAAACCGATAGGTCGGCCCCGCGCCCCGGCTGATGGTGCCGCCGCGTCCGTGGAAAAAGCGAATCCGGGTGCCGCATTTCCAGGCGACCTCCGTCAGGCTTCGCTGAGCTTTGTGCAATTCCCAGAGGCTGGCGAGGATGCCTCCGTCCTTGTTGCTGTCACTGTACCCGATCATGACTTGCTGGGGGAGCGTGGCGGAAGACTCCCCCTGCAAAAGTCGTTGCGTGGCTTTCGTCACGGGATGTTCCAGAATGCTCTGCAAAAGCGCCTTGCTGTGTTCCAGGTCGTCGATGGTTTCCAAAAGTGGCACCACTGGCAGACGGCAGGCCAGTGTTCCATCGTGCATCTGGGAGAGTCCGGCCTCACGTGCCAGAAGATGGACGACGAGAATGTCCGAAAGATTTCTCGTCATGCTGACGATGAGCGAGCCGAGACCGCCCGCCCCGTACTTGTTCAAATGTTCCACCAGAAGGCGATAGCAATCGAGAACGGCTTGTGCTTCCGGGCCGCACGATACAGAGGGATGGAGGAAGGGCCGGGGGTGCTGCAATTCCCGGTTCAGAAGTTCCAGCCTCTTTTCCTCGGGCCAGTTGGGAAAATCTTCCGCCGGGATTCCCGCCGCTGTCATCAACTGTGTCAGGGCGATGTCGTGATAGGAGCTGTTTTGACGAATATCGAGGGATGCCAGATGAAAGCCAAAGACATCGAGCAGCCGCCGCACGGGACGTACTTCCGACTGGGCCAGCCTCCCCGCGCCGACGGCGTAAAGGGAGCGGTAGAGAATCTTCAGATCATTCAGCAACTCGTCCGGCATGCGGTAACTTTCGGGCATTTCGGTCAAATCCATCCGGTTTCCCACCTGACGACTGAGAGGGAGTTTGAGCTGGATCAACCCCACAAACATCCGCCAGGGCTCCTCGTTGCTGCGGGAAAGAACTCGAAGAGCCTTTGGTCCCAATTCCTGTGCCATGGCATCTATCCGGGCGGTGAGTTCCTCTGTCGGACGATGTTGATAGGTCGAAAGTGTGAGATTTTCGTAAAGCTGCCCGAGGGCTTTTTCCAGAACGAGGAAAGCGTGCAGCCGCAGAGCTGTCAAAGTCTCACGGGTCACCTCGGCTGTGACAAAGGGATGCCCATCCCGGTCGCCGCCCACCCATGTCCCGAAACGGAGGCGCGGCAAATGGCCGGGCTCGCAGATTCGATCCGGATCAAACCCCACCTCGGCCCATGCCTGCCTCAAACGTTTGTCGAGTTTGGGAAGAATTTTCGGGAAAACTTCGCGGAGGTAATGCATGATCCCCCGCCGCTCGGCGGAGATATCCGGCTTGGTCAGGAGAATTTCCCCCGTCCTCCAAAGCCTTTCCATCGCCACCTTGATATCGTCCTGAATCAAAGCCTGTTCCTTTGGCGTCCACATCCGGTTTTCCCGCTGCACCAACAGGAGGTAGATGGCCCGGTGCTGTTCCAAAACCGTGCCGCGTTTGGCCTCGGTCGGGTGAGCGGTCAGGACAGGCTCGACCTGCGTATGAGCCAGACCGATGGCGATGTCCTCCTCAGAAATGCCGAGACTCTTGAGCCGTTGAAGCTGGTGACTCCACAACCCCGGCTCCGCTCCCATGCCCAGATCCCGTTCGCGAAGACGTCTCACCTGTGCGGAGGTATTCTCCTCCACCATGTTCAGGAGTTGGAATGCCACGGCATAGGACTGTTCAAGCTTGGCTGGGAGGTTCACCTTCCGGATCATATCCATGGAGGAGTTTGTCCACGGCAGGACTTCTGCCACTTCGTTTTCCCCGATGCTTTCCAGGACTTCCCGGAAACACTGGATGAGGAATACCAAGTCCCGGTCCATCTTGGCAAAACCCTGTTCGATATATTCTTTGTTTTTCATGGAAATCTCAGCGGTTGGGGAAGTAAAAAAGATAAGGTGAGCATAACCTTTTCGGCTAAACCTCCTTTTCCTATAGTAGAAAAACTTTCCCCTGCCAAGCGGCATACCCGAAAATTTGAATCAAACATCCCCAGGCGACGTCCATGTATCATCGTGAAAAAGGTTTTATTCGCACTTCTTCTGCTTTTGCTTGCCATCACCCCGTCCTTTGCCCAAGAGAATGACACGAACCTGTCTTGGATACCGATTCATGTGATAGATGATTCACAACGCCCTGCAACGCAAGAAGTTCGTGCTGACGCAGATTCCGCCTCCACCACAAATCTCCCTGCGGCTACCGTCACCAACGCCCTGACCGTAGCCCCGTCAGCCCCCCAGCCTCCCGTTGTCGTTCAGCAGATCGTTACCGTGCAACCGCCGCCCATCATCCAAAACATCACCACCATCAACAACTACTACCCACCGCAGATTGTCTGCCCCGCACCTGTTTTCGTCCTTCCCCATATCCGACCGAATACGCTGAATATCCCCACAACCCATCCCTATTCGTTGTATCTGGGTTCTGCCCTGTCCAACTCCGCCGCCTTCGGTTTCCCGAAAAACTAATTACGTATCACGAGTTGGCGGCTAGGTGTCCAAAAAAGCCCTGTCACGCTCAGTCCATATCAGTCAACCTCCGTCAACCTGAGCAAAAAGAAAACCTGTAAGTTGTTGATTTACAGGTTTTTCATAGTGGTACCGGTGGTCGGGGTCGAACCGACACATTGTTGCCAATACTAGATTTTGAGTCTAGCGCGTCTGCCAATTCCGCCACACCGGCTTATGTTGATTGTCAATGATTTATGAGATTTTTAAATTTGCTTTTCACGGTCATGTTCTGCCGTTGTGCGTACGGGAAGTGCAAAACCATGAAAACATGCAGTCGAACAAAAGTTCTGGGACGGTTGGAGCATAAATCTGGTAGATACTACGCTCGGCTGTTTGTGGGCGGCAAGGAAAAATGGGGTACTACGAGTAGGATCAAATCATTGAAGCACCTCAGAGGGGGGTCAGCAATAGTTTTATAAGTCTCTCTAAATTTTGCGAAACTTTTTCTCATGTGTATGGTTTAATCCACCATGCTGGAGCCCATATCCAAGACTGAGTGGGATGAGAGGAAGGCGAGTCATCTGCTGGATCGAACCGGGTTTGGGGCGACTCCAAAGGATATTCGAACGAGCGCGCAAGCTGATCCTTTTCAGCTTGTTGACGAGCTTTTTTCCTTTCAAGCTAGCAAAATACCACCGCTCGTTCCAGCATGGGTGAACGATCCCAAGAATACCGTTCCCATTCGCCCTAAAAAGGATCCGAAGCTCCAAAACCTTCCCCCGGAAGAGCTTAAAAAGGCTCTCCAGGCCAAGCGACGGGAGGAGATGATCCAGATCGCTCAACTCCGGGGATGGTGGATCGAGCGGATGCTGACCACCCCTTGGCCGCTTCAGGAAAAGCTCACTCTTTTCTGGCACGGTCATTTTGCGACTTCGGTGGAGAAGGTGAAATTCCCCTACGCGATGTATGTTCAAAACCAGACTTTTCGGAGGCACGCGGCTGGCAACTGGGAGGAGATACTCCTCGCCGTTTCGAAGGACCCGGCCATGCTTCTCTACCTCGACAACGCCAAAAGCTTTTCCGGGGCGCCGAATGAAAATTACGCGCGTGAATTGATGGAGCTTTTCACTCTCGGGGAGGGGCATTACACAGAGACGGATATTCAGCAATCGGCTCGTGCTTTCACCGGATGGAGTATCGACCCGGAGGAAGGAACCTTTCTGGATCGGGCCTTTCGGCATGACCGGGGGATGAAGACCTTCATGGGAGAAACGGGGAATTTTGATGGGAGTGACATCATCCGGATCATTCTGAAGCAGCCGCAGGCCGCACGTTTCATCATGAAGAAGCTCTGGACTTACTTTGCTTATGGGAATCCGGAGCCGGAACTAATGGATGAGCTGGCCCAAACTCTGACGAAAAACTCGATGGACTTTGGCCCGACTCTGCGGACGGTCTTCCTCAGCAAGGCGTTTTACAGTGACAAAGCCATCCGGCAGCAAATCAAGAGTCCCGTGCAGTGGCTCGTCGGGCTTTCCAAGATGTGTGATTCCCCCGCCCCGCACTTCGTGATTGCCAATCAGATGTTGAGCCAGCTCGGGCAATCGCTTTTCCAGCCACCGAACGTCAAAGGGTGGGACGGTGGCTTGGCGTGGATCACCGAGGCGAGTCTTGTCGACCGCTATCGCTTCAGTGACGCTCTTTTTCACGGAGGCAACGAGCTGAAGGGCTTTCTCGGACAGGTGCGCAAAATTCTTCAGGAAAATCAGACGCCACAATCTCCTGCCATGACTTCCCCCACGATGATGGGAGCCGACATGCAGATGTCGCCGGAAGTCGTCATCAATCACTTAAGCCAGCCGACGCTTGATCCTGACAAAGTTTTTGCCGGAATGGAATCGCTCGCGGGGGAAGCCATCTTCGATGATCTTTCGAGCCGATTCCTCCAGAATCATATCCGCCCACAGGATAAAGCCCGGATGCTGAGTGAAATTCCTGCCGGGAAAACCGTCGCCCAGATGTCACACGAGGAGCGAATCCATGTGATTCTTTCCGTCGTCAACACCCCGTACTTTCAACTCACCTAGGAGGCTGCCATGAACCCCAATGTTTACACCCGTCGAGACTTCATTCGCACCGGTATGCTGGGTGCGGCCCTCACTTGGAGCATACCCGCTTTTCTTCTTAAAACGGCGGATTCCCTCCATGCGGCCTCGGATGGGGCCCTCACTCAGCAGCCGACGGGGAAAGACTCCTCCATCCTCGTCATTCTCCAGCTTTCCGGGGGAAATGACGGGCTGAACACGGTCATTCCCATAGGCGATGACGACTATTACAAGGCGCGTCCGAAGATTGCCATTCCCGCAGCCTCCGCCTTGAAAATTTCCGATACTGTCGGACTGCATCCAGCCATGACTGATCTCCAAACGCTCTATGATCTCGGGAATCTCGCCATTTTGCAGGCTACGGGATATCCCAATCCGAACCGCTCCCACTTTCGCTCCATGGAAATCTGGCATACGGCATCCGACTCGGACAGGACGGAAGCCTACGGCTGGCTGGGGCGTTATTTTGACAACGCATGTGTGGGCTGCGATCCCACTGTGGGCGTTGCCCTCGGTCATCAGGCCCCGGAGGCTTTCTCATCGCATCACCCGGCGCAAGGCATCACCATTGAAAATATCGCCCAGTACCGCCTGCCCAAAGACGTTGAAGCATTGTATGCCGATCATCCCGAGATGATGGACTCCTCCGACGACTCGTCATCGGGCTCTTCAATCCAATCGCTTTCCGGTGGCGCGTCACATGTCGGGATTTCTCCCCTCGACTTTCTCGAACGGGTGGAGCTGGATGTGGAAGTCAGCTCGAAAAAAATCCGGGATATCAATGCCACGACAAAAAATCAGGCAACGTATCCCGCCGGGAAACTTGCCCAGGATTTGTCTCTTGTCGGGCGACTGATTGCCGGGAGACTGCCGACCCGCGTCTTCTACGTCTCATTTGGCGGATTCGACACCCACGCCAATCAGGCGCCCACCCAGAACCGGCTTTTGGGCGAACTGAGTTCCGCTCTCCGGGCCTTCGTCACCGACCTTCAAAAGCAGGGGAATTTTAACCGCACAACCATTCTCGCCTTCAGCGAATTTGGCCGTCGTGTGAAGGAAAATGGCAGTGGGGGAACCGATCACGGTTCCGGGGCACCGCTCTTTGTCTGCGGAGGCGGTGTCAAAGGAGGAATTTACGGCGCACTTCCCAGTCTGGAGGCAAAAAACCTTCTCAATGGAGACGTAAGATTCTCCACCGACTTCCGCTCCGTCTACGCCACACTCCTGGAAAAAAGTCTGCGTGTTCCTTCAGCTCCGATCCTTGGACGGAATTTTCCTCTCCTCTCGTTCACTTAGAGCCTGTCTGAAAAATAGGAAAGGCTGCCGTCGCCATGTGCCGTTGGCCATGGGGCCAGACGCGAGGAGGGAGAGGCCGGAGTCTTTGACTGACGAGCAACAAAGCTCAAGGGCCAACGCCACGGCCACCCTTCGGACCGGGGTGCTTTCGCCTTCTGGCTTCTCTCTCTTCCGTCGCAGATAGGGCATATTCGCTCATGTGTTTACGGGATATGCCCAGTGCCAATTTCACCACCTTCTCCACTCTCGGCTCCATGCCCTAAGTTTATATCACAGTCCCATGCCTAAAGAAAGGTTTCTACAGGGCGGTTTTGAATGAGATAAAACACCGGGTGATATCTTCCAATCTTTTGCTGGAAAAACTCTCAACCGATTTGCTTCGCCACCACCCGGGCCGTTTTCTCCCAGGTGAATTCACGGGCGTGACCAGCGGCGGCGGAACCCATTCGTTCACGCAAATCCGGCTCGTTCATTAAACGCCCAACCGCTTCCGCCACACCCTGCACATCCCCCTCCGGGAGGACGAAACCCGTCTCGCCATGACGCACCGCCTCGGCCACTCCCCCGGTGGCAAAGGCGATGGAAGGTTTCCCGTGCCAGGCGGCTTCCAGATAGGAAATGCCAAACCCTTCCACACTCCCGGCAAGAGAGCGACTCGTCATCAGGAAACAATCACACGACGCATAAGTGGAGGCGAGAGACTCGTTTTCCACCGGGCCGATGTATTCCCATGAAATCATTCCTCGCGTGCATTCGCGGACGACTGCGGAAAGATAAGCGTCATCCCCTCGCCCACCTATGACAAAGTGGAGTGAGGATTTCAGGGCCGGAGGCAAAAGGCCAAGGGCACGCGCCGTATCGAGCTGCCCTTTTCTTGGATGAATGCGCGCTAGAGTGAGTATTCGGAAACGCTCCCATGAAGGTTTTTTCGAGGCGGCAGCACGCTCTATGGCGCAATGAGAGGGAGCACACGGGGCCAGGATAATCGGCTTCCGTCCAGCCAGAGAAGTTTTCTTCAGCAAATCTCCCGTAAAACAGGAATTTACGAAAAACATCTCCACTTGATTGAGCAAAGTCGAAGCAAAATACCTGCGTACGGGTGAGGATGAAAACCGGAGCACCTCGGAACCATGAAGCAAACTCCAGATGCGGCACGGCAACCGTCTGCCCATCAAAGTCAGGATCAAGACCGCCAGATGCGACCCATAACTTCCCAGCAAAAGGACGCCTCCCCTCAGCCGCTCCCGCTGCTTCCACAAATCACCCGACATTTCCCATAGATCAATGGGCGAAAGCGTCCTTCCACAGGATAGCGGCCAGACCCTCACCCCCTCGGCCCCTCGCGGCCCCATCACGGCTGTATCGACTCCGATACTCAAAAGAGCCTGCGCGAGTTCGTGACAATAGATTCCCACACCACCTCGGAAAGGCGGGTATTCATGTGTCAGGATCACCAGACGGGCAGACATGAAACCACCCTATCACCCCCACCACATTGCACCCAAGAATTTATTCGGCATTTAAAAAAAAGCGGCTATGACTCAGACCATGTGACTCTGAACATGGAGTTGCAGACATAGAAAGCATTCTCATGAAACGATGGCAATTTTACACCTCCCTGACCCTATCCTCCCTCTGCCTGATCTCCTCCATCCTCTGGATAATTCTAGCCTCTGCGAGCCAGTCCAAGCTCGCGCAATTGCAGGAACAGCAGAATTATCTCCGGCGTCATCAGGTTCTTCAGCAGGTGACCAGCAGCATCATCCAGCAACTCGCCCAGGTATCCCTGAAAAATGACAACGTGCGCAGATTCCTCTCGCAGCATAACATCACCGTAACCCCGCGCCAGGGGGATTTACCCGAAACCCACTAGGAAGGAAGAACTCACATGACTGAAGAAATGGAAAACTCCTACAGCCCGTTCTGGCCCCTCGCCATCCTCACCCTCACCTACCTGATTTTTACCGGTTGGCAGGTCAGCACCGTCATTTCCGCCATGCATGCCAATACCGAGTTTTCAAAACAACTCGCGGATGACATCACTCAGGCAAAAACTTCGGAAGGCAACATGGACAACTTTTACCACGACCTCCTTGAACTCGCAAAGACCGATCCGGATGCCAAAGCCATCGTCGATCACAACCAAATCCACCAAAACCCAACCTCCAAATAACTCACAAATCCCATGACCACTCCTCTGAAAATCGGAATCATTGGCGCTGGCGGCATGCTGCGCTATCACCTCGAAGGCTTTCGCAAAGCTGGAGCAGAAGTCATCGCCGTCGCCGACCCGGCACCAGGTGCAGCAGCCCGCGCCGCTTCCCAATGGTCGATCGGGAAAGCCTATACTTCCGTCGATGAGTTGCTGGCCTCCTCTCCCAAACTCGACGCCGTATCGGTCATCGTGCCCAATAAATTTCATAAGGAATTGAGCCTCAAAGCTCTTCAGGCAGGCAAACATGTCTTTTGCGAAAAGCCTCCCGGCCTGAACGCCGCCGAAGTAAAGGAAATGATCACTGGCGCCAAGACGACCGGAAAGCACCTCCAGTTTAATTTCAACAATCGTTCACGCCCCGAATCCCGCGCCATGATCTCCTATCTGGCAGACGGCACCATCGGGCAGATCCGTTCCGCCCAGGCCAAGTGGATTCGGCGCACCGGCATCCCCGGTTTCGGCGGCTGGTTCACCACCAGGGCACTCTCCGGCGGAGGCCCCCTCATCGACCTGCTTCACATGATCGATCTCGCCCTCTACTTCATGGGCTACCCGGAACCGGCTCACGTCCTCGGCCAGACCTTCAACGACTTCATCACCAACAAACAATTCAAAGGCCCGTGGGGCATCCCCGACAAAGTCGACGGGGTGACCGATGTGGAATCAGCGGCCCACGGCTTCGTCACCTTCAAAACCGGACAGGTATTATCCCTGCAAGTCTCCTGGGCGGAAATGGTCCGTCGCGAGGAAGTCTCCGTCGTCTTCCAAGGAACGAAAGCCGGAGGAAAAGTCGAACGCCTCTTTGGTTCCGATGGTCTGGATAACACAGCCCTCGACACCTGCGAACTCTATGTTCAGGAAAACGGACGCTCCGTCAACCGCACCATCATTCCCGAAGCGTGCGAAGACATGGGGCGGATCGGTTCCGCGGAAAACTTCATCCACGCCATTCAGGGCACAGCAGCCCCCCTCAACACTCCGGATGAGGCCTACAAGCTCATGCGCATCATCGACGCCCTCTACACCTCGGCAACAACAGGAATGCCCGTCTCGCTCTGATATCTCTTTCCGGGTCGGTGAAGGGAGGGCGGCCTTCCTCTTTCGTCTTTACCTCGGGTTAGCCGGGAAGTAAGCTGAAGGTTTGATGCGATTTTTCCGCTCCTGCCTTTTCCTTTTCATCGCGGTGGTGAATCTTTCTTTCGCAGAAACCATCACCCCGGTGACTGGCTATGTCTGGGACGCGGCGCATCCTTCTCCCGCCAATCCGTCCTTCCAGTTTCAAGCAATCACCGAAAACGGCGCCACATCCCGTCTCACCTTTCAAATCACCCCAGCCACCATCGCCCAGGACTTGGTGCTGACGATCTGTTTCGACGACTTTGACACCAGCTCGCTGAAAGTCTCCTGGCAAACCCCCACCGCCACCATCGTTCTCAGCCAAAATCTGAACGAGGGGCTCAACGCCTCCCACCATCGCGTTCTCCTCATTGACCGCAACTTTTTGAACACACCCGGAGTCTTACTCTTTGAAGCGAATCGTCCACACATCCCGGTCTGGAGAGTCGCTTTTGAATGGGCCGACCGAATCGAAATTCCAACCGTAACCCCCAATCCTCCCCTTATGATTGATTTCCGCTCACAACCCCTCTCACTCCGGGATATCACGGGCGCGCAGCCCGATCCTCTGGACGACACATGGAGCCGCTCCATCATCACAGCTCCCATCACGACAAAAGTGGAAAAAGTCTCCACCGCCTTCTCGCTTTCCGTTCCCCTCCAATCCGTTCCGAGACAAGCCCGCTTTCACATCCTCGTCTCCGGCCTGCCCTTTGACTGCAACCTCATGCTCTCTGCGAATGGCAATACCGAAATCCCCTGTCAGGCCGAAGTCCCCGATCTCACCTCAGCCGCCTATCGCGAAAACCCCTCCAACACCTGGGACTTTGCCGGGTGGAGAAAATACGAATGTCTGATTCCGGCGGAGGATCTTCAACCGAACGACAACATCTTCTACCTCCGTGCAACCGCCACCGATCCGAACCTTCTTCCCACCAAACTCAACATTCGTGACGCGCTCCTCCAACTCCGCTTCCCGGAAAAACAGCCTTCACCACCACCAACCGAACCTGTGGTTGTGACGCAACCCTCAACTGACACCCCCTCAACTCCATGAACCATTCCACCCGCCACCGCAACACCTCCGGCTTCACCCTGATCGAAATCATGATTGTCGTCGGAATCATCACGATCCTCGTCGGCATGGGCGCCTACTACGTGACCGGCAACGTCGAAGTCGCCAAGATCGCCAAGGTCAAGGCCGACCTCGCCACGATCTCCACCCAGCTTCGCACCTACGAGATGCAAAATCAGTTTCTCCCGGGC
>Ga0187810_10000922_pt1 | contig 10522 bp, 9 predicted proteins | sample NC_wetland_sal_i_9_FD_132963 | JGI IMG/M metagenome (GOLD analysis project Ga0187810, IMG submission 132963) | Wetland sediment microbial communities from Neuse River Estuary, North Carolina, USA - ASW_5 | ecosystem: Environmental > Aquatic > Freshwater > Wetlands > Sediment | place: USA: North...
AGCACAAAGCCGAGTCTCGACAGCAGGTGGAGGTGGGCCCTCACCGTTGGGCTGATGATGGCGAACATGGTGTCGACCATCTGGTCGTCGATCGCGTGGAAATCGATCGGACGCTCCAGAAAGCAGAGCGTGATCGTGGGCTTCGAGACGTGGAGCACCACGGGATTTCGAACGTGCGGAATCGCGATGCCGTCCCCGATGCCCGTCGACCCCAGCGTCTCCCGGGCCATCAGGACCTGGTAGAGATAGCCGCGATCCACCTCGTCCGGCAGATTGAGGACGTCGACGACCGCGCGCAGCACCGAGGCCTGGTCTTCCCCTCCGACTCGATAGGCGATGCCGCCGGCCTTGAGCGCCTCGGAGAGATCGGGCAGGGGATTTCGGCCCGGATCGGCCTCCAAGAAGATATCCGGCGAAACCTGGATTCGCCGCTGCGTGGCCCACTCGAGGAGCTCGGCCCTATTGAAGCGGAACTGTTCGTTGATGCGGTAGGACGGCAGAAGGCCCCGCTTGATCCAGCGATAAATGGTCTTCTCCGACACGCTCAGTATGCCGGCTGCGTCCTTGACCGATAGTTGCATGGGTGAGTCTCCGTAAGCCCGCGGTCCCGATACTCAAGAGGCGGGAATACTGTCCCAGACTGTCCACGAATGTCAATTGGCGGGAAGGTTGGACCCGCGCGGGCGAGGAAGGGCAGGCCTCCATCGAGGCCGGCTCCATTCCCGCAGCTCTCAGATCAGCACCGACAGCGCAAGAACTGCGAAGACCACGAGGGGATAGAAGCAGGCCATGTTGAAAAACGACAGAGCTCCGCCGGTCGTCTGGCCTCGCAGCCATCGGTAGGCGGGGACGAGGAGGAAGACGACCGCGACCGCCACCGCGAGGGCCAGGTAGAGCATCGGATGCGGCATGGGGACGACGAGGGGGAAGAGAAGACTCAGAATGACGATCGCGCAGACGAGCGTGAAGGATATCCACGACGACGCCTCGCGGCCGTAGCGCACGGGGACGGTCCTGACGCCGAGCTGTCTGTCGTCCTCGAGGTCGCTCCAGTCGTTCGGTATGTTCCTTCCGCCCAGTTCCCAGGTGAAGGCCCAGGCAAAAAACACGAGGACCATGCCGAGCCTCGGCGCGGGGTTCACCGCCCACACTCCGGCCAGGCCGCCCACGCCCACCATGAGGCCCGAGAGCAATCCCTTCCAATGGGTGACGCGAAGAAGCTTGCAGTAGGCGGTTTCGAGGACGACCGCGCCCAGGAGGAGGAGGGCGCAGATCGGCCGCAAGAGGAAGGCGAGGACGAGGGCCAGGAGGCCCCAGAAGACGACCCAGGCGACGCCGGCGCGGTAGCTCAGGCTGCCCTGCGCGAGCGGGTGGCGCTGTCCCACGGAATCGAGGTCGAAACAGCCCGGATCGGCGCAGAGCTTGGCTATTTTCTCGCGATCAACCTTCATGTCGATGACATCGTTGAGGGCAAAAACCGAGGTGTAGCCCGCGAAGGCCGCGACGAGCCCCATGATGATCGTGCGCGCCGACGGCTTTCCGCCGATGAGCACCGCCGCGAGGGCCGCGCCGACGGCAGGATGCGCCACGTCGAGCACGGAGTGGGTCATGCGCGAGAGCCCGAAGAACTGTCTGAAGCCAGAGATGGGACGCGTCTGTACGTCGGCCATGCCTTCCTCCTCTTTCACCTCAACATCCTGGCGCGCGAGCCCTTGGCGGCCGGCTCTTGGACCGCGCGAAGCATTTTGACAGCCGGCTAGCTCCCCCGCAGGGCGCGGAACATCCCGAAACGGCACAGCCCCGTTCCGAACGCGAGCCGCATCAACAGAAAAGTCGGGACCTCCCGCATAGACTTGACGAAGCCCACGAGGCCGAAGCGCAGAAGGCCCTCCGGTCGAAGGACGCCCTGCCAGATCGAGGCCAGCCAGGAAGGGAGCGTCTGCTCCGTCCAGTCTGAGGTCACCACGCTTCCTTCGACCAGACTGGTCGCGCCCAACAGCTCGGAGAAGCCCTCGATGCTGGCGAAGGCGGGATGGGACCACTGATCGAGAAGCTGCCGCATGACCGACCTCTCCCAAAGGTTCAGCGGCTTGCGGCGGTCGTCCCTTTGGTTCCAATCGGCGAGCACGAGCAGGCCCCCGGGCTTGAGCACGCGCAGGAGCTCCCTCGCGAAGACTGCCTTATCCGGCATGTGGGGCCCCGCTTCGATCGACCACACCGCGTCGAAGCTCGCGTCGGGGAACGAAAGCGCCATCGCGTCATCCACCTGGAACTTCACCGGCAGATCTGGCGGGGTCAGCTCTCGAGCACGTTTGACCTGGTTGGGGCTGATGGTGACGCCGGTGACTGCGAATCCGTACTCGCGCGACAGAATCCGGCTCGAGCCGCCGATGCCGCAGCCTACGTCCAGGACCGTCGTTCCTCGGGGCAGCCGATCGAGGCCGCCCCAGCGCGCCATCTCGTGCACGAAGTCTTCTTTGGCCTTGAGAAAATCCTTGCGCCTCGGAGGAGAGCCATAGTAACCGAGGTGTATGTGCTCGCCCCAATAAAACTCCAAAATGCCGTCTTCCGTCCAGTGATCGTAGGAGGCGGCGACGGAGCTCGACGATTGGTACCTTCGAGGCGTGACGAGATAGACAACGAAACCGACCACCGCAATCACAAGCAGAGAGCCAATCACGGCCAGGAATACGGTCACGAGCTTCGAGCCTCGACCGCCCGGCGAGAGGATTCGCCATGCGACGCGAAGTGCGGGGTGAAGACGGCCGAAACGCAAGAGAGATGTCTATTCGCCACCATGTACCCTTTGCCGACTTTCATTCTATCGAGCCGAGACATCGCGTCAAGGCGGCGCAGCCATTTTGCACTATTCGAGCCGTCGACCTATGCTATAGTTCCGCGGCGCCAAAGAGGCCATCACGGGGGCCTCGATTGCCTTTCTCGAAAGAGCTACCTTAGATTTGGGCATGTTGTGTGACGCTTCGTTCTAAGGGGAGGAAGAATGCACGAACCATCGGCCGGCGAAATGCGCGACAAACGCTACCTGCCCGTATCCGCCCTCGACGCCGCGCGACGAACCATGGTCGTCAAGGACATCTTCGCGTCGGCGCCGCCAACCTATGATCGCCTCAACCACTTCTTGAGTCTGCGCCGCGACCTCGCATGGAGGAGGGAGGTTGTCCGGCGCATGCGCTTCCCCTCGACCAGCGCCTTCCTCGACGTGGCGACCGGCACCGCGGATCTCGCCATCGAGGCGGCCGTCCGGCATCCCGGGATACGCGTCGAGGGCGTCGATTTCTCCGAGGCGATGCTCGAGGTCGGCAGACAGAAGGTCCAAAAACGGGGCCTCGAAGAGCGGGTCTGGCTCCGGTACGGCGACGCCCTCGCGCTCCCCTACCCCGACGCGCGCTTCGACGTCAGCGCCATGGCCTTCGGGATGCGCAACATACCCGACAAGATCGGCGCCCTCCGCGAGATGGCGAGGGTCACGGCGCCCGGAGGGCAGGTCATGGTCCTCGAGTTCACCTTCGCCCCGATCCGGGGCTTTCGCACGATCTATCGGTTTTATTTAAAGAAGGTCCTTCCGGCCCTGGCGAGCCTCATTGTGAAGGACACCTCCGCCTACCACTATCTGGCCGATTCCATCATGGCCTATCCCGACCCGGCAAGTTTCGACGCGCTGATGGCCGAAGCCGGCCTCGCCGCTGTCGAACATTTCGGCTTGACATTGGGCAGCGTTTATCTTCACATAGGATACAAGCCGCCCTTCGCGGCTGGGAGTAGGTGAAATGGATCTCGAAGCGATTTTCAAGCCCGTGTCCGATGAGCTCGAGCTCGTAGAGCAGGAGCTGAAGACCGCCACCGCTCGGATGGCCGACGCCCAGATGCATCCCGGCTCCCTCGGCATCCTCCCCGGGATCGTCAAGCACCCCTTCGCCGTGCCGGGCAAACGCATCCGTCCCGCCCTCGTCCTCCTCGCCTCGCGGGCGGTGGACGGCGCCTTCCCCAGGGAGCCCCTCATCAAGCTGGCCGCGGCAGTCGAGGTGCTGCACGCCGCCTCCCTCGTCCACGACGACATCATCGACAGCGCCGAGCTCAGACGGCACCAGGTGAGTCTCAACAAGCGCTTCGGGAACCGCGTGGCAGTCCTCGCGGGAGACATCCTCTATACGCACTTCTTTTCGCTCATCACCGGCCTGCCCTCGGTGAGCGCGGAGGGCCGCTTCGCCATTCTGAACCTCTTCCTCGAGACGACGAAGTCCATGTGCATCGGCGAGATCATGGCGCAGGAGGCCGCGGCCTCCTCATCGCCGCTGCCTTTCAAAGACTACGTGGAAATTTCGTCCGACAAAACGGCCTCGCTTTTCGCCGCCTGCTGCGAGGCCGCGGGCATGGTGGTCGGAGCTGGCGAGGCGCAGATGCGGAGCCTCAAGGATTACGGGCTCAGCTTCGGGCTGACCTTCCAAATGATGGACGATCTCGTCGACCGGGACCACGGCCTCGATCCGAGCGTCGACCTCTACTCGGAGGCCCAGAGCTGCGCGCACAAGGCTCGGGGCATGGCCGGCAACTTCCCCCGCGGCGAGGACCGCGAGCGCTTCGTGGAGCTCGTCAATTATGTCATCGAGCAATCTATCGCTTGACCTCGCCTCGGGCCAAGCTTAGTATTGGAATGCATTCTTAAATGATGGATTGTGTCCCTCGCTGCGAGCGAGGGCAATCGACCCAAAGGTACGATGATGAACGGACTGTCATCCCTCGCGGTCTACCTCGTAGTTGTCGTTGTCATGGCGGCGCTCCTCATGGTCGTCACCCATCTTCTCGGCGAACGGCATTCCCAGCGGGGGACAGGCGTCCCCTACGAATCGGGCATGCTGCCGACGGGTTCGGCCCGCCTTCGCTTCCCCGCCGACTTTTACCTCGTCGCCATGTTTTTCGTGGTGTTCGACGTAGCCGCCGTATTCCTCTTCGCCTGGGCGGTCGCGGCGCGGCAGCTCGGCTGGGCCGGCTATGCGGCGATCCTCGTGTTCATGGTGGAGACCGTCGCCGGCCTCGCCTACCTCTGGAAGACTGGGGCCTTCGACTGGGGTGCGAGGAGGAGGCGCGAGCACCTCGAAAGGCATGGGTTTGGAAATGAAAGAACTCGATAAGGCTCGTCATCCCTTCGGAGACGTGCAGCTCGCGCGGCACGCGGACCTCATGGCCTGGGGCCGCAAATACTCTCTTTGGCCCTTTAACTTCGGCCTCTCCTGCTGCTACGTCGAGCTCGCCACCTCGCTCACGAGCAAGTTCGACATCGCCCGATTCGGCTCCGAGATCATCCGCGGCTCTCCCCGCGAGGCCGACCTCATGATCGTCGCCGGGACCGTGTTCAAGAAGATGGCTCCCCTGGTCATGCACATGTGGGAACAGATGATGGAGCCGCGCTGGGTGATCTCCATGGGCTCCTGCGCGAACTCCGGCGGCATGTACGACATCTACAGCGTCGTGCAGGGAGTGGATTCCTTCCTTCCCGTCGACGTCTACATTCAGGGCTGTCCGCCGAGCCCCGACTCCTTCATGCGCGGGCTCCTTCTTCTTCAAGACGCGGTGGGAACGGAGCAGCGGCCTCTCTCCTGGGCCGTCGGCCCGCAGGGCGTCGTCAAGCTCGAGAAGCCTTCGCTGCGCGACATCATGAAGGACGAGCGGGCGAAGGCGACCGACCTGCGTTCCCCGCAGGGGCTGTAGACGCGGCTGGACGCAGAAGGAGTTGGGCATGTCGGAAATCGTACAGGAGCTTGCGGCGCGGTTCGGCGAGGGGAGTTTCATCACCCAGGAGACCAAGGACGGCATCCCCACCATCTGGGTCGGGCGGGAGCGGCTCGCGGAGACGCTCTCTTTCCTGAAGACTGCGCCCGGCGGGTCTTATCCCATGCTCTACGACCTCACGGCGATAGACGAGCGCACGCGCGTACACCGCGAGGGGCAGCCGGCCTCCGATTTCACGATGGTCTACCACCTCCTCTCCTTCGACAGGAACGAGGACATCCGCGTCAAGGTCGCGCTCGAGGGCGAACATCCCAGCGCGCCCAGCATCACGAGGATCTGGCCGAACGCGAACTATTACGAGCGCGAGGTCTGGGACATGTTCGGGGTGAACATCGAGGGCCATCCCAACCTCAGGCGCATCCTCATGCCGCCATGGTGGGAGGGGCACCCGCTGCGCAAGGAGCATCCGGCGCGCGGCACCGAGATGGGCCTCTTCCACCTGGACGAGGAGGAGACCTCGCGCCAGCTCAAGTCCATGGAGTTCAAGCCCGAGGACTACGGCCTTCCGCGCGAGGGCGACGGGCACGAGTACCTCTTCGTCAACATAGGCCCCCAGCACCCGAGCGCGCACGGCATGCTCCGCCTCGTGGCCCAGCTCGACGGCGAGGTGATCGTCGACATTGTTCCGGAAATCGGCTTCCACCACCGCGGTGCGGAGAAGATGGGCGAGCGCCAGTCCTGGCACACCTACATCCCCTACACGGACCGCGTGGACTACCTCGCGGGGGTCATGAACAACTTCCCCTACGTGCTCGCAGTCGAGAAGTTGGCCGGCATCGAGGTCCCGGACCGCGCCAAGGTCATCCGCATCATGATGGCGGAGCTCTTCCGGATCATCAGCCACCTGGTCTACTACGGAACCTTCAGCCAGGATGTCGGGCAGATGTCGCCGGTGTTCTACATGTTCAACGACCGCGAGCGCGCCTTCGACATCGTGGAGGCGGTGACCGGCGGGCGCATGCACCCCGGCTGGTTCCGCATAGGCGGAGTGGCGCTGGACCTCCCCGAGGGCTGGGACGCCATGTTCCGCGAGTTCATTCCCTACATGCGCCGCCGTCTCGTGGACTACGACGTGGCGGTCATGAAGAACAAGCTCTTCAAGATCCGCAGCAAGAGCGTCGGCACCGTCTCCCTCGCAGAGGCGATCGAGTGGGGAGCCACGGGGCCTTTCCTGCGCGCCTGCGGCCTTGCGTGGGACCTGCGCAAGAAGCGCCCGTACGGAGGCTACGACCAGTTCGATTTCGAGATCCCCACCGCGGCCACGGGCGACTCCTACGATCGGCTCGCGATCCACGTCGAGGAGATGCGCCAGAGCCTCAGGATCATCGAGCAGTGCGTGGAGAACATGCCCTCGGGCCCCTACAAGGCCGACCACCCCCTCACGACCCCCCCGATCAAAGAGCGCACGATGCACGACATCGAAACGCTCATCCACCACTTCCTGGGCGTGAGCTGGGGGCCCGTGATACCGCAGGGCGAGGCGGCGGCGACCATCGAGGCTACCAAGGGCAACAACACGTATTACCTCGTGAGCGACGGAAGCACGATGTCCTACAGAACGAGGATCCGCACGCCCTCGTTCGCGCACATCCAGATGGTGCCGCTGATGAGCCGCGGTCTCACGGTCTCGGACCTCGTGGCGATTCTCGGGAGCGTGGACTACGTGCTCGCGGACGTGGACCGGTGAGGTGGCAGGCATGCTGAGCGAAAATGAACGGAACAGAATCGCCGCCGAGGCCGCGCACTTCCCCGACAGGCGCGCCGCGGTCTCCGAGGCCCTCATGATCGTGCAGGACGAGAGGGGTTGGGTTTCGGACGAAGCGGTCGCCGAGATAGCCTCGGCGCTGGACCTCACGAGGGAAGAGGTCGAGGGCATGGCGACCGGCTTCGAGCTCGTGTTCAGGCGACCCGTCGGCAAGCACGTCATCATGGTCTGCGACAGCGTGAGCTGCTGGATCACCGGCTCCGACTCGCTCTTCGCGCATTTGAAGGAGCGCCTCGGCATCGGCCTCGGAGAGACCAGCGCCGACGGTCTGTTCACGCTCCTGCCGGCCGGCTGTCTGGGCCTGTGCGAGCAGGCGCCGGCGATTACCGTGGACGGCGAACCCTACGGCAATCTCGACGCCAAGAAGTTGGACGACATTCTATCGCGGATCAAAGAGGGCAGGCATGGCGACTCCGCTCACTGAAAGGATCAGGCCCGACGGCACGGCCGTCGCCCTCCGGGACTACGAGTCGGCCGGAGGCTACAGGGGATTGAGGAAGGCGCTCAACCTGGCGCCCCGCGAGGTCATCGAGCTCGTCACCAAATCCGGTCTGCGCGGGCGAGGCGGGGCGGGTTTCCCCACGGGGCAGAAGTGGAGCTTCGTGCCGGCCGAGTCCGACGGCAAGCCGCGCTACCTCGTCGTCAACGCCGACGAAAAAGAGCCCGGCACCATGAAGGACCGCCTTCTCTTGGAGGGGGACCCCCACCAGCTCATCGAGGGGCTGGCCATCGCGGCCTACGCCATCGGCGCGAGCACGGCATTCATCTTCCTGCGCAGGGAGTACGGCCGCAGCGCCGAGGCCCTCTCGGCCGCCATGGAGGAGGCCGAGGCGAAGGGCTATCTCGGCGAGCGCGTGCTCGGTTCAGGCTTCAAACTCGAGCTGCGGCTCCACCTGAGCTCGGGCCGCTACATGTGCGGCGAGGAGACGGGCCTCTTGAACGCCCTCGAGGGCAAGCGGGCCACTCCCCGCAACAAGCCCCCCTTTCCCCAGGTGAGCGGGCTCTGGGGGCGGCCGACCGTCGTCAATAACGTCGAGACCCTCTGCAACCTGCCCCACATCCTCCGCGAGGGCCCCGAGTGGTACAAGACGCTGAGCTCGTCGCCAGATGCGGGCACAAAGCTCTACGGCGCCTCGGGCCACCTTCGCGCTCCCGGCATCTGGGAGCTGCCCATGGGCGTGACGGTCCGCCAGATCATCGAAGAGAAGGCGGGCGGACTGGCCGAGGGGCGCGTGCTCCGCGGCTTCATCCCGGGCGGAGCCTCCACCGATTTCCTGGGCCCCGACAAGCTCGACCTGAGCCTGGACTTCGACTCTGTCGCCAAGGCCGGAAGCAGGCTTGGCACGGGCACGATAGTCGCCCTCGACGACAAGACCTGCCCCGTCGGCATGGTTCTCTCCCTCGAGCGCTTCTTCGCCCGCGAGTCCTGCGGCTGGTGCACGCCCTGCAGGGAGGGCCTGCCCTGGATAGTGCGGAGCCTGGAGGCATTGGAGGAGGGCCGCGGCGAGATGAGCGACATCGACATTCTCGAGGAGCTCTGCCGCAAGCTCGCTCCGGGGCGCACCTTCTGCGCCTTCGCCCCCGGCGCCGTGGAACCGCTGGGGAGCGCGCTCAAACTGTTCCGCGAGGACTTCGAGGCGCACGTGCGCGGGAAGAGCTGCCCATGGAAGTGAAGAAGGTGAAGATCTACATCGAAGGCAAACCGTACGAGGTCGAGGTCGCCGAGGGGAGGAACCTCCTCGATGTCTGCCTCTCCCTCGGCTTCGACCTGCCCTACTTCTGCTGGCACCCGGCCATGCACTCGGTCGGAGCGTGCAGACAGTGCGCGGTCAAGCTCTTCAGGGACGAGGGCGACACGCGGGGCAGGATCATCATGTCCTGCATGACCGCGGTGAGCGACGGCATGCGCATATCCATCGAGGACCCGGAGGCCAAGGATTTCCGGAAGGGCATCGTCGAGCTCCTCATGGTCAACCATCCCCACGACTGTCCCGTCTGCGACGAGGGCGGCGAGTGCCACCTCCAGGACATGACCGTCATGACGGGCCACGCCTACCGCCGCTACCGCTTCACGAAGCGGACGCACAACAACCAGGACCTCGGCCCCTTCCTCAACCACGAGATGAACCGCTGCATCCAGTGCTATCGCTGCGTGCGGTTCTACCGCGACTACGCCGGCGGGCGGGACTTCATGGTCCAGGGCTGGCACGACAACGTCTACTTCGGCCGCCACTCCGACGGCCCGCTCGAAAACGAGTTCTCGGGCAACCTCTGCGAGGTCTGTCCCACCGGAGTGTTCACCGACAAGACCTACAAGGCCCACTACACGCGCAAGTGGGACCTCCGCACCGCGCCGTCGGTCTGCGCGCACTGCGGACTAGGCTGCAACACCTCGCCCGCCGAGGCCCACGGCATCATCCGCCGCGTCCAGCCCCGCTACAACTCGGCCGTGAACGGCTACTTCCTCTGCGACCGCGGCCGCTTCGGCTACGAGTTCGCGAACGGCGACCGGCGCATCCGCTCGCCGCTTTTGCGGCGCGGCGGAGCCCTCGAAGAGGCGACGAAGGAGGCCGCGCTCGAGGCTGCGGCTTCCGCGTTGCGCGACACCAGGATCATCGGAATCGGCTCGCCGCGCGCCTCGCTCGAGACCAACTTCGCCCTTCGCGAGCTCGCCGGGCCGGACAATTTCTACGTCGCCGTGCCGGACGAGCAGCTCGCCGTGCAGCGGCTCATGGCCGACACGCTGGCATCGGGGCCGGCGCGCGCCGCGACCGTCAAGGAGGCATCCCTCGCAGACGCGGTCCTCGTCCTGGGCGAGGACGCCTGGAACAGCGCGCCCATCCTGGGCCTGGCGCTCAGACAGGCCTCGCGGCGCGGCCCCGAGGCCGCGGCCATGGCGCAGAAGCGCATCCCGCCCTGGGACGACGCCGCGCTCCGCGAGGCCGTCCA
>Ga0187810_10000923_pt1 | contig 10521 bp, 6 predicted proteins | sample NC_wetland_sal_i_9_FD_132963 | JGI IMG/M metagenome (GOLD analysis project Ga0187810, IMG submission 132963) | Wetland sediment microbial communities from Neuse River Estuary, North Carolina, USA - ASW_5 | ecosystem: Environmental > Aquatic > Freshwater > Wetlands > Sediment | place: USA: North...
CCCGGCGGGTGCGCATCTCGAGACCTTGCTACAGCTCACCGGAGCAGCCGGAGCGGAGTCTCTCACCGCGACTGACATTCAGGGGCCGTCCGCAACAGGCGGCGAACACCTCTCAAGCCGGAGAGTCGCCGGGCTCCCTCTCAACAAGCGCGACTTCAGCCAACTGCTGCTCCTGGCTTCAGGCACTCAGACCGACACCAACGGCGCCGCCAACTTCACACAGCAGTTCGCCGTTAACGGGCAGCGCGGCACCGCCGCGGTGTTCGCCATGGATGGAATTGATTCCACGGACCCGGAAATGGGCGGCGCCACGTTCTCGAATTTCAACGTCGATGCCATCAAAGAAATTCAGGCGAGTTCCGGCGTGCTGCCCGCCGAAATCGGCCACGGCGCCGGCAGTTTCACCGACATCATCACAAAAGCCGGCACGGACCAGATTCACGGCGCTGTTTTTGAATTCTTGCGCAATTCCGCGTTTGATGCCCGGAATTTTTTCGACTACCGCTCCATCGCGAATCCGGGCCGCCTGCCTCCGTTCCAGCGCAACGAATTCGGATTCACCAACGGCGGTCCGGTGCTCCTTCCCGGCATTTACGACGGCCGTGGACGCACCTACTATTTCGGCCAGTACCAGGGCTTCCGGCAGGGGCTGGGGACCACCCAAGTGTTCCCGGTTCCAACTTCCGCCGAGCGCCGCGGGCTCGATTCGACCGCGTTTCCAGGCGACACGCTGATCGTGCCGGTCAATCCGCAGATCGCCTCGATTCTGGCGCGCTACCCGTTGCCTAACGATCCCGAGGGACCCTATGGAGCCCGAACCTACGCCACGTCTTCCAAAGTGACCACGGTGACCGATCAGTTTTCCGTCCGTATCGATCACCGCATCTCGGACAAGGGCCAGCTATTCGGCCGTTTCAATCTGAATAACGTCACCGGCCCGGTGACGAACCCCGATCAGACGGCCATCGATCCGAGCTTTGCCATCCGTTTTCTGGACCGGCAGCGAAATGTCGGTCTCACGTACACCCGCACGGTTACACCTCACCTCACGCTCGAAACCTCACTCGGCTATATACGAAGCACGCCGCAATTTCCGCCCTCCAATCACACGGAGCCGGCGATTATTTTTCCGGACAACCTCTATGAGTCGTTCAATGCTCCTGGAGGCACCATCACCGGCACGTACGGCAATCTCTATCAAGCAAGGCAGAACGTCGTATATGTGCGCGGCTCGCACAGCCTGAAGGCCGGATTTGAGGCCCGGTGGAATCGCGACACAACCGTTTTCGGACTATCTCCCAACGGCCAGTACACTTTTGGCGGCGGCACGGCCTATGCGCCTGTGCCCATCCTGTCGCAAAGCGGCCGCCATGAGATTTTGCCGGGCGATCCTCTTCCCGATTCTCTGACGGGATTCTTAACCGCCACTCCGTTTTCGTACACCATTGCGGTGGCGCCGGCCGAGTTTCCCACGGGTGATCACATCGGCTGGACCGGCGTGCAGCGCGAAGCGTACGGAGCCTATTTTCAAGACACCTGGAAGGCGGCTTCCAGGCTGACGATCAATTACGGCTTGCGGTACGAAGTCAGCACGCCGATTCACGAACCGGCGGACAGGACTTCTGGACCTGTGTTCGTAAATTTGCCGGGAGGGGGCGTGGAGCAGAAGCTGCTGGTGAATCTGCAGCCGCCTTACGTGATGGATTGGAACGGCTGGGGCCCGCGGCTGGCTCTCGACTACCAGGAAAGCCCGCACCTGGTGATGCACGCCGCCGGATCCCTCACCACCGTTCTGCCCAACCTGTATCAGGACAACTTCCTGACTGCCGGGACGCCGTTCGTTGTAATGCCATACCTCTCGGCGAAACCCGGAGCACCCGTCCCGTTTGAAAACACCATCTCGCAATTCAACCTGCCCCTCGCGTATACGCCCGGCGGGCAGCCCATCTTTGCTACCGGCCGCACCACCGATGTTCCACCCAACACGGAAATGGACATCCAGCGTTTCGAAGAGGACCTGGCCGCCGCAACGCCAGGACATCAAATCCGGCCTCTAAACGTTTTCGGAAATGACAAGGACTTTCGCAACGGCTACATCGCAACTTATACCGCGGGGTTCGATCGCGATTTCGGCGATATCAAATGGTCCGCATCGTATGTCGCGACCGTAGGTGTGAAGCTGGCTGCCTTGTCCTATCCCAACGGGTACGGAGGCGCCGATCCAGCCTTTGCGCCGTTCACGAAATTCGATGCGCAGGGAGGGGTGCTGGGGGGAATCGGTAACGAGTCCATCGTCACCAATCGCTCTCACTCTACCTTTCACTCTTTGCAGACCAGCGTCCAGAAAACTTCCGCCCGGGCCGGATTGGGATTTCAGGCCAGCTACACGTTCAGCAAGTCGCTGGACGATGTCAGCGCAGTGCTCGGCGGACTCCCGGGCTCATCTTCCGGAACGTTGCAGCAAACCGCCCCGCAGGATCCGCAGGACACGCGCGCCGAAAAAGGCCCGTCCACCTTTGATGTGCACCACGCCCTGACATTCAATCTGGTCCAGGAACTTCCCTTCGACCGCTGGTGGCGGAGGAATCGCTTAGCGTCCGGATGGCAACTGTTCGGCCTCTCCACTCTCACCAGCGGCCTGCCTTTCACGGTGTATTCAGGTATCCAGCAGACCGGAGCCGGTTCCAATAGCGCGGACCGTCCGGATCAGATCGGCGTGCCCGTACTCTCTACCAGCCGCACCGTGCGCGAAGACTACTTCGGTCTGGGCGCTGCGAATGCTTCCCTATTCTCGATTCCCATCGATGTGCCCGGCGGAACCGGGCCCAATTACGGCCGGTTCGGGACTCTGGGACGCGACACGTTTCGCGGTCCCATGCTTCACAACGTGGATGTGTCCTTGATCAAGGAGACGCCGCTGGTGCGGGAAGCGCTGAAGCTGCAGTTCCGCGCTGAAGTTTTTAATGTTTTCAACCTGGTAAATTTCGGCCTGCCTGCAAACATCCTGCTCGGCCCTGGCTTTGGCCTGATCAACCACACAGCCGCGCCCTCGCGACAAATCCAGCTTTCGCTCAAACTTCTGTATTGAAACCAGAAAACCAGGGACGGAGACCTCAAATCCCGATTTTCGGCTTTCAATTCCCGGGCTTCACGATGAGAGCAAAACGGGTGCCTGCGTCCCCGGCCAGCCCTGCGGCCCAACGCCGCTGAAGCTCTAAACGACCAGGTCCCTAATCGTCCAAAAGCGAAAGCACCAACTCGGCCATCAGAATGACGGTTGGGGCTGGCCCGCTTCGCCATTCTGACGGTTCCCTGGTCGTGGGCTTGCTCATTCGACCCACGAGCAGAGCAGCAGCAAGGAGAGTTGTCGCCACTCCGAACACAATCAAATCGGGCGTCCTGTCAGAACCTACTGTCTGGGAAAGGAGCGCACCCAAGAGAAACACCGCTGTTCCGACACTGAACAGTAGCTTGAACGTCGATTCTCTCGTGATTTTTTCAGGTTCGGTCGGCTCCCTAGGAGCTTCGGTCGAAGGGTTAGTACGCCATTAAGACGCCCCTCTACTTTTTGTGCGCTACTTCGAACCCTCGTCCACGAGCGTGGCCAGAGAATCCGCTGTGGAATCAACGGTCTGCCCGTTGCGAGAGTTGAATCGGGGGCGGATGGAGCGGCCAATGCCGGTGTAATCGAGGCCGGCACTGCGTGCGCTTTCCGGATCGTAGAGGTTGCGGCCATCCACCAGAATCGGCTGCTGCATCAGGCAAGCGATTTGGGAGAGATCCAGCCCCCGGAATTCATCCCACTCGGTGACCAGCACGGCGGCATCGGCTTCGAAGACCGCATCCTGGGCCGAATCGCAATACTGAATCTTGAGCGTGGGATTCTGAGCCCGGCATGCCGGCATGGCGATAGGATCGTAGGCTTTCACTCGCGCGCCAAGCTGCAACAGGCGCTCGGCAATCTGCAGACTTGGGGCATCGCGCAAGTCATCCGTATCGGGCTTGAACGCCAGGCCCAGGAGGGCAATCGTCCGGCCCTTCAGGATGAACAACTTTTCCTGCAACTTTTGAATGACGATCTGGCGCTGGGCGCGATTCACCGCCAGCGCAGCTTCGAGCAGCCGTGCCTGGTAGCCGTATTCTTCCGCGGTGTGCAGCAACGACTGGATATCTTTTCCGAAGCAGCTCCCACCCCAGCCCAAGCCGGTGTTGAGAAACTTGGCGCCGATGCGTGAGTCGAGGCCAATGCCCGCCATGACTTCGATGGCGTCGGCGCCCACTCTCTCGCACAGGTTGCCGACCTCGTTGGCAAACCCTATCTTCATCGCCAGAAAGGTGTTAGCCGCATACTTGATCATTTCGGCGCTGGTCAGAGTCGTGGCCACCAGCGGAACGGCCGTCAAGTTTGCGGGACGTGGCAGAAAGTCCGGGGCGTCGAAGGACTGCGCGGTCAAAGGTGCATAAAGCGCGCGCAGTGTGTCCAGGGTGCGCTCCTCCTCCGCTCCAAGCACGATGCGCTCGGGATAAAGTGAATCGGAGATCGCGCACCCCTCGCGCAGAAACTCCGGATTGCTGGCCACCCCGAAGCGAATCCGTCGCTCTTCCTGCGGGTGGGTCTCCCGAATGCCTTCGCGGACCAGCGTCTCCACCAGATTGCCGCAGCCCACCGGCACCGTGGATTTGTTCACCACCACACGAAACCGCTCGCCATCCATGGCGGCCCCGATGCTGCGGGCAGCCGATTCGAGATACGAGAGATTCGCCTCGCCGCTGGGACGCGGTGGAGTGCCGACCGCAATGAAAATCACGTCGCTTTCCAACGCAGCCGGCGAAAGCTCAGTGGTGAAGTTGATCCCACCACGCGCCGCCGCCGATCGCAGCAGCTCCGTCAAGTGGGGCTCATAAATCGGCATCTCGCCGCGCTGCAGCTTGGCGATCTTTTCCGCATCCATATCCACGCAACTGACTTGATGCCCCATGTACGCCAGGCACGCGCCAGTCACAGTTCCGACGTAACCCGTTCCAATGACCGTCACTCGCATAGATTTTGAATCGTCCGGAGAGGCTGACACCATCAAGAAACCGCGCCAGCAGCCATTGTACGGCTTTTGGGCGCGTGGACGCCAGCGGTGTGAAATTCGTGATATTCGGCTTTGACTGCAATGGCTTTGGAGCCGCTCTCGCAGCGCACGATCTTCCCCCGCATGACCAATTTGAGGTTGCAGATGCCCTGCAGCAGAAACGGCCAATTTAAGGCTAGCTCGATGGGCCCGGTGGCGGGCAGCAGTTCATCGGCTTCGAACAAAACGCCGCCACTGCTGATGTTAAGGGTCCGGCCCACCCCCAAATGCTCCACCCGACCCTTGTTCAACAGTTTGTATTGAAGCTCCAACGTGATCGGGTAACGCCCATTGAGCCGCTGCTCGGTTCGCTGCTGCTCCGACATAGCAGGAGCAGGCGACGTGTCAGGCAACCTTCGGGCGTCAGAAGTGGCGTGCATGTTCCTCCTTAACAAAAACCAGACGCTACCGGGGACTGCGAATCCCTCTGTTACTCTGGTTTTGGCAATTCTGGTTCCATTAGTACCAGAGCGCATAACCCACAGTGAGAAAAAGAGTTGCGGAAATCGACCCGAACAATGGGGGCAGCAGACATTCCCAAACCTCGGGAATCCACGTCAGAAACTTGGATTTTGGTTAGAGAAGTGCTACAACCCTGCGATAAATTCCCGATCAAGCTGATCGCGGCTACGGAACGGACGCCTCGAGCGAATTGGATGTACCGGTGGCGTTGGCGATGGTCACCGTGACCGAAGTAATGCTCTGCAACAGCGTTTGAGTTGTCGAGACGGTCCCCTGGAGAGTAAACGGAATCGTCACTGTAAACTGGCCCCCGAAGGCAACCGACGCCGTGCTGTTGAACCAGACCTTGGCAGCCTGGCTAACATCGATGTTGAACGGCGCTGTGGCCACGGTGAAACCGGGAGCCGCAGTGAATTGAGCGCTCACCGTGCTCAAGGAGCGGGTGGTGGAGAAACCGCTCAAGGTCAGCACAAAACTGCTGGTTGCTGAGCTGGTCACCTGGCTGGCGATCAGCGTAGGCGCGGCTGGAGCCACCGTAAACTGTAGAGAGACCGGCTGGTTGGGTGTCAGGTTAACTCCACCCGCCTGAGTTGCGAACGACGGGGTCAGCGTGATGGTGGTGGCGACGGTTCCGGTCTGCAACTGAATCTGTTTCCCTTGGCCGGCGAACACCGCAGTGGTTGCATTTGCCGCAATCGTGAATGCGACCGAACGTCCGCCGGTGGAGAATTGCACGGCCGGATCCGCCGGCAGGGTGCCGAAAGCGCTCAGGGTGAGCGTGCCAGCAATGGCGACAGGATAAGGCGCGGAGAGCTTGAGGCTCACATTGGGCTGCGAGGCAGCGTCCACGTTTCCGCTAGGTCCTTCAATACTATAGGCCGGAAGGGGCGGAGGCGCCGTACCCGAGCCGATCAACGGTACAACATTGGAGTCCAGCCGGAGGGTTCCGTTGGCAAAACCAACGGCGACCGGAGCGAAGGCGACATTGAAGGTCGATTGCGCGCTCGGGGCCAGAGTCAGGGGCAAGGCCGGGAGGCCGGAAACGGAAAACGGACTGGGTGATTCGCCGATTCCGATATTGAAGATCGTGGCCGCAACCGTGCCGGTATTCTGGACTGTGAAGTTCACCTGTCCCGATTGGCTGATCATGATCGGGCTGAAGACCACCGCACCATTGGTCCCGACCTTGACCGTAGCCCCGCCGGAAGCGTAGGAAAACACGAGGTTCGCCCCCAGGCCCTTGCCGGTCAGAGTGAACGAGTCGTTGCCGACCGACAGAGAGGCCTGGCGCGTCACCGGTTGCGTGGGGGAAAACGTCACGGTGAACGAAAAACTGGCGCTGGGTAGCACCGAGTTCGGAAGAGGTGGCAGTCCCGAGAGGGCAAAGTCGGTGCCGTTGAGAATGATGGCAGACACGGTGCCGGCAAGATTTCCAGTATTCTTGACCTGAATGACGGCGCTGCTGGTATCCCCCAGATTGGTATCCGGCAGGGGAATGGTAGCCCCAGGCGTAATGGTTGTGGTCTGCGTCCCCTGTGTCAGCGTGTAGACGAACCTGGGGGCACTGAGAGGACCCAGAAGATTGAAGGCCGCGGTTCCGCCCCCCGCGAACGCGACTGTAACCTGACCGCTGTCAGTAACTGCGCCACTGGGCTGGAAGCGAAGCAGTATCTGAAGGGTCTGGCCTGGCTGTACCAAGACAGGAAACAGCGGGGTGCCTGCTACCCCGAAAGCTGCGCCACTGACCGCGACACCGGTAACCTGGCCTGCAAGCGCGCTGTTGTTGGTGATATTCAAAGCCGCCTCGGACACCGCGTTGAGAGGGGTTTCGGGGAAGGTGATGGTGCCGCCATTCATCAGGGGGACGGTGTTAAGGTTCGTGGGCAAAATGTAACTGAAGACAAAAGTGGCCTGCTGTTGAGCGGGGGCCAGAACGGCCAGAGCGAGGCACAACAGAGCGCTGCGGACTATGAAGCCGGGTTGCATTCGCCTGGCTCTCCAAACGAGAGCGGCTTTTTCCAGTGACGGTACCCGCATGGCCTACTGAGGGGCCCCTACAGTCGGTGAGCCCGGAGAAATCGTAATCGTGTGGGTGGTGGGGCCGCCCCCACCTCGGGTCGCCAGAAAAATTCCAGCGCCCAGCCCGGCTGCCCCGGCAATGACACCGATCTTGAACCACTTGGAGGAGTACCAGCTCCGATGTTTGCGGTACGTCTTGGCGTCCCCGGCAACGCGAGTCACGTTGGTCATCGAAATGGTAGTCTCCCCGATTTGGTTGCCGTATGCCGCGGTTACGTGAACCTGGAATGCTCCCACATCGCCGTTCGCCATCCAACCTGTGGCCGCCGCTTGACCTTGCAGGTTCGTGCGCACGGTTTTCGAGTTCTTCTGGTCGGCGAAACTGGCTCCCGGACCATTCAATGGAAAGCGGAACACCACATCGGCCCCTTCAACCGGCCGGTCGTTTTGATCCACCACTTGTACCACCAACGGCGCCATGACGCGGCGTTCTAAGTCATTCATCTCTCCATTGCCGGCCAAAGCAATCACTTTGAGGCTCTTCACCGTCGGCAACGGCGCCATCGGTTTGGCCGGAGGTGCGGTAGGAGGCTGTTGCCCGCCGGCGAGGTTTGGCCAGGCGAGAAGGGCCACAATCAGCGGAGACAGCCAGCGCTGCGCGGCTGCACCTTGTTGTAAAGATCTCATGTTAAAGGAAACAGTATAGCGTAACGTTTAGCGGCGATTCTCAGGATCCGGCATGAATTCATTTAACGGCAAGATAGATGAAGGGCGTCAGGATGGCGAGACTTGCCGTCCCGACTACAGTCAGCACAGAGCGCGTGTAACTTCGTGGTACAAACAACACGTCGTTCGGCAGCAACGGTACGTCATTCTCCTTCCCTTCAAAAACGCGGCTTGCATCCACATCGATCTCGGCCCGCCGGTCTGTATTTAAGATCGGCCGCAGAATTCGCACTTTGCTTCGATTGGCGTCTTTCCCGAAGCCGCCGGCCAGAGTCAACGCTTGCGCGAGGGAGACCGAATCCCGCTCGCCGAGTTCGATGCCGCCGACTTTTCCGACTTCCCCGTTTACATAGATCATCTCGGCTCGTTCGACGCTAATGACATCGAAGGGTTGCAGCACGATATCCTCCGCAGGATTGACGTTCTCCCTCAGGCTACCCATGCTGATTTCAACGGAACTGATCTTTTTCTCGGGATCCTCGACCGCGTTGGGAAGCGGAATCGTGCCGTATTCCAGGCGCCGCGTGACCCTGATGTGGCGGGCGGCGTTGGGTTGCAGCCCTCCAATCCTGGAGATCATTTCGACCAGGGTCCGACGGCCCTCAAGAGCATAGATCCCAGGCGCCCGAAAAAGACCCACAAAAAAGACCGGCTCGCTCCGAAATTGAGTGACCGTGATGATGACTTGAGGATTCACGATATATTCGCGCAGCCGTTTTACCAACTCGGCTTCAAGCTGTTGCTGGGTCAAACCCCCGGCACGGACACGGCCGATCAAAGGAAAATTAATATTGCCCTCAGCGTCGATGCGAAAAGGTCTTTCGTTGATCTCTTCCACACCGGGCGCGCGAACCAGGATTTGATCGTTGGGGCCAAGGATGTAATTGGGCCGGATCGAATCAGCGGGCAACTCGGCAGGCTGCGGAGATTGATTCCCCTGCCCCGGCGCCGGCGTGGGCGGGGCCGGCTGGGGTTGTTGTGCGAAACCGTGGAGACTGAACAGAACAGCGAGCAACGAAGCCCTGAATCCGCGGAGCATCACCATAGGAGGCTATTTTCTCACGCTCCCCGTCAGACCGAACAGGGGGGTTGAATCAAAATCTCTTTGGACGCCGTTTGCCGCACGGGACGAACCCAGTTCCGATCGACCTCTGCAGAAACCGATCGCTGCAGTAGGCCGATCGAGACCACGAGACGAAACTGGCCCTTGAGTTCCAGCAGAATCCCTTCGACTCCAGCCAGGGGCCCGCGCTCGATGAGCACCGTCTGGCCTACCTCGAGGAAGGGCCACGGCTGCACCAGGATGCCCGATTGCACCATCGTGCGGATGTTTTCGATCTCCTTATCCGGGATCGGAGAAGGCATTTTCCCGAAACCGACCAGACTTACAACCCCAGGCACGGTGAGAACGGGTAGGCGGTCTTGCGGATTCAGACGGGAGAAAACGTATCCCGGGAAAAGGAACCGCTCGACGGTTTTCTTTCGATCTGACCATTGCCGCTCGGCCTTATACGACGGGGTAAACCCCTCGTAGCCGCGCTGGCGCAGATGCTCAGCCGCGGTGCGCTCGTAATTGGAACGGACCCGGATGGCAAACCAAGGGAGGTGCGGGCTGGGAGGATCGTCTGGCATCGAATTCTCTTGTGGCTGACAAGAACCCCGGCAATTCTATAAATCTAGAAACTATTATCCCAAAATTTCGAAATGGCCGCCCTTGGGGAATCGAGTTTATTTCAGATGACAGTGGGATAACGGTTCCCGAGGCAAGTTTAATTTAATCAATTAGATATGTGGGAATTAAGAGCGGACCGCCGAAACACGATACCATGTTGAGATTGAATCTGGAACGTTCCAGCAGGACCAAGCGGAAGAGCCGTATGGCGGGGCGCAAAAAGCTCACAAACGGATGATTCAGGGGGAATATGGCCCAAAGAGACACAGCCCAGGTATGAACACGACCAAGCCGATCGCCAGTGTATCTCTCGATCTCGACAACCAGTGGTCCTATATGAAAACGCACGGAGATGCGGGGTGGCAGGCACTGCCCTCGTATCTGGATGTTGTGGTGCCACGCATCATCCGCTTTCTGAAGGAACGCGATTTAGGCATTACCTTCTTTGTGGTGGGCCAAGATGCGGCGCTGGCGAAGAACCGCGAAGCGCTGCAGCAGATCGCGGCGGCGGGACACGAGATC
>Ga0187810_10000924_pt1 | contig 10516 bp, 9 predicted proteins | sample NC_wetland_sal_i_9_FD_132963 | JGI IMG/M metagenome (GOLD analysis project Ga0187810, IMG submission 132963) | Wetland sediment microbial communities from Neuse River Estuary, North Carolina, USA - ASW_5 | ecosystem: Environmental > Aquatic > Freshwater > Wetlands > Sediment | place: USA: North...
CGGGGTACAACTACACCCTGCAGTGCTCGCTGGGCAGCCAGAGCAACACGACCTCGGGGTCCGGCATAGGGCTGACCCAATACACCGTGTCGATCCCGCTGCCCTACACCGTCCCGGACAGCTGTAGCATCTCGGTCACCGTCGACATCGAAACCGCCAGCGCGCTTAATTCGCTCCACGCCGAGGTGGACTTCACGACGGGAACACCGACCGGCGCGCCTCCGCCATCGGGACACGTGTCCTTGGTCAGGGGGTACGGCGGTAAGTGCCTGGACGACAGGGGAAACAGTTCCTCCAACCGGACGCCGATCATGATCTGGACATGCAACAGCTCCGATTCGGCGCAAGGATGGACATTCTCCGGCGGTGAGCTCAAGCACAACGGCGAGTGCGCGAACGTCCAGGGCGGCGCCGCCAGCGGCCACAAGCTGATCTTGTGGAGCTGTAACGGGGCCTCGAATGAGAAGTGGTTCCACTCAGGAAGCGACGGCGAGTACGTGCTCAGCGGAAGCTCGGCCGGGTTCCTGTGCCTGGACGACCCGGGTTACTCAAGGACCAACGGCACGCAGCTCACCGTCTACACCTGCCACGGCACCAGCAACAAGCACTGGACGACCTAGGTCAACGCCATGACGGCGGGGAGGCCTGCAGGCCTCCCCGCCGTTGCGTTACCCGGTCTTCGCGCCGCTGTGCCACGCTGCTGCCTAGGCGACCAGCCTTCCCGGCGTTGTGTACTCGGCCTTCGCGCTGCGGTGCCACCAGCCCTTCCGTTGCCGGGTCAGATGGGGTAGCGGGTGGGTTCGGTGGCGTACTGGCGGCCGGAGGGTGTGGTCCACCGGATGACGGCCGGGGTCAGCTGCTCGACCTTCCACCGGGGATCTTGCTTGACCCGATGATCATGCCTGCACTTGGGGCCGCCGTTACACATACACGTTCGGCCGCCCGCCTCGTACGGGATGTTGTGTTCGAAATCGCTCTGCGCGGCGGGCCGTCGGCAGGTCGGGGCGGTACACGTCGCGTGCCTGACCTCGGACAAGTGCCTCAGTCTGACGCCCGGATCGTGCCCTCGGGCCTGATGCCGGTGGTCGCACTGGTCCGTGGCGATCGGCTCAAGCGCGATTATCTGGTCCCGCTGCCCAGCGATCCCGGTGCCCAGCCGCCAGGTCCCATAGCCGCCGGGCGGTCCGTGTCCGTCGTCGGCGCTGAAGGCGAATCCCGACCGCCCGGTCTCTCCGGTGACGCGGGGCGGGGCCCGGCCGCTGGCCTCGGGTCGGGCGCAGCCGTGCCCGATGGCGTGCCCGTCCTGATCGGTCACCGTCACGCACCAGGTGGTCCGGGGGTGGTGGGCGGCCGATCGGGCCAGGTCGCGGGCTAGGTCCGGGTCGATCGGGCCGATCCCGGAGAGCTCTCCGGGCCGGTCCGCCAGGTCTAGCACGGTGGCGAGGGGGATCGTGAGGTTGAGCCGAGCGGCGAATCCGGCTGGGATCAGCCCCGCCAGGGGTCCCGCGGGCGCAGGTCCCGGCGGTGCTCCCGGGCCGGCCCCGCCGTCGCCCCCGGCGGTAGGCGGTCCGGCCCTGCCGTCGCCTCCGGCGGCAGGCGGTCCGGGGCGGGAGTCGGTGCCGAGCAGGATATCCAGGTAGGCGCGGGCCCGAAGCTCATCCATCGACCCAGGCAGCCCGGCCTTCCGCAGCTCCTTCGCCCACAGGGTGACGCGTTGGTCGGCGGCCAGGACCTCGGCCGGCGGGAGTTCCCGGCCGACGAGGGCGGCATTCCCCGACGCCTCCGCCCACCGCTCCACCCGAGCATCCTTGGCGGCTTCCTCACGGCGTTTGCGCGCCTTGTCCGGGGCGATCTGCATCACGGCCCGGGCGATCGCTGCCCGCAGGCCGCCCGGGGTGAGCCGCCCGGCCCGGTCCAGGACCAGGGCCTCGGCGGCCCGGGCCTCAGCCGGGTCCAGCAGCGCGGTGGCCTGGGCGATGATCTCGGCCTTACCCCGGTTCAGGACGCCAGACCGGAACGCTGCCTTCGTGCCGGGCAGCAGCACCTCGAGCGCCCAGGAGAGGTCAAGCAGGACCTCGGCCCCGCCCCGGGAGGCGGCCAGCGCCGGAGCCAGCTCGTCCGGAACGAACTCCTCCCACCCCAGCGGCATCTGCACCTCGCCCTCGGGCTGGGTTCCCGGTGCCGGGCGGCGCCGGATGAGTTCGGCGATCGCGGTGTGCTTGCGGGCGGCCATGTGGGCCTCGGCCCGGTCCCAGGCGCAGATCGCCCCGACCAGCTCGTCGTCGCTTACGCCCGGGTACCGGTCATCCAGCCCGGCCGCGTCGGCGGCGAACAGAGCCAGCTCCACCCCGCCGGGCGCGGCATCCAGGACCATCCCGCTGGCGAACGCGCCCGCCGGGCCCGCGTACTCGCCGGCGAACCGGTGCGCCGAGCCGGGCTGGCCCGGACCGCGGCGCCCTAGGGTGGCGCCGAGCGCGGCCAGTGCCCCGGTAGTACCCATCCGGGCGGCCAGCACCGCGGCGCGGGCTTCGTCCTCGGCGATCTCGCGGCACTCGGTGATGATCGCGGCCATCTCCGCCCGGCTGAACTCCGGCGGGTCATCCGGGTCCAGGCCCGGGTCCGGTTCCGCCGGTTCGCGGGCCAGGTAGTCGGCCCACTGCCCGTCATCCATCCAGTCCGCCCCGGACGGCACCACCGGCCGCCACCCCGCCGCCTCGTCCTGGAGGGGGTCGTCCCGCCGGGGGTTCTGGATCATTTATCACCGCCGTTCGACTAGCCGATCTACTATCAAACATGATAGCGAAAAAAATGCGTCAACGCGACACGACACGCCGGATTAATCCCGCTCGTTTTCGGCTATCGTGCTCGTGAAAACATGGCGGGATGAAGGTGCTGCGCACTCCCGATGAGCGTTTCGCCGACCTGCCCGACTTCGGCTACGCGCCGAGGTACGCCGAGGCCGACGGGCTCCGGCTGGCCTACGTGGAAGCCGGTCCGGCCGACGGTGAGCCGGTCCTACTGCTGCACGGGGAGCCGAGCTGGTCGTTCCTGTACCGCAAGGTCATGCCGGTGCTGGCGGAGGCCGGGTTGCGCGCGATCGCGGCGGACCTGGTCGGGTTCGGCCGGTCGGACAAGCCGGCCGACATCGACGATCACACCTACGCTCGGCACGTGGAATGGATCCGCGCGCTCGCCTTCGACCACCTCGACCTGCGCGGGCTGACCCTGGTCGGGCAGGACTGGGGCGGCCTGATCGGGCTGCGGCTCGTGGCCGAGCACCCGGACCGGTTCGCCAGGGTGGTCGCGGCCAACACCGGCCTGCCGACGGGAGACCAGCCGATGCCCGATGTCTGGCTGCGCTTCCGCGAGGTCGTCCGCACCTCGCCCGATCTGAGCGTGTCCCGGCTGGTGCGGTCCGGCTGCCAGACGCCGCTGGCGCCCGAGGTACTGGCCGCCTACGAGGCGCCGTTCCCCGACCCGTCGTACGCGGCCGGGGTCCGGGCCATGCCCGGCCTGGTGCCGACCACGCCCGATGACCCGGCGTCGGCGGCCAACCGGGCCGCGTGGCAGCGGCTGGCCGCCTGGGATAAGCCGTTCCTGGTCGCGTTCAGCGACCGCGACCCGATCACCGGCGGCATGGCGCCCATCCTGAAGCGCGTGATCCCGGGCGCGGCCGGGCTTGAGCATCCCGTGATCGAGGGAGCCGGCCATTTCCTCCAGGAAGATGCGGGCGAGCGCCTCGGTGCGGTGGTCGTCGAGTTCGTCCGCGCTCACCCGTGACGGCAAGCCTTATTTCATGACAAGCGGAAGGGATTGATTCGCCATGGTCCCGCACGAGACCGACGTCGTCACCAAGCTCAGCCAGCATTCGGTGGCCGACACCGTCGCCAAGTTCACGGGCATCCTGCACGCGAAGGGCCTGAAGGTCTTCGCCGTCATCGATCAGAGCGCCGAGGCGAGTCAGGTGGGGCTATCGCTACGGGAGACCACGCTTGTGATCTTCGGCAGCCCCGCCTCGGGCACCCCAGTGATGTTGGCCTCCCCGCTCTCCGCGCTTGACCTCCCGCTCAAGGTCCTGGTCTGGGCCGACGGGAAGCAGACCAAGGTCTCCTACTACGCCCCCGCGGCGCTCGCCGCCAGCCATCACCTCAGCGACGACCTGGCCGGGAACCTGGCCGGCATCAACGCGCTAACCGACGCGCTCGTGGCCTCCTAGCCCCGGATCCCCTGGCTATGCGGATCCCAGCGGCCTGGCCGCCTCGTCGAGCCGCTCGGGCACCTCGTCCAGCGGTCCGCTCACGATAGGCAGCGGACCGGTCGGAGTCTCGTCCAGCGGCTCGGGCGCCTCGGGCAGCACCTGCTTCATGTAGGCCTGCGCAGCGGCGGTCGTGCCCACGTCGCGGCCCGCGGCCTCGGACATGTACCAGCGGTGCTCCAGGACCTCGTGGAAGATCTCCGCCGGAGGCAGCCGGCCACGAAGGTCGGCGGGGACCGCCGCGATCACCGGATCGTAGACCTCCTCCAGCCACCGGTTGGCCGCCACGATCTCCGAGACCGGGTGGCCCTCCTTCTGCTCCAGGTAGGCGCGGAAGCTGGCCATGTCGTTGAGCAGCCTGCGCGCCTGGTTCTCGCCGGCGTCGATCCCGGTCCGCAGGAACAGCTTCCTGGCGAAGTGCCCGGATTCGGCGACCCTGGTCCGCACCCGCAGCTTGTTTCCCTCCGCGGTAGGGATCAGCTCGACCTCCTCGGCGTCGAAGCCGAGGTCGTTGAGCCGGCGCAGCCGCTCCGCGATCCGGTAGCGCTGTTCGTCCGGGCGCAAGATCTCCTCCCTGGTCAGCTCGTGCCACAGGGAGTCGTACCGTTTCCGCAGCTCGTCGGCGATCTCGAACGGATCGACGTTATCCGGGAGCAGCTCGCCCGCCTGCAGGTCGAGCAGTTCCCCGGCCACCCGCTCGGCAGCCAGTTCCAGGTCGTACTCGCGCTGGCCGTCGCTCAGGGCCGGGTGCTGCTCGCTGGTCTCGGCATCCACCAGGTACGCCTCGAGCGTGCCCGCGTCGTAGCAGAACAGCGTGTTGGACAGCGAGCAGTCGCCCCAGAAGAACCCCGACAGGTGGAGCCGGACGAGCAGTTCAACCAGCGCATCAAGCAGCCCGTCGACGGGCTGGATGCTCCGCGGGCGCGAGAAGACCGCCCGGTACGTCGTGGAGAAGGTGAGGAACTTGGTGACCAGGATCGCGTCGCCGTCGTGATCGTGGCGGGCCGGGTCGAGGTCGACGGCGATCCCGACCGCCTCGACGGCGGGCACGCCCTTGTCGGCCAGCGCCCGCAGCAGCCGGTACTCACGCCGTGCGAGCCGCTCGCTGAGCTCCTTGAGGGCGTACAGCGTGCCGTCGTCGTAGGCGAAGCGGACCACGTGCCGGGATATGCCCCGCTGCCTGATCTCGACCAGCCGGTCGTCGCGCCACTGCGCCAGCGGCTCGGCCCACGGCAAGGTCAGCAGCCCGGCCGCGTGGTCGGCGGGAGGGGTAAAGACGAAGCGCACGAGGTCAAGTCTGGCAGCCGGGCCACAAACGGCTACACGGCGGTGCCGCCGGGCGCCAACGCGCCGTCTCAGCCGAGCTGGGACAGCGACGTGGTGGTGTCGCTGAATGCAACCGCGGCGTCTGTTGCTCAGCCGGGGCCGGGACGGCGACGTGGTGGTGTCGCTGAATGCAGCCGCGGCGTCTGTTGCTCAGCCGAGCTGGGACGGCGACATGTTGCTGCCGCTAAGCACGACCGCGACGTTCTCGCCGGGCGCGGGCTTGTACCCGCCGCTGAGCAGGGCCGCGATACCTACGCAGGCGGCGGGCTCGGCCGCGATCCTGAACGCTCGCCACAGCGCGCGCTGGGCGGCCAGGATCGAGGCGTCGTCGACGAGCAACACGTCCTCGACGTAGGCCTGGGTGATGGGAAACACCAGCTCGCCGACCCGCCGCGGGGCCAGCGCGTCCGCCGCGACGCCGCCGGCCGGGGCGTCCACGGGTCGGCCCTCGGCCCGGGCGTAGGTCAGCGTGGGCGCGCCGTCGGGCTCGATCCCGATCACGCGGACGTCACCCGCGTACCAGGAGGCGATGCCGGAGATCAGGCCGCCCCCGCCGACCGGCACTAGCACCGTGTCCAGGCCGCTGACCTGCTCGGAGAGCTCAAGGGCGAGCGTGCCCTGGCCGAGGATGGTCTCGCGCTGGTCGTAGGCGTGCACGCTCATCGCGCCGGAGCTGCGCACCCAGTCTTCGGCGGCGGCCAGAGCGTCGGCGTACCGCTCGCCGGTGACGACCAGGTCCGCGCCGAGCTCGCGGATGCGCGCCATCTTGGCCGGCGCCGACACGGTCGGGACGAAGATCTTGGCCGGAACGCCGCGCCTGCCAGCGGCGTAGGCGACGGCCACCCCGTGATTGCCCCCGGACGCCGCCACGACCCCGGCGGCCGGAACGTCGCGCAGCAGCAGGTTCGTGAACGCACCGCGGGCCTTGAAGGACCCGGCGCACTGCAGGAACTCCAGCTTGAGCCAGGCCGGCCGGACCGCGCCGGGCCCGGCGGAGCCCGGCTCCTCAAGGTCGGCCAGATCGACCTGGATGACCGGGGTCCTGCGGATGTAGGGCCGGATCAGGTCGTGGGCGCCGCGGATATCGTTTCGTGAGATCACGCTTGTCACGATACGGCCGGCCGGGTCGCCCCCGATCCCGCGGCCCGGCTCGCGTGGTCACGTCTGCCCGGCGCTGATAGCCTCGGTGGCCGACCGACGAAGGCCGACCGACGAAGGCTGACCGACGAAGGCTGACCGACGAAGGAGGCCACCGCTGATGGATCGGCTGCCCGTGTCACCGGAAACCCTGGCCGCCCAGGCCCTCGGCGAGCCGGATCCGGTCTCCGGCGGCTTGGCCCCAGTCATCACCCCGGCCACGAACTACGAACGGCAGCCGGACGGGTCCTACCGCCAGGACCGCGTCTACACCCGGGCCGACAACCCCACCTACGAGCTCGCGGAGGGGCTGCTCGCCGCCCTGGAGGGCGCCGATTGCGCCTGTGCCCTGTTCGCCTCCGGCATGGCCGCCGCCACCGCGGTCTTCCAGTGCCTGCTGCCCGGTGATCACGTGCTGGTCTCCCGGGTGCTGTACTGGGGCGTGCGGAAGTGGCTGGCCGAGTTCGCCCTCACCTGGGGTCTGGACGTGGAGTTCACCGACACCACCGATCTCGGCGCGGTCGCGTCGGCCCTCCGCCCGGGCCGGACCCGGCTGGTGTGGGTGGAGACGCCAGCCAACCCGATGTGGGACATCACCGACCTGGCGGCGGTCTGCGAGCTCGCGCACGCCGCCGGAGCCCGCGTGGCCGTGGACAACACCGTGGCGACCCCGGTCCTGACCAGGCCCTTCGAGCACGGTGCCGATCTGGTCATGCACTCCGCCACCAAGTACCTGAACGGCCACAGCGACGTCCTGGCCGGCGCGGTGCTGTCGGCCCGCAGGGACCCGTTCTGGGAGCGGATCAGGTCCTGGCGCCGCAACGCCGGTGCCATGCTCGGGCCGTTCGAGGCCTGGCTACTGCAACGCGGGATGCGCACCCTGTTCCTGCGCGTGCCCCGGTCCTCGGAAACCGCCCTGGCCATCGCCACCCACCTGGCCGGTCATCCCGCGCTGACGGACGTGCTCTACCCGGGCCTGCCCGCCCATCCCGGCCACCAGATCGCCGCGCGCCAGATGACCGGCGGGTTCGGCGGGATGTTGTCGATCCGGCTTGCGGGCGGACCCGAGCACGCCGTCGCGGTGCTGCAGGGCGTCCGGGTGTTCAAGCGGGCCACCTCGCTGGGCGGGGTGGAGAGCCTCATCGAGCACCGCGCCGCGAGCGAGGGCCCGTCCTCGCCCGTACCCGCCGACCTACTGCGCCTGTCGATCGGCATCGAGGCCGCCCGTGACCTGATCGCCGACCTCGACGCCGCACTCGAAGAGGCGCAGGCCCGGCCGGGCCGGGCGGTGGCCGACGGGGGAGGAGCGCCAACATGACCGATCTGACCGGGCTGGTGGTGGCCGCCCTTGAACCCAGCATCCGGCCCTCGCTGATCGCCCGCGGCGCGACGGTGCGAGTAGTCGGCGTCGACGACGGGGTGGCCACCCTGGAGGTGACCGGATCTCCCGGCGCGGTCCTGCCGGTGGCCTCCCGCATCGAGGCCCAGATCCGCGCCGCCGTACCGGCCGTTACCACCGTGCGGATCGTCACGCCGGGCGCCCAGCCGCCGGATGCCCAACCGACGGAGGCGGGCGCCGCCGGGAGCCTGGCCGAACAGGCCCGGCGCATCCTCGACGCTGAGGTCAACCCGGCGATCGCTGCCCACCGCGGCCACGTGATCCTGACCGGCGCGGACGAGGGCTGGGTCCGGATCCGCCTCGAAGGCGGCTGCCAGGGCTGCAGCCTGGCCGAGGTCACCGTCCGCCAGGGCATCGAGCCGCTGCTGCGCGCCCGCCTGCCCGACCTGATCGGCCTCACGGACGTCACCGACCACGAGGCCGGGACCCAGCCGTACTTCTCACCGGAGAAGCGCTGACCGCCCGGGTGCTGCTGCTCGTGCCCGCCCGCACCTACCGGGCGGCCGACTTCCTCGCCGCCGCCGGCCGGATGGGCCTCGACCTGGTCGTTGCCAGCGACGGCGCCCTGCCGCTAGGCGGCCGTCCGGTGGTGCGCGTCAGCCCGGAGGACATCGAAGGCAGCGCCGACCGGATCATGGCGCGGGCCGGACCGGTCGCCGCCGTGGTCGCCGCGGACACCCCGATGCTGCCCCTGGCTGCCGAGGTGGCGGCGAGGCTGGGCCTGCCGCACCACCCCGTGGCCGCGGTGGCTGCCGCCGCCGACAAGGCCGCGCAGCGGCGCCTCTGGGCGGCCGCGACCATCGCCCAGCCCGCCTTCCGGATAGTGCCCGCCGCGGCCAGCCCGGACGCCGTGCCGCGGGCCGCCGCCGAGGTCGGCTACCCCTGCGACCCCGTGCCGAGGGCCGCGGCCGAGGTCGGCTACCCCTGCGACGCCGTGCAACGGGCCGCGGCCGAGGTCGGCTACCCCTGCGTGGTCAAGGCCGTCTCGCTCAGCGCCAGCCAGGGGGTCCTGCGCGCCGACGACCCGGCCGCCGCGGCGGCGGCCGCCACGCGCATCAGGCTGGTCCTGGCCGCGGCGGGTCGGCCGGGATCCGAGCCGCTCCTGGTCGAGGAGTACGTACCCGGGCCGGAGCTGAGCATCGACGGCCTGCTCACCACCGGCGCCCTGACGGTCACCGCGGTTTTCGACAAGCCCTGGACCGCGGACGGCCCCACGTTCGAGGAAACCCTGCTCATCACCCCCTCCCGGATACGGGGCCCCCTGCTCGCCGAGGCCGTTTCCGCCGCCGCACAGGCCGCCCGCGCCCTCGGCCTGACCCACGGCCCCATCCACGCCGAGCTGCGCATCGACGAACGCGCAGGCCGGCCCAGGCCGGTCATGCTCGAACTGGCCGCCCGCAGCATCGGCGGCCTGTGCTCGCGAGCGCTGCGGTTCGGCGGCGCGAGCCTGGAGGAACTGGTGCTGGCCCACGCCCTCGGCCGGCCGGCACCGTGGCGCCCTGACGCCGGCGCCAGCCGGCCGTCGGGAGTGCTCATGCTCCCGGTGTCGCGGCCCGGCGTACTCGTGGCCGTCGAGGGCCGCGCCGAAGCCACGGCGACTCCCGGCGTCACCGGGCTGACCATCACCATCCCGGTCGGCCAGCAGGTCCGCCCGCTCCCGGAAGGCGACCGCTACCTGGGCTTCATCTTCGCTGAGGGCGATACTCACCAAAGCGTGGAGGGGGCGCTCCGCGCCGCCCGCACGCGGCTGCGCGTGGTGATCCGGTGACCGCGGCCGCGCCGCCCAAGAGCGGCTGCGCGTGGTGATCCGGTGACCCCGGCCGTGCGAGACTAGCGTCATGACCGAGCACACGCACCACGACCACGAGGAAGATCCGTCCTGCGCGGTGGCCCACGGCGCCGGGCCCACCCCGGTCGTCACCGGCGCCTCAGAGCGCACGCTGGTCGCGGTGTTCGCCTCGCCGGTCGCGGGCTACCTGCTCAGGTACGGTGCCGACGCCGGGTTCCGCGGCTTCCTGCTCGAGCCGGACGAGGCGCGTGCGGCAGGCGCGGCCGCCCTCGGGTTCCCCCTCCTGTCCGCCACGCCCGGCGACCTGGACGCCTCGGTCGACGTGGTCCTCACCGACCATCACCGGGACGAGCTCGGCGTCGTACTCCGTGACGCGCTGGCCACCAAGGCCAGGTGGATCGGGATCATGGGCAATCCGCATCACGAGGGCCCGCACATCGAGGCGCTCACCGCCCTGGGCGTCCCCGCGGCCGAGATCGCCCGCGTGCACCGGCCGATCGGGCTCAACATCGGGTCGCGGACCCCGCCGGAGATCGCCCTGTCGACGCTGGCCGGGCTGCTCGCCGACCGCAACGGCCGCCCGGGCGGCTTCGAGTTCTGATCACCGGGC
>Ga0187810_10000925_pt1 | contig 10514 bp, 11 predicted proteins | sample NC_wetland_sal_i_9_FD_132963 | JGI IMG/M metagenome (GOLD analysis project Ga0187810, IMG submission 132963) | Wetland sediment microbial communities from Neuse River Estuary, North Carolina, USA - ASW_5 | ecosystem: Environmental > Aquatic > Freshwater > Wetlands > Sediment | place: USA: North...
CACCATGGCGCGGGCCGCGCAGGAAGCGGGCGTACTGCTAGCGATCGGCTCCGATGCGCACAGCACCGCGCAGCTCGACCAGATCCGGTACGGAGTGTTTCAGGCGCGCCGGGGCTGGATCGAAGCGCGATCGGTAATCAATACGTGGCCGTGGGCCAAGCTAAGCGCGTGGCTCGTTCATCGAGCAGATCGAAGGCGGGCCGGCTAAAGGCGCCCGGTTGATGGGCGGCTACTGGATGCTCATCATCTTGATCAGGGGCCGCAGCCGGTGCGAACTTTCACTGCGCAGCCGTTGCAGCGCGCGAGTCTCGATCTGGCGGATCCGTTCCCGGCTCAGATTAAACTGCTGTGCGATCTCGTCGAGTTTGTGCTCGCGATCGTACCCAATTCCGAAGCGCATACGAATGACCTTCTCTTCGTCCGGCCCCAGGGTCTCGAGCACGTTCGCGGTTTCCTCGCTGACGTCGCGCTCAAACATAGCGTCTGCAACCGGGCGGACCAGGCGGTCCTCGATCAGATCGCGCAGAGCCGATTCCCCATCCCTGCCGACCGGAAGGTCGAGCGAGACAGGGTCCTTCAACATGGCTCTGAACTCCTGAACTTTCTGAGTTGTGGTCGCGAGGCGCTCGCCGATCTCTTCATTGCTAGGCGTGCGGCCCAATTCCTTCTCCAGTTCGCGCGAGGCCTTCAGGAATTTCGTTAGGCTCTCGTTCATGTGGACCGGGATTCGGATGGTGCGCGACTGGTCGTCAATCGCGCGGCTGATCGACTGCCGAATCCACCACGTGGCATAGGTCGAAAACTTATAGCCGAGATGATAATTGAACTTGTCGGCAGCGCGCATCAGACCGATGTTGCCCTCCTGGATCAAGTCCAACAGGTGCAGTCCGCGATTGATGTACTTCTTCGCGATTGAGACCACCAGCCGAAGGTTTGCTTCCACCAGCGCCCGCTTGGCGTTGGCCGCATCTTTCTGGGCTCTTTCAATGGCTCGCAGACAGCGGCGCATCTCGGACCTGCTTGGCGCAGCGTCCGCCGCGTGCCTGAAAGCGGTTTCCAAAGCCATCCACTTCGCCGCAGAGAACGGAATTTCGCGGATGGCCTGCGAGAACTTTACCCGAAGGCGAAGCAGCTGACGATCGAGCTGAGCCCGGACATGTACGTTGCGCCGAGGCGTCGAAGCCAGCTTTTTCTCGAGCAATTGAATATCGCGATTCAGTCGCTCAGCCTTAGCCAGACGCCGCCTGGCTTCCGCGCGCTTGCGGGTCTTGGCCGCTTCATCTGGGCCGCCAGTTTCAATCAGTTCGTCAATGCCAGTATCACCGCGCCGCACGTCGTCGCACATGGCGAGGACGGTTCGCTGCACCAGAGGTGAGCGAGAAAGCACCTTTCGTACCAACAGCTTACCGCGCTCCATCCGCTTGGCCAAGTCGACTTCTCCCTGGCGCGTCAGCAAGGAGATGGCTCCCATTTCCCTCAGATACGTTCTTACCGGGTCATCCGTATAAGCGAACTCTTCCTCAGCGAGGGCGGTTTCCTCGAATTCATCCGTCACCAGCAGGTCTGACGAGGAGTCCTCCAAGCTGAACTCATCCAGGCGGAGCCGAATTGCGTCCGGCGATTCTGTAGACATATCTTCGCGAAGTTCTTCCATTCATCCCTCCGACCCTTTGTGACCGGTCCAAAAGTCAAATATTTCTTCGGTTTACGATGTGTGCCCGGCTGTTCGGAAGTGCGACAGGAGCGTATCTTATACCGTTTAGATGCCGCAGGAGTTACTTCGGTTGCTGCGCTGGAACATAAACCCTGCCGGCGCCCACGATCTCCGCGTTGGGCACCTCTGTCGTGAACCGGACTGACTGGAAGCCAGCCTTGTTTCCCGGCTTGGCCAAGAACGTTACCTGGTATTGATGGGTCAAATGTTCCGCCAATTCCGAAAGATAGGGCGCGAAAGAAACCAGCGGCCCGAACCCCAGCATATACGACTCGCCGCCGGTCTCCTCAGTAATCTGAGCGAGGTGGTTCTGGCCCCAGTTCATCCGCCAAAAACTGTGACCTCCGTGGCCGGCTGCCGGTGCGTAGATTGAGTATACGACGATTCCGGCGCGTTGAGCATGTTCGATAGCGGCGTCCAGGTAAGGATTGGATATTCCACCCCCCAGCGGATCGATGCCGCTCGTTACCAGAAGAACTTCGTGACGCGCCGGGCTCGGCGGCCATCGTTTGATCAGATCGCTGAGCGCCAAGAACGGGCTCGGCATCACTCCGGGATAGCCGAGCGGCAACCGGAGAGCTTTGGCAGCCTTTGCATGATCGGGGCTCAGATTTTGGACAACTTCGACCATTGCATTCCGCATATAGCCGACGCCGATGGTCGTCGCCACGGGCTGCGTTTCGATGAACTGCCGCAGGTCATTCAACTGCGATCCCAGGCTCATGCCGGATGCGTCATCGATCAGAATGAACAGCTCCAGCGCCGCGCGGTCCCCTTGGCAGGGAATCAGCTCCGTGACCGGAAGGCGGTCCTTCTTCTGAAACACCATCACGTCTCCCTGTTTCAGCACTGGAACTTCTTTGCCGTGGCGTGCTTCAAGGGTCACGGTCATTTGAACTGGTACTGCGGGCGATGGAACATCTTCTCGAGCTAACAGGAGCATGCTTCCCATCGCGAAAACTGATGCTGTGAGATATAAGCTGCGCATGTGAGTTAATCCCTGACAAACTATGCGGCATTCAGGCGACCACTTCGCGCGGCGCTTCTGTGGTCAACTGCATGCACTGGAACCGGCGGTGGAACGCCAACAACAACACCGGTGGATGTTTACGGTCGTCAACATCGTCCTGCTCTTGTTAGCGTTTCACTTCATTCTCAAGCTGTTCCCGGTGGAAGCGTCCAAGCCGGTGTCCTATAGCGACTTCCTCGCCGAACTTCGCGCGGGAAACCTGAGCGACGTCCAAGTGACGGAGCGGGAGTTGGTCGGCGTTCGCAAAGAAGATTCATCGCACCCCACTCCAGCGGGCGAACGGACCATTACCGCGACACGGCTGCCCGGCGTGGATGAATCGTTGCTTTTAAAGGAATTAGACGCCCAGCACGTAAAGTTCGGTGGCCACATCGAACATCCTTCGTGGATCTGGAACGCGTTGGTTTGGCTGATTCCCTTCGCATTTATTGCGTTGATTTACGGAGTTGGGATGCGCCGCATCGCGCAGGTGAAGGGACCACTGACGTTTGGCAAAAACAAAGCCAAGATTTACGACCAGTCCAGCCATGTTCAAGTGACCTTTGAGGATGTCGCGGGTGTGGACGAAGCCAAAGTGGAATTGGAAGAAATTGTCGACTTTCTGCGCCAGCCGGCGAAATATCAGAAGCTCGGTGGGCGAATTCCCAAAGGGGTTTTGCTAGTGGGGCCGCCGGGGACCGGCAAGACTCTGCTCGCCAAAGCGGTCGCGGGTCAAGCGGGCGTGTCGTTCTTCTCGATGTCCGGATCGGAGTTCGTCGAAATGTTCGTGGGCGTAGGCGCGGCGCGCGTTCGTGACCTGTTCGAACAGGCAAAAGAGAAAGCGCCTTGCATCGTGTTCATCGACGAACTGGATGCCATCGGGAAATCGCGAACGTCGGGGCGGGGAATCGGATTCAGCAACGAAGAGCGCGAGCAGACGCTGAATCAATTGCTGGCCGAAATGGATGGCTTCGACAGCTCGGAAGGCGTCATCATCATGGCCGCCACGAACACGCCAGAGGTTCTGGACGCGGCGCTGCTGCGGGCCGGCCGATTTGACCGGCAAGTGCTGGTGGATCGTCCGGACTTGAAGGATCGCATCGAAATCCTCAAAGTGCATGCCCGTAAGATCCGAATGTCCGCCGACGTAAATTTGGAAACCATCGCCGCCAGGACGCCGGGGATGGTGGGAGCCGATCTGGCAAACATAGTAAACGAAGCCGCGCTGCTGGCTGTGCGGCGGGGCGCTGAGAGCGTCGAGCTGCGCGATCTGGAGCAGGCGGCCGATCGCGTCACGCTGGGGCTGGAAAAGAAAAGCCGCGTGATGACACCGGAGGAGAAGGAACGCGTGGCGGTGCACGAAGCCGGCCATGCATTAGTGGCACTGTCGGTGAAGCACGCCGATCCCTTGCATCGCGTCTCCATCATTCCGCGATCGATTGGCGCGCTGGGCTATACATTGCAGTTGCCGACGCAAGAGCGTTTTCTGATGACAGAGCCGGAGCTCGAAGATCAGATCGCGGTCCTCATGGGCGGGCGGGCCGCCGAGGAGATTCAGTACGGAGGGGTGGTTTCTACCGGAGCGGCGGACGATCTGGAGCGCGCTTCTGCCTTGGTGCGCCAGATGGTCACCCGCTTCGGCATGAGCGAACCGCTTGGAAAGATGACCTATGGACGGCCGGCGCCGTCTCCGTTCTTGAAGTCGGGATTCGAGATGGAAGAGCGCAACTTCAGCGAGCGAACCGCGGAGACCATCGATAGTGAATCGCGGCGGATCTTGGATGAGAATTACGGGCGCGTGATGGGCATTCTGTTGAAGAATCGCGAGCCGCTTATGCGGATCTCGCAGGAGCTGATGCGCAAAGAAACACTGGAGCGCGCCGAACTGGATCGACTGTTGGCGGCGCCCTCGCTTGAAACAGCAGGCGAGAAAATGTCGGTCGCTTAGGCAGTAGTTAAAGGAGGTGTGTGCAATGCCGATAGGTGATGTTTGTATCCGCGATGTTGTCATCGCAAGCAGGGAAACTAACGTTCGGGAAGCGGCCAGACTAATGGCTGGGAATCACGTGGGCAATCTGGTCGTGGTAGAGGACATCGGTGGACGGAAGGTGCCGGTCGGGATCGTTACCGATCGCGATATCGTCCGAAACGTGGTCGCCGAAGGTCTGGATGCGCGTGTGTTTACGCTCGGTGACCTGGTTTCGCGCGAGTTGGTGACGGCCGAGGAGCATCAAGGCATCTATGAATGCATGCAGCAGATGCGCATCAACGGCATCCGCCGCATGCCGGTAGTCGATAAGAACGGCGCTTTGGTGGGGATTATCTCGCTGGACGATCTGATCCAATTGCTCGCCGAGGAGATGAGTGAACTGGCCAAGGTGATTGTGCGAGAACAGGCTCGCGAGACAGTGATGAGACACTGAAAAAAGTACGGCCCGGCTTGAATAGTACAGCTTCAGCCGGGCCGCATTCGTCAACAGCTTTGATCAACTAGGCTGCTTTGGCCTTGGGTGCCTCTTGAATCGGAACATCTTGCCTCTTCGCCTTCACCTCCGGGATTGGAACGCTGACTTCAAGCACGCCGTTGTTGAACTGCGCGGCGGTCTGTTCGATCTTTGCGCCCTCCGGTAGCGGAATCGAGCGATAGAAGGCGCCATAGCTCCGCTCGGAGTGATAGTAGCCTTCGCGCTTCTCTTCTTTCTCCTGCTTTCGTTCTCCCTCGACGACCAAAGTGTCGCCATCGATATGGACCTTCACGTCTTCCTTCTTCACGCCAGGAAGTTCGGCCGTCACCAGAAGCTTACCCTCTTTCTCCTTCACCTCAATGGTGGGGACCCAAGCGGCGGCTTCCCCCGCTGCTCGCGGAGTTGCGCCAAAGATTCGATCCATTTCCTCGGTGAACTGCCTCATGAGGGCAAATGGATTCACGGTGAACAGGTTGCCGCGGAATAGCGGTGTTTCAAACCCTAACACCCGGGTGAGTTCTTGTCCCTCTTTTTTCGGGTGTTTCACTACAGCTACTTCTGCCATAGCTTTGTTCTCCTTTCTTTGTGGGATGTGCACTTGCACATCCAGGCGATCCATTAGACCGGGTGGGACTACGGGGCTTCAGCTGGGCTATGTCGCTCAATATCTGGGTCTGGCCACGCAGCCAATTGTGCTGGCAGCAAGATTGCTCCTCTGCAATGCGAATGAAGTGGATCAGTACTTTTGTGTCTACGTTGCTGCTGGGGTCCTCGGCGCTTGCGATGGATCACAGCTCACGGGTGCGCGTTCCCATCTTGGTTTACCATCGCTTTGATCCTGCAGCGGCCGGACCCACGACGATTACGCCCAGAAACTTTGAATCCCATATGAGTTACCTGGCGGAGAACGGTTATCGTGTGATTCACTTGCGAGAACTCGTGGACTTCCTGCTCGGCAATGCTCCAGCACCGGCGCAGCATTCCGTTGTGATCACTGCGGATGATGGCCACCGGTCTGTGTACACAGAGTTGTTTCCGTTGGTGAAAAAGGCAAACATTCCCGTGACGCTGTTTCTTTATCCCTCCGCGATTTCGCATGCCAGTTACGCGTTGACCTGGGCCCAGCTTCGGGAATTGTGTGAAAGCGGGCTTTTTGACATCCAGTCGCACACGTATTGGCATCCCAACTTCAAGATCGAACGGCGGCGTCTCGATCCTGGAAAGTATCAGGAGTTCGTCACTTTCCAATTGACGCAATCCAAACGGACACTGGAACGAATGCTGGGTGGTGGCCAGGTGGATCTGCTGGCTTGGCCTTTTGGCATTTATGACGATGAGTTGATCCACATGGCCAACCAGTCAGGCTAAATAGCGGCCTTCACCATTGAGCGCCGGGCAGTTGAAGAATCGGATTCCATCATGGCATTGCCGAGATTCTTGATCGAGGATTCCATGGACAGGAGGGCGTTCGGGCGCATGTTGGAGGACGCCGAAAACCGATGATGCTGCGCCGCAGTTTCCTGATGACCATGGCGGCGCTCGCCGGCGCAGGCGCGGAGTCTCGCCTGGCCAGTGGCCGCGATACTCGCGAGATCAAGCCAAAGACCTTCGTTCCAAGGGCTCTTTACCTTTCCTCGTTCGGCCTTGGAGCCCGCTCGCTGCGGGAGCCAGCGATTCGCCTTCTACAAGAAACCGAGCTGAATGCACTAGTGATCGACGTAAAGGGCGATCGCGGGTGGATTGCGTATCCGAGTACCGTGGCGCTGGCTCATGAAATCGGCGCACAGAAAATCATCCCAGCCAGGAACGCCGACGAAATTCTAGCGTCGCTGAAATCGATGGGCGTCTATCTCATCGCCCGCATCGTTGTGTTCAAGGACAATCCACTGGCTTTGGCGGCGCCTTCCTTAGCGGTGAAGAACAGCGGCGGGAGCATCTGGCGTGACCGGGAGCATTTAGCTTGGGTGGATCCGTTCCAGCCGGCCGTTTGGAGTTACAACCTGGACATCGCGGAGGAGGCCGCCCGCAAGGGTTTCGACGAAATTCAATTCGACTATGTCCGGTTTCCGGACGCGCGCGGGCTAGTGTTTTCGCAGCCCAACCATCGCGAGAATCGAGTGCAGGCGATCGGCGGGTTTTTCCGCGAGGCGAGAAAGCGGCTCGCTCCGTTGCATGTTCTCATCGCGGGAGACATCTTTGGCTATGTTTGCTGGAACCAGGGTGACACCGATATCGGGCAGGAACTCGAAAAGGTTGTGAACGAGGTCGATTACGTCTGTCCGATGCTCTATCCTTCGGGATTTCGATACGGGATTCCCGGCTACCGAAACGCAGCGGCGTATCCTTACGAGATCGTTCGGTTTTCCCTCGACAAAGCGTTGACTCGAACTGCGGTGGATAAGATGCGCTTCCGGCCGTGGCTGCAGGCATTCAGGGATTACGCGTTTGACCGTCGTGTTTACGGCCCGCAGGAGATTAGCCGCCAGATCCAAGCGGCCGAGGAATTCGGCTCCGATGGCTGGATGGTGTGGAATCCTCACAATGTGTATCCAAGCGCCGGGTTTCGGCCTAAAACAGACCGCGCGGCAGCCATGGCAACCCGAGTGCTAGACTCACTCTGAGGGAAAATCATGGCTGAAGAGCATAAATGCGAGCATCCGGCATGTAACTGCAATACACCGAAAGAGACGAAGTACTGCAGCCAATACTGCCACGACGCTGGCGGGACGTTGGAGCTGTCGTGTAACTGCGGGCATCCCGGGTGCGCGGAAGAACTAACTCACCGCGGATAAATGCACAGGTGTCACTTGGATGGGTGTCCAACCGGGATGACAACGATCACTTGTTCGCTCCCGGTGAATTTCACGGCTTCCTTTACTAGGCCGGCATCGATGCCGCCGGTCACCACAGACCCCAACCCTAGGGCTACCGCCTCGAGCATTAAGTTCTCACTGGCAAGTCCCGCTTCGTAATCGGTCCAGGTGTGGCTTTGGGGTCCCGTGCCCATGCGTTCATACACTGCGGCAATCACGAACACTGCCGGAGCGCTATGCACTTTCCCCTGCGAGGTCGCACCGGCGAGCAATAGATCCCCCGGTTTCCCAGAGGTGAGCAGTGCGAGTGAATGCGTCGATGGCAAATAATGATAGGCGCCGTTCGGAAGTCCCTGCACATTTTGCGCTACCACTGCGATTTCCAGCGGGTATCGATGCATCGCCGAAGGGGCCGTGCGCTTGCCGTCCGGAGAGGTAACGCCCTGCGCCGCCCACAACAGTTGGCTGACGTCGGCCAGGTTAAGCGGCTGCTTTGTATAGGCTCGTACGGATCGCCGGGCAGCCAGGGCCGTTTCAACGCTCACGCCGCCCGCCGTCTTCGGGCTTGGTAGAGTGATGAGCGCCGATTCGCCCGGAAGGCACCGAGGAGCCAGGAGCGCGGCAAGAAAGGCGAGAATAGAGAGCCGGCTGCGCATGTTCTATGGAAATTTGTGCGGAAGCGGTGTTACTCGCATGCACCACATCAGGATTACCAGCAAAAGGAGAAGGATGCTGAGTGCAACAACGTGCATCGGTTCGAGCTGGTCTGCTTTTCTCTTCATGGGACGATCCTCCACGTCGCGCCTCTGAACTGCTCTGTTTGATTTCAGGCAACCCGGTGACCATCTGGAAAATTACGACAGTCGGCCTCTTCAATCGTCCAGGTCGATGAGTCTGATCGTTCGGGCGTGAAATCACCCAGATTTCTGCGCAACACTGCCCATCACGATTGGAACCCGGCTTGCAAAACAAGCTTCGGGAGCCGCGTGTATGCCTTACTTGACCAACGAGGATCTTCCGGTCTCGATCCAGCGCCGTCTCCCCGAGCACGGACAAGACATCTTCCGCGAAGCCTTCAACCACGCCTGGCAGCAATATGCCGACGATCCGCGACACGAGGAGATCGCGCACCGCGTCGCCTGGGCTGCGGTAAAGAGAGTCTATTCAAAACTAGGGACTGAATGGGTGCCCCGGTGAGATGGTGTCAGGCGCGCGTGGCGATCACTTCCAGATACTGAGTGCGCACAACCGTATCGCCGGCGCTCGCTTCATTGTACTGGTTCCAGAGGTTTTCCAGGTCGGCCAGATAAGCCGACTGCGCAGCGTCGTTCAGCCTGGAAAATGCGACTTGGGTGGGTCCGAAATACTGCCGGAAGAACTGGACCACTTCGCGCGGCGGGAACGGGAAAAGGAAATCCACGGTCTGCCGTGTGGTTCGAATGTCGGAAGCATAAGCGCCCAACCTTTCGCGGACCACTTGCTCATCTCCCCATAAGATGGGCGCGGGAATTCCTTCCGGCGGTGGAGCGTAGCGGTTGCCTAAAGCAAACTGTTGGGCCACGAATCCATCGGGCACCCAGTTGGCCATCGCAATGGTCCCGCCCGGCTTACACACGCGAGCCAGCTCGGCGGCAACGACCTCGGGCCGCGGACCGAACATGGCTCCAAACATACTCATGACGACATCGAACTGAGCGTCGGGGAAGGGCAACCGCTCGGCGTCGCCTTCTTCAAAGACCGCGCGTAGCCCCTCGGCCGCGGCTCTCTCGCGTGCTTGCGCTAGCAGGTTCGGCGCGATGTCGACACCCCAGACCTCGGCGCCAGTGCGGGCCGCTGGTATCGCCAGGTTGCCTGTGCCGCAAGCGACGTCGAGCACCCGCGCGCCTGGTTGGATTTTCAGCCGATCGACGAACGCCTCGGCGCACTTGGCCGTATATCGCGCAATCTGTCCAAAATCGCCCGCGGTCCAGCTCGCGCGCATGCGCTGTTTGATCTGATCGACACCAGTTTGGGCAGGTTGCATGAGCTCTAGTGTACAAGAGGCAGCTGTCGACCCGCGAAGCGCGGCCGCCAGTTCACTGCGCGGTAACATCGATGCGCTGGTGGGCGTCGTTGGCGCTGGCCCAAGCTACGCGCACATCCCGGCTGATTCGCTCCTGCTCATCGCGCAGCCGCTGATCGGCTTCCAGCGCGCGTTGGTACGCAGCTTCACGGCGGGCAGAGAACAGATGGCCGTTGAAGATGGGGATATTGACGTTGGCGCCGACAGCTTCGTATTCGGGCGGAATCGGCGTGGTAGCGGGAGTGTTGATGTACGGCGTGTAACCGGCGGTGGCGATCTGATCGACGCCATCAAGTCCGTGCACGAAGGCAAAACCTTCTTTAGTCCCGAGATCACCAAGATGCTGATGGACGACTACGTGGTCGAGCTGAAATCCAACAAAGAGATCGCACAGGTGCTGAATCTCAGCCCGTATACGGTGGAGACCCATCGCAGAAACCTGCATGAGAAA
>Ga0187810_10000926_pt1 | contig 10509 bp, 14 predicted proteins | sample NC_wetland_sal_i_9_FD_132963 | JGI IMG/M metagenome (GOLD analysis project Ga0187810, IMG submission 132963) | Wetland sediment microbial communities from Neuse River Estuary, North Carolina, USA - ASW_5 | ecosystem: Environmental > Aquatic > Freshwater > Wetlands > Sediment | place: USA: North...
CGAATGACGGTTCACGAACCACGGAATCTTCATGACTCGTGTTAAGATTTGCGGAATCACAAACTGGGCAGACGCACGTCTGTCCGTTGACCTGGGAGCTTCCGCGCTCGGCTTCAATTTCTATCCGCCCAGTCCGCGAGCCGTGAGTCCCGCGGAAGCCTGGAGCATCCTTCGGCGGCTGCCGCCCTTTGTCGAAGCGGTGGGCGTATTCGTGAATTGGCCGCCGGCGGCGATTGCGGCGCTGGCGCGAGCCTTGCGCCTGGGCGCTGTGCAGCTTCACGGCGATGAATCGCCGGCCGATGTCGCGGCGCTGGCGCAGTCGCATCGCGTAATCAAGGCCGTGCAAGTGCGGCGCGGATTTCGTTCCGCGCAGCTTGCGCGCTACCGGGGAGTGAGCGCGATATTGCTCGATGGGTTTGCGCGCGGATTGCGCGGTGGCACGGGCCGCGCGCTCGATTGGAAACTCGCACGCCACGCGGCGCGTTTCGGCCGCATCATTTTGGCCGGCGGCTTGACGCCGGAGAATGTCGCGGAGGCAATTCGAATCGCGGCGCCTTACGCCGTAGACGTCGCCAGTGGTGTTGAGGCGCGGCCCGGAAAGAAAGACCCGGCGCGGCTGCGCGAGCTTTTTGCGGCAATCGAACGCGGCGGATGAATCCGCCGCCGGCAGTCATTCAGCAAGAGAGCCGAATAAAGGGTAACTTCGAAGAAATGACCGCTGCATCACAAGCCATGCCTGATGTGCGCGGCCGATTCGGCCCGTACGGCGGGCGGTACGTTCCCGAGACGCTGGTCGCGCCGCTCGAAGAGCTCGAGCGCGCCTACGCCACCGCGCGCGCCGACAAAAAGTTTCAGGCGGAACTCGACGATCTGCTCCACAATTTTGCCGGACGGCCCACGCCTCTGCAATTTGCCGGTCGGCTCACGGCTCATCTCGGCGGGCCGCGCATTTACCTGAAGCGAGAAGACTTGCTGCACACCGGAGCGCACAAGATCAACAACTGCATCGGCCAGGGTCTGCTGGCCGCGCGCATGGGCAAGCGCCGCATCATTGCGGAGACCGGCGCGGGACAACACGGCGTGGCGACGGCAACCGTGGCGGCGCGGCTGGGCCTTGAGTGCGCCGTTTACATGGGCACGGAAGACATGGAGCGGCAACGGCTCAACGTCTTCCGCATGAAGCTGCTCGGCGCGGAAGTGATTGGCGTGAACTCCGGCAGCCGCACGCTGAAGGACGCCATCAACGAAGCGATGCGCGACTGGGTGACGAACGTGCGCACGACGCACTATTTGCTGGGCTCAGTGCTCGGGGCGCATCCCTATCCGCAGATGGTGCGCGATTTTCACCGCGTCATCGGCGTCGAGGCGCGCGGGCAGATTCTCGCCGCGGAAGGTCGTCTGCCCGACCTGCTTGTCGCCTGCGTGGGCGGAGGGTCAAATTCGATTGGGCTATTCCACGAATTTCTCGGCGACGCGAGCGTGAAGCTGCTCGGCGTCGAAGCCGGAGGTCGCGGCCACGCCCTCGGCGAGCACGCTGCGCGGCTTGCAGCAGCAGCAGGTTACTCCGGCGCGCGGCCAGGCGTGTTGCAAGGGACTTACACGTATGTGCTGCAGACCAGCGACGGCCAGATTTCGACGACGCATTCGGTTTCGGCGGGCCTCGACTATCCCGCGATCGGGCCGGAGCATGCCTGGCTCGCGGACCAGCATCGCGCGGAGTACACGGCCGTCAGCGACGAGGCCGCGGTGGATGCGGCGCGGACGCTGGCGCGGCTCGAGGGCATCATTCCTGCGCTCGAATCGGCGCACGCCTTGGCGGAATTGCTCGCGCGCGCGCCAAAGATGCCGCGCGAATCGGTGGTCATCGCGAACCTTTCCGGCCGCGGCGACAAAGATATGGAAATCCTCGCGCGGTATCTGTAGGGCAGCGTGGCTCAGGCATCCGCTTCGATGACGAACGCAACGCGCATCTCGCAACGCTTTGCCGAATTGCGCCGCGCCGGCGAAATGGGTCTGGTCGCGTACATCACGGCCGGAGATCCGTCGCTGGAGGCCACGGAAACGTTTGTTCTCGCGCTGGCCGAAGCGGGTGCGGACGTGATCGAGCTGGGCGTGCCATTCAGCGATCCGGTCGCGGACGGGCCGGTGATTCAACGCGCCAGTGAGCGCGCGTTGCGCAGCGGCACGACCCTCGCCGGCGTGCTGGCGCTCGTGAACTCGCTGCGCGCGAAGACTGAAGTCCCGCTCGTGCTGTTCAGCTATTTCAATCCCGTGCTCCAAATGGGGCTCGAAAAATTCGCGGACGCGGCGCGCGAAGCTGGCGCCGACGGCGTGCTCATCACGGACCTCACGCCGGACGAGGCGGCCGATTATCGCGCTGCAGTTGGCGCGCGAGGTCTCGATACGATATTTCTTGCGGCGCCGACTTCGACCGACGAGCGCCTGGCGCGCATCGCCGAAGCTTCCAGCGGATTTCTGTACTTGATTTCGCGCAACGGCGTGACCGGCGCGAAGGATCAATTGCCCGACGATTTGCCGTCACTGGTGCGCCGCGTGCGCCGCGTGACCCAGCTTCCCATCGCCGTGGGGTTCGGCATCTCGTTGCCCGGACAAGTCTCGATCCTCGGCGGCCTGGCCGACGCTGCCGTGGTCGGCTCGGCGCTGGTCGCGGAAATCGAACGCGCGCCCTCGCCCCAGGCCGCGGCGCAGGCGCTCGCGACGCTTGTGAAATCTCTCAAGCTCGCCGCCATAAGCGGACTGAGCCGCCGGGAGCCAGGCGCATGAGCATCGAAGACTGGCGCAGCCGGATCGACGAGATCGACCGGAAACTCCTTGAGTTGCTCAACGAGCGCTCGCGTTGCGCGCTCGAAATCGGCCGGCTGAAGCACGCGGCCCGCCAGCCGCTCTATCAGCCCGAGCGCGAGCGCGAAATCCTGGATGGCGTCGTACGCGCGAACCCCGGACCGCTGACCGGCGCGGCGATCCGGCGGCTGTTTGAACGCATCATTGACGAAGCGCGGTCGGTGGAGCGCGCGGCGATGCAAAGCGACGAAGAGAAGCGGAACTGAACCCGCGGAGGCGGAGGAAGAGAAACGTCATGATTGTGGTTATGCAGGAAGGAGCCAGTGAAGAGCAGATCCAGCACGTGATTGACCGGCTCGTCGGTATGGGATTCGACATTCACCGCTCGACTGGCGCGACGCATACGGTGCTGGGCGCGGTGGGCGTCCGCGACGATTTCGATCCGCGCGACGTCGAGCTGCTCGAAGGCGTGCGCGAGGTCGTGCGCATCACGCAGCCGTACAAGCTGGCCAGCCGCGCGTTTCGCCCCGACGGAACCGTCATCGCCTTACCGGGCGGCGTGCGCATCGGCGGGCCGGAAGTGGTCGTCGCCGCGGGGCCGTGCGCGGTGGAATCGGCCGAGCAAATCAACGCCATCGCGGAGAGCGTCGCCAGGCTGGGCGCGAAAATTCTTCGCGGCGGAGCGTTTAAGCCGCGCACTTCGCCGTACACATTTCAGGGTCTGGGCGAAAAGGCGCTGAAACTTTTGCGCGATGCCGCCGACAAGAACGGCTTGCTCGTCGTCAGCGAAGTGATGGACCCATCGCAGATTCAATTGATGCTGCCGTACGTGGATATTCTGCAGGTCGGCGCGCGCAACATGCAAAACTATCACCTGTTGCGCGGTCTGGGCGAAGTGAAAAAGCCCGTGCTGCTCAAGCGCGGCATGTCCGCGACGATTGAAGAGCTGCTGCTCAGCGCCGAATACATCATGTCGGGCGGAAACTACAGCGTAATCCTTTGCGAGCGCGGCATTCGCACGTTTGAGACGTACACGCGCAACACGCTCGACATCGCCGCGATTCCCGTCATCAAGAAACTCTCTCACCTGCCCATCGTCGCCGATCCCTCCCACGGAACCGGACGGCGCGACAAAGTTTCGCCCATGGCGCGCGCCGCCGTGGCCGCCGGCGCCGATGGATTGCTCATCGAAGTTCACAACGACCCCGAGCACGCGCTTTCCGACGGCGCGCAGTCGCTCTATCCCGACCAGTTCGCGCAGCTCATGGCCGAGCTGCGCATCATCGCGCCGGCGGTTGGCCGCCGCGTCGCGTGACCCCGCCCATGTTCCGTCGCGTCGCCGTTCTGGGCACGGGATTGATCGGGGGGTCGTTTGCGCTGGCGCTGCGGAAGCACGCGCCGGATGCGAGCATCGTCGGCTGGGACAAGGCGCACGTGCTGCGCCACGCGCGCGAACGCGGCGCGATTGACGATGGCTTCGAAGATCTCGGTGCGGCTCTGGCGGGCGCGGATTTGATTTACCTCGCCTTGCCCGTTGGCGTCGCCATCGAGATGCTGCCGCTCATCGCCCACGAAGCGCCCGCGCATGCGCTGGTCACCGACGCATCGAGCACCAAGCGCGCGGTATGCGCGGCTGCCCGCGATTGCTTCCTGCGAGGCCGCGCCCTTTTTCTCGGCGGACATCCCATGGCGGGGCGGGAAAATGCCGGAATCGCGGCGGCGGATGGGGAGCTATTTCGCGGCGCGAGGTACGCGCTGATTCGCCCGGTAATGGGAAAGGCGGACGGCGAGAAGTTGGAGCCGCGCGTTGCGGAGTTTGCGGCGCTCGTCGAATCATTCGGCGCGCAGCCGGTGTGGCTCGACGCCGAAGCGCACGACCGCGCCGCCGCAATCGTGTCCCATCTGCCGCAGCTTCTCGCCGTGGCGCTCGCCGGCGTCGTGCGAGACCAGACCGACGAAACCGGCCTGCCGGTCACGCTCGCCGGCCGCGGACTGCGCGACGCGCTGCGCCTGGCCGGGAGCCCTTATTCGATCTGGCGCGACATCGTCCTCACCAATACCGACAACATTGACCGCGCTCTCGAAAAAATGATACTCGCGCTCGAACAGCTGCGCACCGAGCTGCGCAGCCGCGCCCTCGAGGATGAATTTTCCGCCGCGGGCGAACTCTACAAAATTCTTCGCGATTTGCAGTAAACTGGCGCGTCGATATTCTTGACGCGGAACGATACCGTTCCCGGAAATTCGGAGCCGCAAACCATGGACAAGCGCGTCCCCAATGCCGGCGCCGCCATCGCGAATCTTCGCGACGGCGCAACGATTCTGATGGGCGGGTTCGGCTTGTGCGGCATCCCGGAAAACCTGATCGCCGCGGTCCAGCGCAAGGGCGCGAAAAATTTGACTGTGGTTTCGAACAACGCGGGCCTGGCCGATTTCGGCATCGGCCTGCTGCTGCAGACCCATCAAGTGCGCAAGATGATTTCCACCTACGTCGGCGAGAATAAATTGTTCGAGCAGCAGGTCCTGGGCGGCGAAATCGAAGTCGAGCTGAATCCTCAAGGGACGCTGGCCGAGCGGCTGCGCGCTGGCGGCGCGGGTATCCCCGCGTTTTACACGCCGACCGGCGTGGGCACGATGGTCGCCGAGGGAAAAGAGGTGCGCGAATTTGGCGGCCGAAAATATTTGATGGAGCGCGCGTTGCGCGGCGATTTTGCGTTCATCAAAGCATGGAAGGGGGACCGCTGGGGCAACTTGATTTACCGCAAGACCGCGCGGAATTTCAATCCGGTGATGGCGACGGCGGCGGACTACGTGATTGCCGAGGTCGAAGAGCTGGTCGAGCTTGGGAAGCTGGAGGCGGACTCGGTGCACACACCGGGAGTTTTCGTCAACGCGATTTTTCAGGGCAGCGGCTATGAGAAGCGCATCGAGAGGCGAACGGTGAGAAAGGCAGGCTAGGAGGAAGCAAGGAACCAAGGAGGCAGAGAGGCAAGGATACACAAGGCAGGAAGGAAGCGGAAGGAGCGTTGGGATGGCGCAATCGGAAAATGAGAAGCGCGAATTCATCGCGCGGCGCGTGGCGCAGGAGCTCCGCGACGGCTATTACGTGAACCTCGGAATCGGCACTCCGACGCTCGTGGCCAACTTCATCCCGCGCGGCATGGAGGTCGTGCTGCAATCGGAAAACGGAATGCTCGGCGTGGGGCCGTATCCCGTCGAAGGGAAAGAGGACGCTGACCTGATCAACGCGGGAAAGGAGACCGTCACCGAAGTGGCGGGCACCAGTTTTTTTTCCAGCGCGGATTCCTTCGGGATGATTCGCGGCTCGCACGTGGATTTGACCGTGCTCGGCGCGTTGCAAGTCGCGGAAAACGGCGACCTCGCCAATTGGGCGATTCCGGGGAAAATGTTGAAGGGGATGGGCGGAGCGATGGACCTGGTGGCCGGAGCGAAGCGCGTGATCGTAGCCATGGAGCATGCCACAAAGGAAGGCCAGCCGAAGATTTTGAAGCAATGCACGCTGCCGCTCACGGGCACGGGCGTGGTGGACTTGATCGTCACCGAGCTCGCCGTTATCGAAGTGACGCCGCAGGGACTGGTGCTGCGCGAGGTTGCGCCGGGCGTCACGCCGGACGAAGTGCAGAGGCTGACGGAGCCGCGCCTGCGCACCGCGCAGGATTTGAAGACAATCTTGGCGTGACCAGCGGCGCGATGCATTCAAGAAGCTGTTAAAATGGCCGGGTCATCCAATCCTGAGGCGGGAGCGACCTTGCAAGCCGGTTCCATCGTCGTCGTCAGTCTGCACAACCCCAAGGAAAGACTTTGGGGCGAATTGGTGTCCGTGCACGCGGCGGGCATCACGCTGCGGGGGATTGACCTCAACTCGTTCGACGATTTCATTCGGCAAATCCTCGATCCGGAAGGCGAGCGCATCGGCTTGCCGACGCTGTTTTTCCCGATGCAGCGCCTCGAGCGCATCGCGCTGGACGAGCCCCGCGGCTCGATTCCTTCGCTCGCCGAACGCTTCGAGCAGAAGGTGGGCCGTTCGCTGCGCGATTATCTCGCCCTGTTCGTCTGAGCTGCGGTAGAATTGCCCGGAATGTCTTCCCCGATTTTTACGGTCCCCAATCAGCTTACTTTTCTTCGCCTCGGCTTTTTGCCGTTTTTCATCATTTCCATTCAATACCATCATTACGACTGGGCGCTCGGGATCCTGATCGTGGCGGGATTCACCGACGCGCTCGACGGCCTGCTGGCGCGCTCTCTCAATCAAAAAACGGCGCTGGGCGCATATCTGGACCCCATCGCCGATAAGCTGCTGCTGTCGTCCTCGTTCGTGGTACTCGCGCTGAACGGAAAAATCCGCTGGTGGCTGGCGATTCTGGTGCTCGGGCGCGACGTCCTGATGCTGACCGCGGCGTCGGTGATTATCATCGTGGTGGGCCAGCGGCCGTTCCCGCCAAGCGTGTTCGGAAAGCTGACGACGGCGCTGCAGATCCTGCTCGTCTTTAGCGTGCTGTTTCTTGCGGTTTTCAATATTCACTGGCTGCAACCCGCGCGCCAATTCCTCGGTTACCTGGTCGCGGGATTCACCGTTTTTTCCGGATTTCACTACAGCTTCGTCATCGCGCGGCGCTTGAGCAGCGCGTAAATTTCGTTATGCCCCCGGCGGACGAAGGTAATTCCAAACCATGAATGCGAAGCTCAATGCGACGGCCGCCCCTGTGAGCCATCCGAGCAAGTCCGCGCGCTTGCGCTCGATGACGTCGGCCGGCGGGCGGTCGGGCATCAGTCGTCCCAGCAAGTAGCCGGAAGCCAGGCCGCCAATGTGGGCCGAATTGTCTGTCCCGCGCATCACGATTCCGAAGATCCCGATATAAATCAGCCAACGGATCAAACTGCTTCGCAACATCTGCGCCGAAGCGGACTTGCGGCCGGTGGTCGCCGCGAGCAAGACCCCCACTAAGCCCAGCAGCCCGCCGGAGGCTCCGACACTGTAGTTCTCCATGAACGAGCTGAGGCAGTATCCAAAAACGCCCGTGGCGACGAATAGAAAGAGGTATCGAGCCGAGCCGTAGAGCTCCTCCACCATCGGACCGATGTCCATCAGGACCCACATATTGAAGCCGATGTGGAGCAGGCTGCCGTGAAGGAAAATGGCCATCACCAGACGCCAGAATTGCCTGTAATAGAGCAGGTACTGCCACGGGAGGGAACTTCCAAGTTGCCCGTTCACGCTTCCCGCGATTCCGCCCAGGTTCATCAAGCCGCCAAACGCGCCGCCCTGCGGGGCCTGGAAGCCCTGCAGCTTGATTGTGATGATCAAAGACAAGCCGTACATCACGCAGCACAGCATCATCACGGAATATGTGACTGGAGAGGACTGCGGCATCCAGCGGCTGAGCGATTTGCTGGCCGCGGCGAAGGAAAACGTCATGCTCGCGCCGCACTGGTGGCACTTCGTCGCCGTCGCGCCGACCAGCGTGCCGCACGCCGGGCAAATGCGCGGCCGCTGCGGCTTGGGCTCCGAGCGGAGTATCCCCGCGAGCTGGCTGCGCCAGCGGTCTATTCTGTAACGCCATCGGATCGAAAGCGGCACGGCGTCTCCTTGCCCGAAAAATCTCGCGTGCCTATAATAGCTGGAATTCGCCGCGGACGCGAAATGCGTCTCTGAAACCGATGGGGAGACCGCGATGGAATCGCTGGAAGAAATTGGCCGCCGATTGGATCTCGAACTGGACCGCCTGTTCAAGGTCGTGCGGGAAGAGGTGAAACCCACGACCCAGCGGAAGGCCGCGGCGATGCTGCGCAAATTCTCCAAGGCGTTGTCCGACGTGGCCGCGCAAATCGAAACCCGCCTGGAAGGGAATCGGAAGTGACGCGGGGCCGGACGTGATGACGCGGCCCGCGAGATTGATCGCGATTCGGCAAAGGCGGACTCGATTCTTCGCGCTCCTTCTCAGCGCCGCGTTTATCGCGGGCTGCGCGCATCATTCGGTCATCTCAAGCGTGCCTTCGACCCCGCAGCCTGTCCCTGAACCGGCGCCGCCAGCGAAGAATCCAACCGGAAATCCCCCGCCGCGGTCAGCGCCGCGGACGCGGCCCGCGCCGCCGGCAAATCCCGTCGCCGGCGCTTACGCGGAGCAGGGAGTCGCGTCGTGGTACGGCGCGCCGTTCGACGGGCGCCGCGCGGCGGACGGAGAAATCTTCGATATGAACCAGCTCGTCGCCGCGCACCGCACGCTGCCATTCGGCAGCATTGTGCGCGTGACGAATCTAAACAACGGCCGCTACACCAACGTGCGCATCATTGACCGCGGCCCGTTCGTCGAAGGGCGCGTGATTGACCTTGCGCTGGCTGCTGCGCGCGCGCTCGATATGGTCGCGACCGGCACCGCGCCCGTGCGCATCGAACTCGTGTCCGGACAAAGCCCCGACGCGGGTGAGTTCACCATTCAAGTCGGCGCGTTCGCCGATCGTTCGAACGCCGAACGGTTGCGCGGGCGGCTGCTCACGCGCTATCAGCCCATATTCATTCAGGAATTCGATGCGCCAAGCGGACATTTTTACCGCGTGCGCGTCGGCCGCGTCCCCACGACCGACGCAGCGCAGCAGCTCGCCGCGCAGTTGCACACCGCGGATGGATTTGAGACGTTTGTCGTGCGCCTGGACCAGCCTAACTGATCGGAGCCGTTATGGACGATTGCCTGTTCTGCAAGATTGGAAGGAAGGAGATCGCCGCGAAGCTTGTGTACGAAGACGATGAATTATTCGCGTTTGAAGACATCGCGCCGCAGGCGCCCGCGCACATTCTCATCTGCCCGCGCAAACACATGGCCTCGCTCACCGACGCGGCGCCTGGCGATGCGTCCATGCTGGGGCGCATGCAGTTGACGGCCGCAAAACTCGCCGCAGAGCGGAAACTCACCGGAGGGTTTCGTACGATCGTCAATACCGGCCGCGGCGCGGGGCAGTCCGTGTTTCATCTGCACCTGCACCTGCTCGGTGGGCGGACATTTCACTGGCCGCCGGGATAAGAGCTGGCGTCAACTGAGCTGTTTTCAACATCGATCATGCAGCCCTAACGTCACGGGTGCGCGGTGGGCAGACGAACTGGCCCAATGCCTATCGGTTGCGTGTTTTGAAAGAAAGTGCGCTGGAAATAGAGCGCCACATTGACCAGCACGATCATCACCGGCACCTCAACCAGAGGCCCAATGACCGCAGCGAATGCAGCTCCAGAATTAATGCCAAAAACCGAGACCGCAACTGCAATCGCCAGTTCAAAATTGTTGGAGGCAGCGGTGAACGCTAGGGTGGCCGTCTTGGAGTAGTCCGCGCCGAGCTTCTTGCCCATATAAAACGAGACCAGGAACATCACTACGAAGTAGATCAACAGGGGCACGGCGATTCGTAGGACGTCAAGCGGCAGGCGAACGATGTACTCGCCCTTCAAAGAGAACATCACCACAATCGTGAATAGCAGGGCAATCAGCGTCATCGGGCTTACGCGAGGAACGAAATTCCTTTCGTACCACTCACGCCCTCTAACGCGAACCAGCACCGTACGAGTTATAAATCCAGCAAGAAACGGAATACCCAGATAAATGAAAACACTCTTCGCAATCTGCGCGATGGAGACATTAACGACGGCACCGTGCAGTCCGAGCTTGCCGGGAAGAACCGTAATGAAAACCCAGGCGTATA
>Ga0187810_10000927_pt1 | contig 10502 bp, 12 predicted proteins | sample NC_wetland_sal_i_9_FD_132963 | JGI IMG/M metagenome (GOLD analysis project Ga0187810, IMG submission 132963) | Wetland sediment microbial communities from Neuse River Estuary, North Carolina, USA - ASW_5 | ecosystem: Environmental > Aquatic > Freshwater > Wetlands > Sediment | place: USA: North...
CCCGCCAGCGGATCGTCGCAAACCACCTCGATGACGCTTCCGTAAGCGTTACGGACAAGTGCGCGCCTGGCCAGCAACGCCGGCAGCGGACACTTCAATCCGCGCAAGTCCAGCGTCTCGTCCGCCTTGACGCTCCTGTCAACCGTCATCATCCTTCGTGCTCTGGGGCCGCCATGAATCTGATGCGCGAATATAATTACCTTTCGACGATCGGGCGAACCTTCTGGCGCCTGCACAAGATCAAGCGCGACGGCCCGCGCACGTTCGTCGACGTGATCGAGGAATGGGCCGACCGCACGCCCGAGGCACCGGCGATCTTCTACCTCGATCGCGTCGTCTCCTATCGCGATTTCGACGAAGGCGCCAACCGCTTCGCCAACTGGGCCCGCGCGCAGGGGATCGAACGGGGCGATGTGGTGGCGCTGTTCCTTGAAAACTGTCCCGAATTCCTGTTTGCCTGGCTCGGGCTCATCAAGCTCGGCGCCGTGGCGGCGCTGATCAACTGCAATCTGAAGGGTGCCCCGCTCGCCCATTCGATTGCCATCGCCGGCGCCAAGGCGGCGATCGTCGGGGCCGATTTCTGTCCGGCGCTGGCCGAGGTGGCGCGCAGCATCCACCCCATGCCCATCGTGTGGTCGCTCGGCGGCGGCGCACACGATCTCGACGCGGCGCTGGCGGCGGCTTCGCCCGCCCGGCCCGACAAGTCCGTGCGCAAGGGCCTCCTGGCGAGGGACAACGCGCTCTACATCTACACCTCCGGCACCACGGGCATGCCCAAGGCGGCGAACTTTTCCCACTTCCGCATGATGTTCATGATGTACGGCTTCGCCGGCGCGTTGAAGACGGGGCCCGGCGACCGCACCTACATCACCCTGCCGCTGTATCATGCCACGGGAGGCATCTGCGCCGTCGGCATGACGCTTACCGCGGGCGGGGCGGTCATCATCAAGCGCAAATTCTCCGCCCACGAGTTCTGGGACGACGTGCGCCGCTATCGCGCCACCCTGTTCGCCTATGTCGGCGAGTTATGCCGCTATCTGCTCAACCATCCGCCGGACCCGCGCGACGGCGAACATGCCTTGCGCGGCTGCACCGGCAACGGGCTCAGGCCCGAGATCTGGTCCGCGTTCCAGAAGCGCTTCGCCATCCCGCGCATCGTCGAGTTCTACGGCGCCACCGAAGGCAACGTCTCGATGCTGAACTACGACAACGTGGTGGGGGCGGTCGGGCGCTTGCCCGCCTACATGCGCGCCCTGTTTCCCACGCGGCTGGTCCGCTTCGACGTGGCGCACGAGGTGCCGGTGCGCGATGCGGACGGTTTCTGCATCGAATGCGATGCCAACGAGGCGGGCGAGGCGATCGGCGCCATTTCGGAAAAGCCGGGGCGCAATTTCGAGGGCTACACGGAAGCGGGCGACACCCGGAAGAAGATCCTGCGCAACGTGTTCGAAAAGGGCGACGTCTGGTTCCGCACCGGCGACCTGCTCAAGCGCGACCGGCACGGCTACTTCTATTTCGTCGACCGCATCGGCGACACCTTCCGCTGGAAGGGCGAGAACGTGGCCACTAGCGAAGTGGCCGAGGCGCTCAGTGTGGTGCCCGAGATTCAGGAAGTGAACGTCTACGGCGTCGACGTGCCGGGCTGCGACGGCCGCGCCGGCATGGCCGCCCTGGTGGCGGACCAGGGTTTCGATCCCGCGAATCTCGCGATGCGCATCGAGCTTCCCCATTACGCCCGTCCCCTGTTCCTGCGCCTGCGCCCGGAGCTTGAGATCACCGGCACTTTCAAATTGAAAAAGGCCGATCTGGTGAAGCAGGGCTTCGATCCGGCGGTGATCGGCGATCCGCTCTACTGGTTCGATGCCGCGGCCGGAAGCTACCGGCCGCTGACCGGCGAGGCGTATGCGCAAATCGTTTCCGGCAAGGTCAAGCTGTGACCGTGTTGGCGGCGTCTCATGGTATTTGTACGTAGGCGGAATGTTTACGGCTTGGTGATCGGGACCATCGCACCATGCGCCGTTGCCATCCGGGAAACCCCGCGTGATTGCTTGCGATTGTTCGCCGGACATGCCTTGGGCGGCCGAACGCGATCCCTCGCTCGCGTTCGAGGCCGAGCTTTTGCAAGAGGCGCTCGAGATCTGGTGCGCGCACGCCGAGCCCGGCGCGCCGCCGCCGCGTTCTATCCTCACCGCGCGCGTGATGAAGCCGTTCCTCGGTAATGCGGTGATTGCCGAAAGGCAGGGGGACGGGCGCTACCGCATGGCGTTGGTGGGTTCGCGCATCTCGCTGATGGCAGGCGAGATGGAAGGCCATCTGCTGGACGACTGTTTGCCGCCCGCTGCGGCCCTGCACTGGTCGGCCGTCTTCGATATGGTGCTCGCGGGCCTTCATCCGTCCCGCTTCGTCAGTTCGGTGGCCATCCTCGATCTGCATTTTCTGCGCGCCGAGATCATGCTGGCGCCGCTGCTGGACGAAGAGGGGCGCCCTGCCTTCGTGCTGGGGGTTGCGACCTTCAAGTCCCGCGCCCACGCCGATCGCGAGGCGCTGGCCGAAACCGGCGCCTGAGTTGCGCGGCGAAGGCCCCGCGACGGACCTTAGTCGAAATCGCCCGCAAGCTGCGCCCGCACGGCGTCGCCCATCACCGCCATGTGCCCGTAATTGCGATGCCCGATGCCGAGAACGATGCGCTCGCCCCCTTGGCGGAAGTGCGCGATCTGGTCCGGCGTGAAGACGAACCGCACCCAATGCACCGATGAGGTTTTGCCCTCCGGCGTGGTGCGGTCGCCATATTCCGTCGGCGTGGCGGCGATGCGGTCGGCGCCGATCTCCAGGAAAACCGCGTCCTCGATGCCACCCAGGGTGAGCAGCACGCGGTCGCGCGTGGCGACGTCCTCGATCTCCAGCATCAGCGTGGCGATCAATTCGCGCCCCTGCGGGATCAAGGGATTGTAGGTTTCGATTTCGCCTTCGATTTGCGCCGGACCGCCCTTCTCGATGCGCAGCATCTCCATCACCTGCAGCCACATGGTGTCGTAGTTCTCGAAATACAAGGTGGCGAAGGGGCCCACTTCCATGCGGCGGTTTTTCTTGGCCGCGATCGTCCGCGCCCGCAGTTCCGGCCGCTTCGACGCGTATTCGGCGTCGCTGAGGATGTCGGCGGGCGCGATCTTGCGTTCGCGGGCGCTCATTGGTTTCTCCAATTCCCAACCTCGTCACGGCCGCCCTTGGCGCATAGCGGCAGCGTGTGCGCGCCATCCAGCGGCGAGCGTCCGCGAGCCCAAAAGTTCTGGATGGCCGGGTCAAGCCCGGCCATGACGGCGGGAAAAGCGATCAAGCACATTTCTTCACAACTCCAATCCATACGCCCGCGCCATGATCTCGATGGGATGCTCGGGCGTGGTCGCGGCGGCCTCTTTGCCGTCCTTGGCCGCCATCGCCTTGACGTTCTCCACGATGTGCTGGGCGGCCAGCGGACAACTCGAAACGATATGGCCGCGGCCCGCATTGGCCACCGTGCGGAACACGGGCCTGCCGATCTTCACGGCCGTCGCGTGGGTTTGCTTCATCACCCCGAAGGTGCCGCCGTGGCCGGAGCAGCGCTCCACCACGTCCACCGGCGTGTCCGGGATCAGGCGGAGCATCTCGGCCGATTTCTGGCCCATCACCTGGGCGCGCTCGTGACAGGGGATGTGCACGCTCACCCCTTCCGGCAGCGGCTTCAGGCCCTCGGGCAGGCCTTCCTTTTTGGCGATGTCCACGACGTACTCGTTGACGTCGAACACCGCCTTCGACAGCGCCTGCACGTCGTCGTTCTCGGGCAGGATCAGGGGCCATTCGAATTTCAGCATCAGTCCGCACGAGGCCGTCAGCGTTACGATATCGAATCCGTCGGCGATCAGCTTCACCAGTTCCTTGGAGACCTTGGCGGCATTCTGTGCCACGCGGGCCAGATCGGCCTGTTCCAGGAACGGCATGCCGCAGCAGCCCGGATAGGCGGCCTTGGTCTCGACGCCCAGATGATTGAGCACCGCGCGCGCCGCCAGCCCCGTCTCAGGCTTGTTGTTGTTGACGAAGCAGGTGGCATAGAGCGCCGCCTTGCGTTTGCCGAAGGCGGGTGCGGTGCGGTTGGGCGAGATGGGCTCGTCGCGGTCGCGCGCGATGAAGGTTTTGGAGGCGAAGGCCGGCAGCGAGGCGTCGCGGTCGATGCCGGCGGTTTTTTCCATTGCGGGCCGGGTCAGCTTGTTGCCGCGCTTGCCGGCCCAGTTGACGACGGGCGAAGCAAAGCGCGCCAGCTTGCCGTTGCGATCCATCTCCGCCAGTTGGCGGGGGGTGAACTCGGCCTTGCCCTTCTTCGCCTCGGCCGCCCGGTAGCGCAGCATCAGGTGGGGGAAATCGAGGTCGAATTCGTGCGGCGGCACATAGGGGCATTTGGTGAGGAAACACATGTCGCACAACGTGCAGGCTTCCACGACCTTGCCGAAATCGTCGCTCTTCACGCCGGGCACTTCGTCCGGGCTGGCGTCGATCAGGTCGAACAGGCGCGGAAAGGAATCGCACAGATTGAAGCAGCGCCGGCAGCCGTGGCAGATCTCGAACACCCGGCGCATCTCGGCGTCGAGTTTGGCCTCGTCGGTGAAATCCGCCTCGCGCCACGCGATCGGATGGCGTGTCGGTGCCGTGGTGCCGTGTGCTGTGGCCATTGCGCAAATCCTCATCATCCCCGGCGCCTGCATGCGCCAGGCTCCGGCGAGTCGCAACGATATCACCTTGTCCGCGCAGGCTCAGCGCAAGCGCGAAAGAAGCGGGCTCGCCGGAAGGATGACGGAGGAGCTTACTTGCCCAGACTGTCCAGCGCCTTCTGGAAGCGCCCCGCGTGGCTTTTCTCGGCTTTGGCGAGCGTCTCGAACCAGTCGGCGATTTCGTCGAAGCCTTCCGCCCGCGCGGTCTTGGCCATGCCCGGATACATGTCGGTGTACTCGTGGGTTTCGCCCACGATCGCGGACTTGAGGTTCAGCGTGGTGTCGCCGATTGGCTCGCCGGTGGCGGGATCGCCGACCGCTTCCAGGAATTCCAGATGGCCGTGCGCGTGGCCGGTCTCGCCTTCCGCCGTGGAGCGGAACACGGTGGAGACGTCGTTGAGGCCTTCCACATCCGCCTTTTGCGCGAAGTAGAGATAGCGCCGATTCGCCTGGCTTTCGCCGGCGAAGGCGTCTTTCAGATTCTGTGCGGTTTTGCTGTCTTTGAGGGTGGTCATGAGTCGATCTCCTGCAATGCCGGCGGAACAATGGGAAGCCGCCGGCCCGGTGTCAAGAGTTTAGAATAATTCTAAACTAATATCAGTCGCGCTTGAGGCGAACCACAACGTCCACGCGCGACACCTTGGTGCCGGCCGGCGCGTTGGGCACGTTATCGACCGCCACCATCTCGGTGCCGGGAATGTCGGCGAGCAAGCCTTCGTCTTCGTAGTAGAAGTGATGATGCTCGATGGTGTTGGTGTCGAAATAGCTGCGCGTGGCGTCTACCATGACTTGGCGCAACAGCCCGGCGTGGGTGAACTGGTGCAGCGTGTTGTAGACGGTGGCCAGCGAAACGCGGATGCCTTTACCGACGGCTTCGGCGTGAAGCGTTTCCGCGGTGAGATGGCGGTTGCCTTCCTTGAACAGGAGATCGGCAAGTTCGTTGCGCTGGCGCGTGGGCCGCAGGCCCGCCTCACGCAGACGTGCGACCGCCGATTCGTTGGTGTTATCCCGCATTTTCTTACGCATAACGGTTGGCATCCTTTTGTGCTGACCCCCGCGAACAGGTCAGAATCTCGGTTTGCGCTCGCCTTTGCCGGTCAGCCGGTCTATGTACCGAAGCGCCATTCTTGATAGGATAGTACACCAGTCGTTAGAATGGTTCTAACGTAGAAATCGTCGCAGGTACCCCTTAGAGTAAAGAAAGGGGATAAGTCCTTGAAGGATCAAGATAAAGTGGAGCAACTCAACCCCGCCCGCAAGTCGAGTTTTGACTTGGCGGGCCTTATGGCGTGTGCCAAGGGCGAGCTTTTCGGCCACGGCAACGCCCGTCTGCCGATGCCCCCGATGCTGATGTTCGATCGTATCACCAGAATCGCCGAGCACGGCGGCAGCCACGACAAAGGCGAAATCGTCGCCGAAATGGATGTGAGTCCCGATTTGTGGTTTTTCAAATGCCACTTTCAGGGCGATCCCGTGATGCCGGGATGCCTCGGCCTCGACGCGATGTGGCAGATGGTGGGTTTCTTCCTCGGCTGGCTGGGCGGGGCCGGCAAGGGCCGCGCCCTCGGTGTCGGCGAAGTGAAGTTCTCCGGCATGGTGCTGCCCACCAACAAGATGATCAGCTACTACATCGATCTGAAGCGCGTGATCATGCGGCGTCTGATATTGGGCATTGCCGACGGCGTGATGAAGGTCGACGGCCAGGTGATCTACGAAGCCAAGGATCTTCGCGTCGGTCTGTTCAACGACGCGCCGCAGCCTGCCTGACATTGCTCCGCGCCTGCGGAGCCTCAACGAGGGAAATCCGGCCATGAGACGCGTCGTCGTCACCGGCATGGGCATTGTCTCATCCATCGGCAACAACACTGAGGAAGTCACGGCCAGCTTGCGCGAGGCGAAGTCCGGCATCGCTGCCGCGCCGGCGCAACGCGACAGGAACTTCCGCTCGCAGGTCGAAGGCGCGGTCAAGATCGATCTCGACGCGCTGATCGACCGCCGCGCGCGGCGCTTCATGGGCGACACCGCGGCTTACGCCTGGCTCGCCATGGATCAGGCGCTGAAGGAGTCCGGCCTCGAGGAAAAGGATGTCGTCAATCCGCGCACGGGATTGATCGTCGGCTCGGGCGGGCCGTCGACGCGGGCGCTGTTCGCCGCCGACAAGATCGCCGAGGCCACCGGCCCCAAGAAGATCGGGCCGTTCGCCGTTCCCAAGTGCATGTCGTCGACCTGCTCCGCCGTGCTGTCGACCTGGTTCAAGATCAAGGGCGTGAATTATTCGATCAGCTCGGCTTGCGCCACCAGCGCGCACTGCATCGGCAATGCGGCCGAACAGATCCAATGGGACAAGCAGGACGTGATGTTCGCCGGCGGCGGCGAGGAACTCGATTGGACTCTGTCCGCCCTGTTCGACGCCATGGGGGCGATGTCGTCCAAGTACAACGCGACGCCGCAACAGGCCTCGCGGGCCTTCGACAAGAACCGCGACGGTTTCATCATCGCGGGCGGCGGCGGAGTGATCGTGCTCGAAGAACTGGAACACGCCAAGGCGCGCGGCGCCCGGATCTATGCCGAACTCGTGGGCTACGGCGCGACCTCGGACGGTCACGACATGGTGGCGCCGTCGGGCGAGGGCGCGGTGCGCTGCATGCGGCAGGCAATTGCCACCGCGAACGGTCCCATCGACTACATCAACGCGCACGGCACCTCCACGCTGGTGGGCGACCTCACCGAGGTCAAGGCGATGCGCGAGGTGTTCGGCGACAAGATTCCGCCGGTCAATTCCACCAAGTCGTTGACCGGCCATTCGCTGGGTGCGGCGGGCGCGCAGGAGGCGATCTACTCGCTGTTGCAGATGCGGGGCGGCTTCATCGCGGAAAGCGCGAACATCGAGGAGCTTGATCCCGAAATCGGCGATGCGCCCATCGTCAGAAGCCGGATCGATAACGCCAAGCTGGAACGCGTCCTGTCCAACAGCTTTGGCTTCGGCGGCACCAACGCCTCGCTGGTGTTTGCACGCTATCCGGGCTGATCCGAACGTGATGGCGTCGTCCCCGACGCGCGCCCGCGTCGCAGGCGCGAGGGAAGGGATTCAGGCATTTCCGGCAAGGGTATGGCGGCTGGTCCGCGCAAACCTCTGAATCGCGGGTATTTTTGCGTGAGCGATTCACCTTGACCAACTGGGTTTTCTTCCCTCACATCGCGCTCCGCGCGATGTTCGCCGGGGATGATAATTTCAGCTTGAGGCAATCGCTCTGCGCGTTCTTCGCAGAGTGCGGAATGGAGAAAATAGGCCTGCCATGACCAAACCGACGGACCTGATGCAAGGCAAAGCCGGCTTGGTGATGGGCGTCGCCAACGACCATTCCATCGCCTGGGGCATCGCGCGCGCGCTGGCCGCGCAAGGCGCGGAGATCGCCTTCACCTATCAGGGCGAGGCCCAGGCGCGGCGCCTGAAACCGCTCGCGGCCGGGATCGGCGCCTCGCTCGTGTTGCCCGGCGACGTCGAGAAGGACGACGAACTCGACGCCGTGTTCGACACCCTGAAGCGCGAATGGGGCGGGCTCGATTTCGTCGTTCACGCCATCGCCTATTCCGACCGTGCCGAACTCAAGGGCCGCTATGTCGACACCAGCCGCGCCAATTTCGTGCGCACGCTGTCGATCTCCTGCTATTCGTTCACCTCCATCGCGCGCCGCGCGGCGGAATTGATGCGCGACCGCGGCGGCGGTTCGCTCTTGACGCTCAGCTTCCTCGGCGCCTCCCGGGTCATGCCGAACTACAACGTGATGGGCGTGGCCAAGGCCGCACTGGAGTCGAGCGTGCGCTATCTGGCATCGGACCTCGGCCCGGAGCACATCCGCGTCAACGCCATCAGCGCGGGACCGATGCGCACGCTGGCGGGCTCGGCCATCGGCGAGGCCCGGCTGGTGTTCAAGTGGAACAAGGCGCACTCCCCGCTGCGCCGCTCGATCGAGCTCGACCATCTCGGCGATGCCGCGACCTATCTCTTGAGCGACATGAGCGCGGGCGTCACAGGTGAGGTGCATTTCGTCGATGCCGGTTACAATGTGGTCGGCATGCCGCCGGTCGCCGACCTCAAGGGCTGGATGGCGCCGCCGGAAGAGGGGGAAAAATCCAATGGCAACGAGGACAGCTGAGACCCATTCGTTTGCATTAACCTCACTTTTCAACCCTCCCCTTGAGGGAGGGTCGAAATCTGCGGAGCAGATTTCGGGGAGGGGTATGCCGCGAAGGCACCATGGCGCGCCCCTTTCCGAAAGACCACCGCGCTCCGCTCGGGTTTTTTCGACCCTCCCTCAAGGGGAGGGCAGGAAGCTAGGGTTGATCCTCGCCGCTGTTGCGATGATTGCTTCGACGGTGCCGTCTTGCGCCGGCTGGCACGACGCTGCCGCGCCCGGCGACGTGCAGCGCTTGGCGCAACTCGCCGAATCCCGTGCCAAGGGCCTCGAGGAAGCGGGGGCCGCCGCGCCGGGCGATCTCGCTGCCATCCGCTCGGTGCTCCAGTCGGGCGCGGTGTCCGCATCGGCCCGCGTGCTGACCGGCAAATGGCGTTGCCGCACCATGAAGCTCGGCGGGCTGACGCCGGCGATCGTCTATTCCTGGTTCAACTGCCGCATCGCCGAGAAGGGCGGCGCGCTCGCCTTCGAAAAACTGTCGGGCAGCCAGCGCACCTCGGGCACGCTCTATCCGGACGGCGAGGGCTTCGTCTATCTCGGCGCCTCTTACGTCACCGGCGAGAAGCCGCATCCCTATTCCGGCAATGGTGCCGGTGCGGGCGCCGACGTCACGCCCGACGACCAGATCGGCCGCCTCTCGCTGCTTTACGACGGCCGCGCGCGGCTGGAGCTGCCCTATCCCACGAAGGAATCGACCTTCGACGTGATCGAATTGAAACGCTGAGCCGGTAGGACAGGCGCGCGGGTGCCCCCGTCGCGTTTGGCAACGGATTATGGCAGCTCGACAGCGAATTTCTTCATGTCGCCGGTAGCGAGCGTGCGGGAGGCGTCAAGGACTTCGAAGGCCACAATCCGCCCGTCCGCCGCATAATCGAACATGACGCCGGGGCGCACCTCCGCCGTCTCCGCAACGGCATCGTCGGAGAAGCGCACGTAAAGTGCGTCGGTTTCGCGGTCGAAGCTCACTTTCATGTGGCGATCTTACGGCCTTTTTGCATTCCGATCAAAGAACACGGTGATGACGCGAAATACGCCGTATGCTCCTGCATATACGACGCGCAGGATTTTTCCGCCCGCTTCCGGAACTGCCCGAAACGCCCGCCGGCGGTCGGGGCGCGAATTGGGCTCTGTCTATTCCGGCGCGGACACGGCTTGTTCGACCCAGCTGCGTTCAATGCCGCGCTCGAGAAGCATATTCAGAGCGTGGGCTGAGAAGGTCAACTCAACGGGTTTGGCAAGCCTGGACATTTTGCGCGCCCCGATTCGAATGGCGCATATACTAAAAGGATGGCGCGCGAATCCGAGTCAAGTCCTCGCCGTCACATCCGCGCCTTCACCGCGTCCGCAAACCGGTCGAACAGATAGTGCGAATCCATCGGGCCGGGCGACGCCTCGGGATGATATTGCACGGAAAACACCGGCGCGCCTTCCAGCCTGAGGCCGCAATTCGAGCCGTCGAACAGCGAGATGTGGGTCTCAATGACGCCCTTTGGCAGGGTGTCGGCGTCCACCGTGAAGCCGTGGTTCATCGAGACGATTTCCACCTTGCCGGTTTCCAGGTCCTTCA
>Ga0187810_10000928_pt1 | contig 10501 bp, 9 predicted proteins | sample NC_wetland_sal_i_9_FD_132963 | JGI IMG/M metagenome (GOLD analysis project Ga0187810, IMG submission 132963) | Wetland sediment microbial communities from Neuse River Estuary, North Carolina, USA - ASW_5 | ecosystem: Environmental > Aquatic > Freshwater > Wetlands > Sediment | place: USA: North...
CGGCCCAGGCCGCGGCATCGTGCGCATTGACCGCGCGGACCATCAGGCGCGCACGGTTTCGCCGAACATCAGCCGCGACGGCGACTATCGCACGGCTGTTAATCCGCCGCTGATGTTTTCGCCGCAGGATTCGCACGCGCTGTATGAGGGCACGCAGTTCGTGCTCGTCACGCACGATGGTGGCGCCACCTGGCTGGCCGTGAGCCCGGACTTGACCGTGCGTCCCGACGCGCCGCCGAAGCCGGCCGGCGGCGAGCAAGGCCCCGCGCCGCGCACGGCCATCAACACGATGGCGCTTTCGGCGTTCCGCGCGGGAATTATTTGGGCCGGCACGACCAACGGCCAGGTCCAAGTAACGTTTGACGCCGGAAAAACTTGGAAAAATGTTTCGCCACCCGGCCTCACGATGTACAGCCTGGTCAGCATGGTCGAGGCATCGCATTTCGACGCGAACACCGCCTACGTCGCCGTGGACGGGCATGAGACCAACGATTTCCGTCCGCACATTTACCGCACGCACGATGCCGGCGCGACCTGGCAAGAAAGCGTCTCGGGAATTCCCGGCGACGGCAGTTTTGTCCGCGTTGTGCGCGAAGATCCCGCTCACAAGGGGCTGCTCTACGCAGGAACAGAAAACGCCGCGTACGTTTCCTTCGACGATGGCGACCACTGGCAATCGTTGCAGCTCAACATGCCGGCTGTGTCGGTGCGCGACCTCGCGATCCGCAACAATGATCTCGTCGCTGCGACTTACGGCCGCGCGTTCTGGATCCTCGACGACGTCACGCCGCTGCGCCAGATCAGTGGAAACGTCGCCATGTCCGACGCTTATCTGTTCCAGCCGCAGAATGCGATTCGCGTGCGGCTCGACGATAATCAAGACACGCCATTCCCGCCCGACATGCCCGCGGGAGCGAATCCCCCGACCGGCGCCATCCTCGACTACTATCTGAAGACTGCGCCCGCGAGCGACATCACGATCGAGATTTACGACGCTGCTGGAAAACTCGTGCGGCAGCTTTCCAGCGCGCCTATTCCGCCGCTCGATGAGCCCCCGCCAAACGTGCCCATGTATTGGATCGCGCATTTTCAGCCGCTGGCAAAGCAGGCGGGCATGAACCGCGCCGTGTGGGACCTGCGTTACACGGCGCCGTCGGCGATGCGCCATAGTTATTCCATAGCCGCCCTGTATGGCGGGACAGTGCCGGACCCGCAAGGCGCGCTCGTGCCGCCAGGAAAATACGAAGTGCGCTTGAACGTCAACGGCAAAATCTCCAAGCAGCCGCTGCAAGTGGATGCCGACCCGCGTGTTCACGTGCCGCCCGCGGATTTCGCCGCGCAGAATGATCTGGCGCAGAGGGCCTCGAGCGGCGCGAACTTGAGCTTTGATCTTCACCAGCAACTTTCGGATTTGCGCGCCGCGCTGGAAGACCGCATCAAGAGTTTGCAGGCCGACGAGCAGGCCAAGGTTGTCCTCGATGCGGCGACTGCCTTGGATCAAAAAGTGGAACAGCTCGAAGGCCGGCAAGCCGGAGGGTTTGGCGGCGGAGGAGGCCCAGGAGCCGCGCGTCCCAAACCCACGTTCATATTGCTCAACGGCGAATTCGGCTCGCTGCTCACGACGATTGACGGCGCGGACGCCGCGCCCACCGACCCCATGCGAATCGCCTATCGCGATTACTGCACGGACCTTTCCGCGGCGATCACGCAGTGGGAGGAGTTGCGCAGCAAGGATCTTCCCACACTGAGCGCGCAGCTTGCCGGGCGAAATCTGCCGCCGCTGCCAGTGCCTTCGGCTACGCCAGCGCCCGTTTGCCCGAAATAGTGATGCGTTTCAGCGCGTCTTGCATTTCAAGCACGGAAAGGCGGAAGCATGTCTGATCGCAGTGACCTGGACTTGAAAGCCAGGGGCGAGATCGAAAAAATACTTCGCGCCTGGGCCGATGGAGTCCGCCGCATGGATGTCAAGGCGTTGACGGAACTCATCACAGAGGACGCCGAATTCTGGTCCCGCGGTGCCGCGCCGATTATCGGGCGCGCCGCAGTAACCCGCATGCTTGAAGATTTCTTCTCGCGGTACTCCATGGAGTAGGAGTTTCAAGTCCAGGAGCTTATTCTCACTCCAGAGTGGGCGTTTCTGCGCGGCCGGGAGCTCAATTTTCTGACGCCGCGCGGCGGAGGCGAGGTAATCCGCCACAGCCAGCGCGCCTTCAGCGTCCTGCGACGCGACGCAGACGGCGCCTGGCGATTTGCTCGCGGCATGACTAACGGGCTTCCTCCGGACGCCGCGGCGTAAGACCGCGCACATACGGACCTTTCGTGTAGTGGTGTCATTTGAAACTTAAAGAAGCGCGGGAGCACGGAAACTGGAAACGGTCTTGCTTACAATCTAGCCAGAAACTTCGTAGTGAACGGCGACAGATTCTTTGTGGGGATTATCTATAACGAGGTACCACCATCCAGTAAACGGGAGCCGTAATTCTTGCTGATGCTCGTATCTGTTTGCGAACCCTCCATAATATGAGTAGACACCTCCCCTCCCCAAGAATTCCCGCAACCCTTCTTCGTCCACTACGAAAGTACTGACAGGGCGGCTAGCTTCAACTTTGTACTCAACCAGTCTTCTTGGGGGTACTCGGTATTTGACTCTCAGATGACTGCTAGGTCTTATGAGGGCCGTTGGCATTAGACTCTCTCCTGAGTTGACGCCTTCGACCCCTCTTGCGCCTCGCCCCTCAGCGGTCTCTTCACACCCAGAGCCTCCTCCGCCTGCTCTAGAAATATGCGGATCGTTCTGTAAAAAAGAATAATTAGCAGGACTAGACCCGCCTTCCAATTGTCGCTGACTCCCTTGATTAGTTCCCTGAATCGCGCTTGGCGCGGGTCTTGTTCCGGACCGAACACGAGCCAATACACGATATATAAAATCACGGATGTCACCGCTAGTACGACGGCAGGCTCGACCACTGAAAGCAGCCAATCTAGCCAATCTGGAAGCTGAGTAAGTTTGCCGAGGATCGAGGACAAGAGGCGTAGGAATCGTCGCATTGGGGAACGCCTTTGACCCGCTATCAAATTTTCGTGGCAGTATGCCGCTCCTGCGTGGTAAATGTCGTCTCGACACTTCCACGAGGACGCGGGATTCTGGCTGCCAGCAGTTTCTTGCGCGAAGAAATTTCGGGCCTAACACTCAAAATCTACTACAGGAGTGTGCGCGATGCAACGCCGCAGCCCGGAATTTAGTTCGGTCTCAGTCGGTGAATTATCACATCGTATAGTTGGATCGCTGGAGCAGTTAGTGCGCGTGCTATTTCCGCCTGTCTCTTCTTCTGCCGTTCAAACTCCTCGCGCCAACCGGGGGAAACATGCAAGACCGTCTCCCTTAAAGCTGCTGCATCTGTCATCACGGAAGAGAGCGCATCGTGCAGCGTCTTGATGCTCTCGAACGCAGCGATCAAGTTTTCTCTTAGCTCACTTTCGTTCATTGGATTAACCTTTCCGCTTCCCACACGTCACCGCTTATTCCAGCGGCCATTGCAGGTGTCACTCGCAACGTCGGGTGGACGCGGCAGAAGTTATACCAAGCGAAGTGCAAAGACAAAGCCGCTTTCATATTCTTCGGCTTCTTCGAGAGAGCGCCAAAGTTGCAATTCCGCTGGGGAATTGCGATATATTTGCCGCGTTGTTCACCGAATCGAGTGCACGGCCCGCTGCGAGCGGCCTTTTCACAGACAGCAATGAAAATTCCACCCAAAGCGAGCTTAACAATTCCCCGCCAGTCGCTGGCTTCATTCGTGGCCGAAAAATTTCGCGGCAAAATCGCTTGCGATGAAATCCGGAGGGGGAAGAGCAGCCCCGCTGTGAAAGAATCTCGCGAAAAGAAACGCGACCCGAACCGCGCGGCCGCTCCCCGGCCGTCTCGATGGAATAGGCTGGATTTCTACCTCAGCTCGCCGCGCGGCTGGAAGCTCCCAGCGCGTCGCGCGTCCACTTTCCGTCCACCTGCCGCAAAATCCCGAGTGGGTTCGCGTCCTGCAACTCGGCGGGGAGCGCCGCCTGCGGAAATCCCTGAAAACAGACCGGCCTTGTAAACCGGTAAATCGCCTGGCCACCGACCGAGGACGTGCGGCCGTCGGAAGTGGCGGGGAACGGTCCGCCGTGAACCATCGCATGGCAAACTTCGACGCCGGTGGGAAAGCCATTGAAGATCAGACGGCCGGCTTTCGTCTCCAGGATAGCCACAAGGTCGGCGTAATTTCGCAGATCTTCTTCGGTGCCGTGAATGGTTGCGGTCAGATGGCCTTCCAGGCGCCGCGCGATTTCCAGAATGTCGCCGTGCTGCGAGTGGTAAACCAGCAGAGTCTCCGGTCCGAAAATTTCCGCGCCCAAATCGTCGTGAGCGAGATAAGTTGCGGCGTCGGTCTCAAACAGTGCAGCTTGCGCGCCAAATCCGGAGCCTTCGATCGGTGCGCCTTCCGCTGTCTTGCGCACACCCGGTTCTTGCGCGCGCGCGCGGGTTCCCGATGCGTATGCCGTCTGAATGCCCGAAGTGAGCAGCGCGAATTCGGGAGCGGCGGCGAATCGCTCGGCGAGCGATTTCGCCAGACCTCTGCCTGCCTCTCCCTCTTCGAGCAGGACGACGCCGGGCTTGGTGCAGAATTGCCCCGCGCCTGTGGTCGCCGATCCGAACAGGCCTTCGGCAATCGCCTCGCGGCGTTCGCGCAGCGCACCCGGCAAAATGAAAACGGGATTCACGCTGCTCATCTCCGCGTAGAACGCCACCGGCTCGCTGCGCGACTCCGCGATTTTCATCAGCGCGCGCCCGCCGGCTCGCGAGCCGGTGAACCCCACGGCCTTGATCAGCGGATGGCGAACCAACTCGCCGCCCGCGAAATTTCCGGCGTCGAACAAAAGTGAAAAAACTCCCTCCGGAATTTCGCAATTGCGCGCGGCGTCGCGAATGGCTTCTCCGGCAAGTTCGGCCGTGCCGGGATGCGCGGGGTGCGCCTTGACGACCACTGGATTCCCGGCGGCAAGCGCTGAAGCCGTGTCGCCGCCCGCCACGGAAAACGCCAGCGGAAAATTGCTGGCGCAAAATACCGCAACCGGTCCGAGCGGGCGCAACATCGAGCGCAAATCCGGCTTCGGCAGCGGTTTTCTTTGCGGATCGGCGCGGTCAATGCGCGCCATGGCCCAGGAGCCTTCCTCGATAATCCCAGCAAAAAAGCGCAACTGGTTGCTCGTGCGGCCCAGTTCGGATTGGATTCTTGCGGCGGGAAGCGCCGTTTCCTGCGTGGCTCGGGCGACAATTGGCTCCGCGCGCTTTTCCAACTGAGCTGCGATCTCGCGCAAGAACACGCCCTTTTCTTTTCCCGCTCGCGCGCCGTATTCCGCGGCGGCGTCGGCAGCAAGCTGCACGGCCTCATTGACGTCGTCCGCCGATGCCGAAGAGTAGCCGGGGTCGAGCTTTTCCCCCGTTTGCGGATTTGCCGCGTGGAAAACCTCGCCGCGTGCTGCAGCACGGCGAGATCCGATCATCGATTTCCCTTCAAGTTCCACTGTCTCGCTCCTTTAAATGCCGTCCGTCCGATTTGCCGCGCCAGTCCAAGCAAATTCAGGCGCGCTGGGCCTGTGAAGTCGTCGAGCGCGATTTTGGCCGCGATTCGAGCGCCTGCCGAATCACCGCGCGCGCCTGCGCCAGTTCCTCGCCGGTAACTTCAAGCCGTGGCGGACGCACGCGCGCGCTGCCCATGCCAGTTTCCTGCTGCACCAGCTTAATCAGTTGCACGAATTTCGGCACCGTGTCCATGCGCAGCAGCGGCAGAAACCATCGGTACAGTTCGAACGCCTTTTCCTTCTCGCCGCGAATCGCGTATTCGAACAGATCCACCGACTCGCGCGGAAACGCGTTTACCAGCCCCGCGATCCAGCCCACTGCGCCTGCGCCGATGCCTTCGACGATGGCGTCGTCCACGCCGACCAGAATCGCCAGACGCTCTCCGATGAGCGCGCGAATCGCTGTGACGCGCCGCACGTCCGTGCTCGATTCCTTTACGGCGTGAAGATTCTCGTGCTCGGAGGCAAGCTCGCGGATCTGCTCGGGCAGAAAATCCGTGCCGTACGAAACAGGATTGTTGTAGAGCATGCAGGAAAGCTTTGTGGCGCGGAACACTGCTGTGACGTGCGCCTTCATTTCAAGCCAATCGCCGCGGTAAACATACGGCGGCAGAACCATCAGGCCCTGGCAGCCGCGCGCCGCCGCCTCTTTCGCAAGTTCCACCGAATCGGATGTGCGCAACGAGGAGATCGCCGCGATGATGGGAACGCGCGCTCCGGCGGCCTTGACGCAAGTTTCGAGAATCGCTTTTTTCTCCGCGAATTCTAGCGTCGCGCCTTCGCCCAGCGAGCCGAGCGCCACAATCCCCGTGCAGCCGTTGTCCACCAGCCACCGCGCGTGCTCGGCAATGAATTCATGGTCCACGCGGAGTTGCGCATCAAATGCCGTGGTGATTGCAGGAAGCACTCCGTACCAGTTCATTTTCGCTCCTTCACGCTGCTCGATTCGTATCGCCGGATTGCGCGGCGGCTTCCGCCATCGCAAGAACCTCGACGCGCGCCGGGAACAACGGCGGGCGCACAGACTCCGCGCGCCATCCAAACAGAAACTCGGTTGCTGATCCGCAAACGCGGCCCTGGCACGGGCCCATGCCGCAACGCGTCTCGAGCTTTGCGGCGCGCCAGGAATCGTTCTCGCGCAGGCGCGCGAGCGGCACGTCTTCGCAGCGGCAGACGATTGTGTCCGGCGCTGCCAGCGACTTCAGCTCCTCTCGCAGCGCGAATGTGCGGTCGAGTTGGCGCGCGAAGCGCCGGCACGCCTTGCGCTCGACAATCAGCGCACGCGCGCTTTTCTTCTGGTCCGTTGCTGCGAAACCCGCGATTTGGCCCTCAACAAGTGATAGCTCGAGGCCGCCGATTCCCGTCGGCTCGCCCGCACAGTAAACGGCCTCACGCGAAGTCTGCTGCCACTGATCCACGCGCACACAACCATTTTCAATCGCGCAGCCCAAAAGCTCGGCAAGCTCCGTGTTCGGCACGAGGTGAAATCCACAGGCGATATAGTCGCACGCGACGCTCCAGGTTTTCTTACCGCGGCGGAGCGTGACGCGCTCCAATTTTCCCTCGCCTTCGGCGGCCACGGGCCAGCAACTTGTCAGATATGGAACTCCGCCGAGTTCGCGCTTCAATCGAATGGTCTGCATCGCTTTCGCAGGCCGCGCAAGTAGCGCCGCGGCAAACCAGGCCAGCCGTTGCCAGGGCGCTTGTTCGGCGATCAGCATCACCGCGGCGCCATGCTTTTTCAGGTACGCCGCGACGGCGAGCAACAGCGGCCCCGAGCCGGCGACGACGACGCGTTTGCCTGCGACAGGCAATCCTGATTTCACCAGCGCCTGCAATCCTCCTGCACCCATCACGTTCGGAAGTGTCCATCCCGGAAAGGGCAGAAATCGTTCGCGCGCGCCCGTTGCGAGAATCAGTTTCCGATAACGAAGTTCGCTCACGCCGTCCCACGTTTCTGCAAGCAGCACTCCCTCGGCTGGATGGTCAACGACTTTCGCGCCGTGAACGAATGCGATCTTCACACTTGAGATTCGCCGATACCATTCGACCGCTTCGGGCGTGCTCGGATGCGCCGATTCGCTGCGCCAGATTTGCCCGCCGGGACTCGGATTATCGTCCACCACGCCCACCGACGCTCCGGAGGAGGCAGCAGCCCAAGCCGCGGCCATGCCCGCAGGCCCGGCGCCGACGACGAGCACATCGAAGACTTGTGGAATGTCAGCCATCAGTTTGCACACTCATGCCGTCTTCACAGAAAATCTGGCAGCTTCGCGCGTGCCGCCGGCCGTCGATTGTTAATCGGCATTCGAAACAAATCCCCATGCCGCAGAGCGGTCCGCGCGGCGCGCCGCTGACCGACTGTCGAAATGTGTTCGAACCGTGTGCCAGAATCGCGGCGGCGACGGATGTTCCACGTGGAACAATCACGCGCGCGCCGTTCACTTCGAGCGTGACGCTTTCAGGCATGCGCCGGCTCCTTGGCGACTCGCGACGGCAGATAGGGCTCCGCGGGAATTTCGCAACGTCCTCCAGCGATCATGCTGGCCACCAAACTCGCCGTGCCCAACGACGTCGTGATTCCCAAGCCTTCGTGGCCCGTCGCGAGATAAAGCCAGGGCTGGTCAGCGCAAGGGCCGATGAGAGGCAGCTTGTCGGGCGTCGCTGCGCGGAATCCGGTCCACGAACGAATGGCGGAAAGTTTTCGAAGCCCGGGCAGGTATTCGAACGCGCGGCACAGCATGCGCGCCATCATGCCATGCTCGACGCGCGATTCCTCCGCGCCATATTGGCGCGAGGAGCCCACCAGAATTTGTCCCGTCTTGCGAGGTTGCACGTTGAAGGCGACCGAATCCGACGAGACCGAATGCGCGCTTTTTAGATAGCCGAGCTCGACCAGTTGATGTCGAACAAATCCGGGATAGCGGTCCGTGATCACCAAGTGCCCTTTGCGTTTATTCACTTCGATGCCCGGAGTGAGCTGCGGCGCCCAGCAGCCGGTCGCGTTGACGACGCGCCCAGCGGTGAGTGATGTTCCATCTTCGAGCGTCACGCCATCGCGCGTCACGCGCGTGACGGCGCGGCCTTGATCCAACTCCGCGCCGCGCGATTTCGCGCGTTCGAATAGAAAGCGCGCAGCGCACGGCGGATAAATCACCGCATCCTCCGGCACAAGCAGTCCGCCCGCAAGGCCCGGCCGGAGATTCGGCTCGGCATCGCGCAGCGAGCGCTCATCGAGAAGCTCGGCGCGCACGCCTCTTGCTTCATAGAATATTTTTTTGCGCTTCGCCTCGTCCATTTCCGCTTCGTCGGCGGCGACCCAGATCGTGCCGCAAGAGTCGTACTCAACTTCAGGAGGAAGCTCGTCCGCAAGCTGCTGCCAAAGTTTTTGCGAGCCGCGCGTCAGAGCGAACTGCGCTTCGGAATCGTCCATCACCACGAGATGCCCCATGCCGGCGGAGGTGGCGCCTCCGCCCACAACTCCTTGCTCGACGACGCCCACGCGCAGTCCCTGACACGCAAGTTCCGCGGCGCACGCCGCGCCCACAATTCCCGCGCCAATGACAACAATATCGTAAGACGACACTCTTATCTCCGAATCCCCAGGCAGAACGGGTCGCGCGGGTCGAGGATCAAGTCCGCTTCCGCATTCACGTACGCCGTCCCCTTGATGCGCGGGAAGATTTTCCCATCGCGAATGGCGACGCTCCCTTCAAACACGCTGCCGACGATGCTCTCTTGCCGCCACACGTCGCCTTCTTTCAATTTTCCATCGGCGTAAAGGCAGGCCATCTTCGCGCTCGTGCCGGTGCCGCACGGCGAGCGATCATAGGCTTTGCCGGGACAAAGCACAAAATTCTTGCTGTTGACTCCGGGCATCGCCGACGGCCCGAAAAGTTCTATGTGATCAATCTCTTCACCGCGCGCGCCGGTTACGCCCTGCCGCGGAAGCTCCTGCCGAATATTCCAGGTGAACTCGGTGAGGCGCTCGAGATTCGAAAGCGATAATTCCTGGCCGTGATCGTTGATCAGAAAAAACCAGTTTCCGCCCCAGGCGACGTCTCCCGTTACTGTGCCGTGACTTGGGACGCGCACTTCGACGCGCGCGCGCGTTCGGTAGCTGGGAACATTTTCGACCGTGACCTCGCCAGAATCATGCAGCCGGGCCGTGACGGTCCCTGCGGGCGTGTCAATGTGATGCTCGCCCGGCTTGATCTTGCCCATGTAGGCGAGCGTGACGATCAATCCAATCGTGCCGTGGCCGCACATCCCCAGGTAGCCGACATTGTTGAAAAAAATCACGCCGGCGGTCGAATTCTCTTCCACAGGTTTGCACAGAAGCGCACCGACGACAGCGTCCGAGCCTCGCGGCTCATTTACGACCGCGGCTCGAAATTCGTCGTGTTCGGCGCGGAAGCGGTCGCACAGCGCTTGCAAACCGATTCCGCTGGTCACTGCGAATGCACCCACATGATCGGGCAACCCCGTTTCCTCGGGAGCGATGAAATCCGCGAGACACCGGCACGGCTCGGAACCTTCGCGGTTAGATTGCTGGCGAAGAAAGTGAAATCGCTCCCGCGTCTTCGCGCGTGCCTCGTCCGCGTAGAGCTGCACGTCGTCGCCCACGCCATTGGCAGGAAAGAAGCCATAGACGCCCCGCGCCGTCAGCAGATTCTTCGCAATGATGGTATCCAGCAAAGCATTGGCTTCCGTGAAGATCTGCCGCGCCTGCGCGCCGTACTCAGCATGATCCAGAATCCGCGGGTAAACGCCTTTCAGCTCCCAGGTATGGAAGAACGGCGTCCAGTCAATGAACTCGCGCAGCGTGGCCAGGGGAAAGTTATCCAGCACGCGCACGCCGGTGAATGACGGCCGGGGCAAATCC
>Ga0187810_10000929_pt1 | contig 10499 bp, 7 predicted proteins | sample NC_wetland_sal_i_9_FD_132963 | JGI IMG/M metagenome (GOLD analysis project Ga0187810, IMG submission 132963) | Wetland sediment microbial communities from Neuse River Estuary, North Carolina, USA - ASW_5 | ecosystem: Environmental > Aquatic > Freshwater > Wetlands > Sediment | place: USA: North...
ATTCCGTTGAGGTTCTTCGTCCATCCTCACCGCATGGACTCAGAAGGACCGTAGCCTAATTTAAGTCCGACCAGAGTTTTGCGGAGTAATCCGGGCGAAACGATCGGGGCTTGAGTTCCCGGGAGAACTAGTCTTCCGCTTCACGCGCGGAAACGTACACGGGCGGCTCGATCAGGGGATTCGGCATTCGGCGCAGCCGCTCGACGAAAACACGAATCAGTTCCGGATCGAATTGCGCGCCGCCGCAGCGTTCGAGTTCGAGGAAAGCTTCCTCCGGCCGGCGCGCTTTCTTGTACGTGCGTTCGGACGTGATTGTGTCGTAGGCGTCGGCGATGGCTACGACGCGCGCGCCGAGAGGAATCCCGTTGCTCGCCAGTCCGTCCGGGTAGCCCGACCCGTCGTAAAATTCGTGATGGTGATTGACCATCGCGCGAATGCGCTCGGTGCCGCGCAGCGGTTCGAGCAAACGCGCGCCGAAGTAGACGTGTTTCTTCATGGCGTCCCACTCATCGGGATTGAGCGGGCCATTCTTGTTCAGGATGCTTTCGGGAATGGCAACTTTGCCGACGTCGTGAAGCATCGCGCCCAGGCGAATTTCTTCGATTTCCCCGCCATCGAGCCCCAGCGCCTCGGCGATCAGCACTGCATAACCGGAAACTTTTTGCGAGTGGCCGCGCGTGTACTGGTCCTTGGAATCCACGGCCAGCGCGAGCGAGGTGAGCGTGTCCATGACGGCCGGGGGCAAAGGCTCCGACCCGTAATCGCCGGCGTGCAATGCCCCGTTGCCGTTTCCAGCGCCCCCGACCGATTCGGTCGTAGCCAGCGATTCGGCGAATTGCTCGATGCGCCCGTAGATTTCCTCGTACGCTTCGGGGCCGGTCGAGAACATGCGCTTGAGCGTGACGCCGAGGTACGCTTCAAGAACGTCGCGCTTCCACTGGCGCGTTTCGTTGGGATCGAAATGATCCGCGGTGGAGACTGAGTTCCCACCCTGGTGTTTTGAGAGATACATTGAAGCGTCGGCGACCTGGATCAGTTCCTGCGGCGTCGAACCGTGCACGGGGAAACTCGCGATACCGAAGCTGGCCGTGATGTTTTTCTCGCGCAGCACGGGATCGGAAGCGATCCACGAGCGGAGCTTTGCGGAGAGCTGCCGGCTCTGCTCGATGTTGGTTTCCGGCATCAGGATGACAAATTCGTCGCCGCCGTAGCGCGCCACGACGTCCGAGCGGCGGCAGTTTTGCTCGAGGATGTGTCCCACGCGCTGCAGGACGAGGTCGCCGTCGAGGTGGCCGTAAAAATCGTTGACGAACTTGAAGCGGTCCAGGTCCATCAGCACCAGCGAGAACGGGCGGCCCGCGCGCGTCGAGCGTTTCCACTCGCCGGAAAGCGCTTCCATGAAAAAGCGGTGCGTCTTGACGCCGGTGAGCCCGTCCGTGATGGCCTGCTCCTGCGCCTTCTGGAACATCAGCGCGTTGTGCAGGGCGCCGGAGATCAGGTCGGCCAGCGTGCGCAGGAAGAGAACTTCCTCCGCTGAGAAATCATGAGGCTTTTCGGACTCGACGTAGAGCACGCCGTGAAGCTGGTCGGCATACACGACGGGAAACGCGGCAACCGAGACAGAGGTGTCGAGCACGGGTGCGCCCACCGAGTCCGACGTGGACGTGTCGCGTACGATCACCGCCTGACCCGTGCGCGCCACCCGGCCCAGGAGCGTGCCGTCGAGCTCCATGCGCCGGCCGAGCGCGCCCTGGCGATTGCCGGTTTCGGCCTGGATCACCACTTGCTTGGTCGAATAATCCAGCAGGCCGATGCCGATGTGGTCGTAAATGAGGCCGGCCTCGAGTTCCTCGGCGATCTTTGCCAGCATTTCGTCGGGATTGAGCGTGGTGATGACGTTGCGCGAGATGTTGTTGAGCAGCGTCAGGTGGCGCGACTTCAGCTGCTCTTCGCGGAACAGCCGCGCATTTTCCAGCGCGATGCTGGCCTCGCTGGCCAGCACGCGCATCATCTCCAGATGCACTTCGTCGAACGCGCGCTCCTGCTGGCTGTGCACGGCCATCACGCCGATGGCGCGGTTGTACAGCACCAGCGGCACGCCGCAGAACGACGCCATCTCCTGCACCGGCTTCACGCCGAGCTTCCGCGTTTCTTCCGCGGAATTCTCGCGAATCAGCAGCGGCTGGCGCGTGCGAAGAAGATGCTCGATCAAGTGGTCGCCCGCCGGGCGGGAGCGCTTCGGCGCGCGCACGCCGTCGCTGAGTTCCAGCTCGAACCGGATTTCGTTTTTCGCGTGATCCAGGAAGGCGATGAAGAAATTGTTGACGTCAAACAGCCGCTTCATCTCGGAAAGTATTTTGTCGAACAGCGCTTCGGGATCGAGCGTGGAGCTGAGCGCGCGGCCGATTTCGTTGAGCACATGAAGCTCTTCCGAGCGCCGCGAAGTCTGCTGAATCAGGTAACTGTTTTCAACGGCCATGCCGATCTGGTGGCCCAGCGCGAGCAGCAGCCGCAGCTCGGCGGGCGTGAACCGGCGCGTGTCGGGCGTCCCCAGCAGCAGCACGCCGAACGCCTGCTCCTTGGCTTGCAGGCTGATTCCGACGACGGTGCGCAATCCCTGCCCGATGGCCAGCGCGCGAAAACGGCGGAAGGCTTCTTCTTTCTCGAGCGTCAGCCACGAGGCGTCGCGGGCGAGATCGCGGAATACCACAAGGCCTCCCAGCCGCGACACGAGATTGACCAGGTGATCGTCCAGACCTTCGTCCTGCGCCACAGCGCCAAAATCTCCCTTCAGCCCGACGGCCACCACCGACGTTGGCCCTTGCGGATCGCCGTGGTGCAGAAACAGCGCGCCGGCTGGAATGCGCACGACATTCAGCACACGATCGAGCGCGTGCGAGAGCATTTTCTGGATTTCGCCGCCGACAAAGCTCGAAGTCGCGAGGTTGACGTTGGAGAGCGCGAGCATGTTGCGTTCGACGCGCCGCTTCTCTTCTTCGTAAACGGCCATGACCATCAGGACCGCCGTGAAGAGCTCCGGAATCCGTTCCAGCAGACCGAGCTTGGCGCTGTTTTCCGTGCCGACGAGCAGCCCGCCCAGCAAAAGCGCGCTCCATAGCGCGAACGAACACGCCAGCAACAGGTCCGCGAAGGTTTCTTGCCGCCGGCTTTCGCGCCAGAATAGCCACGCCACGGCGAACAAAACCACGGCCGAGCCGAGATCGGGCGAAATGCTTGTCACGCGGCCATGGAATGCGCCAGCCCAGACCGCGAAGACCGTACAGGCGCCGACTTCGATGCGAATCCACGGACGCGCGTGGGTGTAAAGCTGCGTGGAGAGGAAAAAGAGCAGCGTCGCTGAAGCGAGCAGCCATTCGTTCAGCGCGCTTTGCCACAGTGCGGGTTTTGCCCAGGGCGAAAGGGCCGGGCTCAAATATTGAAGTGCAAGCATGGCCCAGCCGACGCTCCATACGAGCAGATACGGCTGCCGTTTCAGGTTGTGCATGTAGGCGAAAAACCCGGCCGTCAAGGCGCAGGCCGCCAGCAGCCCGATCGCGAAGATGGCTTCGTTGGTCACCACAGGCGCCACACCACTCTCCGAAGTACATCGCGCGCGAACGGCCGCGCCCTGCCAGCCGCAAGCAGTACTGGGCCCCTCAAGGCCTGCCTTTGTGCCCAGCTAGGACGACACCACACCCGGACGATTCTGGGCACTCCCGCGCACAGATACACCAATATCCCACGAAAATCGTCACGCTCATGGGAATATAAGGCGCGGTTTTCCAGGCAGGCAAGGGTACGGGGGTACCAGCATGGAAACAGACGCACTTAGCTCCTCACGAGGGTCGCTGTTGGTCGCTTTGCCGGGTTCCTCGCCGGGCTGCGGCTCGCGTTTGCAGGGGCGTTCAGCTAAAATGGGCCGTTTTCGAGTCGCGTAAGTGGCGAAGTGGGAGCGGAAATGACCGGAAACCCGGCAAATGATGGAAAAATTCGCGTCCGCTTTGCGCCTTCGCCGACCGGCTATTTGCATGTGGGCGGCGCGCGCACGGCACTGTTTAACTGGCTCTTTGCGCGCGGGCACGGCGGAATCTTTATCCTGCGCGTCGAGGACACGGACGTCGAGCGCAACCGGCCCGAGTTGGTGGAGGGAATTCTTGACGGTTTGCGCTGGCTGGGGCTGGATTGGGACGAAGGCCCCGTCTTTCAGTCGCAACGACTGGAAATGTATCGCACCGCCGCGGAAAAGCTGCTCGCGTCTGGAGCGGCGTACGCGTGCTACTGTCCGCCCGAAAAATATGCCGGCGGCGACGCCGCGCAGGACGATGAGCCCAAAGAGAGCGGACCGCGTCGCGTGACTCGCTGCGCGTGCCGCGACGATCGTCCCGCTTCCACGGCGCAGAAGCCCGCCGTGCGCTTTCGCGTGCCGCTCGGCGCTGCAACCGAGTTCCACGACGCCGTCTTCGGCAGGCGCGAAGTTTCGAACGATGAGATCGAGGATTTCGTTCTGCTGCGCTCGCCGAAGGAAGGCCATTCGCTGGCGCTGCCGACGTATCAGCTCGGCGCGGTCGTGGACGATATCGACATGCGCATCACGCACGTGATTCGCGGCGCCGACCACATCTCCAATACGCCGAAACAAGTGCTGCTCTATCGCGCGCTCGGCGCACCCGCGCCGATCTTTGCGCACCTGCCGCTGATCCTCGGGCCGGACCGCACGCGCCTTTCCAAGCGCCACGGCGCGACCAGCGTCGGCTCGTATCGCGACGAAGGATTTCTGCCCGAAGCGTTCCGGAATTTTCTGGCGCTGCTGGGGTGGTCGCCGGGCGGCGACGCGGAATTTCTGCGCACGGCGGAATTGATTTCGCGTTTTGCGCTCGAAGGCGTCAGCCGCACCAACGGCGTCTTCGACCGACCGAAACTCGAATGGTACAACGTGCAGTATCTGCAAAAGCTGCCCGTCGAGGAGTTGCTGCCAGCCGTGCAGTCAGAACTCGTGCGCGCGGGAATCTGGCGCGAAGAATGGGCCGGCGCGCAGCGTGAGTGGTTTGCAAAGACCGTAGACCTGCTGCGCCCGCGCACGCGCTTGCTCCCGGATTTTTCTCACTGGGGGCGCGCGTTTTTCAGCGACGAGTTCGAATACGACCCGCAGGCTCGCGAAAAATTCTGGAAGGACGAGCGCCTCGGCGCGCTGCTCGCCGCGCTCGCCGATGGCCTAGCGGCGCTGCCGGATTGGAATCACGACGCGTGCGACCACGCGCTGCGCGACCTGGCCGCCGCGCAAGGCGTCAAGGCCGGGCTGCTGATCAATGCCACGCGCGTGGCGATTGTGGGCCAGGCTGTCGCGCCGCCGCTTTTCGAAACCATGGTCGCGCTCGGCAAGGACCGCGTCGTCAGCCGCTTGCGCCGCGCGCTCCCGCATTTCGCGACGCGCTGACCGCATCATCTGCTCGTCCTCGATTACAATCCCGCGCGAATGTCATTCTGAATCCCGACTCTGTCGGGACGAAGAATCTCAACGGATGATTCGAACAAAATGCGTCAGTTGAGATCCTTCGGGGAACCTCATTGGTTCCCTTCAGGATGACACAACCACTGTGAAGTGGCTCCGGTGTCGTGAGAAACCTGCGTTAGTGGTGAGAAGGGACGGCGGGCTGCGGCGGCGCGGAGAAGATTTCTGAGTGCATCGCGTGCGCGGGCGCGCCTGCGGCTGCGATATCAAGCTCCGCGGAAGTGGTGACCTTCGCGGGCGGAAGACAAGCTTCCTCGTTGCACGCCTGGTAGGAGATCGTCAGGGGAAGTTTCAATGCGCCGAGCGGGGCATCGTCCGCCGCCTTCAGCTTCATCTTCACTGTGAAGGAACCTTCGTATACGCGCAACTTTTCCGAGGAAAATTTGAAACCGCGCATCACGCCCGCCGGATACGAGTCGCTGATCTGCGTGATGCCCAAAGGAAGCTCAGCCACTACTTTTGTCGGGATCAAATACTCGAGCGAGGGGACGTGAGCGTTAACGTGAAATCCCTTCGTGATTTTTGCGACGACGGCGATTTCAAATTCACGGCCGCGCGGAACGGGCGCGAGAGAAACGTACGTTTGCGGCGCGATGATGTCCGCGGCGCGCGGGAAATTCTGCGCCGCAGCGGAAAAACGGTCAGCACCAATTCCAAGCGTGAGAAGAAGAGCGACTGCTGCAAAACCAGCGCGCATGCTTCTGAAGGGATTCTCGCGCGCAAGAGGCATCGCCATTTTCGCGCTCACACAGTGACCGCGCTGCCGAGTTGCTGCGTCAGGATGCGGCCCATGACCTGCGGAAGCGTCTCGCCCGTCTTTTCGAGGACAAACGCGCCGGCCGATTCCGACCAGGCGAGCTTGAAGCTCGTGGCCAGCGCGGAAATCCAGATCTGCCGCACCGGCGAGTTCGGGCTGATCACAAACTTGGTCTCTTCCGGCTCCTCAAACAAGACTTCGAGTTTCCCCATGCCGCCTTCGACCTCAAAGCCGCGCTCGTCGCCCAATTCGAGCAGGCGCTTGCGCAGCGCTTCGAGTGCGGCGTCGCACCGCTTCTGAAACTCTCTCTCATCCATCATGAATGCAGGTTACAGCAGCCGCGCGCGATTGGGCAAGCGCGCTGGCCGGGGCGAACCGCAGGCCGCCTTCCGGCGCTATAATGCGCGGAAGCCGCCGGTCGGCGGCCATTCTCCGGAGATTGACCACAAGTGCCTGAAATCAATGACTGCGGGCCGGTGGGCCAGGCTTTGAATGATTTTGAACTTGAGGGTGCCCCTTGCGGTTGTCGAGGGAGGTGCGCGGTTTGTGATTCCCGACCGCGTCCCCATCTTCGAGTGGAATCCAAGAACAAATCCCCGACCCTTCCAAACCGAAGTGTCGGGCACCCGGAAAATCAAAACCGTCATTCAGCGGTGACGTACCCGGGGTGGTATCATCCAATTGTGAGCAGTCGTCAACAGGAAAAAAGCGAAAGGGCTTGCCACCCGCCCTGCGCGGGACAATGCGGTGCCAAGTGGGGGATAAGCGAAGGGCCAACTGGCCAGCCAACCCCGGACACCCACGGTTACAACTACCATTTGCAGCTCTTCCCTCCACACCATCCGAGTCCGAAAGCACCAAACGCAATTCCGCCAGGTTGCACGCCAGGGAGTAAGTGTTCAAACGCAAAGTGAGGAGATGTCCGTGCGACTGAAAGTGATTCCCCCAATAGCGTTCTGCCTATTTGCTTTCGTTCAAGTCGCGGTTGCTGCCCCACCGAACGACGCGTGCAACCTTCCAGAGGATTTACAGCGCGAAGTTGGAACCAAGTACCCGGGAGCAAAGCTCGTCGGCTTGTCGGACCTGGAGGAAGATGACAGGGGGTTCTTTCAAAAAGACCACGGGGATGCCTGCCCCGGTCTCGCCAAAGTTGACTTCTACGGCGATGGCAAACCGACGTTCGCTCTGGTTCTGACCAGAAAGGGTGGAGCAAATGAGCACACCGAACTCATAGTGGCCAGCCGTGCTGGGGAAAAATGGAGAATGACGCGCTTGGGGACGGGCGGCGCAAGTCCGAATGCACCAGCGGTCTGGAGTCAGCCACCAGGAGAGTACCGCGACATTGACGGCAAGAAGACAATCCGAGCGACCCGACCCGTTATCGCTTTTTGTAAGTACGAGTCATGGGAAATCCTTTACGCCTGGACAGGCAGCGGGGTAACCAAAATCTGGCTCCGCGACTAGACGCGTTCGTCTCCTAGGCGGAGAGCGCGAGGGGCTCAGACTCGCTGAATATGTTTCAAGCTGTATGGAGGCCCACCGAAATCCCTACAAGCCGCTACTCGTAGCGCAACGCCTCGACGGGATCGAGCCGCGCAGCTTTGATCGCCGGGTACATGCCGAAGAACAGGCCGACGCTCATGGAGACGCCGACGGCGATGAGGATGGCCCATAGCGGTATGACCGACGGCAGCGCGGGCAGCACGGCGTGAATCAGTCCGCTGATGCCGAGGGCCAGCAGGACGCCGACGACGCCGCCGGTGCCGGTGAGAACCATGGCCTCGGTGAGAAATTGCCAGGTGACGTCGCGGCGCCGCGCGCCGATAGCCTTGCGCACGCCGATCTCGCGCGTGCGCTGCGTGACGGACATGAGCATGATGTTCATCACGCCAACCCCGCCGACCAGCAGCCCGATGGAAGCGACGACGGCGATCAGCAGCGCCGCGGTTCCCGTGATTTGCTTGAACTGTTGCGTGATCTCCTGGGCCGAGGAGATGCCGAAAGTGTCGGGCTTGGAGTAGGGCACATTGCGCCGGATGCGCAGCACCGCGCGAATTTCATCCTCGGCCTCGGGCATGTGCCCGGGGCGCGCCATGGCGCCGAGCATGACATCCTCGTCGTTGGGATGATGCTTGACGAACGTCCGGTACGGCACGATCACCTGCTTTTCTGCGCCCGGATCCTGAAAAAGCTGCCCCTTGCGTTTTTCGAGCACGCCCACGACGCGGTACGGCACTCCTTCGACAACGATCGTCTTCCCAATCGGGTTCTCATCCGGAAAAAACGTCGTGCCGAGATCATGACCGATCACGGCAACGTCTTCACGGTGCAGATTCTCCGCCTCGCTGAAAAACCGGCCGATGTAGGTATGCGCGTTGAATACCTCTTCCTGGTTGGGCGTGCCGCCGGAGTAATCGATCCCGTTGGCTTCCTTGTCTTTGTAGCGCGCGGTGATGATGGGCGGGCGCGAGAAGTCGTCGATGCGCTGATAGACGGCGACGGCGACCTGGTCAACCATGGGGCATTCGTGAGCCATGGCTTCGGCGTCCTCAAACGTAAGGCTCTTGCGATTGAGCTCTTCGGGCGAGAGCCGGCCGGTATGAATACCGGGATTGAATTTGGCGATGAACAGCGTGTTCGGGCCGTAATCGTTGAGCATCGCGCTCATGTCGGCATAGAGCCCTTCGACGATGGAGACCACCACGACGAGCGCCGTGATGCCGATGACCACGCCCAGCACGGTGAGAAACGACCGCATCTTGTTCTCGTGCAGCGTCGTCAGCGCCATTTTCATGTTTTCGCCCAGGTTCATGCGCATGCGCGCGCGTCTCCTCTTCAGGCTTCCTGCCGCAGGGCTTCGATGGGATCGAGTTTCGCAGCCTTCTGCGCGGGATACAAGCCGAAGAACACTCCCACTCCCGTCGAAACTCCAAGCGCGATAATCACGGCAGAAATCGGCACGTGCATGGGCACCGAGGAACCCGCTTCGACCAGCAGCGTGAACAAATACGCGATGCAGACGCCGATGCCTCCGCCGATGCCGGACATCACCGCGGCTTCGGTGAGGAATTGCAGCAGGATGTCCGCGCGGCGCGCGCCGACGGCCTTGCGGATGCCGATCTCGCGCGTGCGCTCGGTGACCGTCGCCAGCATGACGTTCATGATCACCACGCCGCCGATCACCAAAAAGACGGCCACGATTCCGACCATCGAGGAGGCAATCGCTCCGGTGAGCTGCTTGAACAAGTCCACCAGCGAGCCGGCATCGAGAATGCCGAACGCGTCGGCCTCGTCCGGCTTCAAGTGGCGCCGCGCGCGCATCAACATCCGCGCTTCATCCTGCGTGCGCGAAATCCAGTCGGGGCCGCGCGTCTGCACGTTTATGGAAAGCGAGGTGTTGCTGGTCTGATAGAATTTCAGAAACGTCTGGATCGGAATGTAAGCGTAATTGTCCTGCGAATTGCCCAGGACCGTGCCGATCGGCTTACCCACTCCAATCACCACGTAGGGCCGTCCGTCAATCTCGAGTTCCTTGCCGATCGGGTCGCGCCCGGGAAAAAGTTTGTCGGCGATATCGGAGCCAATGAGCGCGATCATCGAGCGGTGTTCGTTGTCCGAATCCGTGATGTACCGGCCGGAGGCGGGCTCCTCGGCGTCCATGTCACCGATGTTAGCCGTCACGCCGCGGACCGACATATCCTCGACGGTCTGTCCATACGCCTTGCCGCGGCCGGAAGACCCAGCCTCGACTCCGACACGCAGCGCATACTTCATGTTGTCGCGCAAATACTCGAAGTCGTCCCAGGTCACCACTTTGTTGCGGCGCGTCGCCTTCACGACTTCGTCCAGGTCAGTCAGGATGGGAAACCGCGAGACGATGAACACATTCGAACCGAGATTCGCGATGCGATTGGCGACGTACCGGTTCACCCCCGAAATCAGCGCCACCACGATGATCAGCGTGGATACGGACAAAATGATCCCCAGAAGCATAAGGAAAGATCTCATCTTGTGCGTCCAGAGTGTTTCGAGCGCGACCATCACCGGTTCGCGCATTTGAATGCGGTGCCTCAACTCTTCACACTTCCCCTGTAGGGTTCTACGTGCCGTGCCTGAAAAAAGATTCGCCGGGAAAAACAGCCTTGCGCGAGCCGGCCCCCGGCCGCTCGCCATTGGGGAGATTATTGCACGGATTGAGCGGGAACTTGCGGCGCTACTTGAGCTGGTCCGCGA
>Ga0187810_10000930_pt1 | contig 10498 bp, 8 predicted proteins | sample NC_wetland_sal_i_9_FD_132963 | JGI IMG/M metagenome (GOLD analysis project Ga0187810, IMG submission 132963) | Wetland sediment microbial communities from Neuse River Estuary, North Carolina, USA - ASW_5 | ecosystem: Environmental > Aquatic > Freshwater > Wetlands > Sediment | place: USA: North...
ATGGAGTGTGCCAATGCGGGAGATTTCGCCGCAGCGGCCGCGCATTTCAACAAGCTTCTCGCGTCGCATCCCGATTATGTCGCGGCCTACTATCAATACGGCCAGCTTCTTGGCCGGCTCGGCCGCACGGCTGAGGCGCGCAAGACGCTCGGCGATGGCATGGCGGTCGCGCAGCGCGCCGGAAATGAGCACGCCAGGTCCGAGATGGAAACTGCGCTTGCCGCGCTCGGCTGAAGCCAAGGTCAGCGAGTCTGCTAAGATGAGGTGCGGTCAAGATGGCCACCGAACGAATTCCGCTCTTCCCATTGGAGGCAGTTCTCTTCCCGGAGCAAACCCTTCCCCTGCACATATTCGAGCCGCGCTACCGTTTGATGACGCGCCGCTGCCTGGAGCGCCACGCGCCGTTTGGCGTCGTCCTGACGAAGGCAAAAGAAATTGCGGGAGTTGGCTGTACGGCGCGAATCGCGGAGGTCATCAAGAAGTACGAAGACGGGCGATCGGACATCCTCACCATCGGAGAAAAGATCTTCAAGATCGAGCGGACGATTGATGAGCAGGCGTATCTGGAAGCCGAAGTTTCTTTCCTCACGGACGATCCGCAAGGCCTCGGCGAGTCTGCTCTGCAGCAGCTCCGGGACTTGTACCTTCTGTGTCACGAAGCGCTGTACGGCCAGGCAGGACCTCCGCACGAAGGCGCGCCCGGTTCCTCCTTCGCTTATCATGTAGCCAGCGAGCTCCCCCTGGAGCTTCCCTTCCGCCAGTCTCTGCTCGAGGAACGCTCGGAGGCGGCGCGGCAGCAGCGCCTGATCGTTCTGCTCACCGAATGGCTGCCGCAACTGAAGCACCGCGACCGCGTCCGGAAAAAAGCTGCAGGCAACGGCCGCGGCGTCCACTAGCGCACCGGCGCATCCAACCTGCCTGGGCTATAATGTGTTCGGATTGAATCAGGGGACCCCATGACCACCAGACCGGCTACTCTCGGAGCATTGCGCAAATTGCCAGAGTACGCGCCGCAGGCGCCGCGGCGCACCGTGAAGAGCGAGTTGCGCGCGAATCTGCTTCGGAAGCTTGAATCCGGCCAGACGCTTTTCCCCGGCATTCACGGCTACGAGGAAACCGTCCTGCCTCAAATCGCCAATGCGATTCTGGCGCGGCACAATTTCATTTTGCTCGGCCTGCGCGGCCAGGCCAAGAGCCGCATCCTGCGCGGCCTGGTGGGATTTCTCGACGAGGCGATTCCTTACATCGCAGGCTGCGAAATTCACGATCATCCGCTTGCGCCGATCTGCCGCGCCTGCCGGCAACTGGTCGCCGAACGCGGCGATGACACGCCGATCGCGTGGCTGCCACGCGAGGCGCGCTACGTTGAAAAACTTGCCACGCCCGACGTGACCATCGCCGACATTCTTGGCGACGTGGACCCCATCAAAGCCGCGCGCTCGGGCCGCGACCTCGGCGACGAGCTTACCATTCACTACGGCCTGCTTCCACGCGCCAATCGCGCTATTTTTGCCGTCAACGAGCTGCCCGACCTGGCCGGAAAAATTCAGGTTGGCCTGTTCAACATCATGCAGGAAGGCGACATTCAGATTAAGGGCTACCCGCTGCGCATGCCGCTCGACGTGCTCCTCGTGTTCACCGCGAACCCGGACGACTACACCGCGCGCGGAAAAATCATCACCCCGCTTAAGGACCGCATCGGCTCGGAAATTCGCACGCACTATCCGGCGACGGTCGAGGAAGGCGCGACCATCACCGCACAGGAGGCGTGGGTTGCGCGCGACGCCGGCGGCGCGTCAGTTGAAGTCCCGGACTATCTGCGCGAAGTCGTCGAGGAAATCGCGTTTCTTGCTCGCGAGGACAAGCGCGTGGACCGGCGCTCGGGCGTGAGCCAGAGGCTGCCCATCGCGTGCATCGAAAGCGCGGTCAGCAGCGCCGAACAGCGCGCGGCGCGCAACCACGAAGCTCGCGCTGCGGTGCGCATCGCCGACGTCTATGCCGCGCTGCCGGCCATTACGGGAAAAATGGAGCTGGAATACGAAGGCGAGCTGCGCGGCGCGGAAACGATCGCGCGGGAACTGGTGCGCGGCGCCGTCGGAAAAGTTTTCAGCAAACATGTGGGCGAGGCGAATCTGCAGCCGGTCGTGCAATGGTTCGAGCTTGGCGGCGAGCTGAAGGTGCCTGAAAGCGCGCCCGCGGCGGATGCGCTTTCGCAATTGAAGCGCATCCAGGGACTTTTCGAACACACCGACCGGCTCGGAGTGGATGGCCGGAACGGTCCGGCGGCGATGGCCGCGGCGGCCGAATTCATTCTGGAAGGTCTGTGGGCGCACAAGCGGATCAGCCGCAGCGAAGAGCGCGGCTTCCACGCCGAGCGGCCGCGCGTACCCGAGCCGCGCGAACCCGTGCAGCGTCCTCCGCGGCGCCAGTACAACTAGAGGAATTGTGAAATACGTTCGCTACACGCGCTACACCGGCGAGCCCGCCGACTCGATTGACCTGCAGGAGCTGGTCAAGCGGCTCTCCAATTTCCTGCTGCAGAGCGGCTTCGATTCGCCGTACGGCATGCAGGAAATGGACCGCGAGCAGACGATGGAGGCGCTGCGGCAGGCCATCCAGCGCGCGCTCGAAGAGGGCGACCTGATGCCCGACGAGCTGCTCGAGCAAATGCTGGAGGGCTCGAGCGAAGACCAGAGCGCGGCGATGCGCGAATTGATCGACCGCCTGATCGACCGAATGATGGAGGAGGGCTACATCAGCGGACAGCCGCAGGTGACCGCGCCGCCGGAGAAAATGCCGCCCGGTTCGGCCGGCGAGGCAAGAGAACGCGACGCCGAAGCGCGGTTTGAAATTACCGACAAGACGATCGATTTCCTCGGCTTCAAGACGCTGAAGGATTTGCTCGCGTCGGTCGGCAAATCGAGTTTTGGCCGGCACGACACGCGCGATCTCTCCACGGGCATCGAGTCCGGCGGCGTCTCGCGCCCCTACGAATTTGGCGACACGCTCAACCTCGACATCAGCGCGACGCTCTTTAACGCCGTGCGCCGCGAAGGCGCGCGCGTTCCCATCGATCTCGATTATCCCGACCTGATGGTCCACCAGTCCGAGTATCAAAGCTCCTGCGCGACCGTGATGTTGCTCGATTGCAGCCACAGCATGATTCTCTATGGCGAAGACCGCTTCACGCCCGCGAAGAAAGTGGCGCTCGCGCTATCGCACCTGATCCGCACGCAGTATCCCGGCGATTCGCTGCACCTCGTGCTCTTCCACGACTCGGCTGAAGAGGTTCCGCTCGGCGAGCTGGCGCGCGTGCAGGTCGGTCCGTACTACACGAACACGCGCGAAGGGCTGCGCCTGGCGCGGCGCATCCTGTCTCGCCAGAAAAAAGACATGAAGCAAATTGTGATGATCACCGACGGAAAGCCTTCGGCGCTGACGCTTGAGGACGGCCGAATCTACAAGAACGCGTTCGGCCTCGACCCGCTCGTCGTCACGCAGACGCTCGAAGAAGTCGGCCGCTGCCGCCGCTCGGGAATTCTGATCAACACGTTCATGCTGGCCAGCGATTACAGCCTCATTCATTTCGTGCAGAAGGTCACCGAGCTTTGCCGCGGAAAAGCCTACTTCACGACGCCCTACACGCTCGGCGAATACCTGCTCATGGATTACATGCAGAAAAAGACCCGCCACATTCATTAGGCTTTCGTGGCAAGCTGACCCGCGCTTGTCACACGGCTGTAGCCCGCCTCCCCGAATGCGTCGGGGTACACAAATCGTACTTCAGAGGCGGGGACCCGTCGCCACTTGCCTGCGTGTCATGCTGAGCCCATACGGCGGGGATGGGCGAAGCATCGCATCGCAAACTTACGCCACCGAGCGCCGGTTGAGATTCTTCGCTCCGATTTCTTCGCAGCTCGGGACGACACTGTTTCTGCGGGGCGCGTCGAAGATTGGAATCTTGCCTCTCGAACGAATGTCGCGGGTAAAAGGCACGCTTTGCAAGCTCGGTCATTTTTCACAACATTCCTGAGTCCAGCGATTGGTAATTCTCATCTATTGAGATAGCATCACATTGGAAGCGAGTGCCGAATCTTCGCAGGGTTCTTCGGGGGAGGAACTTTGAGCAAGGTGCTGGCGGGCCAAATGGCTCCGCAAATTGATCTGCAAACTCCTAGCGGCAAGAAATTATCTCTTTCCGAATCGCTGAAAAAAGGGCCCGTCGTCGCCGCATTTTTCAAGATCACCTGCCCGGTCTGCCAATTCACTTTTCCTTTTCTCGAACGGCTGTATCACGCCTACGGCGGCGAGCGCGTCAGCTTCTGGGGCATTTCGCAGGACGACGCGCAGGACACGCGCGAGTTTTGCGATGAATTTGGCGTGCACTTCCCCGTCCTGCTCGATGGCGAGGGCTACCCGGTCTCGAACGAGTACGGCCTGACCAACGTTCCCACTTTTTTTCTGATCGGCCAGGACGGAAAGGTGCAGGTCGCCAGCGTCGGCTTCGCCAAGCGCGCACTTGAAGAAATCAGCGAAAAACTCGCGCGATTCCTTGGCCGCGACGCCGTGCCCGCATTTCTTCCCGGCGAAATCGTGCCGGACCACAAACCGGGTTGAAGTTCGAAAAACTAGGTTCGGTCCGAACCTGCGAATTCATGCCTGATGTTCTGATTCCATCCACTTCTTCTTGTGTTTGGCGGGCTTCCGGCGCTTGTCGGGGACGACGCGCTCGGCCGGAGGCTGGCCCGCAAGTTCCCGCGCGCGGCGCCGGGCTTCTCGCGCAGCCGTAAATTTGGCTGGTTTGCGTTTATGCCTGGACATTGATCGGAACCTTTCTTGCAAGCCTCCCTGCGCCGCTCCGAATCTGATTATTTATCATGTTTCGGCCCGCATCGGAATCCCACCGCACCGCGCGGTGCGCCCCTTTGGCCGGGCTTCCCCGCGGAAAATCTTCCTCGATTGGCGCAACTTCCTGGAGCGGTCCGTGTTTGATCTCCAAAAGGGCGCCGGGGAGTTCGTGGGACGCCCAAGCCATCATAGTAGGGAAAAGGAGCACGAAAATGCAGTGGTCGAATCGAATGAAAGCTCTCCTGCTCGCGCTGCCGTTCCTGGTCATCTGCGGGTGCGGGCAAAACATGATCGTTCCGCCGACGCAGCTTTCGAACGCCTCGGTCTTCTCGATTGTAACCGACGCGCCGTTGCCGAGCGTGGTTTCCTGCCAGTTGACAATCACCTCGGTGACGCTGTCTACCGCCTCAACCACAACGGGTAACGTGCTGGCCGGCGCGGCGCCGGTGGATTTCGCAAGGCTCAATGGGCTGCACCAGTTGGTGGACTTGAGCTCGGTCCCGACGGGAACGTACACATCGGCAACTTTGATGCTCGATTCCGCTACGCCGAGCGTCACGTACATTGACACGACGACGAATCCGCCGACCATCCATCCCCTGAGCAAAGTTTCGCTCTCGCAGACGACCGTGAATGTGCCGCTGACGAAACCCTTCACGCTGAATAATGGCGACCTGGTCGGACTGCGCATGGAGTTCAGCATCGCCAAGTCGCTGGCCACGGACAACACCGGCCAGCTCACTGGCGTGATCAATCCGACGTTCCATATGCAATTACTCGACGCGACGGACTCGAACGTTTGGATTGACGATTTCCGCGGCGGCGTCGTCGGCGTGACCGGCCTGAATACGTTTGTCATTCAAGGCTCGCGTGGCCGGCAGTGGACCGTGACGGCCGACAACAACACCGACTTCGACACGGGCGAACAGATCGCCTCGTTCACCACGAATACGATCGTCGAGGTGGACGGCCAGATCAACGCGGTCACAAAGTCGATCGACGCCACGGAAATATCCGTCGTCTCGAACGATAAATTCGTCCTCGGCGGCCTGTTCACGAGCATCCGGCCTTCGCCGGGAGCGGCCACCGCGGCGGATTTGTACGTGCGCTCGGAGCTGCCGGATATCAACGGCGTGATGCTGGGCAACATCACCACGCTGAATCTGAACGGCACAGAGCTCTATCGCATCGCCAACTTGCGGCTGCCGTTTACGACGCTCCTTTTCAATAACTCGGCGCTTACGCCCGGCCAGGCAGTCACCGCCGGCGGCGTCCTGCAGACGTCGAACGGAACAACGACCCTGCTCGTTCACCGCATCGTCCTCCAGAAGCAGGGCCAGGCGGGCACCCTCGTTCCGGGCAAAACAGTAGTCATCGCCGGAAACAATGGCAGCTTCGAGCTGACCGACAATTCGCCGGCAGGCCTCCTGCTGCCCAGCCCGCTGACGATCATGTCCACGCCGGAGACGCGTTACATCAATTTGAACGGCCTTTCAGATCTGACGGGCGCGACGGCGCTCCCGCTGCGCGTCGTTGGCTTCATCCTGATCGATCCGTCCACGAAGCAGCCCGTGATGGTTGCGTGGTCGGTCGAACAGCTTTCCTCATAGCCGGCTCAGACTCCTCGGCCGGCGCCACGGTCCTGTCCGCGGGGGCGGGACCGTGGCTCTTTTATTGCCCCTCGCGCCCGCCTATCTCTCCTTCGGATGAGCCCGCCTCGGATATACTCTCCGGCTGGGAGTCGTCATGCTCGAAGTCATCAAGGGCACGGTCCTGATCCTGAGCGCGCTTTTCCCCATCGTGAACCCGCTGGGAACCAGCCCCATCTTCCTGGCCATGACGGCGGATTATCCCAGCGCGGCGCGCGCGGCGCTTTCCCGCCGCGTCGCCTGGAACAGTTTCGTCTTGCTCGTCGCTTCCTTCCTGATCGGGACGCATGTCCTGGCCTTTTTTGGAATTTCGCTTCCCGTCGTGCAGGTAGGCGGCGGATTGATCGTAATTTCCACCGGCTGGTCCATGTTGAAGCAGCGCGACGAGGAACCTCCAGTGACCGGCGCGAAACGAACCCTGAACACGCAGGACATTTTCAGGAACGCGTTCTATCCGCTGACTCTGCCCCTCACCGTCGGGCCCGGCTCGATCTCCGTCGCCATCACCCTCGGGGCGAACGAGCCGCGCCATGTCGGATTGAATATTCTCGGCTTGATCGCGCCGATCCTGGGCTCGTTCCTGATCGGCGTCAGCGTCCTGCTGTGCTACGGCTTCGCCCATCGCCTGGCCCGGCTGCTGGGCCCGACGGGAATGAGCATCATGATGCGTCTTTCATCGTTTCTGCTGGTGTGCATCGGCGTGCAGATTCTGTGGAACGGCGTTCACGGACTGCTGAGCACGCTGCCCGGGCTGGCGCGGTGAGCCGCGCGCTGGCAACCCGTTGCGTCATGTCGCGAATCTCACCTCGCGCAAAACGGCGCGCAGGAGTGCGGCGAACACTTCGTATTCGCTCGAACCGACAAACAGGATGAAGCATGCCCTTCAAACGGCCGCAACTTCCCTGGCGCTGATCGTGATTGTTGCGCTGGGCGCGCGGCTGGCATTCGCCTGGGACCAGGAGCGAAAACTCCCGGCGGACATTCGCAGCGTCGTCCCGTTTTTGAACGAAACCGGAAACATCGCGTTCTCTCTGGCGCGCGGCGTCGGATTCAGCTCGCCGTTTCGCGGCGATTCCGGCCCCACCGCGTGGCTCACGCCCGTCTACCCGCTGATGGTCGCGGGCATCTTCAAGCTTTTCGGAATTCAAACCGTCGGCTCATTCTTCGCCGCCGTGTTTCTGAATATCCTATTTTCCTCAGCGACATGCATACCGATTTTTCAGATTGGAAAACGCGTCGGCGGAATCGGCGTGGCGGCGGGAGCGGCTTGGTTGTGGGCGCTGTTTCCGAACGCCATCATCATCCCGTTTGAATGGATTTGGGACACTTCTCTTTCCGCGCTTCTTGCGGCGATTCTTCTGTGGGCCACGCTGAAATTGGCCGATTCAGGGCGCGCACGCGGCTGGTGCGGCTACGGGCTGCTGTGGGGATTTTCCCTGATGACGGACCCGGCGCTTGGCGCCCTGTTTCCCTTCCTGCTTATTTGGGCGGGCTGGCGCGCGCGCGCGCCAGGCCGCGTGAGATTCCGCGAACCGCTGCTCGCCGGGGGAATCGCCGTTTTGTGCTGCGTGCCGTGGACGATTCGCAACTACGCCGTCTTTCACCGCTTTGTTCCGCTGCGTTCGAATTTCGCGTTCGAATTATTTCTCGGAAACAACTCCAATTTCGACGATCAGGCGCGCGATTCGTGGCGCGTCATCACGCAGCGCGACGAAATCGCGCATTACATCCATATCGGCGAGACCCCGTTCATGGAGGAGAAATGGCGGCAGGCCGCGCGATTCATTCGGTCGCATCCGCGCCTGGAATTGAAGCTGTGCGCGCGGCGATTTGTGGCCGTCTGGGCGGGATTCGACGATCCGGTGAAGACATTTCGTGAAACGGATTCAACATTAATTCGATTTCTGCTGGTCCTGAATGTCCTCGCGGGGCTGGCCACGCTGGCTGGCATCGTCTTCCTGTACCGCTCGCGGAATCCCGCCGCGTTTCCCGTGGCCGTTTTTCCCATCGTATTTCCGGCGGTGTATTACATCACGCACGCGAATCTGCGCTACCGCCATCCCATTGATCCGATCGTCGTTCTTCTTTGTGCGATCGCCGTGCACTCGCTGATCCGGCCTTCACGATGGAGGCGCGCTGCCTGAAGCAGGTGGGGCGCCGGATGCGGCCTTGGCTCTCGCGGCGAAAGGCTCAGGCTGCGGCAAGCCGACGCGGCGGAGAATTTCTGCAAAGCGCGGCTCGGTGCGGTAGGCGTCAAACAATGGCTCGACGTTCATGACCACGGCGATGATTTCGTGCCGCTGGAACGCGCGTTCGAGGCACGCGAGGAGTTCCTCCTTGCGGTCGAGCGCGGCTAACGCGATGGCCATGTCGAAAGAATCTCCGTCTTCCTTCGATTGAAGCTGATCGAGCCGCGCAACCCAATGTGCGAAGTAGTCGTGCACGGCCTGCTCAGCCGATGGCGCATTCAAGCCTCGTGCCGCCGGATCCATGCCGGCCTCCTGCAACTGCGCGCGAAGCTCGGCCCGCGCGTCTTCAAAACGCCGCTGCGCGACCAGCGAGCGGATGATGCAGCGTTGCGCGCTCATGAACTGCGGCTCCGAGCGCAAGACGTCGCGCGAAACGCCAATCGCCTCGTCATATCGCCGCGCCCAGTAGTAATACCACGCGAGGTTCGCGCCCAACATGGCGGAGAGTGGCTCAAGCTCGACGGCGTGCCTGGCTTCGGCGATAGCGATGTCCTGGCGCCCGAGCAGCGCTTCGAACAGCGCATAACTGCTGTGCGCGCTGGCCAGGTTTGGATTCAGCCGCAGTGCGCGCTGAAATTCCACTTCGCCGCCGCGCCAGTCCCAGTCTCCGAGTGCGCGAACCAGTCCAAGCGCTTCGTGAGCATCGGCGAGAGAATCGTCGAGGCGCACAGCGCGCTCGGCCGCATCGCGAGCCAGAAGCGTGCGAGCCGACCCCTCCTTGCCGCTCGTGCCCAAGTAAACGTAAGCCTTCGCGATTCCGGCGTACGCCGAAGCGTACTGCGGATCTTCGGACAACGCCTCGCGGAAATGCCGGATGCTTTGTTCGAGGTCCTCGCGCGTGCCGCGGTTCATGTAATACAGGCCGCGCAGATAGGCGTTGCGCGCAGGCGTTGAAACGAGAGCCGCTGCCGCCACCCCCTCGGATGATCCGCCCATTGCATGAGTCAACGGCCGCGCAAAGAGGGCTGCGGCGATTCCTGCCACTCCTGCAAGCGCCGCCGCAGCGATGAGGTACGCCACTCTGCTTCGGCGCGGAGTGCGCGTATCCGGCGTGACCGCTTCGGTCTGCTGTGGGTCGCGCGCCGCAATCCACGCGTCCAGCTCGCCCGTGTACGCGTACACCGATCCGCGCTTCTCGTGCTGCAGGCGCCGCACGGGAAGTCCGCTAGATTTCTCCCAGCGCTGGACCGTGCGAACTTCACGTCCCAGATACACCGCAATCTGTTTCCATGAATCGAGCTTCGCCGGATCGCCGCGCACCGCATCGCTCTCCGAGTTGGTCTGTTGCATCCCCAAGCGGGCTTCTCCGTTCTCTTCGAATAAAACGCGCGTCCGGCTGTTTTGTTACTTGTCCGAGTGCGTCCCAGGATTACCGAGGGGGCAGGATCGAGAAAAGAATCCAAAGAGTGGCCGCGCCAATTCCGACGAGAGCAAGCCGCCCATTTGTGAGCGCTGTCACATTCCGGCGTGATGTGGGTCACGGCGGCACCACTGCCGCTAGCGCATTCTCTGTTCAGGAGGTGCGCGATGAATGCGGCCGCGGCTCTTGCACGAGTGAGCATCAAGAATATTCTTTACCTGACCGATTTCTCGGAGGCTTCCGAGAGTGCTCTGCCTTTTGCCATGTCATTCGCGCGCGAATATGGCTCGGCAGTCCACGCGCTGCATATCTTGATGCCCCCGCCGTACGTGTATGCCACGCCAGAATCATCCGCGGCAGGGCTGGCGGCGCTGGAGGATGGCGCGGTCGAA
>Ga0187810_10000931_pt1 | contig 10494 bp, 9 predicted proteins | sample NC_wetland_sal_i_9_FD_132963 | JGI IMG/M metagenome (GOLD analysis project Ga0187810, IMG submission 132963) | Wetland sediment microbial communities from Neuse River Estuary, North Carolina, USA - ASW_5 | ecosystem: Environmental > Aquatic > Freshwater > Wetlands > Sediment | place: USA: North...
GAAGTGGAAACGGGATAAAAATGAGCCAAAGCCACAGTAGGCCTTTTGCCCGTTGGCCGTAGTCACTAACTTCGGGCAAGTGAGGTAAAGTTCCCCACTAGAAGTGGTTCACGAGATCAGGGGAACCCTTTAACCAGCGGTTGTACGATCCTGTATGGCCTTGTAAGCACGGAGCAGGGCTGCGGAAAGAACGGCCTGATCCAATGGCTTGGAAATGTAGTCATTCATGCCTGCGCTTAGACAGGTTTCACGATCGCCAACCATCGCATTGGCCGTGATGGCTATGATGTAGATGCTGGAAATGGGTTCGCCAGCGTTACGAATGATTTCGGTTGTGCGAATACCATCCAGATCCGGCATGTGCCAATCCATCAGGATCACATCATAAGTCGAATTTTCCAAGGCGCGTATGACTTCCTCACCGTCGTTCACAACATCCGCCTGATAACCGAGATTTTTCAGACAGAGTCTGGCCACTTTCTTGCTGACGGGATTGTCCTCCGCCAGAAGCAGTTTTAGTGGCGCGCGCTTCCCAATGGGGAGGCCGTCAACGTCATCCCCGTCACTGTTTTTTTCCTTTTCAGCAGAGTCAGTAAAGAGAGCTTTGCAGAGGATGCTGAAGCGGAAGGTCGTTCCCTTGGAAATCTGGCTTTCGCATGATATTTCCCCGTTGAGAAGTTCCACGAGACGTTTGCAGATCGCCAAACCCAGGCCGGTTCCGCCATGGCGTCGGGTGGCGGAAGGGTCGATCTGGCTGAAGGGTGTGAAAAGATCCTTGGCCTTTGCCAGGGGAATGCCCATGCCGGTGTCTGTTACCGAAAAGTGAATGGGAATGATCTCTCCCTCGCGATGTCCACGCGCGGGCGACATGACTTCAATCTTCACGGTGCCAGTATCGGTGAACTTGATGGCGTTGTTCACCAGATTAATCAGAATTTGCTGGAGGCGCAGCGGATCGGTCATGACGATCTTCGGGGCGGAAGGCGAAAAGACGAGGGTGAGATCCAGTTCCTTTTCCTCCGCCCGGGGTTCCAGCAGGCGGATGACGTGATCGACGCAACCTTGTAAATCGACTGGCTGAATCTGAAGTTCCAGCTTGCCAGCCTCAATCTTGGAAAAATCGAGAATGTCGTTGATCACACCGAGCAGGGCCTCGCCGCTGCTCCGAATCATCTGGACATATTCCTCCTGTTGATCGGAGAGCCGGGTATTGAGAAGGAGGTTGGTAAAGCCGATGACGCCGTTCATCGGGGTGCGGATTTCATGGCTCATGTTGGCCAGAAAGCTGCTCTTGGCGCTGTTGGCCGCGCTCGCCTCTTCGGCCATGGAGTTAGCCATTTGGAGGGCCCGCTCCAGCCGCAGCATGTTTTCTTCCTCGGAAATCTTCCATTTGCTGACATCCCAATAAATCGAGTCACAATAGGCGATGCGCCCGGAGGAAAGGCGGTAGAAGACGTTGAGATTGTCAAACCATGTCCAGCTGCCATCGCTGGCAAGGATTCGCTTTTGTAGACGATAGGCGTTTTGCGTCCCGGCGAGAACTCTCTGGATCAGCTTCTCTTCGTAGCTCCAGTCATCCGGGTGGATGAGGTCCTTGATCGGTCTGCCAGACATTGCACCCGGTTCCAACCCGAGGAATTTTTCCATCGCCTCATATCCCTCGAAGATCACAAAATCATCTGGACGTTTGTTCAGGTCGACGTAATCCCCCGGCAGGATGATGTTCACACAATAGCCGCCAAAGTAGTCCCGATCCGCCATCAGGTGGGAAAGGCGATCCGTGCGTACTTCCATGAGGACGCACTCCTCTCCTCCATAGCGCAGTCCGGTCAGCACTCCCTTATAAGGACGAATGGCACCCTTTTCTCCACGGAGAAGGATATGGATGACTTCGGTTTTTCCCCGCAGTTGCACTTCGGGAATGAGTCCCAGAATAATATCAGGATCGGCAATGGTTCCACCCGGGTGGGAAGGTCTCTTCAGGCTCTCGCCGGTACAATCGCCACAGAGCTTGCGAAAGGATTCGTTGATGGCGACAATGGTTTTATCCGAAATCCGCAGAATTAATTTTGGAAACGCGCTTTCAGCGAAAAGAACACGAAAAAGTTCTTTCTCTTGTTCGCCCCCTTTTCGAGTCGTTTGCTTCCGTGAAGCCACTGGCTGTCGGGGACTGTCGTGACCGGTTCCGCTCACCATAAAGGTAAAAGAGTTACCTTAAACGGCCTACCTCTCCTGACGCAAGACACAAACTGTCAAGCGGGATGGCGATTCCTACTTACTTAAATGTAAAAATCAAGCTGTTGGAACTTGAGGCTCATCCGGGAACGAATCGGATGTTTCATCCTCCACCTCGGGATTGATCACAGGTGCAATGGCCTGAAGTTTGTCATGCCCATCATCAGCCAAGTCGATGAGTTTGACTCCTTGGGCGTTGCGTCCTGTTTCGCGGATGCCCTTGCAGGGGATGCGTACCATCTGCCCCTTGGTGGTGATGAGCATGAGTTCATCCGTTTCATAAACAGCATGAACGCCGACAACGTTGCCCGTTTTTTCCGTTGTCTTCATCGTGATGATGCCCTTGCCGCCACGTGACTGGGAGCGGTATTCTTCAAAGCTGGTCCGCTTGCCGATGCCGTTTTCCCCGGCAACGAGCAAAGTCGCATTGGGATCAACGATTGCCAAACCGATCACGAGATCCCCCTTGTCCGGGCGGATGCCGATGACGCCAATGGTGTTGCGTCCCTGATCTCGCATGTCACTTTCGTGGAAACGGATGCTCATTCCCGTGCGGGTGACAAGGACGACTTCGTTCTGTCCCTGAGTGAGCTTGGCGCCGATGAGTTCGTCTCCCGCCTCGATCTGGATGGCGATGATGCCTCCCTTGCGGAAATTCCGGTACTCGCCCAGGTTCGTCTTTTTGACGATGCCGGAAGCCGTTGCCATGACGAGGAATTGTGTTTCGAGAAACTCTTTCACGCAGATGAGCGCGGCGATCTTCTCGCCCGTTTGAAGTTCCAGGACATTGGCCAGGGACTTGCCCTTGGCCGAACGCGTCCCCTCGGGAATTTCATAGACCTTCTCGACATAGGCGCGTCCCTGATTGGTGAAAAACATCAGGTAATCGTGTGTCGATGCGGTAAAGAGATGTTCGACAAAGTCGCTCGGCTCGTTGCTTTCCTCGGTGGGAGCATCCTTTGTCTGCATTCCCTTCACGCCGCTGCCACCGCGCTTTTGACGGCGGAAGTCACGGACGGCGGTACGTTTAATGTAACCCGCATGGGTGATGGTGATGACGCATCCCTCATTGGGAATGAGGTCTTCGATGTTAATCTCGCCTTCGTCAGGAACGATCTGGGTGCGGCGGGGATCGGCATATTTTTCGCGGATGTCCTTCAGTTCTTTTTTGATGATGGTGTAGACCTTGCGTTCACTGGCAAGGATGCTCTTCAATTCCTCGATGAGCTGGATGATTTCGAGGTATTCCTTCTCGATCTTCTCACGTTCGAGGCCGGTGAGTTGATAGAGACGGAGGTCGAGAATGGCGTCCACCTGACGATCCGACAGGCTGTACTTCTTTTGGAGTTTTTCACGGGCTTCATCCCGGTTGGCTGAGGCGCGGATGATTTTGACGAAATCATCCATGTTGTTGAGGGCGATTTTATAGCCTTCCAGAATGTGGGCGCGGTCTTCTGCTTTGCGAAGGTCAAACTTGGTGCGGCGGATGACAACTTCGCGGCGGTGTTCGATGTAGCAGGCGATCATGTCCTTCATCGGAAGGATGCGCGGACGGCGGTGATCCAGCGCCAGCATGTTCATGCTGAAGGAACTCTCCAGGGTGGTCATCTTGAAGAGATTGGCCATGACGACCTTGGGGACGGCATCGCGTTTCAGTTCGACGACGATGCGGATATTTTCATCCGATTCGTTTTTAACGTTGGAGATGCCTTCGAGCTTCTTTTCCTCACAAAGGTGGGCCACCTGTTTGATGAACTCTTCCGGGTTCATGTTGTAGGGGACTTCGGAGATGACGATTTGCTCTTTTCCGCCCTTCACCTCTTCGACGCCGACACGGCCTCGGATCTTGATCGATCCCTTGCCCGTGCGGAAATAGTTCTGGATTCCCGATATGCCGCAGATGATGCCACCGGTGGGAAAGTCGGGACCGGGGATGATTTTCAGCAAGTCCTCAACGGTAATCTCCGGATTGTCGACCTGTGCACAAACCGCGTCAATGACCTCGCCGAGATTATGCGGGGGCATGTTTGTGGCCATGCCGACGGCGATGCCGGTGCCGCCATTGACCATGAGATTGGGGAAGGCTGCCGGAAAGACAACCGGCTCGCTCAACCGCTCGTCATAGTTGGGAACAAAATCGACCGTATCCTTATCCAAATCGGTCAGCAAGGCGGCGCCCAGATGCGTCAGGCGGGCTTCCGTATAACGCATGGCTGCGGGAGGATCGCCGTCCATTGAGCCAAAATTCCCTTTTCCCTCAATGAGGGTATGCCGCATGGCCCACCACTGAGCCATGTGGACGAGGGTGGGGTAGATGACCGATTCGCCGTGGGGGTGGTAGTTACCCGATGTGTCACCGCAAATCTTGGCGCATTTGATGGATTTGCGACCGGGGAAAAGACTCAGATCGTGCATCGCATAAAGGACGCGGCGCTGAGAGGGCTTGAGTCCGTCACGTGCATCGGGCAGGGCTCGGGCAATGATGACGGACATGGAGTAGTCGAGGAAGGATTTCTGCATCTCCTCGGCCACGTTGATGGGCTGAACTTGTTCTTTACTGGTGTACATGGCGATAAAATCAGACGTCGAGATTTCGGACGTTCAAGGCGTTTTCCTCAATGAATTGACGGCGCGGCTCGACTTCATCACCCATGAGGATGGTGAAGATTTCGTCCGCCTTGGCGACATCGACGAGGTCGACCTTGAGGAGCTGGCGCTTTTCCGGGTTCATCGTGGTCTCAAAGAGTTCCTTGGCGTTCATTTCACCAAGCCCCTTGAAGCGGGTGACCTGCACGCCCTTTTTCCCGTTCTCCTTTACAATACTGAGTATTTGCATGATGGAGAAAATCGGTGTGCGGGGGGCTTTTTCGCCCACGCCGTCGATCAACTCAAAGAGGGGCTCGTCATGAGCGGAAAAGTGCTCCATGTCGAGACCTTTCTTTTCAAGCGCGGTAATGGCCTGTTCGATGGCGGTTGATTCGTAAATTTCGTAGACTTTGAAGCTGCGGGTATTGGCGGTGGTGGAGGCACGTTCAGCTCCCTCCACATCTTCTAAATTAAGTTCGCCGCCTTCGTGCTCGACGAATTTCGAGAGTTCCTCGTCATTCTTGATGTAAACAAACTCTTCGGCGTTTCCTTCCCGAACTCGGACGAGATGGGTGGGGAGCCTGTGATCTTTGCCGCGCTTTTCCAGATATTCCTCAAAGCTCGCACCCCGGCGGGTGACAGCACGGGAGAGGCGATCCAAATCCTGCAAAGTCTGGAGGAGATCGAGAAGCTGCTTCTGCTCGAACTTCTTTTTATCCGAAAGGCGGATGAGGCTGCTTTCTTCACAGCCCAGTTCGATGAGGATTTTGTCGAGCGTCTCGACATCATCGACGTACTCCTCGCGCTTCTTTCTCTTCACTTGAAAAAGAGGCGGTTGGGCGACGTAGATAAAGCCTTTTTCGACGAGTTGCGGCATCTTGCGATAGAAAAAAGTCAGCAGGAGGGTGCGGATGTGCGAGCCGTCGACGTCGGCATCCGTCATGATGATGACTTTGTGATATCGAAGTTTTTCCATGTTGAAGGAGCCGTCCGACGCCTCTCCTTCGCCAATTCCGGTTCCGATGGCGGTGATGAGGGAACGGATTTCCAGATTGTTTAGAACACGATCAAGAGTGGCTTTTTCAACATTGATGAGTTTACCACGGATGGGGAGGATGGCCTGGTAGCGGCGGTCCCGGCCCTGCTTGGCGGAGCCACCTGCCGAGTCTCCCTCAACGATGTAGAGTTCGCACAAGGAGGGATCTTTTTCGGAGCAGTCGGCCAGTTTGCCCGGCAGCCCGCCTCCGCTAAACGCGCCTTTGCGGATGGTTTCACGAGCCTTGCGGGCGGCCTCGCGGGCCTTGGCGGCGACGAGACATTTTTCGATGATCTTTTTCGCGACAGAGGGGTTTTCCTCAAAGTGAGTGGAAAGCCCTTTGTAAACCGACGAGTTGACAAAGCCATCGACGGGATCGTTGAGAAGTTTGACCTTTGTCTGGGCGTTGAATTGAGGGTTGGGGAGTTTGACGCTAATAATGGCAAACATCCCCTCACGGACGTCGTCCCCGGTGATTTTCGGGTCTTTTTCTTTGACGAGATTATTCGACGAGGCGTACTGGTTGATTGCGCGGGTGAGTGCCGAACGGAAACCGGAGACGTGGGTGCCGCCGTCGGGATTATGGATGGAGTTGGCGAAGGGCAATAGTTGCTCGTCAAAGCCATCGTGGTATTGGATGACGCAGTCGAGGTACATCTTGTCCTCCTTGCCTTCGACCATGATGACATCTTCTCCCTTGATGACGATGGGCTTGGGGTGGATGAGGGTTTTGGCCCGGCTGCTTTGGCGGACAAATTCGACGATGCCTTCCTTATAGAGAAAAGTCTCGGATTTGCCTTCACCGCACTCGTCGGTCATGACAATTTCTATGCCGGGATTTAGAAAGGCTAATTCCCGGATGCGCTTGGCGAGAAGGTCGAACTTGAACTCCGTCGTGACTTGAAAAATCTCGGAGTCGGGTTTGAAGGTGATCTTGGTGCCGGTCTTGCGGGTTTTCCCGATGACGTTGAGCGTCGAGATGGTTTTGCCGCGTTCGAAGCGCATGTGGTGGACTTTTCCGTCACGGGAAACTTCGACTTCAAACCACTCGCTGACGGCGTTGACGCACTTGGCTCCCACACCGTGGAGACCGCCGGAATATTTATAGGCGCCCTGGCCGAATTTACCACCTGCGTGGAGATTGGTGAGGACGAGTTCCAGAGTGGGGATTTTCCACTTCTGGTGCATGTCGACGGGGATGCCCCGGCCATCGTCGGAGATGGAACAGGAGCCGTCTACATGGAGCAGCACCTCGACGCGCTTGCAATGCCCGGCAAGATGTTCGTCGATGGAGTTGTCCAATACTTCAAAAACACAATGGTGGAGGCCGGTTTCGTTCGGCTCGCCGATGTACATTCCGGGGCGTTTGCGGACGGCTTCAAGGCCCTCGAGTTTATCGATTTTCGTCCAGTCGTAGTCTCCGGAGATCGGCGCTATATTTTCAGGATTAGGTTCTGCTGACATGAGGGATCAATATTGCCAGACATTGCCCCCTCCCGCAAATACTTTTTGCACGTCTGTATGATTTTTAAGATATTGATTTTATAGGATTTATGTAAAAAGACAATAAACTCAATAACATCTTTAATGATTTGAAGCATCCTTCTTTTGCCCGGAAGGAATTTATCAATGCTGGTGGCGGCTGTTGAGCATGGCGGCGAGGTCGGAATTGACGTTCGCAAGCCGCTGGGAAATGTGTTGCAAAAGGGCGAGAAGAATCTCGATGCCGGGCTGGGGATTGTCGTAGATAAAGCTCATGACATCATAGTGGCTGATGCGCCAGAGTTTGCACGGCTCAAGCGCCACGACGGAGTTGGTGGCGGGCCGTCTGGAAACCATCGTCATCTCACCAATCGGCTCTCCCACTCCGACGACGCCGACGACCGTCTCTGCCCCGTCGCTGTTTTGCCGGACGGAGAGCATGCCCTCCAGGACAAAATAGAGGTGCTGGCAGACAAGCCCTTCCCGGATAACCACATCCTTTCCCCGGATGGCGATGATTTCGCCGAAGGAGGCAAAAAGTTTACGCTCTTCAGGAGTTAATGACGATGTCCAGCTAATGGCAGCCAGGGCGGCAAGCGTCTCTGGATTTGGCTCGGCTATGGGAGTCGGGACGGTCACTGTGGGGTGTTAATAGGTAGAGATGAGATTTTTGTCAAAAAGCTGAAAAAAAATCAGGAAAAGTCGAGAAAGAGAAAATTTGTCTCCTCCTGAGGGGTGAGTTGCAACTTCGATTCGGCATCCAGTGAAAGGCCATCTCCCGTGCCATAAGGAACTTGATTTAGGACTCCGCTCCCGGAGAGAGCCTGAAACCATATGTAGCGTCGATTGGGAATGGGCCGGATGAAGTCGCTGCCAGGGCTGGCCTTACCCACCCAGACCTTCACATCCTGATCGATGCGGATACTGCTATTCTCACCCGTCGGTGAGGCGATGAGGATCATGTTTTCCACATGACTGTTGGGAGAAAACTGCCAAGCCTCGGCTCTTGGGGGAAGAGCCTTTTGTTTGGGCCGGATAAATGCCTGGATGTAATGGACTTCATCCGTGGGGGAGCCGTTCATCTCCCGATGGCGGTAGACCGTTCCTGTTTCGAGAAGATGAGCCTGCCCCTGATCGATCACCTGCTGGGAGCCATCCGCGCATTCGTGAAGAAGTTTGCCACGGATCACATAAGTCAGAATCAGGGATTCCTTATGTTCGTGAGGCTGCCACGTGGCCCCAGCCTGAAGGACTTCTTCATTCAAAGCCTTCAGATATCTGTACCCCATGTACATGGGATCGAGGAATTCGTTAAACGAAAATGAGTAACAGCAGCGTATCCAGCCACGATCGTACTGTCCTCTAAGATTACTATTGCGTAAAAAAATCACGATTCAAAAAGGAACGTTACGTATCCTTGCAGATTCCCTGCTAGAGTAATAGGAGATAAGTGCAAGGTTGTTCACATTCTTTCGAGCAACTAAATTGCATTAATTCGCTTTTACCTATGTGTCAAGAGAGCGTTTTTTTCCGAAAAATACTCAGAAAAAAAACCGGGGAAATTATCTCCACTCCAAAATCCAGTTTTAATCCCTCCCGGACATTGGTCGATAATCTTCATAACATGATAGCAATCGTAAACGAATTTCAGTCCAGCCAAAACGACCATCTCGATGAAAAAAAGCGCCTCCTCCGCGAAGTCGTGGAAGCGATCATGTGGGAGATGGATTCGATGCGTCAGGGCCGCTGGGAAAACATTCACACCCTTTCCAGGAAAAAAAAGGAACTGCTCGACCGCATGGAGGCTTTCGACTGGAGCCTCACGCTTTTTGAAAATCAGGACACCGAACTCCGCATGCTTCAGGCCCACATCATGGACTTGGAATATCAATTGAAGAAAATCATCGACTCCCACCTCTCCGTGGTAAAGGCGCAACTCGACGACCTGAGCCTCCGCTCCCACCGCATCCGCAACAGCCTCAAAGCCTATCGGATGACCTCTGATTTTTAAGGATTCAGGTAGTGGGTGTAGACGTTGGTGGACGAGCCCGAGAGTGGATTTGTGGAAATGAAGCTGCCCGGAGTGAAATGTGGGCAGGAGGCACTGCCATTGAGATAATAAACGGCGGTGAATCGCTTTCCCTTTTTTCCCCAGTAGGTATTCGAAGCATCCAAAATCAAATTTCCATTTGTGACGCTTGGCGCGGTACCTGCCGACCAGAGAAGCGCGTAGCCGGGATTATCCTTGGTGGTCAGACCTTCGGCACAACCCCAGGCGACGTTGTCGCTTGTGAAGCATGTTGCTGAAGACAAAGGAGTAGCTCCTGAACCGGCAACAATGCTCGGCGTTGTGATATAGCCGTCATTTGTCAGGTAGTTAAAAAGATCGGTGGAGGTGGTGTTGGTGGTTGGATAAAACCCGCCATGCTCTTCCGCGTATACAAAAAAAGCCACTCCGCACTGCTTGATGTTGCTTATATCAGTCGCCTGATGAGCGCTATTTTTTTCCGGACCTGAAAAACGTGGATAAACAAGCAAAACAAACAATCCAACCACCGCGACGATAACCAGAAGTTCCGTCATCGTGAAGCCGGGCGGATGTTTTCGTGAAATGGGTTTCATGAGAAAGGGTTCAAAGTTTGTTCCATAGTTGTTGGATGAACTGGATCAAAGGGAACGACAGGAAGGAGGTGGCAAGGCCGATGGCTCCAATCAGCAAAAGCGGGCCAAAAAGGAGGAAAAGCATATCTTTGGCTCCGCTTGTGCGTTTCACCTTTCCCATGAAAGGAGAATAACGAAATGGCGCTGAAATAAAAGGAGGGAATGGGGATATTTGCGATTGGTGATTTCTGATTTGCAATTGATCCAGACAGACGGAATCAACGGGTGTTTTCCCAATCACCCATCAACAAATGGCCTCAGGCGCTGAGGGATTGCTTGTCCACTGCAAGGGCGGCTTCTTTGATGGCTTCGGCCATGGTGGGGTGGGCGTGGATGGTGCGGCCAATGTCTTCCGCGCTGCCGCCGAATTCCATGACGCTGACGCACTGGGCGATGAGTTCCGAGGCGTTCGATGCAAGGATGTGGGCACCGAGGAGTTTGTCGGTCTTCGGGTCGGCGAGGAGTTTCACAAATCCTTCAGTCGTGTCGGCGGC
>Ga0187810_10000933_pt1 | contig 10475 bp, 10 predicted proteins | sample NC_wetland_sal_i_9_FD_132963 | JGI IMG/M metagenome (GOLD analysis project Ga0187810, IMG submission 132963) | Wetland sediment microbial communities from Neuse River Estuary, North Carolina, USA - ASW_5 | ecosystem: Environmental > Aquatic > Freshwater > Wetlands > Sediment | place: USA: North...
GCCCTGCCCGGCGGTGAAGGCGCCCAGGATCCCGGTCCGCGCCGCGGTCTCCAGCGCGTGGACCTGCTCCAGGACCTGCAGCAGGCGGGCCTGCTCACCGGCCGGCAGCTGCGTGGGGTCCAGCGCGGCGAGGTACCCGAGCCCGCCGTAGACTGCTGTGACGGCTGCGGCGGGGCTGGCGTATTCCGGATCGGCGGTCATCGGGGTGCTCACCTCCCCGCGGGATGCGTGCGGGACCTGAGTCGGGAAGTGTTCTGGCTGCTCCACATGGTTCTTGCGGGATCTTGACCGGACACTCGTCAACGGTGGGATCGTGGCGCATCAACTAGTTTGATTCTAGCACCCGGCCAGGACATTTCTCCGAAAGACACGCCTATTTCGTGCACGTCAGATTGGTAGGTGACCAAGATCGTTTAGCCGGTTCGGATCATAACCAGCCCGGACGTGGGACCCCTACGAATGTGTCGCACACCCGCCGGAGCCCAGAGCCGCCCGGAAATGTCGGTACCCCGTGCGAGTATGCGTAGTGAAGGCGGTTGCGCGGAGGAGGCGGCAAGGATGCGGTTCGTCGTGGAGCGGGATGTGCTGGCGGAGGCGGTGGCCTGGGTCGCCCGCTCGCTGCCCACCCGGCCGGTGCTCCCGGTGTTGTCCGGGCTGCTGCTCCAGGCGGCGGCGGACGGGCTGAGCCTGGCCTGCTACGACTACGAGGTGTCGGCCAGGATCCGGGTGCCCGCCGACGTAGCCGAGCCGGGGACCGCGCTGGTCCCCGGGCGCCTGCTGGCCGAGATCACCCGCAGCCTGCCCGCGCTCCCCGTCGAGGTCGGCGACGCCGGCCAGGCCGACACCGCCGACGACTCCGGCGATCTGGTACTGACCTGCGGCCCGGCGTCCTTCAGCCTGGTCACGCTGCCGCTGCGCGAGTACCCCCAGCTGCCCGAGCTGCCCCGGCTGGCCGGCACCGTCGACGGCGGGGCGCTGGCCACCGCGATCGGCCAGGTCACCCCGGCGGCGAGCCGGGACGACACCCTGCCGGTCATCACCGGGGTGAACGTCGAGATCGAGGGTGACCTCATCACGCTGGTCGCGACCGACAGGTACCGGCTGGCCATCAGGGAACTCACGTGGAGTCCTGCGGAGCCCGAGGCGGAGCCGCAGCCGGGCGCGCGCAGCACGCTGCTGGTCCCCGCCAGGACGCTGGCCGACGCGGCCAAGATGATGACGCCGGGCGTCCCGGTCCGGGTCATGCTGAACGCCGGGGGCCCGGCCAAGGCCGGCGGGTCCAGCCGGACCGGCGACCCGGCCGGGTCGCCGCGCGCCGCCGACGCCATGATCGGGTTCGAGACCGGCGAGCGCCGGCTGACCACGCGCCTGATCGCGGGCGAGTACATCAAGTACAGTTCCAAGTTCCCCGGGGAGTTCGGCAGCACCGGGGACATGCCGGCGACCGCGCTCGCGGAGGCGGTCAGGCGGGTGGCGCTGGTCGCCGAGCGCGGTAGCTCGGTCCGGCTGTCGTTCGGTCCGGGGCAGGTCACCATCGAGGCCGGCACCAAGGGGCAGGCGCGGGCCAGGGAGACGGTGGCCGCCGAGTTCACCGGCGAGGAGTCCGCGATCGCGTTCAGCCCGGGGTATCTCCTCGACGGGATCGGCGCGGCCCTGACCGCCGCCTGCGCCCCGGGACCGGCCGAGCCCGCCGGAAACCCGGAGGATCCAGGTCACCACGCCAAGACCGGCAAGACGGGCAAGCCCGGTCGGGAAAGCGCGGCACCGGGACCGGACGGGCGGATCCGGCTGCAGTTCACCGGGCCGACCAAGCCCGCGCTGATCACGGGCAGCCCCAAGGCGGGGGACGAGTCTGCCCCCGACTACCGCTACCTGGTGGTGCCGCTGCGCGCGCTAGCCGACGCCTGATCCGCTAGGGGAAGGGCTTGTGGAGGCCGCCGCCGCCCGGCAGCAGCCCCCCGCTCCCCGGGAACCCCCCGTAGGGGTAGGCGTGGCGCGACATCCAGGCCAGGATCAGGATCCAGGTGGCCATCGCGAACAGCAGCAGGGCGAAGACGAGGAACCGGCCCGCGTCCTGGTCGTGGACGGGGAGCGCGGCCGCATCACGGGCGGGCTTCGGCAGGCGGGGGAGATCGGCCATCAGGCCGTCGATGTGGCGCTGGGTCTTCGCGGCCAGCGCCAGGTCGAGCCGCTCGGTCAGCTCGTCGAAGGTCAGGCGGCCGGCCACGAAGTGCTCCCGCAGCTGCGCCATCGCGGTGTCACGTTCGGCATCGCCGATCCGCAGGTCGTAGGCGTACCGGCTGTGGCCGGGCACACGCCAGCCCGGTACGAGCTGCTCACGCGACTGCCCCGCGTCGGGATCGTCTTCCATCATTCCGGTTCGGACGTCGTATCGCCTCGTCATCGGGTTCCCGGGTTCGGCACGCCTATTACCTAAGTCCCACGATAATTCGGCGCGGCCCGGCGCGGAACCCACCGGGCCAGAATCACCACCCTAATCCAACCACCGCCGGGGCCGGCCCCAGGTCACTCCTGGGGCGGCCCCGGCGGCAAATACCAGGTCAGATGAAGCGGCCGCCGCGCCCGCCGCCGCGCCCGCCCTTCGGTCCGCGCGGGCCCTTGCCGCCCCCGCCGCCCCCGCGGCGGCCACGGCCCCCGCCGCCGCCACGCCGCACGCCGAACGAGAACAACCGCTTGAGCAGCGCGAACACCGCCAGGAGGACGACGATGGCCAGCGGCCTGTCCCCGCCCCCGAGCCCGAACAGCATCAGGGCGCCCAGGATCAGGAAGGCCCACATCAGGCCCAGCGCCGGCGCGAACGCGCCGAACCGCCTGCTCTGGCGGGAGTACCCGCCGTCGGAATCCCAGCCGGACCCCGCGGACCCCACCAGCGGCGCGCCGACCGGGCGCGGGACGTGCGGCAGGTCGCGCATCACGGCGTCCAGGTCAGCCGTGGTCTTAGCGGCAAAGGTGTGGTCCAGGCGCTCGTTCAGTTCGTCGAGCGTCAGCCGCCCGTCCGCGTAGTGCTCACGTAGCTGGGCAGCGATCGCTTCACGATCGGCGTCCCCGACGCGCACGTTGAATCCTGTTGCCATCGTGCCCTCCGTAGGAAAGGTCGGGGAGTCCCCGTGGATTCCACGATATATCGCGAGACCTCGGCGGGCAAGCAGAAATGTTGGTGTCGGCCGCCCCGTACGTTCACCGACACGCCGGCTAGTGGTCCGTGACTTTGACGTCTACCGCACGTACATTCGAGTCGGTAGTTCGACCATGTTCGCTGAGCGCAGAAAGCGGAGAGAGCAGTTGATTAAGACAACCAAACCCGGGCGTGACGGGACGGTCCGGGTCACCTTCGCGCTACCCGTCGACGAGCCAGGCGGAGCCGTATCGGTGGTGGGCAGCTTCAACGACTGGGATCCCCTGGCCCACCCGCTGCGGCCCCGCGCGAACAACACCAGGAGCGCCGCGGTCACGGTCAAGGCCGGCAGCACCCTGCACTTCCGGTACCTCGCGGAGGGCGGGTTGTGGTTCGACGACGAGACCGTCACCGCCCCGGAGGGCGTCGACGTCTCCATCACCGTGTGACCGGATCACCCGGCCACGACGCCGCATCTTTAGCGCGCCGGGCGTTCCCGCGGGGAACGCTGTGACACGTCTCCGCGGGAACGCCTCCAACGCCTCCTAAGCGGCGCGGCAGGGCCGCTGCCACGCTGCGCCTACTCGCCAGCGACCGCCGAACGCCGCGCCGCCGCGACGGTCCGGGCCAGCGGTACCCCGGCGGCCACCCCGAACGCCACCGCCACCGCCAGCCACACCAGCGTGGTGGCCAGCGCGTGCCCCGATGCCGCCGCCACCGGGGCCGCTACCCGCCCCCGGTGCGCGTCGAGCGTCAGGTACAGGCTGCCGAACGTCGCCACCCCGATCGCCTGGCCGAGCTGGATCGTGGTCGTGAGCAGCCCGCTCGCGTCCGCTGCGTGGTGCAGCGGCACCCGGACCAGGGCGTGCGTGACCAGGGGGCTGAACGCGAGCGCCAGCGATGCCCCCGTCACGACCATCGCCACCTGCAGCGCCAGGCCACCCGGACCCCCTGCGCAGGACGAGCCCCACGGCCAGGTATCCGCCCACCGCGACCAGGCAGCCGGCCGGGGCCAGCAGGTGGTGGGTCCGCGACGGCAGCCGCCGCCAGAAGTAGCCGCAGAACCCGAAGACCAGCGCGCACGGCGCGAAGGTCAGCCCGGCCCGCAGCGCGCTGTCTCCCAGCCCGGCCTGCAGGTGCAGCGCGAAGCTGAACAGGAAGCCGCCGTAGGTGATCATGATCACCGCCACCGCGGCCAGCCCCGGCACCAGGCCGGGCGCGCGCAGCACCGACAGGTTCAGCAGCGGGTCGCCGCCCCGGTCCGCGATCCGCCGCTCCACGAGCACGAACGCCACGGCCAGGGCCAGCCCGGCCGCCAGGCACGCGAACACCCACCCGGGCCAGTCCTCCTGGTGCCCGAGCATCAGCGGCAGCACCACCAGGAACACCGCGGGCACGGCGACACCCAGCCCGAGCAGGTCCAGTTGCCGCCTGCGCGGGCCCGGCTCGTCGCGCGGAACGACGCGCGGCACCGCGGCCAGGACGGCGAGCCCGATCGGCACGTTGACCAGGAACACCGGCCGCCAGGTCTGGCCGAACAGGTTCGCGGTGACCAGCGCCCCGCCGATGACCTGCCCGGCGACGAACCCGGAGGACAGCACGGCCGTGTACGCGCTGAGCGCCCTGGCCCGGGCGGCACCGTCGAACCGCACCTGGATGACGCTCATGATCTGCGGCATCATCGCCGCCGCCCCCGCGCCCTGGACGAACCTGGCGGCGATGAGGATCCCGATCCCGGGGGCGACCCCGCAGATCAGCGAGGCCAGGGTGAAGCCGGCGACCCCGGCCAGGAACATCCGCCTGCGCCCGTACAGGTCTCCCATCCGGGCTCCGGTGATCAGCATCATCGCGTAGCTCACCGTGTAGCCGGCCACGACGAGCTGAAGCTCGGCACCAGACGCGTGCAGGGACCGCCCGATCGTGGGCATGGCCACGTTGACGACCGTGACGTCGAGCAGCGCCATGAACTGCCCGGCGAGCAGCACGATGAGCATGAGCCAACGCCCCCGCGCCGTCCCCGCGGCCGAATCCCGAATGAGGGGATCAGTTATCGTTGTCATGCTCTCAGCCTGCGCCAGCGCGTCCTGACCTGGAGAGAGCCTGTTGATCCTGGTGTTACCACTACCCGGCTGAGCGCGCCCATTTTGTCATGACCCCAGAATGGGGGTCATGACAACGCAGGGCGGCGGAATATAAATTGCCTCGGTAGCCAGAAGGCCGAGGACGGGTATCTCCAGGCTCCCGATCCGCGCTGGGGGGGAACCGCGGTTGGGGAGGCGGAGGGAGATGCCCGTCCTCGACGGCTCGATGATACAGCGCCAATTTAGTTGGCGCGGCCCGTCCCGCGCGCGCGTATTTTTCGCGCACTCGCCCCAGATACTGTTTTACAGTCTCGTCACTGATAGTCATCTTCCTCGCGACGGATTTCAGTGGCATTCCGGTCGCATATAGCTGGAGCGCGCGCCTCTCCTGGGTGCTGAGGGTCGGTCGGTCGGCGGCGTCATCGGTCGCGAAGATATAGGCCAGACGAGGGGAGATCCAGCCCCGGCCTGCGGCAACCTCTTTGATGGCCGCCTGTATCTGGCCGGTCTGCTCGCTCTTCAGCGCGTAGCCGAGCGCCCCGGCGCGCATCGCGGCCCGGACGGCGAGCGGTTTGTCGGCGGCCGAGAGAACCAGGACCGCCGGCCCCGCCGCGAGGATGGCGGCTACGTTGCGTTCAACTGTGGTCCCGTCGTCGAGGTCGAGATCGAGAAGGACCACGTCGGCGTGGCGTCCGGGCCCGGCGAGCAGGACGTCGACGGTCGCCGCGGTACCCACGACCCGGATGTCCCGGCCGGGGGCAGTGACCCAGCCCGCGACGCTATCGAGGACGATGGGATGGTCATCCACCGCCGCCACGGAAATGACGTCGGTCACGGCATGGCCTTCCGCCAGCTGATCTCGAGGCACCCCGTACCGGCCGGCTCGGCTGTCACCGTGGCGCGCCAATGCGCCGTCGCGGGCACGTCCTGACCGAAGAACGTCACGTCGGGGATGACCCGCAGCGGCGCGCTGAAGGTCAGGTACAGCTCGACCTCGCCGCCGCCGGACGCGAGGATCGTGAGCATGACCTGCTGCGGCGGAAGCGCACTCAGCGTGGCGTCCACGGCCGTCAGGACCGCGCGAGCGACCTCCGGCGCCGCAAGGCCGGGATCGCCGATCACCTGGAGGTCCACCAGCAGTCCTCGCGCGCTCGCCGCCTGCAGCGCGGGTGCCAGCCCGGCCACCAGCCCGCCGGCGCCCGGCGCGCGGTCGGTGAGGGAATGCCGGAGTACCGCTGCGTGCCGGGTACACCGTTCGCGCACGTCGGCGTCGGTGGGGTCCAGCGTCTCGTCGGCGATGCCGTGCAGCAAGGGCAGCGCGTCGGCTTCCAGCAGCGCGAGCCTGCTCCGCCGGTCCCGGTGAACGGCGGCCGCCGCCGCGTGTTCGGCCTCCGACCTGCTCGCCAGGGCGGCGCGGCGCGCGGCGATGCGAGTGTGCATGGCCAGGGTCGGCCGCACGGCGGCGAACGCGATCAGGATGGCCGCCAGGATGTAGCCGGCCGCCGCGACATTGGAAAGGGTCATCGGGCTCGCACCCGCGACCCGGATCAGCAGCGCGGCGTGTACGGCGAAGACCGCGAGCGCCCCGGGGATCCAGGCCCGGGCCGGGCGGCTCACCGCGACCGGGACCAGCAGCCAGACCGTGCCCAAGATGGCCAGGTCAACCGTTCCCGAACCGATACGCGGGCGATGCTCCCAACCGATCGCGGCCACCGCGGCCACCGCGATCGTGACCGCTGCCGCCGACTCGCCGCTGGTGAGAACCCGCGTGCCTGCCCGTGGCACCAGCCAGGCGCCCGTCGCGAGCACGGCGAGCCATACCGCGACTACCACCGCGGGCTGATAGTAGTCGTGCATGTTGGCCAGCGCCTGGCCCAGCGCGGCCAGCGGCAAGATCGCCGCCATCGCGGCGACCATGCGCTGCAGCCCGGGCTCGGTGACTTCCCGCACCGCCTCGTGATGGCTCACCACGAGAGGCTCTCCCGGACCAGGAGGCGGTCGGCCGGAGCCGCGCGGCCGGGTTCCTCGGGCGCGGGCCAGGACAGGCGCACCACGGCGCCCCGGCCCGGCACGGACCATACCGACGCGTGTCCGCCGCAGTCGGTCATCCGTTCGGCTATGGACCGCCGGAGGCCGAGCCGGGTCTGATCGACGCTGTCGGGGTCGAACCCTATGCCCGTGTCGCGCACGGTCACCTGCAGGCGGCCCGGGGCCGGCTCGTTCCCCTCCGGTGCGATGAGGCTGAGCTTGACCCAGGCTTCGCCGGTTCCCGCGTGGTCGGCCACGTTGGACAGCGCCTCGCGCACGGCGTTCGAGATGGCCGTAGCGACCGGGGCCGGGAAGGCCGGTGCCCCGCGGCCGTCGACGTCGAGGTGGACCCGCAGCCCGCGGGCGCGGGCCTGCGCGGCGACCGCCCGCACGCCGCTCACGGGGTCGCCGCAAGGGCGCCCGGCGTCCGCTTCCAGGTCAACGGGGTCGCTGAGCACGCCCTTAATCAGCGCCACGTCCTGCCGGCACCGGCCCACCACCTCGGCCATGTCGTCGCGGCCCGCCCGAGCCAGGGCCGTGAGCGTATTGAGCACCGTGTCGTGCAGCAGGCGCTCGTGCTCGCGCTTTTCGATGTTCCTGGACAAGATGACGAACTGCTCGCCGGCGGCCCGGTCGGCTTCGGCCAGGGCGGTGTCGGCGGCAACGGCGCGGCGGTAGAGCTGCCGCCGGACGTAGATGTGGACGCCGGCGGCCACGACCAGCAAGATCGTGGCCGCCGTCATCATCCGGCTAGCGGTACCCGTCGCTTGCTCCGTGCCGACGAAGTAGGCCAACGGCGAGGCGAGCGCCAGCGGTACGGCGAACGCGGCGGGTGCGTACCACGCCGGGACGATGAGCTGGCTCCACATGCTGATGAGCAGCCAGCTGGCTGCGGAGCCGCGGATGGCCGGCGCTACGGTCGCCTGGGCGTTGAGCGCGAGCGCCACGTACACGGCCGTGTCCAGGCAGACGAACAAGGGGGCGGGCCAGCGTCGTCGCAGGTAGGCCGCGACCACCGCCGCCCAGGCCGCGGCCGCGACGGGACCCGCCAGGCGCCACGGGCCGGCCGCGTAAAACGAGTGCCAGATGGCGACCTGCACGGCGATGTACACGATGCCCGCGCAACGCGTCAGCGACGCCAGCCGGGCGACCACCGACCTCAGGGTGGCCATCGCGGGGCCGGTCGGTACGGTGCCGGAATCGCCGGTGAGCCGCCACCACGGCGGGGCATCCGTCGGCCGCATGGAGCCGATCATAGGCTCGGGCGCCGCTCGCCTGCCGGGTATTCGTGTCTGCCGAACTCCCATGCTCGAGGCCGGCTCCGCGGAATGTCGGTGGGCGCGGTTAAGTTTGGTGTGGGGGCAGTGGCGATGGGAAGGGCTCTTGGTTACCTACGAGGCGCCAGACCGGCTTTCGCGGCGAGCGGGCGAGCGGCGAAGAGCGGAGCTCGGTGAGTTCCTGAAGGCCCGGCGGGCCGGGCTGAGCCCCGGCGACTTCGGCATGCCGCCGGGTTCGCGCCGGCGCACGCCGGGGCTGCGCCGCGAGGAGGTCGCCCTGCTCGCCGGGGTGGGCGTGACCTGGTACACCTGGCTGGAGCAGGGCCGCCAGATCAACGCCAGCACGCAGGTCCTTGACGCCGTGGCGCGCACGCTGCGGCTGGACCGGGCCGAGCGCGAACACCTGTACCGGCTGGCCGAGGCCACGCCGCTGCGCACGCAGTGCAGCCGCCTAGCCGTGCCGGACGCCATTCGCGAGATCGTGTATTCACTCGATCCGCTTCCGGCCAGCGTGATCAACAGCCGGTACGACAGCCTGATGTCGAACGGCGCGGCGGAGGAGTTGTTCTGGGAGTGGCACACGATGCCGTGCATCCATAAGAACACCCTGTGGTGCTGCGTCACCGAACCGAGCGCGCGCGCCAAGCTCGTCGAGTACGACAGCCAGGTCCGCTACATGGTGGCGCGGCTGCGCTCGGCCTACGGCAGGCACGTCGGCGACCCGGACTGGGAAGAAGACATCCGCAGGCTCGCCAGCCTGAGCCGCGAGTTCGCCGACCTGTGGGCGTTGCACGAAGTGGCCGACCCGGAGCCCCGGGCGCTCACGTACCTCCATCCGACCGCCGGCCCGCTGCGGCTGGTCCTCAGCGAGCTCAGCATCCCCGACCTGCCCGAGGCGCGCATCGCCGTCTACACCCCGGCCGATGAGGACACGCGGGCCAGGCTGTCCCTGACCCGCCGGACCCCGGTCCCGGCCGTGGCTCAGTTGAGGAAGTAGCTGCTGCCGCCGGTCTGCGGGTTGGTCACCTGCGCGAGGACCTGGATCGTGCCGGCGTCGGCGAACGTGAGCTGCAGCCAGATGTCCTTACCGTCGTGCATGGGCCCGGCGCCGGTGATCAGCAACTGGTAGCTGTCCGGGGTCAGCCGGACCAGCGAGTCCGCCGGGATGGGGATATCCGAGACGGGCCGCATGACCAGGGCGCCCGTGGGGCTTTCGACGCGGGCCCGCAGTTGCACCGTCCCGCCGACGCTGGTGTGGGCGGCGACCAGGCGGTCGGCCCGGCCGTTGTTCCTGATGTCCAGGTACGCGACGGTGGTCCCCGGCGTCGTGGGCTGCGGCACGTACGCGCTGGTGACGCCGATCGACGAGGCCGCGCCGGCCGCGGTGCACCCCGCCAGCGCGACCGCCGCCAGCAGCACCGCGCTGGCGAGGCCCGCCAGGGACGTCAGTCTGCGCATATCGCCAGGCTACCGTGCGGTTTTGGTGCGCCGTCAGCCGCGGTCTACGGCGGTGCCGAGCAGGCCGAGCGGGGGAGAGCCGAGGTCCATCAGGGCCTTGTGGAAGCGCTGCAGCGTGAAGCCGGTGCCCCAGTCCTTCCTGGCCCGCTCGCGCAGCTTGAGGATCTCCAGCTTGCCCCAGGTGTACCGGCCGTAGGTCGGGTCGAAGGTGGCGCGCCGGGCCTCCGAGAGCGCCGCGGGACCGGACAGGTGCGTGTCCGCCTCGAACCGCTGCGCCGCCTGCTCGACCGTCATGCCCGCGGTGTGCACCCCGATGGCGCACGCCAGCCTGGTCACCCGGACCAGCGCCTCCAGCCAGACGCCGATGGCGATCCTCGGGTTATCCGCCTCGAAACCCTCCTCGAGGGCCATCTCCTCCGCGTAGTGCGCCCAGCCCTCGACGAACGCGCTGGACACCACGAAACTGCGGACCGGCGAGGTCAGGCGGCGCAGGGC
>Ga0187810_10000934_pt1 | contig 10474 bp, 10 predicted proteins | sample NC_wetland_sal_i_9_FD_132963 | JGI IMG/M metagenome (GOLD analysis project Ga0187810, IMG submission 132963) | Wetland sediment microbial communities from Neuse River Estuary, North Carolina, USA - ASW_5 | ecosystem: Environmental > Aquatic > Freshwater > Wetlands > Sediment | place: USA: North...
CCCGCTCGTAATCCTCCCAGGAAAGCCGCAAGGCAGCCGAATTGAAGAACTTCATTGTCCTTCCGTGCCGGCTGCCCGATCTCGAAGAACGCTGCTCCCTATGTCGCTTCCCCCGCCATGCCTTCGAACCGGGGTTTTTCTTCTTCTCCTCCAGGCGAAGTTTGATTGCCGCCCTCTTCGCTTCCTTCTTGCGAGCCTTGACCTCGGCCGTATTCCTCATCTTCGCCTTCTTCATGTCGATCCTTCGACAGAACCTCGGGGAAACAGGCCCTTTTTCTGCCAATACCATAATCCTGTTTCTGGTCTTGGACGATCAAAAACGAGCGATTTTCGGCCAATTTCGAGAAGGGAATTCGGAATCAATTTCTGATTCTAAAAATAGAAAGAACGAAATGAGACCGCGCCAATTACTCACGCGGCTTGCTCCAGCACCACACTAGAGCGACATTGCATATTGCGGCGGTTTAGGGGGAGCGACATGGCGTCGGAAATCGTCGAAATCGAGCGCAGGCTTTGGAGTGTGGCGGATCAGCTCCGGGCGAATTCGGGTCTCAAACCGTCTGAATACTCCCGTCCGGTTCTCGGTCTCTTGTTCCTGCGCTATGCGGATGAGCGCCATCTCCCCGTGCGAACCGACTGGTCGCATGTCGACCACATTCAGTGCAAGCCTCGTCAGCACGAGGTTCATCTATCGTCACCGCTCTTTTCATTGGCTGAAATCGATAATACCCGTCGCAAGTTTCCGACGACGCCAAGCCCGTCATATAGAATTGGAAGGTATTAACTGCCTCAGCAGCCGCCAAGGCGTTGAGAGTGATCACGCTTGGGGCAGGGGATCCGGTACCATAGTCCTGGGCGCGAGCTTGTGTCTGAGCGGTGGCTTCTGTCTGGAGCTTGTTTGTATTTATCAGTGAGTTGCACCAGAGGCATCCACCGTGCGGCATAACTGGTCTGCTTACGACAAACACGTCGGTCACCGATCCTGTTTCTTCGTCGGCGACTACCCTAGCTCCCACCTGAATCCCAGGAATCAGATACTGATACACTACGGCATTAAACACTAAGCGTGCCGCCATGGAATCCGCAGCGAGAAATAGGTAGTCGCAATCAAGCAAGCGCTCGGCGACGTGCTGGTCAAGAATTGAACCGAATACTCGTTCAACATGTGCGGACCGATTGGCCCGTAAAATATTCCGTGCGGCGAGGTCAACCTTTCGTCGGCGGAGCCGACTAAACCAAAAACTTAGGGGGCCAAATTTTAGGGCAGTTTCTTCGCTCATAAGCACGTCGGACCGGCGTGCTGCGATAAGCCGAGGGAGGTTCGTTAAGTCGGCGCGCTCGGGATCAATGAGGACGAAACTGCCAACACCGAGACGTCCCAATAGCTCCGCGAGCTGCGATCCAATCCCACCGAGGCCGATGATTCCTACCTTCGTCGCGGCCAAGATATGTTGTCCCGCCTCTCCGAAGAGCCTCACCTGACGGTCATAGATTGAAAGAGCAGTTTTTTGCGAGACCTGGATAGGTGCTGGCCGGAGAACAGCTCGTGAGCGCCCTACGACTGTAGCTTGTTTGAGCCGAACGCGCGTTTCTCCGGGTAGCCAGATATCACCGGCGATAGCAGATCGCGCGAACACAAGGGCACCAACGGGCATTCCTTGAACGAGATCGAGGAGTGTTGGGTAGCCACGCTCATGTGAGGAGAGGTCAGTGCCGGAGAACTCGACGCGGTTAGAACCGCCGTGATTATGAACAGAAAGATAGATGAGACGTTCGTCACGAGCGCGCGTTACATGGCTATGGATGAACTGCGCCCTCAGCATCAAATAACCACGTGGTCCAACCACGTGGTCGACGCCGTCCTCTGCTAAAATCACATCTCGCACCAGTAGACGTACGCGATTGTGAAGGACGTGGACGCCGGCCAGTATGACCGCGCCATGTTCATGGCCGCCTCCTGGGAAGAGATGGCCCATGAGGCGCTGCTCGTCTGTCCCAGCAATCACTAGTTCCCAAGGTCGATTTATTGGGAAATCAACCATTTGATCACTTTCTCAAGTTTGAGGACCGCGTTATTGGGATGCTCCGCGTCGACGAGTTTAATTTTTCGCGACAGCATGAGTGCCTTTTCGCCGTAGAAATCCCTGCCTTTATGAAAGCTTTTCCCAAATGCACCGTTATCTGTGCGTGAGAGATCATCCCTAACGAAGTGGGGATAAATGTCGGCGTAAGGATGGGCAAATGTGATGGTGAATCCACACCAGGTCTCTGTCTGCGCATAAGGCCCCCCGTCGAGAGATAGCCCTGTTACGACAACCTTGGCGCCGCCGTCTCTTAGCTCCGTCACATTCACCCGATCCGGATAATTGGCGCGCAGCTCAGCGACTTAAGGGGGCCTGAAGGAAACTTAGTTGGGGATCACTTCTTGCGGGTGGAGCGCAGTGTATTCTCTGCGATCACGGTTCAGTGCGGCATACACCGCGCTATCGTCCATAACGACCGACATGCTCCCGTACGTCAGCGTAGTAACTTAATGCACGAACTCGGGCATGCGTTTCTCGGCCATAAAACTACTCCGTTGCTTACGGGGGATGGTGAGCGTCAATTCGACCAATTGGTCGAAGCTGAGGCCCAATTTTTGGGAGGAACACTACTTATTCCAAACGAAACTGCCTATTACATCGCTCGCCATAGACTCGAACCTACCGCTGTACAGACGTATGGCGTGAGCGAACAGATGCTTAGTTATCGGTTACGGGTCAGCGGGGCCACGAAGAGAGTGGCCCGTTGGCGCGCGTGAATGGTTAATTGAGTTAAGTATGGTCGCTACTCATTGCCGCATCGCAAATCACAAGGCGCAGCTATTACCATTGAACAGAGTTTTGGTACCTGTGTGGTACCTGTGCCCCGTTCGGAGCGGTTTTAAACCGCTAAGTCATTGATTTAATGGTGCCGACGCGCGGATTCGAACCGCGGACCTACTGATTACGAATCAGTTGCTCTACCACTGAGCTACGTCGGCATCTATTAGTAATATCAAAGACTTAATGTATAGACCAATATCGCTAGGCTCACGATAGGCTCTCGCATTTCCGCCGTCGCTGTTTCTTGAAGGAATGCCTCACGTACCCACATCAAAGCGGCCAGACGGTAGCGCTAAAATCGCAGCCGGGCAAATCCCGGAGGCAACGTATGGCCGGTATTGGAGGTCATTCACCAATGCGAGAATCCTTGATTTGTGGTATCATATATAAATGAGCTATCCTGCATCTAAATCGAGCAAACGCACTGCCAAGGGCTACACGATCGGCCGCTTCGGCTTTGCCAAAATCAGCGCCGTTGAAGGCGTTCGAACCACCGCCACAATGGAAGAGGACTTCCGTGAGTTCGAGCGGAAGGGCCTTTCTGCCGACGAGCGCCGCAAAGTGATTAGCAGAAAGTATGGCAAGGTCCGGTAGTTCCGGCGACTACGACGCCATAGCAGACCCGTACTGCTATCCCGATACAACCATCCTCAAGAATATCCCGGACATTCGCGATCAGGCTCTGCTCGACGAATTCGAAGCGGTGAGCACTGCGCAACGCGCCGATGAACCGCTGCCGGAGGGGCGACTGGGTGTCAGCCACTATCGATCCCTCCACCATCATTTGTTCCAGGACGTATACTCGTGGGCCGGAAAGCTTCGCACCGTGCGCATCGGCAAGGAAGGAAGCGCATTCTGCTATCCCGAGAATATCAAAGTGGAGATGCAGAACCTCTTTGCCGGTCTCAAACGAAAGCGATATCTGACTGGACTATCGCCCGATGCTTTTGCAGACGCTGCGGCGAATTTTCTCGCCACTTTAAACGCGATACACCCGTTTCGCGAAGGCAACGGCCGCACCCAGACCAGCTTTCTCGCACTTCTCGCCGATCATGCTGGACACCCGCTCAAGCTTGATCGCTTGGCTCCGGAGAGCTTCTTAGCCGCCATGGTCGCAAGCTTTCACGGCGATGCACGGACCCTTGCGACTGAGATCCGACGACTGATCAGCTAACCTTATACCCGATCAATAGAGAAAGGCCCCAACCCCACACGGTGCCATGCGACGGTGAGCATTTCCGGGGTAGGTAGCGGCGCTTTTTCCAATGATGCCAGCGAGGACATCGTTTTGAAGAGTAGGTAGTTGCTGCCTTTGCCGGCCGTCAGCTCATCGACCAGCCGCATGAGGTTCTGCATGTGTCGCTCATTGATGGTCACGTTCAGCACAAGCAAGTTCGGCAGTCCCCATTGCGTCTTGTAGAGAGACTGCGCGACGATCTCGCGATACTGAAGGATTTTCCGGAGATAGCTGGTCTGTTGGAGGTTGCCGCGGAATGCCGGCTCGGTGTTTCGATCCGCTTCGAGAGCAAAAAAGCGATACCGCTTCTGGCCGTCTGTCATGTACTCGAGGCCAAAAAGCGCATCGGGAATGAGCGGTTTGTCGGAACGGTACGTGTTCTTGGATTGCGGGCAGGTATAGGAAACGGGGACGAGTACCGCTAAGGGGTTCGCGGAATTTCGGGTGTCCTCCGGCATCCTCGGGTTCATGAAAATTTCGTCCCATGAGATATAGCGAAGGTTCGGATCGGCTCGTGCGCCAATCTCGATTGAGGAAATAACGTCGCAAATCATCAGCTCGTGATGATATTGGCGCACCGCGCCCAGGCGACCCTTGCGGGTGAGGGACAGTGTGCCCTCTTGGGCCAGCCCATGTTGGGCCAGGACTCGCTCCCCAGCCTCTCCCAGATCGTACACCGCCGGCATGTAGCGGGCGTTCACCGCCTGCCACTGCTGCGGCGGCCGGTTAAGATAACCCCCTTCGTGATAGAGGTGCCCCAGGCGCTCGATAAAGCGCTTCTGCGACCTGCCGCCCACCAGGGCGAAGAGATGGGTGCTGCGCAGGTAGCGGTAGCGACTTAGCAGCCGAAAGATTTCAATGTCGCGTTCGTTGAGCTCGATCCTCTTGTTCGTCGGCTTTCGCGACATGCGCGAGCGACGCCGCAAGGCGTCTGCTGATCGAAGCTTCGGTGAGATGACAACGTCCATGCATGGTTCTGTAAACCATCGCTGCGGACAAGAAAACGTGCGGCAAATTACGTTATGAGCAATGTGGAGATGAGATGCGGCGCTATGTGCGAATGAAAATATTTCGGGCTGTCACCAATCCGGCGACGGATCGGTTTTGGGCTTGTCGGGTTCGGGCTCAAGCCTCCAGGGCAAATCCGGGTGGTGCAGGTTGAGTATCGGCTCGTTGGGGTCGGTCGGGGGTTGGGGCGGCATGTCGCTGACGCGGGCGCGGTTTGCATCGAGTAGCTTTTGGTATGCTTCATCCGACATCGTCGGCTCCCGCTCCATCGTGCCGAAGGGCACGGCGAGCGAAAGTGCCGCCCCGGTCACGTTGCGCAGGTAACAGGCAAAGCGCGTCTCCTTCGCCCCTTTGCGCTGCTCAAGAACGAACGTCGGCGTGGTGCGCATGTCGGGAGCCACCGAGCGGGCGTCCCGGTCAGAGACGCCTCCGGCGAATTTGACGCTGGTATTGGAGGCTATCGAAGCTCGGAGCCCGCCCGCCAACTGGTCGAGGTACTGGTGCGCCAGCACCATCCCGAGTTTGTACTTGCGGGCCTGGTTGAGCAGGTTGTCGATGTTGTCGTCGAAATACTCGGCGGCTTCGTCGATGTAGAGGAAGGCCGGGCGACGTTCATTTTCGGGAATGGCGGCGCGCTCAAGCGCCGCCTGGAGCGTGAGGGCGATGAAATAGCGCCCGAGGATGGAAGAGCCGCCCTTGAGGAAGTCCTTGGCCGTGTTGACGAGGACGATCTTTCCCTCGTTGAGTGCCGTCGGTATGTCGATGCGGTTCTTCGGGGCCGAGAACATCCGCTCGAAGGTCTGGTTCTCCACGATCCCGTAGAGGCGGCGTTTGATCTGCGTCTTGGTCTCGGTATATGAGCGGTCCGGGAACTCCTTGTTGAAAAACATCCGCGTGCTCTCGGGTAGAGCGTCGATGATCTTCTGATACGGCCTGGTATCGTCCATGAGCTCGATCATGGTGCGGATGGTCGCGGCGGGAATGTAGATCATCAGCCGCGCCAGGTAGCGGAAGATCAGGGTTTGCTTTTGGGTGAGCTCGGCGCCGAGAAGCGAGCCGAAGAAATATTCGTACAGCTCGATCACCCCGTTGAGGATTTGTTCCCTCTCGACGGTGCCATACCCTCGTATGCGCTCCATGTTCACGTCGAACATGTTGAGTGCCGGCGGATGGTCCACGTCGCGCGGGTCGATGATGATGAGTCTGTCCGCCAGCAATTCCTCGAATACCTTCATCCGAGAAATCTTCCGGATCATGTCCCCTTGACTGTCGATGATGACCAGTCCCGGCGATTCCGGCCGTCCCAGATCATTAATGATGAGGTGTTGGAGGGTCTGGGTCTTGCCGTGACCGGAGCCAGCAAGAATGTGCATGTGCTCGAAGCGGATGGCCTCCGGGATATGGAACGGCACTGGGCTCAGTAACAGGTCCAAGAGCGGCGTGTTTTTGAGGTATGTCTCAGCCAGTTCCAGAGGGGGTAGGTCCGAATCTTCGGATCTGATATACGGCTTGCGGGGCTCCGTATCGGAGATGATGCCCGAAGCGACACAAACATTCTCATAGAAGCGGCGCTGGATGGTGGTGAAGAGACCACATTCGAGCACATCGTCCTGTTGGAGCGTGCCTATGAGACGGACAACAATGTCCTTAGGGTCCGACAAAAGGGTGATGAGCGGTACGGTGAAGGCGGCATCATCGTCATCATGTTCGGGCAGCGTCTCGATTATGCCGCCACAGATATCGCCAAGCTTGCGAACGATGAGATCGATTGCACGGTCTTGGTTGGCGAGAAAGTGCTGCTGCGCCCGGAGAAAGCGCCGCAGATCGACTTGCTCTTTCAAAGACAGGGTGGCGACGTTCCAATCGATCTCCGGAAAAGTGAAGATAGTGGTTTCGAGAGCGAGGATTTTCCGCAGGCAACGATCTCCAATTTCGACTAAGGCTGCCGAGCGTGGTAGCTCAACATATTTGGAGATATATTCGAGGACCAGCGTGAGGACGGAATCGAGGGCATCTTTTTGATTCCACCGGGACGCGACATACTGCGCCCTCACTTCGTGATACAGGGCAATAGTGTCGTTGAGGTCGTTCGCCCGTTCGTCGGTGAAGCGCCGCCAAAACGGCGTGTAGACCGACGGCGGCTGATATTGGAATTTAGAACTCAATCACTTCTTCCCGTCCGTCGAAGGTCACAGCGGTTTCCAGATACGCTTTCAGGTTCTTGCAAGCTTCGGTGATTGCCGTTTCCGCACCGAGTAGCTCATCGAGGTCTTTGCATTCGACATGTTCGCCGTCCATGAGGCTTTTGACCGTAATACGCAAGCTCAGTGCCGCCATGGCGAGGCTTGCCAGCCCGCGCGTGGTCTTCCAGAGGGACCGTCCAGCGCTAGCGCTCTGCGCATCGGCTAGGTGTCCTTGCATCGATTCGCTGTATTTCTTCCGCGCCTCGCTGTCATACACGACAAGTTTTCCCAGAGCATATTTCTCGATGAGCGAACGTTCTTCCGGAGACAGCTCGGCGCGGGCGTCGAGCGCAAACAGGACCTTATTGCTCATCATGCCCCCGGAACGCTGTGAACGGCGTAATAATAACTTCATGATATTCCCCCCAAAATGTTTGGTTACAGACTGAACATTCAATACCGATGTGGAGTCAAGCTAGTAGAGGAAGAGGATATGAAGGCTATTTCTGTTTAGGACAGGAGCGATGAGCGGACGGCGACCGAAGGGAGCCGGCTTGTATGGATAAAGTTCATTCAAGTCGGAGCAACTGCCGCAGGGGTCATGCCACGGCATATGTCGCCATGAGAGCCGATCTGGGAATCAAATCGGCAATCACCTTTGGGGATGCGGTATCCCCAAGCGTATCCCTACGCCTATCCGGAGTAGCGGACACGAAAAGGGGTAGTATCTCAGCTAGCCTTATGCGGGTAGTGGTACAGTTTGATTAAGGCACAACTTGACCAAGGCCAATATGATCAGGACAGAGAAGGCCAATTGCATATGACTCTAGGAGAGCACGCAGGCGGTGGTCTTCTTCAATCACCAAATAACGATATTTGCAGTGTTCCCTAAGATACTTACAGCGCTCCCTAAGTTTGGAACCATGCCGTTTGAGATATTCGGATTTGTTTGTAAAAGAGGACTGCCCGTGCAAGTGATTAGCTAGCCGCTGATGTATGCCGCGCCGGCCTCGTGGCGTTCCACCAACATGAAGAACTTTTAGTCGTGGGCTGTAGATCACGTAGACGCCTTTTTGGGTTGGCGCATTTAGCCTTACCCGAGCAAGGGGGAAGCAATGAAGTGGCGAGCACATCAATTCGATGAACTTGGCCTTTATCTTTTTTTGCTCGCGGCTCATCATTGTGCAACCTTCCAATCCTCAAGGGAGTCAGAATTTTAAGCTGTGGATCGTATTACGTCGCGCATATATCGGCAATGACAGCTTCTTGCACAAAGCGAACTCTGGTTAAATTGAGCCTCAACGAAAAGGGGCTCGGTTTGGAAGCCGAGCCCCTTCTCCCGTAATAGGAGATCCGTGTCTATCGAGCGTCAATGCGCTTCTGCAACCAGTCCAGGACTTCCTGCTCAATCCAGCCGACCCGAGAGCGGGGTCCGCTTCCCAAACGCACGCGCTTGGGAAACTTGTCCGCGTCTTCGAGCCGCTGGATATGTTGCGGCGAGTAAAGGACGAGCGGCTTCAGCTCCTTCTTGCTCAGTAGTCTCATCGCGAAAACTCCCGTTAAGGGAGCTTCGCGAAGCCCCAGTTGCGAACTGGCGCCAGGAGGAAGGTTACTCCCGCAGGGGGCGGGGGTTCAATGATTTGGTGGGAGGGTCGTCGCGCTGAAAGGATGGCTTGGCATTCCGTCGATCATGAGCTTCAGATATACGTGGAAATTGGGCAGTGAGAGCAGGTCTTTCATCTCGAAGGCGGGGGTGAACTCCTTCGCAAGAAAGGTCGAATCCTCGGGTCCGACCCGGAAGGAAATGATCGTGCCGGCATTCCCCAGGATCGCGTGCCGCACGTCGGGCTCCAGTTGATGGAGGTACTGATGCGCGAGAATGAGGCCGACGCCGTACTTTCGCAGCTCGGAGGTCATGTTCGCCACGGCAAGCGTGGTGAAGCTCTGGAATTCGTCGAGATAGACGTAAAACGGTTTGCGTTCCGACTGTTGAACCTCGGCGCGACTGAACGCCGCCAAACCAATCGTCGATACCAAAAGGCTTCCCAGAAGATTGGCACTGTCCTCGCCGATTTTCCCCTTTGCCAAGTTCACCACCAGCACGCCGCCGGCATCCATCATCTGGCGGAGATGCAAGTCCCTCTGCGGCTCGGTCAGTATCCGGCGAAGGGTCGGGTCCGCGAGAAAAGCGCCCACCTTGTTCTGGATGGGGGCTATGCCGTCGGCGCGGTAGCGGAAGGAATATTTCGGAAATTCCTTCAGCCAAAAGCTTCGTACCGGCTCGTTTGAAATGTTGTTGGCTATTTCCTTGCGATACGTCTCATCCGAAAGCAGGCGGAGAATATCCGAGAGAACGGCATTCGGCGTTTCAAACAGCGCGTAGAGCGCGTTCCGAAGGATGTGCTCCATGCGCACGCCCCAGGCGTCATCCCAAAGCTTTCTGAAACTGTCGAGAATGCCGGAGACGGCGAGCGGTATTTTTTCGTCTCGGACGTGCCTCAGCGGATTGTAGCCGTATGGGCAGGAAGCATCCGTCACGTTCCAATAGATGATGTCAGTCCTGCCTGACAACTCTGCCTCTGCGGCAATTTGTTCGGCCAAATCGCCGTGCGGGTCCACGAGACAAAACCCCCTTCGCGCAAAGAGGTCTTGTTTTGCCAGGGTATGCAGAAGTGTTGATTTTCCGGTTCCGGTCTTACCGATCACATAGACGTGGGACAGGCGGTCTGCCTGCTTGATCCCGAATGTCTTGTGTGATTGCCGGGCGTTGGTGAGGGCAAAGTATGAGATGAATGGGTGATGATACATATCATCTCAGGCTAGTTACCGAGGATGTGTTGTCATGACGTATAAATGCATTATCCCGATGCATTTAAACGTCTGGCGATGGGTTACGTACGCGCTACCGTGTCATCGTATGCGCATCACTGAGGAAGAGCTTCGTGAGTTCATCAGTATCTGCGAGGAAGAGTATGGCGTCCAGCTTTCGCCCGGCGAGGCGATGGTTTGTGCCAAGCGGCTCTTGCTTCTCTACGAGTTGATTTATCGTCCGCTGCCTAGCGAACGGGAGCCCGGATTGACAGTTCCCCGCAGGACTGTAAGCTAACTAGGTACGCAAGAAATAGAGTAGGCGCAGAAGGGCACAAACCGATATGGCAGCAACCAAAGAACATAACGAACAC
>Ga0187810_10000936_pt1 | contig 10465 bp, 9 predicted proteins | sample NC_wetland_sal_i_9_FD_132963 | JGI IMG/M metagenome (GOLD analysis project Ga0187810, IMG submission 132963) | Wetland sediment microbial communities from Neuse River Estuary, North Carolina, USA - ASW_5 | ecosystem: Environmental > Aquatic > Freshwater > Wetlands > Sediment | place: USA: North...
ATGGGAACATCGGTATATTTCGCTTAGCCGCGCTCGGTCTCAGGCAATCCTGGCAACACTGCCAGTCGGTCCGTCGAGCTTGTGCGCCGCCTACTGAGGAGAGACGGAGCGATCGCGGCCCCCAGTAGCAAGAAAAAGGGAATCGCGTTCATAGGCGATTCAAAAAAGTCTTCGAACAGGGACATCGTCAACAGAGCTGCCCAGCACATGAGTCCAAACGGTTGGCCAGAAACCCGGTAACAGCGCCAAAGTAGCCGTGCGATCTCGATCTGCAAGAGAGCAAACAGGGCGACCCCCAACCAGCCAGAAAACGCGAGTGGATAGAAGAAATCGCTATGCGGCGTCTGAATAAAGGCACCGGCTTCGAGATCCGGATTCAGATCCCCTATCGGGTAACCGTACCCGAACCCGAGCAAGGCGGTGGACGGTCGAGCGTGAATCTCTTTCCAGATGTTTGCCCACCAAACCAAGCGCCATTCCGCTGTGCCGCTGGCAAAACCGAGGTTATCTGCCGGTACCAACTCCGCTGCAAGACCCTCGCTCAGCGGAGCGACAGCACGAGCCACCAGGTAGTCGACCGAAATCTCACTCTCAACGTTGTCGCCGCGGCCTTTGGGTGATTGCAGGCTAAGATGTGTTACGTACATCAGTCCTAAGAGGATTACGAAAAGACCGACGGCGACGGCCAGGCGGTTGAACTTTCTTGTGAGCCAGGCGAATAAGAGGACTCCAACGACAAAGCCCACCCACTCCCCCCTGACCTGGAGCCCCAACAGAACAAACGTGTTCAGTGCGATTAAGTGCCAGACCTTCCCCAGCCGAGGCTCGAAAGCGATCAGGCCGAGTAGAGCGATAGCTGAGGCGGCCGTGGGTTCGGAGAAGAGCGGAACGGGCTTGGATACTTCCGCTGTTCCCGGCAGCGTCCACGGTATCCGACTTAGAAAGAGCACGCAGGCAAGACCGTAGCATCCGTTGAACCACGCTAGGAAACGAACAACGCGGCGCAGGAAGTCCCGGTCTTGCAGGCCGACCCATATTCCGAGTAGCAGGAACAGCGTGTAGTAATTGAACGCCGTATCTCGAAGTGCCGTTAGGGGAGGATACCCGTGCAGAATTCCCCGCAGCGCCTCAAATGCACCGTAGAAGAGCAGCAGTACTATCAGCCACCACAAAGGCCTAAGCCGAGGAACGCGCCGTACGAGGCGCAACCACGAAGCCTGCTTAATCCTCGGCCCGAACATCAAGAACGCGGCGAGAACCGTTTCCCCAATATAAACACTCATCCACGGCAAGCCTAGGTAGGCGAAAGTTCGACCGACGCCCGCGTACCCAACAATCAAGACGGCGGCAACGCTCAGCCACTCGTGGCCGAACTGCGCCGGACGGACAACGCATCCTGCTTGAGTCTGCTCGGTCATTGCTCAGTTCAGGTTCTGGGGCAAAGATTGGCGCGCTCGCTTGTAGAGTTTCACCAACCTTCGTGCTGACGGATCTACGTAATGCAACCGAACATCAATAGCCCTTTTAGTAAGGAACTCGTCTACCGCCTTTTTGCACCCCTGCCATTCACCATAGTCATCGATCTGCACAATTCCACCCTCAGAGACGCGATCCCACAGATTTTCGAGGCAAGTTCGTGTGCTCTCGTACCAGTCGCCGTCGAGATGCAGGAGGCCTATGTCCCCAGTGTCAGTCATGGGCAGAGTCTCTTGAAACATTCCCTTGACGAGGCGGTAGTTGCTCAAACGAAGGCGCCTGAACAAGTCCTCCACCTCTTCAAGTCCACCCAGACATTTGCCCTTCAGCGGAGCAGCCCGGTCGTAGTCGGGGTTCTCGCGAGTGGGCGCCGGAAGCCCCTCAAAGGTATCAAACAAGAAAATGTGGCGACTCGGATCGGCCTCACTCAAGGCCGTGGCAATCGTCGCGCCGCTGCCACCTCTTGCTACGCCGCATTCAACCGCACTACCTCTGATGCCGTGCCGGACAACGTAGCGTGCAGCGTCGTAGAGAGAGCGCAAAGTTTCGTAACGAAGAAACGTGTGAGCCCGAACCTCAGGGTAAACCTCTTTAGCGAAGTGATCTGGCCATATTAGGGCTCGCGCGCGCTGCGCGAAGCGAGGTAGATCCCGTAGTCTGTGGCTACGCATGGGGTACTCCGTCCAAGCCGAGGGATATGATCAGCCAACCCTTGAGGTTCGCTTAAGGGGAGCGATCAGCGGATAGGCCGTCTGCCCCACGATCTCGAGACGTTCGAAGTTTGTGATAAAAAAGCCACAAAGCCCCGGCGAAGACTGCGTAGGAAGCGAGATAACCGGCAGCCGCCCCCAGCACTCCCCAGGTGGCCACCCATAGAAGTCCAAAGCTCACGGCAATGACGCTCGCAGCTACGTTTGCCCAGAAAACACGGTCGGGGCGCTCAAGAGCTCGCAGGGCCCCCCCAAAGGAGACCGTCAAAGCAGTCGCTACAGACGTCAGCCCAACCAAGAGAACCGGCAGGCCGGAAAATTTAAGGTACCTTCCCCCATAAAGCAGGCCCATGATTTGAACGCGGAAGATCCAGAGCGCCATCAAATATGCGCCAGATCCGGCAACGAAGATAGCCGTGACTCGACGCACCGTCCTCTGCATCAGGCTCGGCCCGCCAAGTTCCAAGTGTCGGACCAAAAGCGGAATCAGAAGTACGCCGAAAGCAATAAGAGTGTGGATCGCCGGCATGGCCAGATTCATCACTGCTTTCAACTCGCCGGCTTCTTTCAAACCGATCCAAACGGGCAGCACTAAGTAGTAAAAATTCAAAAGCGTCCATGACGGTAAGACGCCTGCTAATGCCCAGCGACCGTAACCCCAGTGCTCGGAAGCTACTTCTCCGGAACTCAACGTGTCTGGCGCAGGGAACAGCCGGGGTCGCAGCCAAAGCAACTGGACCGCGGCCGAAAGTAGACCCGCGACTCCCATCGCCAGAATGGCAGAAACGGGGCTGAGAGCGTGCATCACCCGCAGCCAGCAAACAGCAGTCAAGAGGGCACAAAAGAAGACCACACCTCCCGCGGCGGCGCGGCCAGGCTTCAATTCCATATAGAACGCTCGACGTGTGAGCCAAGAGAGCAGTACAAATGGAAGCGCGAGAGCCAAGCCGCACAGACCCTGACCGACAGGGCGAGAATAGAACCGCGCTATAAAAAGGCCCGCTCCGAGTAGGATCAGGCCTGCCGGAACCGCCAGGAGCCAGTGCCCGCGAAGCACAACGCACAGATAGTGCTTCCGATTCGCAAAGTACTTGGCCGCGCCGAAAACGATCATTGGTTCGATCAGGACCGCAGTGTGGACCGCCCCTACCAGCAAGAACACGGCATACGCGACCGCGAAGGCGCCATATTCCTCTGGATCCAGCCAACGGGCCAGCATGATATTCAGCGCAAACTGAGCTCCAGCGAACAGAGCCTGATCTGCCACGGCGAGGCTGCCCTTAGTCGCCCAGTCGACTAGCCACGTCAACCGTGGGGAAAACCGCCGATAGGAGGGCGCCTCGGTCGGGATGCCTGTTTGCGCCGTGACCGCTTCCACCCTATCCTCGGTCGTAAGAGCGTGGCTTTCGTCAGCTGGCATGCTTCGTCTTCCGGGAAACCGATCGCCTCGAGGCACTGACGGGCCAGCCCTGCAGCCAATTCAGTGTCAGTTCCAGTCCTCGGCGGAGATCAACCTCTGGCTCCCATGCGAGCATGCGGCGGATTTTCTCGATTGCGGAAAAGTTTTGGCGGATGTCGGCCAAGCGAGCCGGTCCGTAGGTTACAGCTACGTTAGAGCGACTCGTCAGTTTCACGAATTCAGCTAGCTGGCCGATGGTTGTCTCGGTGCCGGTCGCAACCTGGAAGACTTCGCCGCAAACGTCAGCTTCGAGCGCGAGGACAATGGCGCGACACAGATCGCCCACATAGATGAAATCTCGCGTCTGCTGGCCATCCCCGTCGACCACGATTTGGCCGTTGGCTGCGATATCCTTGAAGAACTTAGCCACAACGCTTCCTTTGTCTTCCGAGAAGGGGCCGTAAACGTTGCCAAAACGGAGCACGACCGTGCCAAGTCCCCAAGACCCGTAGTAGGCAAGGCAGTACGCTTCGCCAGCGAGCTTGCTTGCCCCGTAAGGCGAAATAGGCAGTGGCGCCTTGTCCTCTGTCGCGGGCGGCACTTGGCGCCCTAAAGGGGCATTCGAGGATGCGAAGACCATCCGAGGGCCGGAGGCGCACGCGCCGTCCGCGTCTTTTCGCGACCTTTCCGCTCGGCAGGCCTCGAGTACGTTAAGAGTGCCCATTATGTTGACCTCGCAGTCGGTTCTCGGGTCGCGCAACGAGCCCGGCACACCAGTTTGTGCCGCGAGATGAACGACACCACCTTTGCCTGCCACTACACGCGCGACCATCGCACTGTCGAGAATGTCACCTTGAATAAATTCCACGGACAGTCCGTCAAGATGCTCTTTTCGCCCTGCGGCGAGGTTATCGAGTACCGTGACTTCGTAGCCCCGCTCAAGCAGCAAGCGAACAAGATTCGCGCCAATGAATCCAGCACCGCCGGTAATGAGAATGCGTTTGGAGCCGGAGCTACTCGGCCGGCGATACTGTTTACGTTCCGGCGAGGTTCGGGTGCGCACTTTTAGGCTGGAACGTTTCCCGTGGTTAGGCATCTTTTTCATGATCAGGATTCGCTCCGTGGTAGGCACGTGACCCTACGCACCCGCCCACATCAGCTTCTCGTCCATTTCCTGAGCGTGACCGTTCCATTTGATGCGCGGCATTACGATATCCCGCTTAATCCGGGAGCGAAACGATTGAACGCGCTCAAGAACGCTGTTGATCAGCACGTCAGAAAGAAGGTGGGGCTCAAGGCCCAAGGTCAGCAATTTTGTATGTACTGGGTTGTAGTAGTGTTCTTCGAGCTCGACCCGAGGGTTCTCCAGAGCTTCGATCACAGCCGGAGTTCCGAGCTTGCCCGCCTGAGTGACCACCAGCTCTGCAAGCTCCGAAATGCTGAACGTCTCTGTGAATTGATTGAACACTCGATATTCTCCCGGCTTTGCGGGATTCAGCACAGCCAATTCGATGCAGCGAAGAGTGTCGCGAATGTTCAGGAACCCCCGCCTTTGGCCGCCCTTGCCGTAGACGCTGATTGGAATCCCGGCGACAGCTTGAACACAAAATCGGTTAAGTGCGGTACCAAAAACTTCGTCGTAGTGGAAACTGGTCGCAAGGCGTTCATCCAGCCTGGTTTCGTCCGTCTCGATACCGTACACAACCCCTTGGTGAAGGTCGGTAGCCGCAAGTTTCCATACTTTGCAAGCAAAGCGCATGTTGTGACTATCATGCACCTTCGAAAGATGGTAGAAGGAGCTCGGCTGACAAGGAAACGGAAGCAGGTCGCGCCTTCCTTTGTGTTCGATCTGGATGAATCCCTCTTCAATATCAATATTGGGCGTGCCGTATTCACCCATCGTGCCGAGCTTGACCAAGTGGCACTCGGGAAGCATTTTTCTCGTTGCCCACAGGACGTTGAGAGTACCCGTAACGTTGTTCACCTGCGTGAACACGGCACGGTTTTGGTCAATCATGGAGTAGGGAGCCGAAGGCTGCTCGCCGTAATGCACGATTGCATCGGGCCTGAATTTTTCTAGAACGCCTTCAACAACTCCGTAGTTGCGAAGATCGCCCACAAACAGTTCGATCTGTTCACCCGATATCTCTCGCCATGCCGCAACTCGATCGTGCAAAGTGCGGATGGGGATTAAGGGTTCAACATTCAATTCCATTTCCCAGCGCCGTTTCGCGAAATTGTCCAGCACAGAGACGGTATGGCCGCGGCGCGACAAGTACATGGCTGTAGGCCAGCCGAGATAGCCGTCGCCGCCTAAGATCAGAACCCTCATATGTCCTCCTGGTCGATTTGGGATTTACTTGCTGACGTGCATGCGACGCAAAACGTCCCGAGAAGCCTGGGTGGCCGGCGTCAAGGTTTGACAAGCAGACAACTCGGGCAAGACGAAACTCATCGTCCAGATCCGTTGAAAGCGGCTGGAACCGTCTTAAGCAAAATCTTGCTGTCCAGCCACAAACTCCAATTCTCGATATAAGCGATATCCAGTGACATGCTCGTCTCGAACGAAGGATTTTGGCGAGCGGTTACTTGCCACAGGCCGGTCATCCCAGGCTTCATATCGAGCCTGCGAAGGTGTTCAAGATCATAGCGTTCGTAATCGTCCACGGGATGCGGACGCGGACCCACCAGACTCATGTCTCCGCGAATGACGTTCCACAGTTGCGGCAATTCGTCGAGACTGTATTTGCGCAGAAAGCGCCCGACTCGCGTGACCCGCGGATCGTCCGCCATTTTGAAGAAAGGGCCGTTGCGTTCGTTTCGATTTCGGAGTTCCTCTTTCAAGGCATCTGCGTTTTCAACCATGGTCCGAAACTTGTAACACACAAATTTTCGACCTTTTTTGCCAACGCGAGGCGAGCGGTAGAGGACCAGTCCTGCCGAATCCCGCTTGATGGCGACTGCCAAAACAATCAAAAGAGGGGACAGCAAAGTTAGGCCGATTGCAGCGACGGTGACGTCCAGAACTTTTTTCAAAAGCAAGCCAACAACTGGAACTGACTTGGTGTACAGGTCCATCACCGGAAACTCACCCAAATAATGTACTGGCGCATTCCAACCGATTCCGTCATAGAGCTCGGGGATTACCTTCACGTCGAGACCACGACGCCGCGCGTCGCTAGCTATTCGCTTGACGAGTTCGCGTTCGGAAGGAATCGTGACGAATACCTCGTCTATGAACTCAGCGCGGATCACTCTATCCAAATCGTCGATGCGCCCGAGGATCCGAGGGTCGTCAGTGTGGTTGCAATCAACGAATCCCCTGACCTTGTAGCCGAGAACTCGGTTGTCCTCGAGATAGCTGGCGAGCGCCCGACCTACCCTGCCGCATCCCACGATCAGCGCATTGCGGGCCCCGACTCCTTCCGTGACGCGACGAATTACCAAGTGCCGCCTCGCGAGCCGCCACGAAATCAGGGTAATCAGGTTTAGAAACCCGCTGAAGACAACAACAAAGCGAGAAAAAATTCTTACACCGGACACGAAAATGAAAGCGGTGAGCACCAACGTGGCGCAGGTGATGGCCCACGCCACGGCCAACGACTCGCCCGTTGCGGTTCGCTCGCGAAGCGTGCGGTACAAATGCTGGCCCTGGCAAAACAGAATGGTCAGGGCCACGTAGACGAGCAGAATCGCGCCATAAGGACGGAAGATAGGATCGAAAGGCAGCCTCCAGTGCGCGGCGGACACCCCCCCCTCTCGCGCGGATCCTCCGAAACGCAAATAGAATGCGAGGATTGAATCTGTTGCGACAAAACAGATGTCCAGCAGCACATATCCGATCTGGATCCAAGCTCCGCTTGGAATGCGAAACGCTAGCGAGAGCTTAGAAGAGGGCGCAGATCGCTGCAGAAACGGACTATCGCCATTCGATGGAGCGCCTTGGCCGAGTCCTGATACGCGCGCGGGAGCCGTGCCTGTTACATTCAAAGAGAACCCTCTAGGTTTTCAGAGATAAACACCCACCCAGCAAATCCTGCGACTTCTGTCTTTCAGCTTTTGCCTTCTCTGGGTACTCCCGACGGCTGTAGTTCCGTTATCGGCCGAAGGGAAGACGACTTCAACGATTCTCTTGACTACACTGGCTCTAGGTCTGCCTCGCTCACGTCGGCGATCACAGACCTCTTGATCAAATCCACGGAAAGAACCACCCTAAAATTTCCCTTTCGCTTGACGAGGATGCCTTCGGCACCTTGCAGAACGCCTGCGATGACACGCACACGCCGGCCAACCGTCAGATAGGGATGTGGTTGAGCGAAAGCCCCGCGGGCGAGTGCTCGCCGCAAACACGCTAGATCCTTCTCGTCGAGAGCCGCCGGCGCGCCGCCGAAACCCACCAGCCGAGCAACACTGGGCAGCTCGAGCACGCGCAGGCGCTCGTCTAGCGGGATGCGAACGAATACATATCCCGGGAACAGCGGCATTTGCAAACGCACGCAGCGGTCTTTCCAGTGGCGAACAGATGGGTAAGTCGGCAGGAAGGACTCAATCGATCGGTGTAAGAATTGTTCGTGTGCGCGCTTTTCATGATTCGCCCGCGTGTATGCCGCATACCATCGTGCTTCCCCCGAGGCGACCCGAGGCATCGGTGCTCGTGCGCCGACCGTTGACGGCATCGAACCGCTGGTGATAACCGATTCTTGATCTTTGATCATTTCGCAATCTTCGGGAATTGTGCTGGAAGTCGTGTCAGCCTGGGTGTTGCTTCTGGAATCATGCAATACCATGATGTGCGTCAATTGCGATCCATCCTCCCGCTGCCTAACCATCAGCGGAATGCGCGATCATTCGACACAGCTTCGCCTTGTCACTTACAGGGCAGTTGCGACCTAACCCATCCCTCTCCAAGCTCTTAGCCGACCAGAAGCCGTTGCGAACCTCTACGATTTGTGGATCGAGCCGTCCCCCGAACCATCTATCACGTGGTTCGGACGCGACCTCTTGAGGCCCTGCCAAATTCGCCCCGCTTTTCCTCTTCCGTTGGTCCACTCGCCGTGCAGATTCCCGGCGACATCCGCAAACACTCGATGCACAAATAGCTTCAGCGGATCCCCCGGATCCATGTTCACCAACTTGGTCGAACCCACGATCCATCCAATACCCACAGCCAAAACGAGCAAACCTCCGACCAAAATCAGGAGAAACCGGGGCAGAAACGACTGCCTTTCGGGAATATTGGGCGCATCGAGCACCTTCACGCTGGGGAGCTCTTTGGCTTCCTCGACTCTCGCAAGTTCGTATTCCTGGGTAAGAACCTCGAAGACAGCCTCTTGAACCTTTGTATTCCTCAGCAAATCTGCGTAGGTGACACCGAGGGCTGGCAATTTTCGAAAAGACGGGTAAAACGATGAGTTCGCCTGCGAAGAAGCTGCCCCGCTCCCGCCACTTCCGCCACGGCTATCACTGCTTCCGCTATCCATTTTGCCGAGTTGACGTTGCAGCTCATCGATTCGCGCCTGCGTAGACCGCACTCTTACGTTGTTATCCGTGTATATCTGCCTTAAACCTTGCAGTTCGGTCCGAGCGGCGATGAGCTCGCCCTGCAAGCTCGCGGTGGCTGCCACCATCGCTCTGCCCTGCGTGGGAATGTCCAGGGCTGCATTCTTGCTTGCGAAATCGCTGAATTTGTCTTCGGCAACCTCCAGGTTCTGCTTGACCTCCTGTAACCTCTGCTCCAGGAATACTCGCTCACGATGAGCCGCGGACGTGTCTTGTGTTGCGAGCACTCGGTTAAGTTCGTCTATGTACTCCTGGGCTATCGCCGAGGCGCGCTGCGGGGTTCGGTCGCTCACCTCGATTATGATGATTCCACTCTTCCTGTCTGTCGAAAGATCCGTATGGCGCGCGAGCTTGTCCCGTGCGTTTTCCCAACGTTGCTCTCGATACACCTTTCGAAGGTCAAACTTACCGATGATATCGTCTCGGACTGTCCGACTCTGCAGAACTCCAAGAAAGAGGTCGCCCGAAGTCTTCGTGCCTAAGATGTTTCCGGCAAGGCTGGCCAAGGAATTGGAATTTGATTTTTCGGAGAGACCCGCCAATATCGCGAGTCCATTTCCCGACTGATCGGGAGGCATCAGCCGTGCAGTGGAACGGTATTCATATGGGGTTAGGAGGGCAAGCACTAGCGAAACCGTGACTCCGCCGACGAAGGCCTTAACTAGGAATCGACGGTGCTCCCAGAGTAGCTGGAGTCGGGCCACAGTTCTCTCGCGAGATGCTCGCCGTTCTGCCGGATCGACGTAGCTCGATTCAAGTTCGAGATCGTCGACGAAAACTTCGCGTGATCCCGAGGTTTGTTTGTCTGCCATTACGACACCGTCTTCGTATGAGTCCCGTGCGTGACGCTATCGCCGATTTCCGCAATCGTCTCGGCTTTGTCGGGTTGGATTCTCGAAGTCATGAATCAGCTGTCACAGACTCTCGTGTGGAGCCTTGCTTTTCGCCCTTCCCCTCGATCGGCACTCTCTGGCCGAGGGTCACACGCTCCCTCTGTCATTGTCTTTACCGTGTGTTGCTCCAAGGCCAAAACGTCACTTCGAGTGATGTGGTCACGTCGGTCTGTCTCGTCGCCGAAATGACCGGGAAATCCCAAATTTCATACTGCACGGAACCAGTCAAGCTCAAGGTCGAACGTAACCAGATAGACGCATTTGCGCCGGCGTCCGTTATGGTCCCGCCATTCGGGATGAATTGCTTACTGACCTTTTCGTGCCTGAAATTGAATTGCAGACTATCTTTGGGCGTAAACCAATAGGTCGCCCAAGCGTCCGCGCCTTGGCCTTGCCGTCCGACCCAGCTGCCGATCAAGTTCCCGGCG
>Ga0187810_10000937_pt1 | contig 10461 bp, 12 predicted proteins | sample NC_wetland_sal_i_9_FD_132963 | JGI IMG/M metagenome (GOLD analysis project Ga0187810, IMG submission 132963) | Wetland sediment microbial communities from Neuse River Estuary, North Carolina, USA - ASW_5 | ecosystem: Environmental > Aquatic > Freshwater > Wetlands > Sediment | place: USA: North...
CGATTCGGTGATCGGTGGATCACAGGTTCCTTGCGCCTACCCACCGCTTATCGCAGCTTGGCACGACCTTCATCGGCGCCCGAGCCTAGCCATTCCCCAACTGACAGGAGTCAGCTACACTGATTACGCTTGACAAGCGTCCAGAACGCGTGTGATCGGCGTCATCGGTCCCTCGCCGGCACGGCGAGAGACCCTCGCCCTTCCCCGGAGAGGCCAGAGCCTCTGCGGGTGCATGTGCCGACCGAACAGCTGCGCCGTGGCGCGGCTCGTGTGGGAGTGGGAGGCGATATTTAACCACTGCGAAGGCGGGGCGCCCGAGGCCCCTTACGGTCGGGTCCAGTGCGACCCGTGGAACGACGTATCCCGGCCGTTCGGCCGGGCGGCGGCGAACCGGCAGTGGCCCTCGGCATTCGGCGAGCAGCTGGCGCAGTTCCGTTCCGCGGGGACCGGGGCACGTACATGGTCTTCCCGGACCTGGCGGAGCGCGTACTCAAGCCAGTGGACTTCGGCCTCTTCGTAGGGAACTCGAACCCACCCTTCGTGGGCGCCCCCTCCGGCCTCATCTCCGTACAGTACGACGCCGAAGGCGGGGCGACGCCCGAACGTCACCTCGACCAGACGGCACTCCGCGATCGCCTGGATCGTGTCGAAGAGCCGCACGTGCGCCTCGTGGTATCCACCGAACAGGTGCGTCTCCTTGTACTCGACCGGGTAGAGTCCTCCGTCCTCCTTTCGGACCACGAGGTCGGGGCGGCCGGCGAACCCCCAGGCCGAGTCCACGAGGGTGGTGTGCCCGTTCGTGAACTTCGGGTCGATCTGGACCCGCTCGGGCGGGAAGAGCATCGGAAGGTCGTCCTCGCCGGTGTCCTCGTACACGAGGCGGTCGCCGTCGAACAGGTCGAGGCGTCCCTCGTTGACCGTCAGCTTACCGAGAGGCGGGGAGAAGAGCGGGGATTGGCGGAGCGGGACCACGTCGAGCGGGGTGCGGACCGGGCCGAGCACGCCGGTCATCCGTTGCGTGTGCAACGCGCGAGCGAGCTCCATCTCGAACGGGCAGCGGAAGTACGTGACGAGGTCGTGCGGGGTGAGGTGCTCGGGAACGGGGACCGCGAGGGGCGCCAGCATTGCTCGGGCCTCGGGCCCAGGGCCTATGAAGCTGCGCTTTCAGCGGAAACGTTCGACCGTCGGAGCGGGCTATCCCAGGAACTCGCCCAGTACCTGTCGCCGGAGGGCCTGGCGCTCGGCGGCCGGAAGGCGGGAGCGCGAGAGCAGGGCGTCCAGGAGCTCTCCGTCGGGGCCCATCCGCCGGACGAGACCGGAGATCGCCGCGGCATTCTCCGTCCGACGCTTCTCGATCGCTCGGACGAGCGCGTACTCCGGTCGGGAGACCCGAACCGTATGGCCTTGGAAGGAGACCTCGGCGAGACGGACCGACTCCATCCGTCCGCTCCACTCCTCGAACGGGAGCGGGGTTCGCGGTTCGATCGGCACGGCCCACTCCACCCGGGTGCCCTCCTGGAAGGTTCCGACGAAGGCGCGCGCCCCCCGGACGATCCCCCCACCGGGCCGGTCGGTGGGGGCCAGCGGCTCGATCAGGTACTCCGCAAGCAACGCGGCGATCCGGTCCACGCCTTCTCGCGTCGTCCCGATGTCGATGTCCCCGGGCGCGACCGGCGCTCCGAGCAGCAGGGCCGCCGTCGACCCGCCGATGAACCAATCGACGCGGTCCCGGGCGAGCGGTCCCGAGAGCTTCTGGATCAGCTCGGGGAGTACGGTGGCGACCGTCACGGGAGCCCGGTCGTACACTTGGTCGAGCATCGTCTGGAGGACGAACCGGTTCCGGTTGTAGGCGTGGCGAACGCGCGAGGTATCCGAGAACCCGAGCAGAAACCGGCGGTGCCAGCATCGGGGCCCGCCAAACATGCACGCCGACGGCGGATGGACGAACCCGAAGACGTCGAGCGGACCCTTCGGGGGGCCGTTCGCATCGGCGCCGCCGTCCTGCGCGTGGAACGTGAACGTCGTTCCTTCGCCGTCTCGGTCGAAGGAGAGTTGATGGAGGTACCCGGCTCCCAGGTCGGGCCCGGACAGAAGCTCGCTCGTCACGGTCGCCCGACCTCGCCGGGAAACCTCACGGGCCCCGCGCGTCAGCTCGGCGGTGGACGGATCTCGAGGGCGGTCGGAATCGGGATCTTCCCCACCGTCACGTCGACCCGGTGCTCGGTCCGCTTGGCCGCGAGGTACATCCCGCTCCCCAGCGACTTCCAGACGCCGGGTTCGCGGTCGAACGGTTCGGACCCGACAACGACGCGATGCGCCGCGGCTTGGTAGGTCATCTCGAAGTATCGTCGATTCTCGTCGAGGATCCCATCCCCGTGGTCCCCCGTCCACAGGCAGAACGCCCAGAGCTCATCCGGCCCGCGCGAGAACACTACGTTCAGCGCAGAGAAGGGAGGGATCGCCGGCTTGCGAAGCCCCTCCCAGACCCGGACCAGGTCCTCGACGGAGTGGATGAACCCCTGCAGAGGGTCGTTCCTCTCCTCCGTGTTCCGTACCAGGAGCCAGTAGAGGACCTCGCTATCGTTGACCCCGCGTACCTTCGATTCGTGCACTCCGAGAAACGGCCGGGTCTCGACCGGGAACGGGATCGACCCGTTGTGGGCGAACAGGCTTGTGTGGTTCTCGAAAGGTTGGGAGTTCTCGAGCGCGATCAACTTCTCGTGCGGAAGATTGAGCGGATTGCTCGCGTGGCGAAGGTGGCCGAGGATCAGCGTACAGCGGGCGTCCGCGGCGGCCCGGAGGTAGCGCTCCCGTTCCCCGTTCGCGGCGGCGCACCCGGTTCCCTTCTCGACCCGGGCCCGTCCGCCGTCGGTGAACCAACCGATACCCCACCCGTCCTTCTGCTCCCACGGGTGGACGTTCGATTGGACCAAGAGGGAGCGGTCGGAGAGCGCGAGCCAATGTTCTGCGGAAACGGCCTCCACGGACAGCTGGCCGAAGAGTCTGCACATCGACCGCGAGCACGTCAGAGACCTAGATAACTGCTTATCCGGAAACCGACCCTATCGTCGGGCTTCCATCATTTTTCGCGTCGTCTCCTCTCATCAGCTCGGCCGCGGGGCCGAGGATTCCTCCTGGACGCCACGCCGCCGCCTTCAGGAGCGCGTTGCGCGCGCTCGGGGGAACAGTACCTCCCCGTAGGGAGTCGCAGCCGCGGGCCAAGACGGCGATCGCCGCCGCGCCATCCCGATGCCAGTGACTCCCGCATTGTCCACAAACGGTCTCGCGGGTGCGCACCCGACCCGACGGGGGAGCCAGATGCCCTCCGCACCGGGGACACTCGCTCGAGGTCCCTCTCGGATCGACGAACAGAACCGGCGTATGTGCTTTGTAGCCTATCATCCGCGTTAACTCATCATAGGTCCAACTGGAGAGCCGCCGCCGCATTGTACGGCCTCGAGGACGCCTTCGGAGAATTGTTTGAGCGGCGTCGGTGAGATTTTCGAGTATGATCTGATGTTCTCCGACCTCCCGGAGGAGCTGGGTCGTTGCGACATGCAACCGTGCGGAGACCCGACGGTGCTCCCTCCGACGGTACCGGCGTAGTACGGCTCGTTGATGTCGGAGGTCTTTCAAGATTTGACGCTGGATTGACTTGCGTTTTCGCTCCATGTTGCGCTGGATCTGGACTATTGGGGACAAATCCATCGAGCCAAGCCGACCATCGGACGACGCATAGACGGCGGAGTCAAAGTTGAGGTCGATCCCGGTGCTGTTAGCCGGTTTCGAACCCACGAATGGGAGGCGGAAGTGAAACAGAAGGGCACCCTCCCGGACGGTGAGTCCGAAGTCCCAGTTCGATGCTTCGCCGTACCTCTGGAGGAGAGGATTGCGAACTTGGTTTAGGTCGACCGTGACGTGGCGGGCCGAGTGAAGCGTGATTTCGAGGAGACCGCCGCGGAAACGAAACAGGCTACGATGAAGGCTCGCCTTGAGTCGAAAACGGTGGGGATTCTGGGCGGACATGCGGGCGAATCGCACCGGGTCGGTCCGACGCACCCGCCGGAGAGCGCGGTCCCAGGCGTTGAGAACTGCAGAGGTCTCGTTCGCCATCGTAGTGGCCCAGCCGGCAGCAAGGTGCGGATATTGGGCTCGAAGAAGCGGGTAGGAGGCTTTGGTCGCGCGGAATCGCGAGAATTCCGAATCGTTTCTCCAAATGGGGATCAGAGCGTTTACTGCAGAGCGGACGTCCGACAGTACCCGCACAAGAGCGGAACAATGATTGTAGGGAACAACGACCGTGCGAACGGTGGAAGATGTCACAACAGTAGACGAATCGAAGGGGGTCGGAGAAGACCCTTCCATGTTTCATGGAATGTGAAAAGTGCCAGCAAAGGGGTTTGGGGGATGGCCCTCACGCGCCCGCCGCGTCAAGCCCAGGTTTCTTTACCGTAAGCAACGCTTTTTACGCATCTCGCAACTTCAATTCCCGAGAACACGACCATGGTAGCCGTCGAAGTCACTCCGAGCGCCCGCGACCAGGTGCTCAAGATCATGGAGAAGCAGGGGAAGCCCGGCTCCGCTCTCCGCCTCTACGTCCAAGGTGGGGGCTGCTCGGGACTGACCTACGGCATGTCGTTCGACAAGAAGGAGTCGGGCGACGAGGTCGCCTTCCAGGGCGATGGGCTCATGGTCGTCGTCGACAAGGCGAGCGCCGCGCTCCTTGAGGGCGTGAAGGTCGACTTCCTGCTGGGCCTCGAGTCGTCGGGGTTCAAGATCTACAACCCGAACGCGAAGGAAACCTGCTCCTGCGGGAAGTCGTTCTCCGCGTGAGTCCCTTCGGGCGCGACACCGGAGCTTTATAGCCGACATTGGGTGGTAGTTCGGGGACGTCAAGGAGGGCCCCAGGCATGAGCGATAGTGGAATCAAATTGGAAGTCACACCAGAGGCGCAGGACCAGGTCCGGGGCCTGATGAAGAGTCAGAAGCCCGGAATGGCGGTCCGTGTCTACCTTCAGTCCGGCGGTGGCGGCGGCTGCGGAAGCGGTTGCAGCTGCGGGTCGGGCGGAGGGTGCGGCAGCGAAGGCGGCGGCGGAGGCGGACCCTCGTTCGGGATGGCGTTCGACAAGCCCCGTAACGGCGACCGCGTCGTCCAGGTCGACGGCTTCTCGATCGTCGTGGATGACCTCTCGGCCGAGATGCTGAACGGAGCCCGGATCGACTACGTCCAGGACCTGAACGCTTCCGGATTCAAGATCATCCCGCCGAACGCGCCGACCCCGGCCGAGACGCCCGGGTCGGAAGCGGGCGGATGTGGGTGCGGGTCCGGCGGCTGCGGGTGCGGTTAACGCCCCCGGTCCAACCCTTTCTTCCCTCTTCTTCGAGTTTGGGGGGCCGTGCGGGCCCGCCGTCGGCGTAGTTTCGGGTCGATCCAGTAGCGCATCTCCCACGTTCGTTCGAACCCGAGGCGACGGTAGACCGAACGACCCTGTTCGGAGGCGTGCAGCACCACGCTCGGGTACCCGCGCTCGCGGCACGCGGCGACGAGAAGGCGGACGATCGCGGACCCGATCCCCCGCCCCTGCCACTCCGGCGAAGTGTACATCGAGAGGATGTAGGGGATCGTCAGGGTCGGGATCTTTGGGCGGGGCTGGTCCGATCGGAACCAGACGATACCGCTGCCCACGGGCGTGCCGTCCGGGGACTCCGCCACGAAACCGACGAGTTCCTCCGACCTCAGGCGCGGTCGTGCCCAGCGTCGATAGCGCGCGTCGTGTTCCGTGATCTCGGCTTCGGTGCGGTGGCCGATCGCCGTCCACATGCGATGCCGGTGGTCGGCGAGCAGGTCGATGTCGGCAACGGTCGTTCTTCGATAGGTCACTCGGACGGTTCGGGGGCCCCGCTTCCTCTTCATTCGTCGGGCCCTCCCACGTCAATCGTAGCCGGGCCTTCGCCGATCATGGTGTTCACGATCACCGTCTCCTCCTCGGTCGGGTTCACGTCTCGGTGCACGAGGCCGGCCGGGATCCGGAAGAAGTCGCCCGCGGCCGCTCGCACGTGCTCGCCTCCGTGGGAGCCGAATTCGAGGATGATCTCGCCCGAGACCACGAACGCGTAGAGCGTGCGATGGCCGTGGTGATGCCAGGGCGAGGTGGAGCCCGGTCGAACGTGGGTTTCACCGACTCGCACGGTTTCGGTCTCGAACGCGGGGGTCCGGCCGAATCCGCTGTGGCCGGAGGGCGTGGCGGCGCGCCGCGAGACCACCTCGATACGGCCCATGGCCGGGGGGATTCTTGTCCGAACGTAAGGTTTCGGACCGCTCCGTCGCCGATGCCCCCGAAGTCGTTAGGGGAAAGGCAGCCCGGCCACGGGCCAGTCTTCCAACAAGCGGCCGCAACGGGAATGGATGGGCCCGGTCCGCTCCGACTCACCGTGGGCGCGGAGCGAGAATGGGCCCGGGCGGATTTGAACCGCCGACCGACCGGTTATGAGCCGGTCGCTCTAATCGGGCTAAGCTACGGGCCCACCAGAGGGGACGGGGAGGCGCCGCCGAGCGGAGTTTGGGGGCGGCGGGAAGACCCCGCCGCCCTTTCGAACCGCTGACCTTTCGGTTAACAGCCGATCGCTCTACCGCTGAGCTACGGCGGCACCGAGGCGGCCGAGCCGGCATCGCGCTAATAGCCTTTCCGGCTGGAAGGGGGCCGGCTCTCGTGCTCGACGGCCCGGCTCTTGAGGTGTTGGATGACCGCGGTCATCCGGTCGAGCGACTGGTTCAAGTTCGCCCAGAACTCCTTCGACTTGTCCGTAATGACCGCGCCGTCTGCCGAGGGCTGGATGACGCCCTCGCGCTCGAGGAGATGGAGCGAATAGCGGGTCTTGTGAATGGGGAGGTGGAGCGCCTCGCTCAAGCGGATGATCCCGATCGGAGGACTCTTCGCAAGCTTTTCGAGAATGTCGACGTTTCGGGCGAGGAGGTTGAGCTCTTCCTCGATGCGAGCGACCAGATGGACCGCCTCTTCGGCTTCGAGGTCCTCGGGCTCCGGGTCGCGGACCCCTCCCTTCCCCACGGGCATGGAACGACCCCAAAACCGACCACGCTTACTTGAACGTTGGCGCCGGAGCGGCCCACTCCGCTCCGTACGAGAGGGTCCACGGTCGTCGGAGTACGGGCCCGCCGGGATTCGAACCCGGGTTTGAGGCTCCGGAGGCCTCCGTGATGTCCAAGCTATACTACGGGCCCGCGAGGGGTAGACGGTCCGAGCGGCGCTCGGGTAAGGTCTTTTCGGCCGAAGACCACCGGAGCGGAGCGAAGCGAGCCGGAAACGGCCGACTCAAAGAGGGCCACGGGCCGCCGACGGCCCGCGGGAAGCGACGTCGCCCTCGGCCGGCGATCGACGGGGCTCACCTTCCAGCGCGGGCGCCGGCGTCGGACAATACGCCCGGACGAGATAGTCCGAGATGTCCCGGACGGTCACGCCCGCCGGAACGACCCGGTTCAGGTTCGCGAGGCACAGCGGACAGGCCGTGACCACGTTGGGGCTGCACGCCGAGAGTTGGCCCATTCTCTGGCGGGCGATCTCGGCCGATTTCGCCGGGAACAACGTCTCGAGGGGGCCTCCGCAACAGAACGTGAGCTTCCCGGAGAGTTCCGGTTCGACCAAGGTCACCCCTCCCCCCGCGAGGAGACGGCGGGGCTGCTCGAGCACTCCTTCGTAGCGGGCGTAGACGCAGGAATCGTGGATCGTGACCTGTTGGCCCAGCTGCTGGAGCGGCTTCATCTTCCGTTCCCAAAGGACCTCGAGATAGCTGCGAACCTCGATGTCGAATCCGGGCAGAAGGGTCGGATAGACACTGCGCAGCATGTTGGTGGTGTGCGGGTCGACGGTGATCACCCGCTTCACGCCGTTCTCCTTCAGGGTCCGGTACACGTACTGGGCATGTCGAACGAACACGCGGTCGAGCCCCTCGTCGTGCGCCAGGGCACCGGTGTAGAGGTCCTTCTCGTAGAGGTAGCCGAACTCGACCCCGGCCGCGCGAAGAAGACGCGCGATATTGCGAAGCCGCTCGTTGTAGGCACGACGCTCCTTGGGATTCGTGCGCGCCAGGAGCGGAGTGAGGTTCACGAGTCGGTTCATCGACCGCGCAAAGCCGAACAGCCAGGCGCTCCTCGAGTTCTCGTACTTCCCGAGTTGGCGGCCCATCGCGTTGATCGCGGGCACCATCTGCCACATCTGGCCCGTGTAGAGGACCGTCTCTCCGCCGCGGGGAATGCCGAGGCCCCGGGCCCACGCGGAGACCGTCCGCCGGCTGAGGGGGAGGGCGCTCTTGCGCTTGGAGAGGTTGTCGCCGAGGATGCCGAGGGTGCTCGAAATCGGAAGCGGCATGGTCCCTCTCTCAGGCCTCCGCGAGCCCGTGGACCTCGCGGTTCACGTAAGTGCGTAGTGCGCGAACGTTCTCGGCGATATGGACTCCGGCGGGGCAGTTGGCCTCGCACATTCGGCAGAGGAGGCAGCTGAAGATCATCTCGGTGTGGCCGAGGACTTCTTCCCGGCTGCCGAGGAGGGCGTAGCGGAAGAGGCGACGGGGCATCAGCTCGAGGCCGAGGGGACAGAGCGCGGTACACGTGCCGCAGTTCATGCACAATCGAGCGTCGAAGTCGCCCCCGAGGCGCAACCGGGTGAGGAATTCGGGGTCCACCCTCACGGCCGTCCCTCCACGAGCTCGTAGCGATAGTAGTCGTCCGCGCGCGCCTTCGGAAGGTCCCGCACCCGGCCGTAGCGACGCATCGCCATGACCCACTTGGTGACCTCGTGGGTCGGGGCTCCGAGGGCGGTCGCGATCTCGGGCAGCGTCTTCGGGCCTCCTCGCAGGAGCGCCGCGATCCGGTCGCGCTCGACCATCTCGTCCCGGAACACCTCCCCGAGGTTGCGCAGGTCCGTCTTGCCCGTCATGCCGCCTCCTGGGCTAGCGCGTCGATCATGGCGACGACCTGTTCGTTCGTGTACCCTTGCACGGAGACCGCCTGCCTCGGGCAGACCGGCACGCACGCCCCCTCGCCCTTGCAGAGGATCCCGTTGACCTGGGCGATCCGTTTGTCCCCGTACTCGACCGGCTCGATGGCAGCGTATGGACACGCCTTCGTGCACTCGTCGCACCAGACGCACAGCGCGGGGTCGACCTTCGCGACCGTGGGTTCGAGGTCGACGTATCCCTTGAGCAGGAGCGCCCCGGTCTTCGACACCGCGGCGAGCGCGCTCGCCACGCTCTCGGCCACGTTCTTCGGGCCCTGGGCGGCGCCCACGATGAAGACCCCGTCCACGACCGTTTCGACCGGCCGAAGCTTGACGTGAACCTCGTGGAAGAACCCGTCCTGGCCGATCGGAAGTTTCAGGGTATGGGCGAGACCGGCGTTCTCGCGCGGGACCATCCCCGTGACAAGCACGACGAGGTCGGGGCGGATCTCGACCTCCTCACCGCGCATGAGTCGGTCCTTCACCTTCACCACGAGGCCGCTCTCGGCGCGCGCCACCGTAGGGGGCGCGTCATCGCCGTAGCGCAGGAAGACCGAGCCCGAATTGAGGGCGCGCTCGTAGAGCGCTTCGTACTTGCCGTACGTTCGGACGTCGCGGAAGAGATGGAACTGGTGGAGGGTCGGGTCGCGAGCGGCCGCGACGGTGGCGATGTGGGAGGTCGCGCTGCAGCAGTATCGCGAACAGTAGAGGTGCGGGCCGGCCTCCTTCGACTCTTCCCGGGAGCCGACGCAGTAGACGTAGGCGATCGTGCGAACCGGCCGTCCGTGGTACTCGAGAGGGCCCGGGTGGCTCGCGAGGAGCTCCTTGAACTCGGGGAGCGTCATGACTCCGTCGAGCCCGAAGCCGAACTCTCCCGGAGCGGGTGCGTAGGGGTCGAAGCCGGTCGCGACAATAATCGCGCCGACCTTGAGCGAGATCGTGTCGCCGGTCCCGGTCCGGAGCCGGACCGCGAAGTCGCCAATCCGGCCTTCCTTTTCGACGAGCTCGGTCGAGAGATAGAGGGTCACGTTGTCGCGTCGCTGGACCTCCTCGAGCAGCGCGCGGATCAAATCCGCGCCGACCTTGTCGTTCGGGAAGAGATTCCCCCACCGGACGACCTGACCGCCGGCTTTCTCGGCCTTCTCCACCAGGTGCACCGAAATGCCCAGGTCCGACAGCGCAAGGGCGGCCCGGAGCCCGGCGATGCCGGCCCCTACGACGAGGGCCTGCGGGAGCGTCTCCACGCGCGTCCGCTCAAGGGGTGCGGAGAGCGACGTCTTCGCGATGCCGGCGCGAACAAGCCGCAGGGCTTTCTCCGTCGCCCCCGGCTTGTCGTGGGTGTGCGCCCACGAACATTGCTCGCGGATGTTGACTTGCGTGTACTCGTAAGGATTGAGGTCCGCTCGCTGGGCCATCGCCCGGAAGGTGCTTAAGTGGAGCTTCGGGGAGC
>Ga0187810_10000938_pt1 | contig 10457 bp, 9 predicted proteins | sample NC_wetland_sal_i_9_FD_132963 | JGI IMG/M metagenome (GOLD analysis project Ga0187810, IMG submission 132963) | Wetland sediment microbial communities from Neuse River Estuary, North Carolina, USA - ASW_5 | ecosystem: Environmental > Aquatic > Freshwater > Wetlands > Sediment | place: USA: North...
GTGATCGACTGGAAGGGTTTGTCTTTGAGATCGGGAGGCAGATCCACGTTCAACAGGTGCATGAAGGCCGGAAGATTCAGCGGCCCGGGGATCAGGTAAAGGTCTTCCCGTCCCAGTTTACTTTTCTCCAGCAGATAGGTTTGCACATGCTCGGGAGCGTCCGCATGCATTTCCAGGCGCACGGCGGCTCCTCGGTTGCGATGTTGGAGTTCCTGCTCGATGGTGGCCAGAAGGTTGTGCGCTTCTTCATCGTCGATGTAGAGATCACTGTTCCGGGTGATGCGGAAACGGTGCACGCCGAGGATGTTTGAATTCGGGAAAAGGATGTGCATGAAGTGGCTGATGATGACACTCAGCAGGATAAAATGATGTTGCCCGGGGAGTTGATCCGGGAGGAGGATCAGGGAGGCGAGCGAACGCGGTGGCTGGACAATGGCGTAGCGGGTTTCCGCAGTCCCCTTGCGCTGGAATTCCACGATCTGGTTCAAGCTCTTGTTCAGGAGCTGGGGGAACGGATGGCTGGGATCAATCGCCAGGGGGGTGAGAACGGGGAAGACCTCGTTCATGTAATAGTCCTTGGCCCAGGCTCGCTGTTGATCGGTGAGCTCGTCGAACTCCATGATTCGTATCCCTTTTTGCTCCATGCCGGGGAAGATGCTGTCGTTCCAAGCCTTGTATTGGCCGTCGACAAGTTCGTGGATTCGTCCCGTCAATTTGGGAAACAAAGCACTGGGGGAAAGGCGATCCGGCCCCTGAATGTCCGTGCTGCCAGCCTCTATCAGTTGTTTGACACCGGCGACGCGGATTTCAAAAAACTCGTCCAGATTGGAGCTGACGATGCAGAGGAATTTCAGCCTTTCCAGCAATGGATTTTCGGCATCTTCGGCCTCTTCAAGGACGCGCTGGTTGAAATCCAGCCAGCTAAGTTCACGGTTACTGTAGTATTGGGGATTATCAAACAAATCTGTGGCCATAGGTTCGGTACTCTTAATTGTCTATTTTGCGTGATAACGAAAGGGGAGAAAAGGATATTCCCGGAATTAGGGCCAGTTAGCGAATAAAATAAGGGCAGCATTGTCTGAGATTTGGGATTTTAGCCAGACAACCGAGAACAGCCAATACCCGCCGAGGTCTTGGCTGCCGGAGGCAGGGCCCCATGGGCTAACGCAAAAAGCCCAAAGATCGACAACCCTCCGGTCGAGAACCATCCAAGGGGTAAAGACTTCATTTTCGTTCGGTCGAGTGTTCTTCAACACACTCCCTCTCTGCAAAATTCGCCTTTCCTCCCGTCCGCCTCTCCTGCTGCTCTCATTTTATCGCTAACAGACCCCGGGCTATTCATCATCCGTCATGCATCCGCCGCTGAAGGTGACAAAAGAATGGTCTTCCTCTTCATACCACAGCGCGGTTTCGTCGATTTTCGCCTGCACGGAAAGGGTCTTCAAAAGAAGGGAAAGCACGCCGACCCCGTCAAAGTAAAATGAATTTTCCGTTCCAATCAGATGACCGAAAAATTCGACAAAAGTGGAGCTGGAACACCGTTCCCAGAGTTCTTTCTCCCATTTCGTGACGACTTTTTGGACGTGTTCGGTGGCCTCGAACGCATGACGAAATCTCGGGCCGACATGGCAGCCGTCAATGCTGGCGATGATGCAGACCTTTGCGAGATCCATCGATTTCAACCATGCCTGAAATCCGGCTGCGAAAAGGCCAAATTCACTCTGGGGGGAAGGGATTTGCCCATTGTGGATTTCATCGTGGAGGCCACCCATCAGGACGGGGATGATTTTCGGCTTTCCAACGTCACCACGGAGTGCGTGCAGAGCCTGTATCCAGATTGCCACAAATTCCAGGGAATGCTCCCCCAGAAAGGAATCGCCCCCTCGATCCAGTTGGAATTCCGTGGCGTTTTTCATAAAATTCCACTGCTCCAGATTTGTCTCGATGCTCCCCAACACGGTCTTGTAATCAATCGGAATAGAAGCGATCTCATAAGGGCAGCGATGCCCCACCCCGAGAATGACGAAGACTTCCGGCCAGATCTTTTGACTTAAAAGTCGCTTATAGGAAGTCCCGTAAAGAGAAGAGTTTACGCGGAAATCGATATGCGGAACAATGAGCGTGAGAGGACTGGAAGGAGAAGCTGCACCGGGGGCCGGACTCTCCTCCAGTACTTTTTGAAAGTGCCTCAAAGCCTCGTTTTTTTCCTGCGGGTACTGGATACCACCGAAACGCGAGACGATTGGATGAGATTTGAGCGCTTGAGATTTTAACACGTTTCCCGATGCTCCTTGGAACGATGCCTTTGGAAAGAATACTCATCGTCGAGGATGATGGCAATGTCCGAAAGTTGCTCCACGATCTTTTGGAGGATCAGGGGTTTTCCGTTTTGGGGACGGCCTCCATCACCCAGGCAAAGGAGATGCTGGAGAAGGAAGGAGTCGATCTCTTGATCTCCGACATCCACTTGCAGGATGGCAACGGCCTCGACTTCTTGAAAAACGTCCGCAAGTCGGAACGGGCGCAGAAGATGATCGTCATGACGGGATTTGCCTCCATGGACTCGGCATTGGAGGCCATCCGCATCGGCGTCTTTGATTTTCTCGTGAAGCCGATTGACTCCTCCATGCTGACCGCCGCGATGGAACGCCTGAAGGCCGTCGTGAAACTGGAGGAGGAAAACCGTTACCTGCGCCGCGAAAACCATCCCGTGGAGGACAATTCGGTCTGGCTCGGCGAAAGCCCCCTGTTGGAAAACATCCGTCACCTCATCGAACGTGTGGCCAAGACCGACGCCACCGTATTGATCCAGGGAGAGAGCGGAGTCGGGAAGGAAGTCGTCGCCCGCGCCATCTGGATGGAGAGTCTCCGGGGTGACCAGCCCTTTATCCGCGTCAATTGCGCGGCGATTCCCGCCGGATTGATGGAAAGCGAGTTTTTCGGCCATGACAAAGGAGCCTTCACCGGAGCCGTGCAAAGCCGCGCCGGACGTTTTGAACTGGCCGACAAGGGAACGATCCTCCTGGATGAAGTCACGGAAATTTCCTCCGACCTTCAGGTGAAGCTCCTGCGCGTGCTGCAGGAACGGGAATTCGAGCGCGTCGGCGGCAGTAAAACCATCCCCGTGGATGTCCGCATCCTCGCCACCACCAACCGCAATCTGGCCGACGAGGTGGCGCAAGGCCGCTTCCGCGAAGACCTCTATTACCGCCTGAACGTTTTCCCCATCGAAATCCCGCCCCTTCGCTCACGCGGACGCGATTCGGTTCTTCTCGCCCGCCATTTCCTGAAAAAATTCTCCCGCCAGCACGGGAAAAAAGCCGTCGATTTTTCTCCCGAGGCCGAAGCGCGCATCCAAAACTATTCCTGGCCGGGAAACGTACGGGAACTGCAAAACGTGATGGAACGTTCCGTGATCCTCTCAGGGCAAAAGGAGCGGCTCGAAGCGGAGGACATGTTCATCCCCGAGACAAACCGAATGATCCGGGCCTCGGAATCCGAGAGCGTCATGAAAATGGCCGAAATGGAGCAGATACTCATCCGCAAAGCCCTGAGCCTCTGCAAAGGCAATCGAACGCATGCGGCAGACATGCTCGGCATCAGCCTCCGCACTTTGCGAAACCGCCTCAGCGAATACCGAGCAGCGGGAATCAAAGTGGAATAAGAGCCTGTTTTCAGACAGACGCAAAGACGGGGAGGGCAAACGACTGTAACAGTTGTATTTGGACTGCTTCTACATCTCTCAAGCTTTATTTATGAGTAAATCTGTCGCGCCAATTATATGAGATAACAAAAAAAAGTTTAGGGCTCTTTCAGGTTTGTTACACATTTGTAACAAACCCGAGCCTTGCCTACCTGAAGGCATCTTCCCATTGAATCTGTGATATGAACAACCACCTACCTTTCAGAAATACAAACAGGGCGAACAAAAGGAGGAATTGGTACTCCGGATTTACTCTCATCGAGTTGCTCGCCACGCTTACCATCATAGCCATCATGGCGGCGGCTCTTCTGCCGGTCGTCAGTTCCTATACGACACAGGCACGCACAACGGTAAATCAGGAAGGGCTTGCGACTGTGCAGGAAGCCCTTGACCGATATCTAGCGTCCGATCCAGATGCATTGAATGACAATGGATGGGGGCTAACAGTTGGCTCATCGTCTGGAGCAACAAATCGGTATGCGATAAGCATTGCGGGCATTAATAAAATTATGAGCGATATATCTATACCAGGCCCGTACCAAACCCTTCGGAAGCAGACTGCAAATGGAAATACTTTTGACGTTAATACCGTCGCCCTTGCCGCAGAAGGGTATGGCCCCTATCGTACAATTATCTGCTGGCGATATCGCAACGACATCACTCATGATGGGGTGGATCGTGCAGGCAACGATCTTATTGGCAGTCCTGGTGGTGCTGCGACAAACTCATCAATTTTTACGACTGCGAACATTACGTCTTGGAATATTGATGCGGATTCCACGGGAGGTGGTACCAATTACGATGGTTTTATGATCGATAACCCTCCTAATTGTACACGGATTCTAGGTGCAACGACTAACTGACAGTATGTAGTAAAAAAATTCGCTCAGGTAAATGGTTGGAGGCGTTCCGCTGGTTGCATGAGTGGAACGCCTTTTTGCTTTCAGGCTCAAATGAAGACGATGGAACAAAACGAGAGTAACACCAGACGCCGCAAGCAGGGGTTCAGCTTGCTGGAGGTGATCGTCGGTCTGGCTATGCTGGCCATGGTTCTGGTTTCCGTCATGGGCGTGCGGGTACTCGCTCAGAGTACCCAGTCCAGCCTTCGGGGGGAACTTGCCTCGACGGCACTTTTGCGGCAGTCCGTCATGGATTATGAGAGTCGGACGGATTATCAGGACATCCCGCCGTCGACCAATGGCTATACGGATACCGGCCTGATCTACCGCATCGATTTTTTCAGTGCGTCACCCAACAGCCCCAATACGGACCTTGGGTTCACCCGTGGCCAGTATGAAGTCAGCATCACCGGCATTTCCGCCGATACAACCAACGGCGCCGCCGCAGTCGATTCTTCTCAACTTTACGCCTCCCTGATCAAACCCCTCTCCGTTACCGAGACCAACCCCCTTTACATCTGGTACGTCCGCCCGCAGGTGACCGAAAGCGACTTTTACTCATCCATTAATTCTCCGACCTATCAATTGATTTTGCAAAGTTCCTCGGGCGCTGCGGGACTCGTCGCCGTACAGGGGCAGGGTTACCAGACCAATTCGACCAATTATTACCCCATGGGACAAACCGTTAACATCCAGGCCGAAGTTATGCCCGGGCATAACTTCGTCGGCTGGCAGGGAGTCAATATTTCCAACAGTGCCTCGCCCTTTACCTCGGTGATTCTTGAAGATGATCAAAAAATCACAGCGCAATTTCAATAAAGCAATCCAGAGTCTCTACGATAGGCGGCTCCGCCAGCGTGCCCAGACGATGTTGGAGATGATTGTTGCCCTGACGCTGTTCTCCATGGCCATGGTGGTCATCGCCATCGTCATGGCTCCGATTTTCGCCACCCGCTTTGGGCAACTCGTGGGCCCCCACACCGAGCGCTTGCAAATGGAACTGCTTTCCCGTCAAATCGAACGCGACCTCCTGAACTGTCCCGTTGTCTATGGCTATGATGGTGAGGTCTGCTACCAATCCCTGAGCGCTCCGGGGACGGCGGGAGACCCTTTGGATGCCGAAAGACCTCTGACGGGAACCTTTTCGCTGATTGATAACCCCGGCCCCCAATCCTTTCTTCTGAATAACACGAATGAAATTTACACCAACACGCTTCACGCCTACGGGACGGATCCAAACCAGACCGCCTACACGCTTGTTTTTTTCAACAATAACGGCACCCGGGAAGCCGTCTACCATGTCTCCGCACAAAACACCGAGACAACTTATCCGTGGGGGATAACCTACGAAGTACAACGCCTTTCAACCAATGGACTCTCCGAGCGGGTGATGTTCCAGATTGTCAATGACAGCGGAACCTCGACGAACAGCTGTTACTCCATGGCAAATCCCGATCAGGACTTGCCCAAATTCTGGACGGATACAAATGGACTGCAACACTTCCTTCTGCCCAATCCCTTTTCCCAGTCCGTGACGCCTTCCGACGCCGTCCACTTGCCCAAATCGGTCTTCGGCTCTCCCATGGAACTGTCTTACTCGCTTCCTCCAGCCGATTCGGATTAGAGCCTGTTCTCTTTTATTCGCGAACAGACCCTAAACAGCCATGTAGGGAAGCCGTGCAGCCGTGGCCTCGACGGCGGGCAGACCGTCCAGCAGATCAGTAATGGCGTCCCCCTTGCCCTCGATAAATCCCTCCCGCGCGCTGGCACGGAGCTGGCACGGGATTGAAAGATCTCCGGCAACGATGGTCATGCTCGGGAGATCAATCTTCACCTCCGTTTGCGGGGCTGACTCGATCCGTTGGGAAAGTTTTGCGTGATCTCCCGGTGTGATCGTGACACAGGGTATGCCGAGCGTCGTCGAGTTGCCGAAAAAGATTTCGGCGTACCCAAGGGCGATGACCGCCTCGAACCCCGCACGATAAATCGCCTGCGGTGCATGCTCGCGGGATGAACCGCAACCGAAGTTGTTCCCGCCGATGAGGATTTTTGCGCCCTGATATTTCGGATCGTTCAGCGGATGTTCCTTTTTCTTACCTTCGGGAGTGTGGCGAACATCGTAAAACAGATATTGCCCGAGACCGTCAAAGGTGACGCATTTCATAAAACGCGCCGGAATGATCCGGTCCGTATCGACATCATCTCCCGCAACCGGGACAGCTCGGCCTGTGACTTGAGTGATTTTTTTCAGTGCCATAACAACCTTTCCTGCCTTTACGCGGCAAATACCTCTCGGGCATCGCTCACTTTGCCCGTGATGGCGGCAGCGGCGACCATGATGGGGCTCATGAGGAGCGTGCGTCCCGTGGGACTGCCCTGCCTGCCCTTGAAATTACGATTGCTCGAACTGGCGGAGATTTGATCGCCGACGAGCTGATCCGGGTTCATCCCGAGGCACATGGAGCACCCGGCCCCGCGCCACTCGAAACCAGCTTCCTGGAAGATTTTATCGAGCCCCTTGGACTCGCAAATCCTGGCGACCCCTTGCGAACCGGGGACGACAATCGCATGAACACCCGAGGCCACATGACGGCCCTTCACACGGCTGGCCACTTCCTCCAGATCGGAGAGGCGACCATTCGTGCAACTGCCGATGAAGGCCACGTCGATGGGCGTGCCTTTGATGGGAGCGCCCGGAGGCAGCTTCATGTGTTCGAGAGCTTCCACCACAGAGGCGCGTTCCGCCGTCGAAACTTTTTCCGGGGAGGGGATGTTTTCATTGATGCCGATGGCCTGCCCGGGATTGATTCCCCACGTCACAGTCGGCTCGATGTCGGCGGCGTTGAATTCCTTCACATCATCGTATTTCGCATCCGGATCAGAGCGGAAAGAACGCCACCGTTCCACGGCCTTGTCCCAATCCGCACCTTTCGGACTGTAAGGACGGCCTTTGAGGTACTCGAAAGTCTTTTCGTCCGGGTTGATGTACCCGACACGCGCACCGCCTTCAATTGACATGTTGCAGACAGTCATCCGCTCTTCGAGGGAGAAGTTATCCACGGCCTCGCCACCGTATTCATAGGCGTACCCAGTGCCCCCGTTGACGCCGAGGGTGCGGATGATGTGGAGGATCACATCCTTCGCGTAGACCCCCGGGCCAAGCCTGCCGTTGACGTTGATGCGCCGCACCTTGAGCTTGTCGAAGGAAAGCGTCTGCGTGGCAAGGATATCCCGCACCTGGCTGGTGCCGATGCCAAAGGCGACTGCTCCAAAAGCCCCGTGCGTCGAAGTGTGAGAGTCTCCGCAGGCAATGGTCATGCCGGGTTGGGTGATCCCCTGTTCCGGGCCGACGATGTGGACGATCCCCTGCTTGCCCGTCGGAAGATCAAAAAAAGTGATGCCGAACTCTTTGGAATTCTTGCGCAGTTCCTTGATCATCGCATCGGCCAACGGATCACGAAAAGGCTCGGCGGTTTCATTCGTCGGCACAATGTGATCGACCGTGGCAAAAGTCCGGTGAGGGAACTTTACCTTGAGTCCGAGATCACGGAGCATGCCAAAAGCCTGCGGGCTGGTGACCTCATGAATCAAATGCGTGCCAATCAGCAATTGAGTCTTGCCGTTGGGCAACTGGCGCACGGTGTGTGCGTCCCATACTTTTTCAAATAATGTCTTTCCCATAAAATAATGAAACGAGACTCTCAAAGTAGCCATTTCTTAACGAGGTGCAATGATTTATCTGCCGACGCACTGTTTTCCGGGAGTCGTGACTGCCGGTTTTTCGCCCATTTTTATTTTTCGGTTGCCATCTGCGGAGAGTCACCTTCTTCCATGTTCCCCCTCGTCAATTTTTCCTAACTGGATTTATAATAGCTGATAGTCCTTTTTCATATTCATTTGTCTTGTACTCCGTTTGGATGTCTAGTTTGGGCGTCATTCCAGCCTTTTATCCACATACCTTCAGCGACGGGACGATGGCGTAAATTCACGAGGTCATTCGACATATAACTCTTTTTATAAGCATAGGAACTACCTTTGCTATCATTAGGGTGGCCACGCCATAGATTGTACTCGCATAAATCCAGGCCAGACAGATCAACAGCAAAACGATTAGAGACGGTTCGCACGGATTGAAATGTCGTTGCCTTATTATCCGGTACAGCCAAATCATGTTTAGTAACAAAAATACAATGAGTAATGGGCATTCCCAGTTTAGCCAATTACAAATAAAATCTATAATATCGATAAATTCAACAGTTCCATTCAGAGAACTAGGTTGGCACAACCGAGCTTCCATTTTCAGAAAAATGCCAATGCCCACAATATTGGCTATTATCCATAGCCAATTTCTCTTAACTGGATTTATAATAGTTGATAGTCCATTTTTCATATTCATTTGTCTTGTACTCCGTTTGGATGTCCAGCTTGGGCGGCATTCCAGCCTCTTATCCACATGGCTTCCGCATTCGGACTAACCTGTTTCGAATGCATCGCAGCATATGTTTCCCCTGCGATTCGCATATCGTCAACGGGATAACCAGCGCCGTTCATGTAAACGCCTACAGCGTAATTTGATGCATCTGTATATGCTGGATAAAAAGTATTGGTGCCACCTGGAGGTTGCAGGCCAGCGCCCCTATTTCTCTGAAAATCGAATTTCCCATATTGTCCGACGGCAGCACTCATTTTATTCTGGCTTGGAAGTATTGTCCAATCAGCTTGTCCAGCCTTGTATATAGCTTCAAAATCTGTTCCCGCTGGTGCCAGAAAAGTCGTGCCATCGGGCAGGGTGAATTTTTGAGAATCAGGCGGATGGGGATTATGATCAATCGTAAACTTTGTTTTTGAATCTTGAGGGTTTTTCTGATCATTTGGCTTCGCTTTCGCTTGGTCATGTTCTTTTTCCTCAACGGAATTGGTCGGAATATGGGCGTCCTTTCCAGCTTTCATGGGGATGGCTGATTTTGACGATGGATTTTCACCTTTTTGAGTCGCTTTCTCACTTGTCGACATGGTGGACGTCGCATTTGTCTCCGACGTTCCACCGCTCGTCCACCTGCCGAGTTCGTCGCGTTCCTCGTTGGGATTGTAACCGGCGTTGAGAAGGGTGAGGTACTGGGTGGGCATTTTGGTATTGGAATAAAACCATTTGGTTTCCCGGTCGCGGGCTCGTTTGCCAAGGAGTTGGATTTGGTCGGGGTCGAGTCCTTCGGCGAGGTGGTTGCGGAGTTCCCGGCGCTGTTCGAGGGTTTTCTGCTCGGAATATCCTCCGGGGAATTTCACGGCGTAGGAGGGATCGAGTTTGCGGAGCTCGATTTCGGCCCGGACGATGTCGTGGTTGATCTGCGTGCGGCGATTCAGTATTCGCACACGCCGCTCGCGGTCACCGTGCTGGGCCATATCAAGTTTGGCGCGAGAGAAGGCGTGCTGGGTGGAGTTTGTGGAGGAGGTAACGCTTGATCCCCAGGCGCGGGTTTGCGGGGTTGAGGGCGTTGGTCAAAGAGACGAGCCAGTAGTCGGGAACGTAGTTGGTGTTGCCGATGGCGGGGTTGAGTTGGGTCGTTGAGAGTGTCATGGTTTTTCTCGTTTAAGTTTCTGACAAGTCTTCCACTGACACAGGAGGGTGCTACCAGAGTTGTGCAATCCGGTGAACAAGCTCATTGAGTCAGGTTTTGTGTCGTGGCGAAGTTTCATCTGTCGCGACGATTTTGAACCACCTCGAAAAAAATGTCTAATACCATTTCTAATTGATATTAGGTATAAATAGTGATATGAGTTGTGGATGGCACGACCGAGATTGAAATTAACCATGGATGAGGCCACCCGTGCGGAGGTGGAGAGGCGATATAGAAAGA